>JAABUV010000424.1_pt1 | contig 63569 bp, 75 predicted proteins | sample 5559971 | NCBI WGS metagenome assembly JAABUV01 (sample SAMN10711881, study PRJNA513362) | rock metagenome | isolation source: Antarctica rocks | place: Antarctica: Victoria Land, Knobhead nord | collected 2015-12-19 | reverse complement strand
CCTGTGGCAGCAACGAATTACAGCCATATCGGCTCACGCACGGCTCCCCGCGAAAATCACCGACGCCCTGCTCAACACGCTCGCGGAGGCCGCCTGACGAATCAACAACAGTGCGAAACTCCACTGTTGCCGCTTTGAGCAAAATCAACCAAGCTCGATAGTGACTGCGCCGACACATCGAGGAGAATGTCGCAACGACCGTGGCGAAGATACCTGCTGAACAACGCGTCCGACCTCACCGGCCCCAGCGGCTGAGCGCGCACAGCAACCTGCCAGGTCGTGCACAGCCGTACGGCAGCACCGAGGGGTATAGCTGGGCAGCATGCACGCGAGCGGGGTGACGACGGTGCTCCGCGCCGTGCGCCGCACTCCGGCGACAGCGACCTACCTCGCAATTCTCGGCGGTGTTGGAGCCGTACTCGGGTGGCTCGACCACGCTGGGGTGTCCCAGGTCGTCGCCGGTGCGAGCACCAACCTCGACAATCTCCGGGCGGGACAGATCGAGACCCTGGTGACGAGCGCGTTCCTGTCCGAGGACGTGACGCTGTGGGCACTGCTGCTCGGCATCGGCAGTCTGTTGGCCGGCGCCGAGCTGCTGTGGGGGAGCCGCCGAACGGTGGTCACTTTCGTGTTCGGCCACATCACCGCCACGCTGGTCGTGGCAGCAGGGCTGGCGGTGGCCGTGCGCCAGGGCTGGGCGCCGACGAGTTCGCTGAGCGCCGACGACGTGGGCGTCAGCTACGGCATGGCCGCGGTGCTTGGGGCATTGACCGCCAGCCTGCCTGAGCGTTGCCGCGCGCCGTGGGCAGTGTGGTGGGTGAGCCTCGCGACGTTGGCGTGGATGAACACCACGACGTTCACCGCAGGTGGCCATTTAACCGCCGTGCTCCTCGGGCTTGTCGTCGCGGCCGTGGCCGTGCACCGCGGCACGGTCAGCGCCCCCCTCACCGGCCCGCGACTGGCGTTGGTGGCAGGGGGTGCGGTGCTCGGGCTGGCTGAGATCGGCTGGGACTCGTCGTGGTGGCTGTTGCTGCCACTCGTGGGGGCCGCGGCCGTCGCCACCGGCCGACTCACGCCTGCGCGCCGCGCATCCGCGCCGGACTCGGGCGGGCTCACGCCGGACTCGGGCGGGCTCACGCCGGACTCGGGCGGGCTCAGCGGGCACGCCTCGCATCCTTGTGCGCTTGCGCCGGGGGTCATAGACTGAAGTACTCGCCCGCGCGCCGGGTGCCACAGACGCGCAGGTCAGGAGCATCGATGAAGAAGCTCATCAACGACCCATCGGACGTCGTCGAGCAGGCACTGCGGGGCATGGCGGCCGCCCACCCCGAGCTGCGGGTGGACCACGAGAACAAGATCATCTATCGGGGTGACGCACCCGTACGCGGCAAGGTCGGCCTGGTGTCCGGCGGCGGCTCCGGCCACGAACCGTTGCACGGGGGCTTCGTCGGCCCCGGCATGCTCGACGCGGCCTGCGCCGGCGAGGTGTTCACGTCCCCGGTGCCCGACCAGATGATGGCCGCGACCCGCAGCGTGGACGGTGGCGCGGGTGTTCTGCACATCGTGAAGAACTACACCGGTGACGTCATGAACTTCGAGATGGCCGCCGAGCTGGCGGCCGCGGAGTCCGGGACGCAGGTGGTCGCGGTGATCACCGACGACGACGTCGCCGTGCAGGACAGCCTCTACACGGCCGGGCGCCGCGGAGTCGGCGTCACGGTACTGGTGGAGAAGATCTCCGGAGCCGCGGCGGAGCAGGGGCGACCGTTGGAGGAGGTCGCGGACATCGCTCGTCAGGTCAACGCCCAGGGCCGCAGCATGGGCATGGCGCTGACCTCGTGCACGGTCCCGGCGGCCGGCAAGCCCACCTTCGACCTGCCGGAAAGCGAGATCGAGCTCGGTGTCGGCATCCACGGCGAGCCGGGCCGGCGGCGGCTGCCCATGGCCCCGGCGCGGGAGGTGGCCGAGCTGCTGCTCGAGCCGATCCTCGCCGACCTCGACTTCACCTCCGGTGACGGCGTCCTCGCCTTCGTCAACGGGCTGGGAGGCACCCCGCTGCTCGAGCTCTACCTCATGTACGGCGAGGTCGCGGCCATCCTGGAGAGTTCAGGCGTCACCGTCGCCCGCTCGCTCGTCGGGTCGTACATGACGAGCCTGGACATGGCCGGGTGCTCGGTGACGCTGCTCAAGGTCGACGCCGACCTGCTCCGGCTGTGGGACGCCCCGGTGGCTACGCCCGGGCTGCGGTGGGGGGTCTGAGCGTGGCCGACGAGGTCGACCTCGGCGGGTTGCAGGCGTGGATGCGCGAGTTCGCCCGGTCCGTCGGTGAGCACCGGGATCGGTTGACCGAGCTCGATTCGGCGATCGGGGACGCCGACCACGGCGCGAACATGGACCGTGGCCTGACCGCCGTGGTGGCCGCCGTGGATGCTGCGCCGCCCGCCGACCCCGCGGCACTGCTCAAGCAGGTCGGGATGACCCTGGTCAGCAAGGTGGGTGGGGCCAGCGGTCCGTTGTACGGCACGCTGTTCCTTCGCATGGCCGGTGCCGCCGGAGCTGGCCCGCTCGACGGCGCCGGCTTCGCCCGGGCGTTGCGGGCCGGTCTCGACGGCGTGGTCGCCAGGGGCAAGGCCGAACGCGGCGACAAGACCATGCTCGACGCGCTCATCCCGGCGTGCGACGCGCTCGACGCCGCCCTGGCCGGTGGCGGATCACTCGGCGCGGGCCTCCGCGCGGCCGCGGCCGCCGCGGGCGACGGGCGGGACGCGACGATCCCGATGCTGGCGCGCAAGGGGCGGGCCAGCTACCTGGGAGAGCGCAGCGTCGGCCACCAGGACCCGGGGGCCACCTCCACGGCGCTGCTGCTCGACGCCGCGGTGACCGCCCTCGCCGCCGACCCGAGCTGAGCCGACCTGTCCACCGTCGGCCTGGTGGTGGTCTCGCACAGCCGGGCCCTGGCGCAGGCCGCCGTCGCGCTCACCCGCGAGATGCTGCACGGGCAGCAGGTGCGGATCGAGGTCGCAGCCGGCCTCGACGACGGGGTGTTCGGCACGGATGCGACGGCGATCGTTGCGGCGGTGACCGCAGCCGACCGCGGTGACGGCGTGGTCGTGCTGATCGACCTGGGCAGCGCCGTGCTGGCTGCGGAGTTGGCCCTGGAACTACTCGACGACGGAGCCCGCGACCGGGTGGTGCTGTGCCCGGCACCGCTGGTCGAGGGACTCGTGGTCGCGGCGGTCGCGGCCGGCGCCGGAGTCGGCCGGCAGGAGGTGGCAGCGGAGGCCACGGGCGCGCTCGCGGGTAAGCAGGCGCACCTGGGCCGCCCGGAGCCGATCACCGCGCCGCCACCTACCGGGGTTACCGCCCTGACCGGGGTGTTCACCGTCACGGGCCCGCACGGGTTGCACGCCCGCCCCGCCGCCCGGCTCGTCCAGCAGGCCGTTGCGCTGGACGCGTCCGTACAGCTGCGCAACGCCACCACCGGTTCGGGATGGGTACCCGCGACGAGCCTGTCCCGGGTGGCCACACTGGGCGCCCTGCAGGGTCACCAGGTGCAGGTACGGGCATCCGGTCCGGGAGCCCAGGAGGCGGTGGACACGGTGATCGCCATCGCCGCCCGCCTCGACGAGGGGCCTGGCCCAGCGCCGACAGATCCCCTCGCGACGGCTGGGGCCCCGAGGCCGGCCTCGCCCGGTGTCGGCATCGGCCCCGCCCGGCTCGTGCGCCAGGAGCGGCCCGAGGTGCGGGACGGACCAGGGGCCGGACCCGCTGTGGAGCGGCAGCGCCTGAGCTCGGCGCTGGACGCCTGCCGGGCCGAGGTGCGGCACAGCCGGACGGCAACGGCCGTCGCGGTGGGTGAGCGGGAGGCGGCGGTGTTCGACGCCCACCTGCTGCTGCTGCACGACAGCGACCTGCTCGACGACGCGCACCGCCGGATCGATGCCGGCCGAGCGGCTGCCCCGGCCTGGGCCGCGGCCACCGACCGCGTGCAGGCGGCGCTGGCGGCGCTGCCCGACCCCTACCAGCAGGCTCGGGCCGCCGACGTGTGGGCGGTCGGGGACCAGGTGCTGCGGGCGCTGCGCGGTGACGGCGGCCGCGATGGCGACCTGACCGGCGCCACGGGTGTGCTCATCGCCCGCGACCTCACCCCGGCCCAGGCCGCCCTGCTGGACCCGGCGCTCGTGGTGGGCCTGGTGCTCGCCGCCGGCAGCCCCACCGCGCACAGCGTGATCCTGGCCAGGGCCCGCGGCATCCCCGCAGTCGTCGGCGCGGGCCGGGCTGTGCTCGACATCCCGGAGGGCACGCTCGTCGCGCTCGACGGCGCCACCGGCGAGGTCGTCCTCAACCCGGCCGAGGATGTGCTCGCCGGGTTCCGCCGCCGGGCCGCTGCGCTGGCCGAAGCCGGGCACGCGGCCGGGGAGCTGGCCGGCTCCCCGGCGCGCACCCGGGACGGCGTGAACGTCCTGGTCGGCGCCAACGTCGGCTCGGTGCAGGATGCCCGGTCGGCCGCCACGTGCGGAGCGGACCTCGCCGGGCTGGTGCGCACGGAGTTCCTGTTCCTGGGCCGCGACCACGCACCGGACACCGAGGAACAGGAAACGGTCTACCGCGAACTCGCCGAGGCGCTCGGCGGGCGGCGGCTCACCCTGCGCACCCTCGACGTCGGCGGTGACAAGCCGCTGCGTTACCTGCCGGTGCCTGCCGAGGCGAACCCGTTTCTCGGCGTGCGGGGCATTCGACTGTCGCTGACCCGACCCGGCCTGCTCGCCGAGCAGCTGCTGGCGATCGTGCGGTTGGCCCACGACACCCCGGTGAGCGTGATGTTTCCGATGGTGAGCACCGTGGCGGAGCTGATCGCGGCGCGGGGTGTGCTGGACGTGGCCGTGACTCGGGCGGGACGGGGCCGCCCACCCGGGCTGCAGGTCGGGATGATGGTCGAGGTGCCCGCCGCCGCGCTGAAGACGGCCGCGTTCGCGCCGCACGTCGACTTCCTGAGCATCGGCACCAACGACCTCACCCAGTACGCCCTGGCGGCAGAACGTGGCAACGCTGCCCTGGCCGGACTCGCTGACCCGTACGACCCGGGGGTGCTCCGCCTCGTCGCCGCCGTCTGCGGGGGAGCGGGTCAGGCTCGGGTCGCGGTGTGCGGTGAGCTGGCGGCCGACGAGGCGGCGGTGCAGCTGCTCGTCGGGCTGGGGGTGCGGGAGCTGAGCGTCGCGCCCGCTGCCGTACCCGGGGTCAAGCAGGCGGTACGCGCCGGGCATCGGGACAGCGCGGCCGCAACGGCCGGGCTCGCCCTCACCGCTGACGGCCCCGACGAGGTACGGCGCCTGCTCGCCGCGGCGTCCGGGGAGGCATCCTGGTAGGCATCCGGGTAACAGTCGGGCTACACCCTTGAGTGAATACTCGTATACAACATACGCTCCACGCTGAGCCGCTCTACTCGTCGACAGGAGACCCCATGAGTGATCGTGTGTTGCGCCCCGGACGTCCCGCGCAGTCGCGCCACGCCCTCATCGGCGGTGTCGCGCTCGCCGTCGCCTCGCTCGTGGGCTGCTCGTCGGTCACCCCGGCGAGTGGCGGTGGCGCCGGGCCCAGCGGGTCGCCCAACGCCGACTCCTTCGGTGCGCCGCCGAAGGCCGGTGCCGTCAAGGCAGGCGGCTCCCTGGTGATGGCGCTCTCGGCGGAGCCCGACCAGCTCGACCCGACGCTGTCGCGCAGTCTGTACTCCCGCTATGTCTTTCACGCGATGTGCGAGAAGCTCTACGACGTCGACGAGCAGGCGAACATCGTGCCGCAGCTGGCCACCGCACTCCCCACGGTCGCCGATGGGGGTAAGACCGTCACCATCCCGGTGCGCGAGAACGTAAAGTTCGCGGACGGCACACCGTTCGACGCGGCGGCGGTGAAGTCCACCTTCGAACGCAACCTGACCCTCAGCGGGTCGGGCCGCAAGAGCGAGCTTGGCCCCATCACGAGTGTGGACGCACCCGATGCGCGCACCGTGGTCGTGCACCTGAAGCAGCCGTTCGCGCCACTGACCGCGGCGTTGGCCGACCGCGCCGGGATGGTCATGAGCCCCACGGCCACCCAGGCGCTCGGGAAGAACTTCTCCTCCGCACCCGTCTGCGTCGGCCCGTTCAAGCTCACCAAGCGGGTGCCGCAGAACTCGATCGAGCTGGCCAAGGACCCGAACTACTACGACGCGGCCAAGGTGCACCTCGACACGATCTCCTACCGCATCATCACCGACTCGAACATCCGGGCGGCCAACCTGCGCTCGGGCGACGTCCAGGTGGCGGACTCGCTGTCCGCCCAGGAGGTGCCGAACCTGCGGGGTGACTCCGCGCTGACGGTGCTGCAGTCGCAGTCGCTGGGCTACCAGGGCGTGACCTTCAACACCGGCAACGTCGACGGCGTCGGCAAGCCGGCGAAGCCGATCGACCGTCCGGCGGCGAAGGACCCCCGGGTGCGCAAGGCCTTCGAGTACGCCGTGGACCGCGCGGGCCTGGTCAAGGCCATCTTCAACGACCTGAACACCGTGGCGTGCTCACCCATCTCCCCGCAGAGCACGTTCTCCTCGGATGCGGCCCAGGCCTGCACCCCGCACGACCCCGCGAAGGCCAAGCAGCTGCTGGCCGACGCCGGTGTGGCGACCCCGTACCCGATCACGATGATCACCTCCAACAACCCGGACAGCCTGCGGCTGGCCCAGGCGCTGCAGTCCATGGTCAAGGAGGGCGGATTCGACCTGCAGATCAAGCCAGTGGAGTACGCCTCGCTGCTCGACCAGCAGGACCGGGGTGACTTCGAGCTGCTGCAGCTGGGCTGGTCCGGTCGGGTCGACCCCGACGCGAACATCACCAACTTCGTCGGCACCGGCGGCAGCCAGAACGTCTCCGGCTACAACGACCCCAGCCTCGACGCCCTGTTGACCCAGGCGCGCCAGGCCCAGGACGTGGCCACCCGCCGCGACCTCTACGGCCAGGCCGTGACCAAGATCCAGGCCGCGGACCCGCTCGTCTACCTCTACCGCCAGCGCAACCTCACCGGTGTGTCGAACACCGTCAAGGGTGTGCAGGTCTTCCCGGACGGCGTGATCCGGGTGGCCTTCGCCGGGTTCGGCACGTAGTCGTCGTGTCCCGGTACCTGTTCAACCGGGCGTGGCAGTCGCTGCTGACGTTGTTCCTGGCCACCGTGGTGGTGTTCCTCGGGGTGCGGGCCCTGCCCGGGGACCCCGCGCTGGCGCTGGCCGGGGAGGACCGCTCCCCGGAGACGTTGGCGGCGATCCGTCAGCAGTACGGGCTCGACCAGTCGATCCCGGTGCAGTTCTGGCACTTTGTGTCCAGCGCCGCGCGGGGCGATCTGGGCATCTCCATCCGCACCGGCGCCACCGTCTCCTCGATGCTGAAGACCGCGCTGCCGGTGACGATCGAGCTGTCCGTGCTCGCCATCCTCATCGCCGCCGTGCTGGGTGTCGGTGCCGGTGTCGTCGCCGCCGTGCGCCGAGGCGGCCCGGCCGAGTGGGTGGCCAACGCGCTGGCGCTCATCGGACTGTCGGTGCCGCACTTCTGGCTCGGCCTGATCGCCATCCTGTACCTGTCCGTCGCCACCGGGCTGTTCCCCGCGTCGGGGTTCGTCCCGCTGGGCGCCGACCCGGTGGGCAACCTTTACCACATCGTGCTGCCCGCGGTGATCCTCGGTACCGGCCTGTCCGCGGTGATCATGCGGCAGACCCGGTCCTCCATGCTCGACTCGTTGTCCACCGACTACGTGCGCACGGCCAGGGCCAAGGGCCTGCGCCCCGGGGTGGTGATCAGCCGGCACGCCTTGCGCAACAGCCTGATCGTGGTCGTCACCATCGTCGGCCTGCAGCTGGGCGGCCTGATCTCCGGTGCGGTGGTGACCGAGCAGATCTTCGGCCTTCCGGGGTTCGGGAAGATGACGATCGACGCGGTGTTCCAACGCGACTACCCGGTGATCCAGGCGGTCGTCCTGGTGACTGCGGCTGCGTACATCGGGATCAACTTCCTCGTCGACCTGCTCTACTCCCTGATCGACCCCCGCATCCGGGTAGGAGGTGAGCCCGCATGACCGCGCTCACCGACCCAGCGGTGCGGGTGTCCCGTGACCCCGGTCGCCGATCGCGGGTGGTCCGGCGGTTGCTGCGTAACCCGTTGGCCGTCATCAGCTTCGCTGTCCTGGCCGGCGCCCTGTTCGTGGCCTTGGCCGCGCCCGTGCTCGCGCCCTACGCCCCCGAGCAGACGGACTTCGCCAACATCTTCTCCCCGCCGGGGACCCCCGGGCACCTGTTCGGTACCGACGACCTCGGACGTGACGTCCTGTCGCGGATAATCCTGGGGACGCGCGCGTCGCTGCAGGTCGGGGTGCTCGCCGTCGCGACGGCACTGCTGATCGGGGTACCACTCGGCCTCGCGGCCGGATACTTCCGGGCCTGGGACGCGGTGTTGTCCCGGCTCACCGACCTGCTGCTGGCGTTCCCGTTCCTCATCCTCGCGGTCGGACTGGCCGCGGTCCGGGGCGCCAGCCTGAGCAACGCGGCCGTGGCCATCGGCATCGCCCAGATCCCGGGGGTCATCCGGGTAGTGCGGTCGGAGACCCTGCGCCTGAAGTCGTTGGACTTCGTGGCGGCGGCCGTCGTGGACGGCGCGGGCGACCTGTGGGTGCTGGCACGGCACGTGCTGCCCAACGCCACCTCGGTGGTCCTCGTGCAGGCGACGGTCGCCATCCCCGCCGCGATCCTCGGCGAGGCGGTGCTGTCCTTCCTCGGCCTCGGGATCCAGCCCCCGGCGCCGAGCCTCGGCACCATGCTGGCCACGGCTCAGCAGTTCGCGACCCGCGCACCGTGGGCGGCGGTGCTGCCCGGTGTGACGATCATGGTGCTGGCGTTGGCCTTCAACGTCTTCGGCGACGGCCTGCGTGACGCCCTCGACCCCAGGGAGGCGCGCCGGTGAGCCCTCCCGTGCGACTGGACGGCGCCGGGCGCGACGACGGGTCACCGGTGCTCGACGTCCGCGACCTGTCGGTCTCCTTCGACACGGAGAGCGGCACCGTCTCGGCGGTGGACGGCGTGGACCTCACCCTCGCCCAGGGGGAGATCGTCGGCGTCGTCGGGGAGTCGGGGTGCGGCAAGAGCGTGCTGGCGATGAGCCTGACGGGCCTGCTCCCGCGCACTGCGCGCGTCACCGGATCGGCGCGGCTGCGCGGCACCGAACTCATCGGCGCGCAGGACGGCGTGCTCCGCGCGGCCCGGGGCAAGGACATCGCCTACATCTTCCAGGAGCCGATGAGCTCGCTGAACCCGGTGTTGACCGTCGGGCGGCAGATCGGTGAGGTGCTGCAGGTGCACGAGGGCAGCTCACGCAAGCAGGCCCGCGCCCGCGCCGTCGAGCTGCTGACGCTGGTCGGCATCCCCTCTGCGCGGGAACGGGTGAGCACCTATCCCCATCAGCTCTCGGGCGGGATGCGGCAACGGGTGATGATCGCCATGGCGGTGGCGTGCGGGCCCAAGGTGCTCATCGCCGACGAGCCCACCACCGCGCTCGACGTGACCGTCCAGGCCGGGATCCTCAACGTCCTGCGGGAGCTCCGCGACCGCCTCGGCACGAGCATCGTCATCATCACCCACGACCTGGGGGTGATCGCCGACATCGCCGACCGGGTGATGGTGATGTACGCCGGACGCGTCGTCGAGCGCGCCAGCGTCGACGAGCTGTTCGCCCGTCCGCGCCACCACTACACTTCCGGCCTGCTCGCCGCCTCACCCACTCCTGGGCGGCACGCGGGCACCGACCGGCTGCAGGAGATCCCCGGCCTGGTTCCGGTGCTCACCTCCCACCCCAACGCGTGCACCTTCGCCGAGCGTTGCCCCGCGGCGGACGACCGCTGCGCGACGGCCGCACCGCCACTGACCGCGGAGCAGGACACACCGGGCTCACCGGCGGATCACCTGGTGGCCTGCTGGCACCCACACCGGGCGCCGGCACCCCAGCGGCGGGAGGCGGTGGGATGACCGACGGTGCCGTGGCGCTGGAAATCACCGACCTCGCCATGAGTTTCGGTTCGGTGCGCGCCGTCGACGGCGTCTCGCTGAGCATCCGCGCCGGCCACGTCACCGCGCTGGTCGGCGAGAGCGGCTCAGGAAAATCGACGGTCGGCCGCTGCATCGTGCGGCTGGTGGAGCCGACCGCGGGCACCGTGCGGATCGCCGGTACGGACGTCACCCACCTGACCCGGCGGCAGCTGCGGCGCCACCGCCAGGACGTGTCGATCGTGTTCCAGGACCCGGGTGGCTCGCTCGACCCGCGCATGCTGGTCGGCGACATCGTCGGCGAGCCGCTGCGGCTGCGGCCGGGACGGACGTCCCGACGTGACCGTGATGCGAGGGTGGCCGACGAACTCGGGCGGGTGGGCCTGCGCGCCGAGGTGGCACACCGGTACCCGCACGAACTCTCCGGAGGACAGCGACAGCGGGTGAGCATCGCCCGTGCGCTGGTCTCGTCCCCGACCCTGCTGATCGCCGACGAGCCCACCAGCGCCCTGGACGTGTCGGTGCAGGCCTCGGTGCTCAACCTGCTCGCCGACCTGCAGCGGAGCATCGGCTTCGCGTGCCTGTTCATCACCCACGACCTGTCGGCGGTGGAGTACCTCGCCGACGACATCGCCGTGATGTACCTCGGTCAGCTCGTCGAGACGGGTTCTCGGGAACGGATCTTCGCCCGCCCGGCGCACCCCTACACCCAGGCACTGCTGGCCGCGGCGCCGGTGGCCGACCCCCCTCGGCAGCGCGCCCGCACACCGGTGCTCCTCGGCGACGACCTGCCGTCCGCGCTCGACCCGCCGTCGGGGTGCCGCTTCCACACCCGCTGCCCGCTGGCCTTCGACCGGTGCACCGCGGAGGTCCCCGCGCTGATCGAGATCGGCGGCGGCACCGCGGCCTGTCATCTGGTGACCTCCGACGGGACCGGACCCGACGTGCGGCTGGCCGGCAGCGCGGGGGACGGCTCCGGGGACAGCGCCGGGCCAGCATCCACGCCGGGGGCCTCGACGGAGCGCGTCAGCCGCGCGCCAGCTCCTGCAGCGCCGCCGCCGACGCCGCGTTGACGTGCGCGGCGGCCGCCGCCTCGGCCTCGGCGCCGTCACCGGTTTCGATGGCGTCGACCAGCCGGATGTGCTCGATCCAGGAGTGCGGCGCACGCTGTGCCGCCCCGATGCGGAAGACCCAGTGAACCTGGAGGTACAGCGCACTGGCGATCGAGGACAGCCGCCGGTTGCCACTGATCTCTATGACCGCAGGTGCAACTCGCTGTTCAGCTCAGCCACGCGGGAGAAGTCCAGCCGGTCGGTGGCCTCACGAGCGGCGTCCAACAACGCCCGCAACCGGGCCACGTCAGCCTCGGTCACCCGTTCGGCGGCCAGCCGTGCCGCGATGGTCTCCAGTCGCTCGCGCACGATGAACATGTCCGCGAGGGTGGAGGCGTCCGGTGAGGACACCACCGCACCTCGGCGCGGCACCATGGTCACGAAGCCCTCGGCCTGCACCACGCGCAGCGCTTCGCGCACCGGGTTCCGCGAGACGCCGAAGTCGCTGGCCAGCCGGTCCTCGGTCAGCCGCTCGCCCGGCGGGTAGTCGCCGTTGACGATTTGTTGGCGCAGCGCCACCAGCACCTGATCGCGCAGGGGACCTGTTGGCTACCGATCGTCGAGCCCACGTCGACAGCCACGGCAACCACCCTTCCGACCTGCACACCGCATCCGTGTCCCCGGGTACGGTATACGAAAGACAAACGAGCGATGCCCTGTCGGTAGCGACCAAACGAGCGCCCGGTAGCGAACAACAGTCCGAGCACCCGTGCGGCCGGCTGGCGGTCACGACAATCCGAGACGGTCCATGCGGCCACCGTGCCGAGCCACCGCTGCAACCAGCCAGTCGGGATCGGCCCGATAGCACGCCGCCTGCACCTGGTGGACGTGCTGCGGCTCGACCTCCGCACCGTGCACCAGCCAGTTGCGGCGCGCTGGCGCGGTCAGGCCCAGCGCGTCCAACACATCCGCGTCCACCGGCGCGCGGATGCCACCCAGCAGGTCGCGCCCCGGGTCGCCGACGTCGACGCTGACCCCGGCCGCGGCCTGGACCCGGGCGGCGAGCCCACCAAGGACGATGTTCCCGGGGTGGTTGATGGTGTGGGCGGCTTCGGCGCCGGCCGCAGCGAGCAGGTCCGACACGACGACGTCGGCTTGGGCGACCTCGCGGCGGGTGAGTTCAGCGACCGACGACGCGGCCAGCTCGCGGTAAACCGAAGGAGCTGGCGCGTGCGCGCCGAATGGGCCCACCGGTCCGTCGGCCAGCGCCGCGGCGATCGTCCGCAGGTCGTGGTAGGGCACCACGGGTGGGTCAGCGGAGCGATCGGTTGGATGGCGGACGATGACCTGGTACGGGTGCAGCCCCGCGTAACGCACCACCGGCCACCGCAACACCTGCGCACCGGCGGGCAGCAGGGCCGCCACCTGGGCGGTCCCGACCGGCAGGTCCCGGTAGTCGTCGCGGATGGGCTGGCTGAGCAGCATCGCAGCGCGGCCGGCCAGCGCCGCGAGTTGCCCGAGGTCGCTGCGCTGCAGCTCGTGCACCGGTGGTACCCGCACCGTCCGGTAGGCGGTGTCGCGCGCTCCAGACAGCAGCACCCGCAGTGCCTCGGCCTGACAGTTGCCGTGAACCAGCCACAACGGCCGGTCGTCGTCGGGGTCCCCGGCATCCGGCAGTCCGTAGAACTCGCCGTAGTGCCTTCGTCGGCCGTCCACGTCGCTCATCGTCGGACACTAACCCGGCGCGGCGGGCGAGGCTGGCCCGGTTGCTCGCGGCGCTGGCGCTCGACCGGTTGCGCTGATCAACCCGAGGAACCCACTGTCCACAGGGTGGGGAGGTTGACCACCACCGCGTCTTGGCTGCTGCGGCCGATGACGACGACGGCCTCGGTGTCACCGGGGTTCTCCTCGCGGTGCGGTGTCCACGGCGGGACGAAAACGTAGTCACCGGCCACCGTCTCCAGCCGTACTTCCTCGGCGCCCTGGGCGAAGACGAACACCGGGTTGCCGGAGACGACGTAGATTGCGGTCTCGGTGTCGCCGTGGTGGTGGTCACCGGAACTGGTGTGTGGGGCGACATGCGTCTGGCCCATCCAAATCTTCGCCGCACCCACAGTCTTGCCGGAGATCGCCTCACGCCGCGTCATCCCCGCGGTCTGATTTGTGTCGCCGGTGAGGACGGCCCCCCGGACATGGTGCAGGTCGGCGTGCCAGTGATCGGCTGCGGTCATGCGTCCACTCTGGCACGCGGGGGTGCTGTGCCGGTCACGTGCTGTGCCGGTCACGTGCTGTGCCGGGCCACTGCTGTGCCGGGCCACTGCTGTTGCGGACGCTCTGCGATCGGGGAGCGATCTGCACGCTGGACGTGCGCTACCCGCCCTGATTTACCAGTCGACCGGCTTCGACCGACCCGACGAAGTCGTCAGTACCCAGATCGGGGCGGGATCTGCACGCTGCACGTGCGCTGGGCGCCCTGATCGCAAAGCCCCCGCGCAACCTCCCTACCCGCCTCGTACTCCTCGTGCGTCTCGTTACGTCGGAGCCTGCGGACACCCTGACCGAGGTACGCGAGCGGGCCGACGAGGGTGTGGCGTTCGCCGTGCTGGCCGTCGCCGTCCCCCACCTACGTCGACCGGCCTGAACTCAGAGGTCGACGACGACGACGGTCACGTTGTCCCGCCCACCGGCCCGCACGGCCTCGTCGACCAGGCGCTGGGCGGCGTGTGCGGGGCCGCCCTCGGCCAGTGCACCAGCGATCTCGGTGTCAGTAAGCTCGCCGTTGAGGCCGTCGGAGCACAGCAACAGCCGCCCAGCGCGGGCGGGGAGCAGGTGCACCGCGGGCTTCGGTGCGGCCGAACGCCACCCGCCGAGCGAGGCGGTGAGGATGAACTGCCCAGGGTGCTCTCGGGCCTGTTCGGCGGTGATGCGACCTTCGCTGAGCAGCATCTCCGCCTCGTTGTCGTCGGTGGTGAGGCGGTTGAGCACGCCGTCGGCCAGCAGGTAGGCGCGACTGTCCCCCACGTTGCCGATCAGCACGCCACCGGAGGCCTCCAGTGTCGCGACCAGCAGCGTGGTGCCCATCCCGGCCTTCTCCGCGCCGGAGGCGTCGACCACGGCCTGGTGTGCGCGGGCGAACGCATCGCGCAGGCCCGGCTCGTCGTGCGGGTCCGCCGCCACCACGGCCTCGACCGCCAGCTGGCTGGCCACCTCACCCGCGGCATGCCCGCCCATGCCGTCGGCCACCATCCACACCGTGTCAGTGGCCAGATGCGCGTCCTCGTTGTTCGTGCGCACCTGGCCCACGTGGGTGACCGCGGCGTAGGCATCGTGGCTCACGTGCACTCCTGACGGGTGGGCTGCTACAGGCTGGTGCAGTCCATCATGGCGTGTGCTGTGCCGACGTCAGCCCCCGGGATGGGCGATGGTCGAGGGCGCTGGGGTGGCGGAGCCCTCGTTGGCCTTGGGGAAGCACGGCGAGGACCCGGACAGGCTCATGCCGCCGACGCTATTCAGCTGGGCGATGAGGGCGTATCCGCCGTCGGCGATGGCCTGGACAACTTGGCGTCAGCCTTCGGTGAAGCGCCGTGGCGCCCAGCCCCGGGCGTCCCACGCCCGCAACAGCGCAAATGACCGCAGCATCACCGTCCCCCAATTCTTCTGAGCTCACCGGCGAACTGTGCCTCGGCGGCGTCGTAACCTACCGCCGCCGTGTCGATGACCTCCGCCAGCACCCGCACCCGGCCAGCCAGCACCGTGAACGCCTCGACGACACGACCGCCCGCTCCAGCGCATTCCCCGGTCACGGCCGAGGCGTTCATGGCCGGCACCACCGCAGCCAACGCGTCTCGCGGGTCGAGCGCACCGATCGCCTCGGCTACGGAAACCACGTCAGCACTGAGCTTTCGCAGCGCAGACGTCTCGACCTGCAGCACACTCGTCATACCGAACCCCCTCCACGATCCAGGGTCCACCGTGGACCCCGCCGTCGAACCACTACCCGCCCTCCGACGCGCCGCCAGCCCGATCCGTTCCGGCCCGCGATGGCCCCAGGTCTGCCCTAGGTCACCTCCGGTAGAAGTCCCACCGATCGCGTCCCTGGCGGAAGCCGGCGGCCGTCACCACGTCCACGGCGAGGTCGAAACGCTGACCCACGTCCCACGGCTGGTGCGCATCGCTGCCGAAGGACACCGCACGGCCACCCTGCTCCCGCCACCAGCGCACCAGCTCGACCGACGCCAGCGGGCTGGTGGTGTTCACCTCCAGTACCCGATCGGAGGCCGCGAGCGCGGAGAACACCTCCCGGTACTCGTCCTCGAAGTCACCCTCGGCGTACCTCCTAGCGCCGCGTGGCCAGTAGCGGCGCGGAAAGTCGCAGTGCGCCAACACCTCGAACACGCTGCTGGCGTTGATCATTGACAGCAACTCACCGAAGTACTCCCGCGCCACCTCGTGCGGGTGCTCCGCGGCCAGCACCCGCGCCACACCCACCAGCTCGTCGCGGCGCACCACCGAGTGCAAGGAGCCCAGCACCCGCTCGAACGGCCCCGCCCCGAGCACCTCGGCGATGCTGCCCGCAAAGAGGTGCGGCTCGCCGGCCTCGATGCCCGTACGCACCCGCAGGTCGGGGAACTCCGTGCGACAGCGTTCGATGCTCGCGAGGTAGGCCCGCACGTCCACCGGCTGGTAGTAACCGGGGGCCCGGGGACGGCGACCGGCGGCGAGCGGGTGGTCGCCAGGCGCCCACGCCGTGAAGTCGACGTGCTCGGTGAACGAGACCGCGGGGATACCCAGCTCGACGGCCCTGGCGCAGGCGTCGCGCATCGAAGCACGGGGGCCGGTGTCCCAGGAGAACTCCGAGTGCACGTGGTCGTCCGGAGGCAGGTTCACTGAGCCGGTGACGCTGGCTGGTGCGCGAAGTTGACGGGCGCTGCGGCCAACACCCCGATCGGGGCGTCATCTGCAGGCTGGACGTGCACCGCGCGCCCCGACCTCCAAGCCCCGTGCACGGCACCATCCTCCTCCACGAGCGTGCACATCGGTCTGCGATCCGACCCTGTTGGTCACGGGTGACCGGATGGCAGGCTGTGCGGGAGGTCAGCCTGCGGGGTGCGGGACAGTCCTCGGCTGCGGGGTGGTCACGTTCACGTTGGCGAACGGGAAGCAGGGGGACGAGCCCGTCAGGCTTACCCCACCTACGGGGTTGACCTGGATTATCACGGCGTACCCGCGGAGCGGGTAGCCGCGGACGATCCTCGACTGAGCACCACCGTCGTCTCGTGGCGACCAGCCCTTCTCGGCCCACCCCGCCGCGACCATGTCGACGTACTTCCGCTCGACTCCCTGCGGCACGCCATGAACCCAGTAGGCGATGCTCAGGTTGACCGGCCCCTTGCCGGTCTGGTCGTTGTCGTCGCACGGAGCGGAGACCCCAAGGTCGTGCGACTGGAGTTTGGGGGAAGATCGCTCCAACGACAGCGAGGTCTCCGCCGGTAGCAGGGCCAGCGTCTGCGAGAACAACTCCAGCAGCTGCGTCTGAGCCGCCGTCGCGGTGAATTCCGGGTCCATCTGTTTTCCTTTCGTCGAGCCGCACGCGCTGAGCACAGCCACGAGGACCAGGAGCGCCACCGTGCGGCGCAATGTCATCACGACACCGCACCCCCGTTCCCAGCAATGATCTTCCCCATGTTGGCCAGCCCCTGGTTGCCCGGGTCCCAGTATTGGCTGTGCGCGGCGGGGTTGAAGAAGACGATCGACGACGAACCGGGATCGGAGGTGGTGAACACCCGGCTGCCGTAGAAGTGCCCCGCCGGGTTGGGCCCGAAGTCCCCGGTACCCGAATACAACGGGACCGGGTCGTGCAGGGCCGCTGTCGCGTAGACGTGCGCGCCGTTGCGCCCCGGCTCGACCCCGTCGAGTCGCAGATCGTCCGCGCTGCCGGCGTTCGCCCCCGGGCTGCCGACGAAGACCACGTCGTCGGCGTTGAGTGATCGGCCCTCGGTGGCGGCGGTGCCGATGACCGTGGTGCCGTAACTGTGACCCACCACGACGTTGTGCGACGGTGGCCCGTCGTGGGTGGCGCGCAACCCGTCCTGGAAGTTGCCCAGGGCGGACGCACCGTTCTCGGCGTACTTCTCGTCGGTGGCATCCGGGATCGACGGTGGCGCGTCGTAGCCGTACCAGGTCACCACCGCCGTCGACGGTGCGCCCTCGTTCTTCGCTGCTTGCAGCATCCGGTCCGACCGTGTCATGTCACCCCTGAGTCCGCTCAACGTCGACCCGGTGCCGGGGACGAACGTGGCCACGTTGCGCGCCGTGTCCGGGTTGTTCGTCGCGATCACCGCCCGATCCTGACCGTCCACGCCCATCAGGAACCGGGGTGCTTGCCCCGCCGACGGGCCACTCAGGGCGTCGCTCACCCCGGCGTAACCAGCCAGCGAGATCCGCGCCGCGTCGACGTCGCGCTGCCAACGCCGATAGGCATCGATCCGCGCCAAACTCTCCGTGGTCGCATACGACTGATACGGGGGACCAACCCCATCCCAACCCGGGTGCGCACGGAGCAACGCATCCAGATCGGCCTGGCTGCCCGCACGCAGCTGCTCCAACAACCGCCGGTTGAGGTGATCTCGGTCGAGCACCGGGATCCCGTCCCGGTTACCCACCCCGGGCTCGTAAGCGAACAGCGCCTCCTTGTCCTGCGGGCTCAACGTCGCCCACAGGGCAGTGAGCTGCACCGGGTCCACCGGCAACCGCCCGGAACCGTCCACAATCGACCGCACCTGGGGGCTCAACCCCGATCCGGCAACCACCGGTGCCGAGGCCGCCTCCGCGACGGCAGCCACCGCCACCCCGATAGCCCCCGCCCACCGGGCGTCGGCCGCCGCCACCGCGTCCAGGGACGCGGCGAGCGTGGTGGCCCACTGGCGCGCGGCGGCGTTCAGCAGCGCCTGATCCCCAGCACCGTCCAGCCCCGCCCCCGCTGGGACAGCAGGCGCGGTGACCGTGCCGTCGTCGGAGACCGCGAAGCCGTCGGCCACCGCACCCACCGCGACGTCCACCGCGCGGGCCCGGGCACCGGTGAGCTCACCGGCCGCGTCGGAGAGCACATCGGCCAACGACACCACCGCCGTCGACACCTGACTGCCCGCAGCAGCCGTGCGCTGCGCTCGTCCCGCCGCCGCCGTCGCGGCTTGCCCCACCCAACCCTCTTGCGCGTCGGCGCAGGCTCGCACCATCGACCGAACCTGATCGTCGAGGGACGATGCGGAGGCAACCAACCGGCCCGACGCCGCATCAAGCGAGGACGGATCCCACGACCGCAACAGCGCAAGTGACCGCGGCGCCAGCACACCCGTCATGGGTATCCCCTCCCGGATTCAGGGCCACCAGATGACCACTGCCCGGCCTCGGACGTCCCGACAGCCAGATCCGTTCCCGCCCGAGGGAAGTTCCCGCTCCACGGAAATCGACGCGGCACGTCCGGCGGGTTGACGAGCGCCGATGGGGCGTCACTGCGGGTCTTGTCACGCCAGTTAATCTCACCTACCGTTGAGTTCATCACTCGTTGAGTTTAGGGAGGCGGAGATGGCCACAACAGCGATCGACATTCGCGAGCTGGTCGTGCGACGCGGGAGGCGGGAGGTGCTGCGCGGGCTGAGCTTCACGGTGCCGCGGGGCACGGTGGTGGGTGTGCTGGGGCCCAGTGGCAGCGGCAAGTCGACGCTGCTGCGGGCCGTCGTCGGCACCCAGGTGGTCACCTCGGGCGAGGTGCACGTGCTCGGGCATCGCGCCGGGGATGCACCGCTGCGGCACAGCGTGGGGTACGTGACGCAGAGCCCGAGCGTGTACTCCGACCTCACGGTGCGGGAGAACGCGCGCTACCACGCCGCGCTGCACCGGTTGGGACGCGACGCGGCCGAGCGCGCACTCGTCGCGGTGGGCCTCGACGACGCCGCCGACCAGCTCGTCGCCACGCTGTCGGGCGGGCAGCAGGGGCGGGCGTCGCTGGCGTGCGCGCTCATCGGCACCCCCGACCTGCTGGTGCTCGACGAGCCAACGGTCGGCCTCGATCCGGTGCTGCGGGAACAACTATGGGAAATGTTCCGTTCGTTGGCGGCCACGGGGACCACGCTGCTGGTGTCCAGCCACGTGATGGACGAAGCCGCCCGCTGCGACCGGTTGTTGCTCCTGCGGGCTGGGGTGCTCATCGCCGACGACACCCCCGACGCGGTGCTCGCCACCGCCGGAACCCACGACCTCAACGAGGCGTTCCTGCGCCTCATCCGCACCCAGGAAGGTGCGGCGGCGTGAACGTCCGGACCACAGCGGCCACGGTGGTGCGCATCCTGGCGCAGCTACGCCACGACCCGCGCACCGTCGTGCTGTTGCTCGCCGTCCCCGCGCTGCTGCTGACCCTGCTGCGGTACATGTTCGACGCACCGGGCGCCTCGGCCACCTTCGACCGGGTGGCCCTGGTGGTGCTGGGACTGTTCCCGTTCACCGTGATGTTCCTGGTCACCAGCATCGCGATGCTCCGCGAGCGGCGCAGCGGCACGCTGGAGCGGCTACTCACCACACCCATGGGCCGCCTCGACCTGCTGCTGGGCTACGGCACCGCATTCGGGCTCGTCGCCGTGGTACAGGCGGCGGTGGTGACCACCGCGGCGTTCGGCGTGTTCGGGGTGCAGGCCGCGGGCAGCGTGTGGTGGGCCGTGCTGATCGCGGTGCTCACCGCCCTGCTCGGCACCGCCCTCGGCCTGCTGTGCAGTGCCTTCGCCCGCACCGAGTTCCAGGCGGTGCAGTTCCTGCCCGTGGTGGTGCTGCCGCAGACGCTGCTGTGCGGGCTGTTCGTGGCCCGCGACGCCATGGCCGGGTGGCTGCAGGGGCTGAGCAGCGCACTGCCGCTCACCTACGCAGTCGAGGCGCTGCAGCAGGTGGGGGCGCGCACCGATGTCACCGCGACCCTGGTGCTCGACACCGGGGTCGTCGCCGGATCGGTCCTGTTGGCGTTGGCCCTGGCGGCCGCCACGCTGCGCCGTCGGACACCGTGAGCCGGCCGCGACCGCAGGTCGTCGGCCGGCCACACGGCAAACGGGGCGGGCGACGCCCGGGCAACCCCGATACCCGCAGCGACGTGTTGGTGGCGGCCAGCAAGCTGTTCTCCACGCAGGGTCTTGCCGCCACCTCGGTGCGGGCCATCGCCTCCGCCGCCGGCGTCGACCCCGCGATGGTGCACCACCATTTCGGCACCAAGCACGACCTGTTCCTGGCTGCGGTACGGCCGGCGGTCGACCCGGTGGAGCTGCTGTCTCGGCTGGTGGCCGGCGACCCCGATCGCATAGGTGAGCGGATCGTGCTGACGCTGCTGCAGGTGTGGGACCCGGCCGGCGGCGGCGGTCCGCTGGCCCTGCTGCGCACCGCGGTGAACGACCCCGGCTTCGCGCCACTGTTGCGGGAGTTCCTGCTGACCCAGGTGGTGGGACCGGTGCTGGAGCACCTGGGGGTGCCCGCGGACGAGCGCCCGATCCGGGGAGCGCTGACGGCCACCCAGATGGTCGGCATCGCGGTGGGGCGGTTCGTGTTGGCGCTGCCCGCGGTGAGCACGGACGACACCGCCATACTGGTGGCCGCGGCGGGGGCGACCGTACAGCGCTACCTCACCGGTCCGCTCCCCGAAGGCTGAGTTGGCCGGTCCCGACCGTGTCTGTGGTAGGTCACACGTGCGCGGGGTTCTATGGTGTGCCGATGGAGGCAGTCAAGCAGTCGGACCGCGCAGTCAAGCATTCGGACTTCGTGTTGGACGAGCAGCTGTGCTTCGCGCTGCACACGGCGTCCCGAGCAATGACGGGGTGCTATCGGCCGCTGCTGGAGGCGATGGGGCTCACCTACAGCCAGTACGCGGTGATGCTCGTGCTGTGGGAGCACGACAGCGTCACGCTCGGCGTGCTGTGCAGCCGGCTGCAGCTCGACACCGGCACGCTCTCGCCGCTGCTCAAGCGGCTGGACGCCCAAGGACTGCTGACGCGGCAGCGCCGGGCCGAGGACGAGCGGACGGTGCAGCTCACCCTGACGCCGAAGGGCCGGGCGCTGCGGGAGCGCGCCGCAGCCGCCCGGGCGCAGGTGGTGCAGGACACGGGGCTCGCGCAGCAGGAGCTGGGGGGGCTGCGCGACCAGCTGCACGTGCTCGCGGCCCGACTTCGCTCAGTCGACCACGCCTCCTAGCGCGTCCGCCGCCGGTGGGGACCACGCCCCGGCTCCGGGTGGTGTTCGCCCGCCCGGGCTACCGGAGGCTGTGGGCGGCGCGGACCGGGTCGCAGTGGGGTGACGTCTTCGCGACCGTGGCGCTGAGCCTGCTGGTTCTCGACCTGACGGGCTCGCCGCTGGGCGTCAGCACGGTGGTCTTCGCCGAGATCATCCCGGTGCTGGTGTTGGCGCCGTTCGTGGGCACGCTCGTGGACCGGCTTCCCCGGATCCCCGTCATGGTTGCGGCCGATCTGCTGCGGGCGGGACTCGCCACGTCGCTCATCTTCGTCAGTGACAACGTCGTCGCGGTCTACGCGATCGCCTTCGGTCTCTCGGTCGGCGCAGTCTTGTTCAACCCGGCGGCCAACAGCGCCCTGCCGACCCTCGTCGACGATGACCAGCTGGTGGCCGCGAACAGCGGCATCTGGACCGCGGCGGTGCTCAGTCAGATCGTGCTGGCCCCCGTGGCCGGCATCCTCTACACGACCGTCGGTGCGGGTCCGGCGTTCGGGATCAACGCGGTCAGCTTCCTGGTCAGCGCCGCGGTGTTGGCAGGCCTGCGACTGCCGACGGCGCCGGGCACCACCGAACGGCGGGGGTTCTTCGCCGACGCCGCCGCCGGGGTGCGGCTGCTCACGAACGACCGGCTGCTGCGGGCGCTGGCCGCCGGACAGCTCCTTGCCGCACTGTCCGCCGGCGCCACGAGTGCCCTGCTGGTCGTCCTCGCCCGCGACCACCTCGCCCTACCGCCCAGCGGCTACGGGCTGCTGCTCGGCGCGATCGGCATCGGCGCGGTCGCCGGCCCGGCCGTCCTGACCAGGATGGTCGGCGATCCGCGCCGGCCCGCGTTCGTGTTCGGCCCCTTCGTGCTGCGCGGCCTGGTCGACCTCGTCCTCGCCACCGTCACCGCGCTCCCGGCTGCGCTCGTCGCGCTGGCGGCCTACGGCCTGGGCACGTCCACTGGCGCCGTGACCTTGAACTCCCTGCTGCAGACGCACACCCCACCCGAGGCCCGCGGCCGCATCTTCGCCAGCTTCGACCTGGTGTGGCAGCTCGGCCGGCTCGTCTCGCTGCTCGTCGGTGGCGCGCTGGCCGCGGCCCTCGGCATCCAGGCTGTCTACTACCTCGGCGGCGCACTGCTCCTGCTCGCCGCCGCCCTCGGTTGGCACGGCCTGCGCACCCAGCCGTCGAGCTGCCCGTCGGCCACCGCCGAGTAGGAGCCCCTCCGCGCTCACGCTGGTCGGCGCTGGCGGTTGCGGCGCACTGAGGTGACGGCCCGGCGGGTGAGGGCTCCGATCGCGTTCCATTGTTCCTCGCTGATGGGATCACGCGCGCATCATCTGGCTGGCCGGCCTTCGAGGCGCTTCGACGAAGACGAGGTCTTTCGCGCGGTGGGCCACGAGCTTGGCCAGGCACAGGTCGTGCGGGTCCAGGCAGAGTCCGGTTCGCCCCCGCGTGTTCGGTCCGCTCAACCGCACGAGCCTGGTCTGCCATCCAGTCGGGAGCACCGCGGTTTCACGGCCGACGCCTTGCACGTAGTAGCCGTGCGTCTCGTGGAACATTGTCCACTCATCGAGAACGGCATCGAGCCTGGTCGCGAGGCTGGCCCCGTCATCATCGGCGAATGGTGCCATGTCCACCTCGACCGACTGCGTCGCCTGCTCGGGCAGCTCGTCTTCGGTGTAGCTGCCGAGGATGGCCTGGCTGTCGATAATGATGACGGAGTCCTGCGCGATGATCTCGGTCGCCGCGCGGATGGTGTGCTCGGGGTCAGCGCATCGCATGGCTGTTCGCGCGCTGGATCGCAGGCGGCCCGGAACCCTGTTTGCGATTTCTAGCCAGATGAACCAGAAAGCCTTGCACCCCCACCCCCGGGCGAGCACGATGGGTGACGTGACCACGGTCGTGAGTGTCTTCGACGCCAAGAGCCAGCTCTCCGCCCTGCTGGCCCGCGCAGAGGCCGGGGAGGACATCGTGATCGCCAGGCACGGAAGGCCCGTTGTCCAACTCGTGGCCGTGCCGGCCCGTGCCGACCGGGTGCTGGGCCGGGCAGGGGACACGCTGTGGGTGTCCGAGGACTTCGACGAACCGCTGCCGAGCACGGACGATTGGTACTCCGAGCAGATCGAGCCGGCGTGAGGCTGTTGCTGGACACCCACGTTGTCCTGTGGGCGCTACAGGGTTCGGAACGACTCGGACGATCAGCTCGCGCAGCGCTTGTCGACGCCCGCAACGACGTCTACGTGTCTGCGATCTCGGCGGTGGAGGTGGCCATCAAGTCCGGAGCGGGGAAGCTGCGCGGTGCCGAAGACTTCGTCGGGTTGTGCGGCCGCACGGGGTTCGACGAGTTACCGCTCACCGCCGCACACGCCGACGGACTGCGCGCCCTGCCGGCCCATCACCACGACCCCTTCGACCGGCTGCTCGTCAGCCAGGCCCGGCACGAGGGGCTCACCCTGGTCACCGCCGACCCGCTCTGCCGGACGTACCCGGTGACCACGATGGACCCGAAGGCCTGACGCCGCACGCACTGCTGCCCGAAGTCGGGTCACCACGGTGACGTCAGCGCGCGGACGACCAATAACGACTATTGGCCGGGGTGGTGTGAGGCAACTACGCGATCGGGGCGCGTTCTGCACGCGATCCGTGCGCTGGACTCCCCGATCGCAGAGCGACGCAAACAGTCCCGCCCCCGCCAACCGCCAACACGATCTACCCGCGCCGCACCCGGTTCGTCAGCTCCAGCTGCGCCGCCGTCCGCTCCTCCAGAGCCACCGCCTGCTCAGGGGTGAGCCGGTCGCACACCCAGTCCCAGTGCAGGGCCACCACGTCGCCAGGCACCACCGCCGCCAGCAGAGACCGGCCACCCTGCGCCCAGCGCGCGCGCTCGGATACCGGCTCCCCCAGCGACAACGCCTGGCCGTCCCACAACAGCGGTCGGCTGCGCACCACCACCTCGTCACCGTCCACCACCAGCACCTCGCCGTCGCGGATCCGGCACCGGTCGAGCACCTGCAGCGCGGCGTCCCCGCGGCCCAGCAGCCGCACCCACGGATACACCGTGAACACCTGGAAGCTGTGATGCGGCGCCGCCACGTGCACCCCGTCCAGCACCCCCCAGTCTGCGCCGGTCTCGGTGGCGAAACGGGCTCGGATCTCGCGGCCGAACGTGACCGGGTCGACCCGGTCGAGCAGCTCGTTGCCCACCCAGTATGCCTCGACGACCCCCGGGTCCAGCGGGTCGAGACCGGTTGCGGCAGCAATGGTCTCGAGGTACGCCCACGCTCCGTCGAATGCCCGGACCTTCTCACGCATCCCCGCGGCAGTCCGCGCGGCCACGTTCAGCACCGCGTCGGCGTCGGCCGGGCCGCAGTACCCCAACTCGTTGGGCGGGTACGCGTAGCGGGCGAACAGCACCTCCCCTTCGGTGGCGGCCGACACTCAGCAGATCCGGGGGAGCTGCTCGCCCAACGGCAGATCCACCACGCGGGTACCGCCCAGGCCGGTGTGGGCCACCACCATGCCGGGATGCGACTCGACGCAGCGCCCGATGACCACCGACTCCTTGCCCAGCTCATGGGCGGCCATCGCGGCGAGCACGCGCTCGGCGTCCGCGGCGGGGACGAACGCGACCAGCTTGCCCTCGTTGGCCACGTACAGCGGGTCGAGCCCCAGCAGGCTGCACGCGTTCGCGACGCCCTCGGGCACCGGCAGGTCCCGCTCGACCAGCTCGACGCCCACGCGTGCCGCCCTGGCAATCTCGTTCAGCGACGCGGCCAAGCCACCCCGCGTGGGATCGCGCAGCACGTGGACGTCGGCGCCGGTGGCCAGCATCGCCGCCACCAAACCGTTCAGCGGCGCGCAGTCGCTCTCGATGGTGGTGCCGAACTGCAGGCCCTCACGGCAGCTCAGCACCGCAACGCCGTGCACACCGATCGGACCGCTGACAATCACCACGTCGCCCACCGCGGCGCGCGCGGGACGGATGTCGACCCCCTCGTCGAGCACGCCGACGCCCGCCGTGTTCACGAAGATCTTGTCCCCGTGCCCGGCGTCGACGACCTTGGTGTCTCCGGTGACCAGGCGCACGCCCGCCACCGAGGCGGCCGCCCCCATCGCCATCGCCACCCGCCCGATGTCGGCGAGCGCCGTGCCCTCCTCGAGGATGAACGCCGTCGACAGGTACAGCGGGCGCGCCCCGGACATCGCCAAGTCGTTGACGGTCCCGTTGATGGCGAGGTCGCCGATGCAGCCACCGGGGAAGAACAGTGGCCGCACGACGAACGAGTCGGTGGAGAAGGCAAGGCGGCCACCGGGTTCGGGTAGCACCGCCGAGTCGCCCAGCTCTGCCTGCGCGGCGTCACCGAACGCGGGCACGAACAGGTGCTCGATGAGCTCGGCGGACATGACGCCGCCGCCACCGTGGCCCATGACGATGGTGGGTGAGTCCCGCAGCGGGAGCGGGCACGTCCAGGCGGCCATGTCGATCGTGGCGGCCTGCTCACCCATGCGCCGCCGCCGTCAGCTCGAGCCGGCGGTAGGTGTAGTACGCAGCGCACGCGCCTTCGGAGGACACCATGGTGGCGCCCAACGGGTTCCGCGGTGTGCATTCCTTGCCGAAGGCGGCACACTCGTGCGGCTTGATCAGCCCCTGCAGCACCTCGCCGGACCGGCAGATCGCCGACTCGTCGGTGTGGATGTCGCGGACGTCGAACCGCGCCTCGGCGTCGAAGTCGCGGTATCGCTCCGACAGCTTCCAGCCGCTGGCCGGGATCATGCCGATGCCGCGCCACGCCCGGTCGGTCACCTCGAACACGTCGTCGAGCATGGCGATGGCGGGCTTGTTCCCCTCGGCGGGCACGGCACGGGGGTAGGCGTTCTCCAGCTCGTGCCGCCCCGACTCCAGCTGCAACACCGTGCGTCGGATGCCCTCCAGGATGTCCAGGGGCTCGAACCCGGTGACCACGATCGGCACGCCGTACTTCTCGGCGAGCGGCGGGTACTCGCTGGTGCCCATCACACTGCAGACGTGGCCGGCGGCGAGGAAACCCTGGACCCGGCACACCGGCGACTCCATGATCGCGGCGACGGCCGGGGGCACGAGGACGTGGGAGACGAGCAGCGAGAAGTTGGTGATCCCCAGCTTCTTGGCCTGGTACACGGTCATCGCGTTGGCCGGGGCGGTGGTCTCGAAGCCGATGCCGAAGAACACCACCTCCTTGTCCGGGTTCTCCCTGGCCATCTTCAGCGCATCCAGCGGGGAGTACACCACCCGGATGTCCCCGCCCGCACTCTTGATCCGGAAGAGGTCCTGGCTGCTGCCCGGTACCCGCAGCATGTCGCCGAACGAGCAGAAGATGACGCCCGGCAGGGCCGCGATGGCCAGTGCGCGGTCGATGATCTCCAGTGGCGTGACGCAGACCGGGCAACCCGGCCCGTGGATCATCTCCACGTCGTCGGGCAGCAGCTGGTCAATGCCGTGCCGGATGATCGAGTGCGTTTGGCCGCCGCAGACCTCCATGATGGCCCAGGGCTGGGTCGTCGCCTCGTGGATCTTGTCGAGCAACCGGGTGGCCAGCTCGGGGTTGCTGAATTCCTCCAGGTACTTCATCGCGACACCCCTTCCGGTGCAGCGGAAGCCCGGGCAGCCTTCTCCATGCCGTCCCCGAACTCCTCCTCCAGGATTCCCATACGGGCAAAGTTGCCGAGCGTCTCCAGGGCGGACTCCTCGTCCAGCCGCTGGATGGCGAACCCGACGTGCACGATGACGTACTCGCCGACCGCGGCGTCCGGCACGTACTGGAGACACACCTCCTTACCCACCCCACCGAAGTCGACCTCGGCCATCTCGGTCTCGTCGCGCTCGTAGCGCCGCACGATCCGACCCGGTACGGCTAGGCACATGATGTGTCCTCCTGCTCTCTCGCGGCGATCATCAGTTGACCCAGCGCCAGCCCGCCGTCGTTCGGTGGCACCACCCGGTGGCGCAGCACGGTGAAACCGTCTCGGCGCAGCACCCGGCACGCTCCGGTGAGCAGCAGCGCGTTCTGGAACACCCCGCCACTCAAGGCCACTGTGGACAGTCCCGTCTCCGCGCGGGCCCGGCGCGCCACCGTCGCGACCAGGTCGACCACGGCGGAGTGGAAACGCGCCCCGATGAGGGACGACGGTACTCCCGTGCGGACGTCGTTGGCCACGGCGCGGATCACCGGGGTGGCGTCCATCGGCTCGCCGAAGCGGTAGGCACCGTCGGCCGCTTCGACGCTGCGGCTGCACCCCTCCAGCTCGATGGCGGCCTGGCCTTCGTAGTCGGCGACGTGCCGCACCCCGGCCAGCGAGCTGACCGCGTCGAACAGCCGACCCATGCTCGAGGTGGGCGTACATCCCAACCCGGTGCGCAGCTGGTGCTCGAGCACCGCGCGCTCGTCGGCGGCGCACGCGGCCACGCAGGGCAGGTCGTCGGTCCAGGCCACGCCGGCCGCGGACAGGTGCGCCAACGCCATCCGGTAGGGCCGGTGCACGGTCGCGTCGCCACCGGGCAGCGGGACGTACGCCAGGTGCCCGACACGCTCGAAGCCCGCGTAGTCGGCGACCAGCACCTCACCACCCCACACCGCGCCGTCGCTGCCGTAACCGGTGCCGTCGAAGGCGACGCCGATCACCGGGCGCGTCCCGTCCAGCCCGTGCTCGGCCATCACCGACGCGATGTGGGCGTGGTGGTGCTGCACCGTGTGCAGCGGCCGGTCACCCCGCGCACGGCGCGCCCACCCGGTGGACCGGTACGCCGGGTGGGCGTCGGCGGCGAGCGCGGTGGGCGTGACCCCGGTCAGCAGCTGCAGGTGGGCCTGGGTGTCGGCGAAGGCGTCCAGGGTGCGGAGGTCGTCCATGTCGCCGACGTGCTGGGACAGCCAGGCGTAGCGGCCCGCGCCGACCGCGCAGGTGTTCTTCACCTCGGCCCCGACGGCCAGCGTGGGGCCCACCTCGATCGGCAGCGCCACCGGCAACGGCGCGTACCCGCGGGAGCGGCGCAGCGGCAGCTCCTCGCCGTCCACCACCCGGGTCACCGAGTCGTCGCACGGCACGCGGATCGGCCGGTCGTGGCGCAGCCACGCGTCCGCCAGCCCACCGAGCCGCTCCAGCGCGTCTTCGTCGTCGGTGACGATGGGTTCACCGGAGCGGTTGCCCGAGGTCATCACCAGCGCCCGGGGTCCGGGAGCATCCTCGTCCAGCCCGAGCAGCAGGGTGTGCACCGGCGTGTAGTGCAGCAGCAGCCCGAGATCGGGGTTGCCGGGCGCCACGGACGGCGCGAGGAACGCCCCGGCGCGGCGCGCCAGCAGCACGATCGGTCGGCGCGAACCGGCGAGCAGCGCGGCGGCGGGCGCGTCGAGGTGGGCCAGCTCGCCGGCGGTGTCGAGATCGGCCACCATCACCGCGAACGGCTTGGCACCGCGGGCCTTGCGCCGGCGCAGCGTCGAGGTCGCCCCCTCGTCGGTGGCGTCGCAGGCCAGGTGGTATCCGCCGAGGCCCTTCACCGCGACGATCGCCCCGGCCGCGAGCAGCTGGCGCGCGTGGGCCAGCGCCTCCGCGCCGACGAGCCGGGTGTCACCGGCAACCAGCTCCAGCTGTGGGCCGCAGTTCGGGCAGGCGATGGGCTGGGCGTGGAACCGCCGGTCGGCCGGGTCGGCGTACTCCCGGGCGCAATCGCTGCACATCGGAAAGCGGGCCATCGTGGTGGACGGACGGTCGTAGGGCAGCGCGCAGATGATGGTGAACCGCGGGCCGCAGTTGGTGCAGGTAATGAACGGATGCCGGTAGCGCCGGTCGGTGGGGTCGGCGAGGTCCCGCGCGCAGTCCGCGCACGTCGCGACGTCGGGCGAGGCGAGCGTGCGTCCACCGCCGGAGGATCGGGAGTCACCGATGCGGAACCCGGTGCCGCCCCGCACCGGCAGGTCGGTGGCGACCACCCGCTCCACCTGGGCGAGCGGGGGCGCGTCGCGGCACAGCGCCGTGGCGAACTCCGCCACGGCCGCCGGGTCACCCTCGACCTCGATCACGACTCCGGCGGAGTCGTTGGACACCTCCCCGGTCAACCCCAACGCGGTCGCGGTGACGTACACGAAGGGCCGGAAGCCGACCCCTTGGACGACCCCGGCCACTAGGAAGCGGCGCCGTGCCCGAGGGGCCGGCGCCACCGGCGCGGCACGGGTGAGCGCCTCACTCACGGCCCACCCGGACTCCCACTACCGTCCCGCGGACGGCCCATCATCTCCAGACCGGCCATCGCCTGCTCGGCGCCGGCAGCATCGACCCGCTCCACGGCAAAGCCCATGTGGATGAGCACCCAGTCGCCGGGGTCCAGGTCCTGCTCCTCCAGCATGCCGATGTTGACCTTGCGCTTGGCGCCCTCGACGTCGACGAGCGCCAGCTGACCTCCGTAGCCCTCGATCAGCTCCACCACCCGGCCCGGAATCCCGAGGCACATCTCACACCTCCCGTCCGGACGTGACACCGGCGGGCTGCCGAAGCAGGTCGTCGACCAGCCGCTCCACTACGACCACGGCCGCGTCCACCGCTGCGCTGACCGCCGGGGTTAGCCCGATGCCCTCGCCGACGTCCAGCGGCTGGCACCCGACGACGACGGTACGGGGCAGCTCGCCACCGAGCACACCCAGGCTGGCGAGGACCGCGACCGGGCTCATGGCGTGCGCGTCGAACGCACCCGAGCCGAGGTCATCGGGGCCCACCTCGAGCACAGTGAGCTCACCGGGTTCGGTGCCGGCGGGCATGGCGTCGACGATGACGAGGGCGTCGTAGCCGTCGAGCAGGTCGAACGCCAGATGCATGCCGCGGATGCCGTAGTCGACCACCCGCACGGAGCTGGGCAGCGGCCGTCCGGCGAGCCGCCGGGCAACCTCCGACCCGAAACCGTCGTCGCCGCAGAAGATGTTGCCGATCCCGGCGACGAGCATGCGGGGCGTCACCGTGGTGATCACCTAGCGCCCGCCGCCGGTGTCCCCGGCCTTCTCACCCTCGCCCTGGTCGTGCTTGTCCTTGCTGACGGACTGCCCACTCGTGGTGCCGGGGTGGTGCGCGGGCCCGACCGAGGCCGATCCGGGGTCACCACTCGGTGTATCACCGGCCGGCTGCTCGTCGGCGGGGGAGGCCACCGCCCCCCGCTCGGTGTCGGCGGGTTCGGGCGATTTCATCTCGTCGCTCTCCACCGGAGCCGTCGCCCCGCCAACGTTCGCACCGTCGCGACGCAGCTCGTCCGCACCCTTCACCTCCGCGCTCTCCCGGCGCCCTTCGTAGGGCGGCACCGCCGCACCGCTCGCCGGGTCGGTGGGTCCCGGGTTACCTGGTGTGCTGGTCATCGGTACTCCTCTGGTTGTGGCTGTCATTGCTGCCCGGGCGGGCGGCGGGCCCGCAGCTACGGCGAGCCGCCGCTCGATGGGTCGACCGTGGTGTCGGTTTCCACGTCCGCGGTGCCCTCGGGCCGGTCAGCCGGGCCCGCCCCTGGCTTGTCGGAGCCGGTGTCCCGCGACCCGGGGGCACCACGCTCGCTCTGTGGCTCCTCCGGCAGGTGCGCGGCGGGTTCGGTGGTATCGCTGTCGGCCATGATGTCTCCCTGGGGGTCGTGCGCTGGCGGTCGGGGTTACGGCGGTCCTGCGTGGTCTGCGCGCGTGCTCGGGGGCCGGGTCACATCCGGCGCATCTCGAGGTAGCGCTTGACGTCGGGGATCGAGTACACGCCGAGGGCAACGGCGCCCGCCAGGGCCGCAGTCATCACCGCCGTGGTCACCATTCCGAGTTTTCTCACGATGGGGTCTCCTCTCGCTGGTCGACTTCTCCCACCCCCACCAGTGGTTCGAGCTCATCGGGGGCGAAGTAGAGGTAGCGGCCGTACCAGTCGTGCAGCTCGGCCGCGGGGTCGTCGACCAGGGTGACGGCCACATGGGTCTCACCGTCGAGGTCGACGTGCACCCCGCTGACCCGCGCCAGCTGGTCGGCGAAGAACAGGTCCTGGGCGTCCGCCCGGCGGGAAGGGTGCAGCCTGACCAGGCTGCCCTTGGCGATCAGGACGCCGGCGACGGTCACCGTGTCGGTTTCCGGCGAGACGTCGGCGGCCGCCTCGGCCGCCCACCAGTCGTCCCCGGTCAGCGTCGCCGTGCCGGCATGTGGATCCCGCAGGATGCCGTGCAGCCCCTGCAGCTCCTGGGGGGTCATCTGCTCGCAGCGGTCGATGATCGCCGCCGCCTGCGGGTCGGTGGCCCGCGCCTGCGCCTTCTCCTCGTCGGTCAGCGTCATCACCCGCAGCGTCAGGATCTCGTCGATCTCGGTGGAGTCGAACAGGGCACCGGCGCTCTGCGGCGCCACCTCGGGGTAGTCGTAGAGGATGATCGGCAGGCCCAGCACCACGTCGGTCGCCCCGGCGGCACCGGCCAGCACCGGCCAGCAGCGGCGCTGGGTGCACGCCGCGGCGGCGGCGGCCGCGTCGGCGGGCGGGTCGATCACGGAGACGAACTGCGCGTCCTGCGCGGTGATCATCAGGTGGGCCCCGATGAACGAGTGGCGGATAGCCTCGTCCTTGCCCGCTGCCGGGGACGCGGTGTTCTCGACGCCGGTGGTGAGCCGGACGAGCCCGTCGTCCCGCTCCGCCGCCAGGCGCAGCGTGCCGGCGAGCGGGTACCGGCGCCGCACCACCCGGCCCACCAGCGTCCCCGACGCGTCGTGCAGCGGTTCGATGTCCGCTCCGCCGGCGATGGCGACGTCACGGGTGACGCCGAGGGTCGCCCCCGTTGCCCCGATTGCCCCGTCGCCCAGCTCCGCGACGGGAAACGGACCGAAGCTCACCTCGCGTTCGACCGCCTCGTCCCAACTCAGCCACGTCGTGCCGTCGACGACGAGCTCGCCGACCGGGGTGAACTGCCCGTCGGGGCCCACCCGCTCGACGCCCCGCACCTGCAGCTGCAGGCACCGCACGGACACACCGACCGCCGCCGTGCCGCCGGGGCGGAGCAGGCACTGGGTGGCCATGCCGGACTCCTCCCCCAACCCCGCAGCCGACGCACCGGGGGGCGCGAGCACCCCGAACTGCCAGCGGGCCTGGTTCTTGCCCGAGGTCGACCGGTAGGGGTAGAGCAGGTACCCCTCGTACAGCACGGCGTCGGCGACCGTGCGGGCCAGGTCGAGGTTCACCGGGCCACCTCCCCGGCCTCGGCGAGCAGCGCCGACATCGCCGCCTCCCAGCTGGTCAGGCCACGCACGGACTTGTAGTGGACGAGGGCGTCGAGGGTGTCGCGGTCGAGCCGGAGCCAGCCGCTGTTCGGGAAGTACTGGTCCATCAGCGTCCGCCAGACCCCGACCGGCAGCTCGTACCGTGCCTCCCGGTCCCACGGGATCTGGGTCACCGCGTAGCCCGTCTCCCCGCGGGCGAAGACCGTCCCGCTGAACAGCAGCTCGAGGGGAATGGACCCGTCGCGCAGCGCGTGCAGGTACTTCGCGCCACCCACCTCGAAGTCGTACGTGCAGGGCAGCACGAGGTCCACCTCGGTGGAATCCGTGAACCCCTGCACCATCGCCGTCGCGTGCATCCACAGGAACGGTTTGAGGGTGTCCACCCACCGTGAGCGCGGGCCGAAGAGGTCTCCCAACCCCCGCTCCTCCGCCTCGCTGTAGCGGCGGCGGTGCGCGTCGATCCGCACCTGGGCCCGCAGCGCGAGCGCGTGCACCGGCTCCCCGGTGGTTTCCTCGATGCGGAGCTTCGCGACCAGGTTCGGTGCGGCCGAGTAGGGCTCGGCCACGATGTCCTGGACGAGAAACTCCAGCTGCGTCATGGCCGTCCCTTCTCCTGGGGGGGAGCGGGCCGGCTGCGGGCCGCCGCGGTGGTGAAGAAGCCGTCGATGCGTTCCCTGGCGTCCTGGCCGCCGTCGAAGCCACGCCATACCCGGCGCAGCTCGCCGACGAGTTCGTAACAGGAGTCGATGGGGACGAGGAAGCACGTGAAGCCGGTGCGTTCGCGCCCCGGGCCGCGGACGATGATCGCCTCGACGTCGGGCACCAACGCGCTCAGCTGCGGGTTGGCCACCACCACGTCGTCCCACGCACCCATCGGCAACTCCGACTCCGCGGCGCCGGCAGGCCCGGGATAGAAGGCCACGGTGCGGTCCATCACCGAGTTGCGGAAGAAGAAAGCCAACCCGACCGGGATCTCGAGTGCGTCCCACTGCGCCTGCTCGAGGTGGAAGTCGGGGAAGGACATGAACCGGTCGGGCACCGCGCGGTACCGGAGCTCGGCGTGCTCGTCGGTGAACAGCAGGTAGCAGGCGCGGCAGGTGCACAGCAGGCTGCGGGCGACCGTGTTCACCACGTGGGAGTGGGCGTCGGCGATCTGCTCGGCGCACATCTCGCACCGCTCGCCCTGCACCGGCGGCGGGCGGTTGGCGGTGATCCGGCTCAGGACCGCCAGCGGTGAGTCGCCCACCCCGGCGGTGGTGCGCTCGGTCATGCGCTCACCACCGGAGCAGCGGAGGGCACGGCGACGCAGACCACCCCGTCGCGCACCAGCAGGGGCAACGGGTCGAGGTGGCCGTCACCGTCGAGGCACGCCCCGGCGTTGCGGAAGTCGTAGTGGGCCCGGCAGGTGGGGCACCGCAGCACCGCGTCGCCGAGCCCGCCGCCGAGCCGGCGCTCCAGTGCGGCGCCGGCCAGGCTGGCCTGGCACCGCGCGCAGGAGTCGCGGTAGGCGAACAGGTCCGCCCCGATGCGCCCGACGACGACGTGCTCGCCGGCCACCACGCAGCCGTGAACCGCACCCTCGGCGAGCGTGGCCACCTCCGGTACCGGCTCCCAGCCGCCGCCGGGTGCGGGCTCCTGCGCGTCCAGGCGTACCCGGAGCGCGCTGATCGGGATGACCGAACCCTCGGAGCCGTGCTCACTGGCCGCGTCGACCTCGATGCCGGTGACCTCCGGGGCCGCCGCCGCCACGGCCCCCTCGACGGCGAGTTTCAGCGTGACCGCGGACGACGCGCAGCCGTCGCAGCTGCCGAGCAGCCGCAACCGGACTACGCCCGCCGCCGAGATGCCGAGCAGCTCGACGTCACCGCCGTGGGAACCCAGATAGGGCCGGACCTCCTCCAGCGCCCGACCGACCCGCGTCTCGATGTCGTGCGGGTGCAACCCGTGAACCAGCAGCAGGCTCGCGACGAGTTCGTCGGCCGCCAGCGCATCGAGGGCCTCCGCATCGAGGTGGCCGGAGTCGTACAACACGTCGAGCATGCGCTCGAGCCCGGCGCCGTAGAGGTCGGCCACCAGCCGCACCAGCTCCTCGCTGCGCTCGCGGGCCATCGCCCCGTGGGCGGAGCTGGCGTCGAGCAACGCCTCGATCCGCTCACCGGTCGCCCGCAGGTCCGACCCTGATGCCGCGTCGGTGTCCGGATCCTCCTGCCCGACCTCCTCCACCGCGCCCGTCATCTAGTCGCCGGTGACGGATTGCGTCGGCGAGTGCAGCAGCTCGAGTTTCTTGCCGTCGCCGAGGTACATGTGCACACCGCAGGGCAGGCACGGGTCGAAGCTGCGCACCGTGCGCATGATGTCGATGCCCTTGAAGTGTTCGCGGTCGTTCTCCTCGAAGATGGGCTGGCCCTGGACGGCGTCCTCGTAGGGTCCGGGGGTGCCGTAGGAGTCCCGCGGGTTGGCGTTCCAGGGGGTCGGCGGGTACGGGTGGTAGTTCGCGATCTTCCCGTCCTTGATCACCATGTGGTGCGAGAGCACGCCCCGCACGGCCTCGGTGAACCCGCAGCCGATCCCCTCGTCGGGGACCTCGAAGGACTCCCACGTCTTGGTGCGGCCGGCGCGGATCTCCACCAGCGCCTTCTCGGCGAAGTGCAGGGCGCAGGCCGCTGCGTACGCCTGGAAGTAGGTGCGGGCCCGGTTGCGTTCCAGCGTGTTCGAGCCGTGACCGGGGATGCGCCATTCCAGCTCGACCGGTCCCTTGAGTGCGGTCTTGGGAAGGTTGATCTTCACGCTGTGCCCGGTCGACTGCACGTATCCGACATCGACCAGGCCGGCCAGCGCCGTCGCCCACAACCTGGCCAGCGGTCCACCACCGGTGTCCAGGGCGAGGTAGTCCTTGCCGTCGTACCAGCGCGGCGACATGACCCAGCTGTACTTGTCGTCGAAGTCGCGCTTCTGCGGCACCGGGTTGGTGTGCTGGTTCCACGGGTGACGCCGGTCGACGGGGTTGCCGAGCGGGTCCCGCGCCACGAACGTCTCCTGCCCTTCCCAGTCCTCGTAGTAGGAGGAGCCGAGCAGGATACGGATGCCCAGGTTGATCTCGACCAGGTCGGTGGTGACGAGCTTGCCGTCCACCACGATGCCCGGGGTGACGAACATCTTGCGTCCCCAGTTGGTCATGTCCTTGTACTCGAAGTTGCAGTGCTCCGGGTCCTGGAACGAGCCCCAGCAGGCGAGCAGGGTGCGGCGCAGGCCGACCTTCTCGTAGCCGGGCAAGGCGTAGTAGAAGAAGTCGAAGAGGTCGTCGTGCATGGGCACGACCTTCTTCATGAACTCGATGTAGCGCATGAGCCGGGTGATGTAGTCGGTCATGAGCTGGATGGTGGCCACGGTTCCGACGCCACCGGGGTAGAGCGTGGACGGGTGGACGTGGCGTCCCTCCATCAGGCAGAACATCTCGCGGGTCATCCGGCTGACCTGCAGCGCCTCGCGGTAGAACTCGCCGGTGAACGGGTTCAGCGACCGCATGATGTCGCCGATGGTCCGGTAGCCGTGCTGGCCGGCGTGCGGGGACTCGGTGTTGTTGGCCAGCTCCAAGACGCCGGGGTTGGTCTCGGCGACCATCTTCTCGCAGTAGTCGACGCCGACCAGGTTCTCCTGAAAGATGTTGTGGTCGAACATGTACTCGGCGGCCTCGCCGAGGTTGACGATCCACTCACCCAGGTTCGGGGGCTTCACGCCGTAGGCCATGTTCTGCGCGTAGCAGGAACAGGTGGCGTGGTTGTCCCCGCAGATCCCGCAGATCCGGCTGGTGATGAAGTGCGCGTCGCGCGGGTCCTTGCCCTTCATGAAGATCGAGTAGCCGCGGAAGATCGAGGACGTGCTGTGACACTCCACGACCTCCTTCTGCTTGAAGTCGATCTTCGTGTAAATGCCGAGGCTGCCCACGATGCGGGTGATCGGGTCCCAGGCCATCTCGACGAGATCGGGGTTCGTGCTCGTGCTGGAGGTGCGTTGCGGAACGGTCGACGTCATCGTGTCGCCTCTCTGGGCTGACAGGGGTGGCGGTGGCGGCGCGCCGACACCGCACCGAGGAGGGCTACCAGGTACGGCGTGCGCCGGTGGTGAGCTTGGTGCCGCGGGAGCGCCACTTGGGCTCCTTGTCGACGGTCTTCGTCGTGATGGTCCGCAGGTTGCGGATGACCGAGCCGTACATGCCCGACGCGGTGGTGGAGAGCTTGCCGCCCGGCGGTTCGTCCATGAACGGCATGAACTTGTCGGGGAAGCCCGGCATGGTGCAGCCGATGCAGATCCCCCCCACGTTGGGGCAGCCACCGACGCCGTTGATCCAGCCACGCTTGGGCACGTTGCACTTGACGACGGGGCCCCAACAGCCGAGCTTGACGATGCACTTGGGCGAGCCGTACTCGGTGGCGAAGTCGCCCTGCTCATAGTATCCGGCCCGGTCGCAGCCCTCGTGCACGGTCCGCCCGAACAGCCAGGTGGGCCGGAGCGCGTCGTCGAGCGGGATCATCGGGGCCTGGCCGGTGGCCATGTACAGCAGGTAGGTCAGCGTCTCGGAGAGGTTGTCGGGCTGCACCGGGCACCCGGGCACGCAGACGATCGGGATGCCCGCCTTGGACTTCCAGTCCCACCCCAGGTAGTCGGGCACCCCCATCGCCCCGGTCGGGTTGCCCGCCATCGCGTGGATCCCGCCGTACGTCGCGCAGGTACCGGCGGCCACGATCGCCGTCGCCTTGGGCGCGAGCCGGTCGAGCCATTCGCTGGTGGTCATGGGCTGGCCGGTGGCGGGGTTGTTGCCGAAGCCGCACCAGTAGCCCTCGTCGTGGAGCTGTTCGTTGGGGATCGACCCCTCGACCACCAGGACGAACGGCTCCAGCTCACCCCGGTCGGCCTTGAAGAACCACTCCAGGAAGTCGTCCGCGCCACCGTTGGGCCCGCACTCGAAGTCGATCAGCGGCCAGTGCACCGCGATCTTCGGTAAACCAGGCAGGGCCCCGAGGGCGATCTCCTCGATGCTGGGCTGGGTGGCCGCGGTGAGCGCGACGGAGTCGCCGTCGCAACTGAGGCCCGCGTTGATCCAGAGCACATGGATGAGAGTTTCTTCGGCTTTGATCGCTTCGGCAGTCGGCATAGCGCCACCCCTCACGTGGGGCCACAGCTCTTGTGACCCGGTCGCGCCGTCGGAGCCGAGGAACGGATTCCGGAGTGACGCACCTCACTTGCTACCCCTGCCGGAGTGCCGAGTCAAGAGGGCTGCGGGAGCGCTCCGAGTTCTTTCAGCCACCGATACCACTGCGCCATTCCCTGGCCCCGGGTCGCGGACACGGCGATCAGCTCGGCCGTCGGGTTGACGCTGCGAACAGACGTGGTGATCTGCTCCAGGGTGACGTCCAGATACGGCAATAGATCGACCTTGTTGATCAGGATCAGGTGGGCGCCGACGAACATCTGCGGGTACTTGATCGGCTTGTCCGGCCCCTCGGTGGTGGACATGATCACCACCCTGCTCGTCTCGCCGAGGTCGAACAGGGCCGGACACACCAGGTTGCCGACGTTCTCCACGATGACCACCGATCCGGGGCGCGGATCCAGCGCGCGCAGGCCGCGGGCGGTCATGTCGGCGTCCAGGTGGCAGCCGGCCCCGGTGTTGATCTGCACGACCGGGCACCCGGTGGCCTCGATGCGCTCGGCGTCGACGAGGGTCTCCTGGTCGCCCTCGATGACCGCCAGCGCCAGCTCGGCGTGCAGGTCGCGGATCGTCCGCTCGAGCAGCGTCGTCTTGCCCGAGCCGGGGGCGCTCATGAGGTTGACCGCGACGAGGTCGCGGGCCGCGAGCCACGCCCGGTTGTGCTCGGCGAGGTGGTCGTTCTTGGCGAGGATCTGCTGCCCGAGCAGCACCGTGCGGCCGGGGTCGGGCTCGTGGGGATGCGCGTGGGAGTGCTCGTGCGGGGGCTGGTCGTTGGAGTGCTGGCCGGCCCCCACCGTGGTCACGCGGACACCCGCGTCGTCCCCGCACCCACAGGTCGCACACATCTCAGGCCACCATCACCGAGCTGATCAGCAGCTGGCCGCCACTGCGCACCTGCACGTCAGCACTTCCACAGGGGCACAGCAGGATGCAGGTATCCAGGTCGAAGTCTGCCTGGCAGCTCGAGCAGTGCGCGCGCCCCTGCGGCCGGCTGATCTGCAGCTCCGCACCTTGCAGGGTGGTGCCGGCCGTCACCAGCTCGAAGCAGAACCGCAGGGCGTCCGGTTCGATGCCGGAGAGGGTGCCTATCTCCAGCGAGACCACGGCAATCGGCTGGTCGGGCAGCTTCTCCAGGACCGCGTCGACGACGCTCTGCGTGATCGACAGCTCGTGCATCTGCGGACTCCTACCGATCGGATGTCGGCGACCGTACGCCCGCGCGAGCGGCGGTGCGCTCAACCCGCGCGAGCGGCGGTGCGCTCAACCCGCGCGAGCGGCGGTGCGCTCAACCCGCGCGTGCGGCGGTGCGCTCAACCGGCGGCGGTGGGCTGACGCTCCGCGACCTGACCTGGGGTGTCCGACAGCTCCTGCTCGTACATCTCGTGCAACGCCGCGAGGTCGTCCAGCGTCTGCCGGGCCTCGGCCTCGTCAATCTTGGCCAGGGCGAACCCGACGTGGACGATCACCCAGTCTCCGACCCGGGCGCCGTCGCGCCCATCCAGGCCGATCATCGCGACCGAGACCTCACGCCGTTCACCGTCGACGTCCACCTGTGCCCGCAATCGTGCGACATCGGTAATCTCGACGATACGGCCAGGAATACCTAGGCACATCCGATTCTCCTCATCGTGGTGGCGAACTTGCCGCGCACTGCCGGTAGGTGCGGTTCACTGATAGGTGCGGTTCACTGATAGGTGCGGTTCACTGATAGCGGTCTTCCTCCGGCAGCTGCGGTGCACTGATAGCGGCTCCGACTACTGCGCCCATTGCCACAAGATTCCGATTCCGATTTCCACGATGCGCCCATTGCCCACCACGGTCATTCCCACCACCCATATTCCCACCACTATCTGGCTGTACGGCTGTCGTAACGGGCTACTGTAGACCGTCGGGTAGGTGTGTGCTACTTATAGCGAACCGTCGTGGGCGAGTCCACTACACTCCGGGGATGCGCGTGGCATTCGTGGGCAAGGGTGGGGCGGGCAAGTCGTCCCTGGCCGGGACCTTCGCCCGCGTCTTGGCTGCCCAGGCGTCAGCGACCACGGGAGAGCGGGTCCTGGCCCTGGACTCCGACCCGATGCCGGGGATGGCGTTCGCCCTTGGCGTGGCGCGCAGCGATGCGGGCCTGCCGGACGACGCTGTGGAGGAGTACGAACAGCAGGGCCGCAGGCAGTACCGACTGCGCGCGGGCCTGACAGGCCCCGGGGCCGTCGAGGAGTACGCCGTGCGTGGTCCCGACGGTGTCCACTTCCTCCAGCTGGGTAAGGCGAGCGGGCCCCGGTGGAGCAACACGCGCGCGCACTTCGCCTTCCAGCGCGTACTGGACGACCTGCCCGGCGCGGGCTGGAGCGTGGTCGGCGATCTCCCGGGCGGGACGCGGCAGCCGTTTTTCACGTGGGGCCGCTACGCCGAGACGTTCCTCGTCGTGGTGGAGCCGACACCCGCCTCCGTGCTGACCGGCCGTCGGCTGGCCAAGCTCGCGTCGGCCGGCGCGGCGCCGCGGGTCGTCGCCGTCGCGAACAAGGTGCGTGAGCGCCACGACGCCGAGCGGGTCGCCGACCGCACCGGGCTGACCCTGCTGGGGGCGGTGCCCTACGACCCTGCGCTCTCCGAGGCCGACCGGCTGGGGCTGGCCGTGCTGGACCACGACCCCGACGGCGCCACCGCCACCGCGGTACGCTCACTGGTAGCTGCGCTGCACACCGAGATGGAGCCCACATGAAAATCGCCGTCGTCGGCAAGGGCGGGTCCGGCAAGACCACCACGTCGGCGGTGCTGGCCCGCACATTCGCGCGCTCGGGCCATTCGACGCTGGCGCTGGACTGCGACAGCAACCCCAATCTCGGAATCTCGCTGGGACTCGGTGAACAGGTCACCGAGCACCTCGTCAGCGTGCGGGACGCGGTCGACGCAGGCGAGCAGGAGCACGCCGCCAGCGCCGAGGAGCTGGTGGAGCGTTTCGGGGTCGACGCACCGGACGGCGTCCGCCTCGCCGTGGTGACGGCGATCCAGAACCCGCAACCGGGCTGCCCTTGATGCGGCATCTCACCTGAGCAGTTGCTCGGGCAGCTCGCCCGCCCCGATCGGTTCGTTATCGCGGACTTCGAGGCCGGCCTCGGCACCGTCCTGCGCCTGGACGGCAACCCCGTCGATGTCGTCGTCGTGGTCGTGGAGCCCACCGTGAAGTCCCTCGACGTGGGGCGGCGCGCGGCGGAGACGGTGGGCCACGCAGGCCTGGGCCGGATCGTGGTCGTGGCGAACCGGGTGCGGGACGAGGAGGACGCGGCGCGGGTGCGTGCGGGCTTCCCGGGCCTTGACGTGGTCATGGTGCCCGACGACCCGGCGATCGTGGAGGCCGAACGCCACGGGGTCGCGCCGCTCGACGCTGCGCCCCACGCCCCCGGCGTGCGTGCCCTGGTGGAGTTCGCCGACAACCTGCGTAACGTCGGCTGAGCCGTTCGGTCAGGGCTCCGCGGCCGGACCGGGGGGCATACCCGGACGGGCACACCCCGCGGCCACGGTGGTAGCTCACCCCAGATAGATCAGTTCCGCGCGGCCTTCTGCCACCTCGGTCAGGATGTCGGCCAAGCTGCGCGCAACGCCGCCGATGCTGTCGATCTGGTCCTGGGACACCGCACGGGCGTCGATGCAGGACGGTCAAAGGGAGACCAGGTAGGGGGCGGTGACCCTCTGGCGCGCCTTCTCCTGCAGGGCCAGGCCATCCGGTGTTGCAGCCACGCCGTCGGGCTGCGCCACGCGCACGGCGTCGCCGGCGAGGCGCACCTCGGCCTCGAGGCCAGCACGGGCCGCGACCGAGGCGAAGTGGTACGCCTGCGCGGTGGGTCGGGGGTTCGTGCGTGGATCCGCACCGACGAAGAAGATCAGGCGTTTGCGGGTCATGGCGGGCCTCTCGGTCAGCGGACAGCTTCGCTGGCGGCGAGCAGCGTCCGGGTGTAGGGGTGGGTGGGGTTGTTGATCACGTCATCGGTGTCCGCGCATTCCACGAGCCGACCTTCCTGCAGCACCGCGATCCGGTCGGCGACATGGCGGGCCAGCGCCAGGTCATGGGTGACGACGACGAACGCCGTCTCGTGCGCATCGCGGATGGCGGTGATCAGTCCGAGGATCTCGGCCCGGAGCGACGCGTCGAGCATCGAGGTCGGTTCGTCCGCCACCACCAGCTCCGGACGTCCGACCAGCGCCCTGGCGAGAGCCACCCGCTGACGCTGGCCCCCGGACAGCTCGTGCGGGAAACGTTCGGCGAACTCGGTGGCCGGGTGCAGGCCCACCTCCTCCAACGCCGGCCCCACCCGGCCGGGCCGGAACCGGCGCGGCACCCCTGCGATCGCGAGGGGCTCGGCGACGCACCGGCCGACCCGCATCCCGGGGTGCAACGACTGATAAGGGTCTTGCAGGATCAGGTGCATCCTGCGGCGCGCCGCCCGCAGCTGCCCACCGGAGAGCCCGGCGAGGTCCACCCCGTCGAGCCGGACGTGACCGGCGTCTGAGTGCTCCAAACCCAGGATGAGCCGGGTGAGCGTGCTCTTACCGGCACCACTCTCCCCGACCAGGCCGAGGATTTCGCCCCGCCCCACCGTGAGCGAGACGTCGGTGACGGCCGCCACCACGCCGCCGTCCGCGCGGCGCGCCGAGCCGCGGCGGTAGGTCTTGCCCACAGTGCGCAGCGCCAGCAGGGGAACGCTCACGTGCGCTCACCCCCGATGCGGGCGGGGACGTGCGCCGCCGAGCCCGCGTCGGCGACGCGGGGTTCACGCACGCCGGGGAAAGCCCGCAGCAGGGAACGGGTATAGGGGTGCTGGGGCTGCATGGTCACCTGGGCAGTCGGTCCCGCCTCCACGATGCGCCCGCGGTGCATGACCAACAGCTCGTCCGCGGCGTGCGCGACCAGGGGGAGGTCGTGGGAGATCAACAGCAGGGACATTCCGAAACGGGCCTGCAACCCCAGCAGCAGCTGGAGGATCTTGGCCTGGGTGACGACGTCGAGCCCGGTGACCGGTTCGTCCGCCACGAGCAGCGCCGGGTCGTTGGCGAGCGCCATCGCGATCACCACCCGTTGCCGCATCCCGCCGCTGAACTCGTGCGGGAACGCGCGGTGGCGATCCGCCGGGATCCCCACCAGCTCCAGCAGTTCCGCGGCGCGGGTGGCCGCTGACGGGGCGTCCCTGGTCAGCGCCGCTGCCTCGAGCACCTGTCGGTCGACCGGGTACGCCGGGTTCAGCGCGTTCATCGCGCTCTGCGGCACCAGCGCGATCTGCCGTCCGCGCGCGCCCTCCAGCAGCGTCCGGCGCGCCCGGCCCAGGTCGTGGCCGTTCAGCGCGACGGTGCCGGAGTCGACCCGTCCGGGTGAGCGGGTCAGCCCGAGCAGCGCGGTCACCAGCGTGCTCTTGCCGCTGCCCGACTCCCCGACGAGCCCCACCGTGCGGCCGGCCGCGGCGACGAAGCTCACCTGGTCGACGGCGCGTATCACCCCGCGGGGGGTCCGGTACTCCACGGAGAGCTCGTTGACGTCGAGCACGGGCCCGGAGTAGCCAGGAGCGGGTGCGAGCGAGGGCGCCGGGGAGCGCCGCGCGCGGCGCCGACGGCGCGCGGTCCCGGCCAGCCGCGGGTCCGCCCACTCCTCGACCGCGTAGCCGAGGAAGGCCAGACCCACCACGGCGACGGTCAGCGCGAGGCCGGGGGGCAGGATCCACCAGGGCCAGGACTGGGTGAGGATCGCGTTGGCGGTGCTCGCGAAGTGCAGGGTCGACCCCCAGCTCACCCGCGTGGGGTCACCGAGTCCGAGGAAGGACAGCGACGCCTCGAGCATCACGGCGATGTTCGCGACCCGCACGAACTGCGCCGCAGCCAGCGGGGCGACCCGGGGAAGCAGGTGCCGGGTGATCACGCGGAAGCCGGTCGCGCCCATCGCCCGCGCAGCGGTCACGTGTGGGTACTCCCGCGCCTTGACGACCTGGGAGCGCAACACTCGCGCCGGCCGTGACCAGACCACCGCCCCGATGACGACAACGGTCGTCAGCAGACCCCGGCCGAAGAAGGCGGCGAGGACGATCACCAGGACGAGGAACGGGAACGCCAACGTCAGGTCGACGACTCGCATGAGGGCGGCCTCGACGCGTCCGCGGCAATACCCGGCGACCAGCGCCACGGCCAGCCCGACGCCGACGCCGACCAGCGCCGCCAGCAGGCCGATCGTGAGGGAGATCCGCGCGCCGTACACCAGCTGGGCGAACAGGTCCTCGCCGATGTCGTTGGTCCCCAGCCAGTGTTGCCCGTTGGGTGGCTGGAACGGCTGCCCGGAGCCGCCCTGCGCGGGGTATCGGGCGATCAACGGGGCGAACACCGCCGCCGCCACGAGCAGCCCCAGCAGGACGGCCCCGGCCGTGCCCAGCGTGCGTCCGGGTGAGCGCCGCGGACGCGCGGGCGGCGCGGCCACCCGGGGGGTCTCGGCCCGAGACTGCGGCGACCGGTCGCTCATCCCCGGGTCCCCGCTGGACGGCGGACGCGCGGGTCGAGCACCGGGTAGAGCAGGTCGCTGAGGAAGTTGGCGCCGATCACCCCGAGGGCCAGCAGCAGGAACGTACCCTGCAGCACCGGGTAGTCACGGGCCAGCACGCTCTCGTAGATCAGCCGGCCGAGTCCCGGGTAGGAGAAGACGGTCTCGACCACCACCGCGCCGCCCGCGAGGGTTCCCAGGCCGATGAGCACCACGGTCGAGACGGGCAGCAGGGCGTTGCGCTGGGCATGGCGGCGGACCTGACGTTCGGTCAGTCCCTTGGCCTCGGCCATGAGGACGTAGTCCTCGCGCGACTCCGCGAGCAGCGCGGACCGCGCAACCAGGTAGATGGGCCCTATCGAGGTCAGCGTGAGCGTGAGCAGCGGCAGCACCAACCGCCTGCCGACCTCGAGCACCAGCGCCAGCCCGGTCGCGGTCGCCGACGGCTGCGCGCCGAAGGTGGGCAGCCAGCCCAGCTGCACCGAGAAGACCAGCAGGAGCAACAGGCCGACGAAAAAGGGCGGCAGGGCGTCGAGGAACATCACCCCGGACAGCACGCCCGAGTCGCCGGCGGAGCCGCGCCGCCAGGCGGAGCGGAAGCCGAGCACCGTGCCGATGAGGCTCGCGACCACGACGGCGCTGCCCACCAGGAGCAGGGTCCAGCCGATCCGCTCGGCGAGCAGGTCGACCACGGGGCGGCCGTAGCGCACCGACACCAGCAGGTCGCCCCTGGCGATGCCGGCCAGGTAACGGACGAACTGGGTGGGCAACGACTGGTCCAACCCGAACTCGGCCAGCACCTGAGCCCGTTGCTCCGGCGTGATCGCACCGGTCTGCTCGGGGGGGAACAGGTAGTCCACCGCGTCGCCGGGCGCCAGGCGGGGTAAGGCGAAGTTCAGGCACACCGCGGCGAAGAACACCAGCGCGTACTGCAGGGTGGTGCGGGCGGCGTGGCGCGCCACGGTCAGTCGTCCTCGTCGTCGACGACGCGGCGACGCCGGATGACGACAGCGGCCACGATCACGACCAGGACGCCGGCAGCCACGCCGAGCAGCACCGTGCTGCTGCCGGCGCCGGCGGAAGCGCTGCGGTCGGCAGCGGGAACGGCGCCTGAGCCCGACTGCCGGGAGGCTCGTGCCTGCGCGACGTACTCGGGCAGGAAGGAGCGCTTGGTGAGGATGCCCTGTCCCGGGTCGGCCACCCACCCGTCGTAAGCGGCCGGGCGGTAGGCCCAGTCACCGTCGCGGTACCACAGGGCCATGGACGGCACGTCCGTGGCGAGGATCTGTTGCAGCTGGGCGTCCAGCGCCTTTCGCTCCGTGTTCGGAGCGGTCGTTGCGGCCTCGGCGAGTGCGTCGAACTTCGGGTTGCTGTAGCCGGTGATGCCGGCACCGAAGCCCTTCGGCCCTGGGGAGTGGAAGAAGTAGTAGAGCGCGTCGGGGTCGACGTGGCCGTGCGACTCCAGGGTCGCGACGTAGGCGTCGTACGGGGGCGGATCTCCCTGCACCTTCGCCTGCCGACGCTGCTGCAGCGTCGCCGGATCCAGCGCCGCGACCTTCAGCTCGACCCCGAGCGGTGCGAGCTGCTGGGCGAGCAGCTGCCCGGCCCGGACATCCTGCGGGGCGAAGGAGTTCACCAGCAGCGAGAACGTGAGCGGCGTGCCGTTGGGCGCGACCCGGATGCCGCCGGCGCCGGCGCGGTAGCCAGCCGCATCGAGCATCGCGGCTGCTGCCGCCGGGTCGTAGTCCGGTTGCGCGTTCGCGACCGCCCACGGCGAGGCCGGATCGAGGTAGGTCGGCACGCCGGGCACCCCGTGGCCGAGCAGGACGGTGTCGACCAGCGCCCTGCGGTCGGTGGCCATGCTGATCGCCTTGCGCAGCCTCGCGTCGGTCAGCGGCGCCTTGCGGGCATTGAAGTTCACCTGGGTGGACTGGAACCTGGTGCTCTTGGCCAGCGCGACGTTCGGATTGCGGGAGAACTGGTCGAACAACTCGCCGGGCACGTTGACGGCGACCGAGGAGACCTCACCGGTGCGCAGGGCGCCGAAGGCGGCCGACGGATCCTTCACGACCGGCAGCTCGAGGACGTCCACGGTCGGCTTGCCCTTGAAGTAGTCCGCGTTCGCCTCGAACCGGTAGAGCTGGTCGGGCACGATCTTGACGAGCTTGTACGGGCCGGAACCCACGGGAAGCCCCGTGCTCATCGTCTTCGGGTCGGTGACCCCCTCCCAGATGTGCTTGGGGAGGATGGGCAGGTCAGCACCCGGCATCACCATGAACTGGGGCGCCGGGGCGCTGTAGGACAGCCGCACCGTCCGGTCGTCCACCACCTGCGCTGATCGGAAGGGTGGGGTGTCGGAGACGTGGTGGGCGTAGCGCCCGGATGCTCCCGCCTGCTGCTTGTAATAGTCGAAGCTGAACTTGACGTCATCCGCCGTCAGCGGCTTGCCGTCCTGCCACCGGATGCCGTCGCGGAGCGTCACCGTCCACTCGGTGAAGTCGGCGTTCGGCTGCGCGCCCTGCGCCAGCCAGGGCTCGGGCTGCTCCTTCGCCTGGGACCAGAACAGCGAGTCGTAGACGAGCGCGACGAGATCGTTGGTGTTGGGTGCCGACGCAAAGGTGACGGAGAACGGCGTGAGGTTGTTCTCGAACCCGTTGATGGCCACCCGCAGCGGCGGCGGACTGTTCTGCTGGGCACCAGCGGTCATGGGCAGGGCCAACGCCGCGAGGAGCAACAATGAGACGAGCAGCAGTGATCGGCGAGCTCGGGTCATGGACCTGCCTGTCTCGAAGGTGGCGGCCAACGGGGGTCCACGAACAACTGTCATGTCCGCCGGATGCCGTACGGTGCCACGCCTCCGAGCAGCTCGGTAAGTGCGCAATGCACCTACCGAGGGCGAATCAGCCGCTGACGCGGGACCGCGCGGTGTCGAGCGCGTCCAGCACGTCAGCGAGGGCACGCTGCACGGCCGGTCCGACGGGGGTCAATCCGACCGCCCCGGCGCGGTCGGCGGCGGCGACCTCCGCGTCGTAGGGCAGCACGCCGGCCAGCGTGATCCCTTCCGCGGCCAGCGCGTCGCGGAAGAAGTCCGCGTCCGCGGTCGACCGCGCCTTGTTGCCCACCGCGACGACCTCGGGGATGCCGAGCTCGGCGGCGAGCGCGGCGGTGCGGGCCGCGGTGAGCACCGATTTGCGCGTCGGCTCGCACACCACCACGAGTAGGTCGGCGTGCGCCAGCGTGCCCCCGGACCGGCTGAGGTGTTCCAACCCCGCCTCCATGTCCACCAGCGTGAGGTCGACGTCGTCGAGGGCATCGGCCAGCAGGCTGCGCACGGTCGCGTGGCCGCTGCATGTGCAGCCGGCACCCGCCTGGGCAACCTTGATGGCGGACAACAGGATCGGCCCGGCCGGGGTCTGGCGGCCGTAGTCCGCGATGAGGTCCGCCGCCGCCGCCTGACCCCCGGACCCCACCACGGTCGACCGCGGCAGCACGGGGACCGCCTCGGTCTCGGCGAGCGAGAGACCGAGCGACAGCCCGAGATTCGGGTTGGAGTCGGTGTCGATGGCGACGACGTGCCGCCCGCGCTCGGCGTAGGCCCTGGCCAGCAGGCCCGCGACAGTGGTCTTGCCGACGCCGCCCTTGCCGACGACACCGAGCTTGAGTTTGAGCTGTCCTGCCACTGCGGTCACGTCTGCTCCTTGTCGCCCTTTGGGGGCAACGGTACTAGCGCAAATCACTTACCGCAGGCACACTGCCAGGACCAGGCTTCGTCGTCGACACACAGGAGCTACGCATGGTCGTCCTCTGGGTCATGAGCGCGCTCGGGCTGCTCGTGGTGGCACCGCTGGTGGTGGCACTGGCCAGCTACGTCATCCGCCCCGCCCTGGAATGCGCGCGCTACGCCGACGACATCCTGGAACACGGAGTCGGCATCACCGCCGCCGTCGAGCCGATGCCCGCATTGGTGGCCACCCGTGAACTGACCGGTGAGGTCACCGCGAACGCCGTGGCCTACGTGGGCGCACTCCGCCGCCTCGCCGCCAAACCCTGAGGAGTTCGACGTGTCTGCTGCTGCCATCGCCGCCCTCATCGTGACGGGCGTACTCGTCGCCGCTCTGGCCTTCTACCTGCTCTGGGTGGTGGTGATCCTGCGGCGGCTGACCGACACCCTGGGCAAGGTGGCGTTCGGGGTCGGCGCCATCGCCCACCGGGTGCAGCCCGTCGAGGGCCTCGTCGAGGAGATCAACGGGGACCTCATCGGCGTCGCCGGCGCCCTGGAGGCGCTCGCCGCCGACCTCGACCCCCGACGCGCGTCCCGCGCGTCGTGACCACACCACTGCAGAGGAGCACCTGATGGCCGTCGAGTTCCGCTGCCAGGACGTCGGCGTCGCCTGCAAGAACGTCGCCAAGGCCGACACCGCCGACAAGCTCGTTGCCGCGGTCGCCAAGCACGCCAAGGCCAAGCACGGCGTCGAGCTCAATCAGACGCTCGTCGACTACGCCGTCTCCAAGGTCCGGCCCGCGGGTGGGTGAGCCGGCGCCGCACGCCGAACCGCCGGACGCCTCGCTCGCCGCGCTCGCCCCCCTGCTCGACCGGCTCGAGGAGCTCCTGGCCGACATCGAGGAACTGGACGAACCGGTACGCGACCGCGTCTTCGAGCTGCTCGACGGGGTGGACGCGGTGCACCGGCTGGCCGTCACGCGGTTGGCCGGCGCCCTGGGAGCCGAGCTGCGGTCACTGCGGCGCAGCGACCCGGCGGTCGACTGGCTGTTCGAGGCCTACGGCGTGGGGGTCGAGGACGTCGACGCTGCCTCGGCGGCGCTCGAGCAGGTGCGGCCCTACCTGCACGAGCACGGCGGCGAGGTCGAGGTACTCGGCGTGCAGCACGGGGTGGTGCGGATCCGCCTGCTCGGTTCCTGCTCCGGCTGCACGTCGGCGGCACAGACCCTGCGCCACGGGGTGGAGGAGGCGCTGCGGGAGAACCTGCCGGGTTTCGTGGCGATGGACGTGGCGCCGGACGACGGCGCGGCTGCCCACCCGCCGCCCGCGCAGGTGCTGCTGCAGATCACGCCCCGGCCGACTTGACCTCCCCTCGCGCTCAGGGCGTCGCTGACCCGTACCGGATCAGCAGCTGCCGAACCTCCTCGACGACCACCGGAACCGCGCCGGTGGTCACCGCCGACAGCCCGTACCTCGGTTCCTCGGTGTCGGTGGTCTGCAGCCCGACGACCAGCGTGACCTCCGGCAGCACACCCAGGCCGAAGGCCACCATCAAGGCCCGCGCCGGCGTCGCCAGGTGCATGTCGGCCAGTTCGTCGCGGCGCCGGTCCACGCTCAGCGTGCTGACGTCGAGCACGTCGGGGCGCTGCACCACGACGCAGCCCGGCGCGCGACCCAGGTCGACCGCGTCCACGACCAGCAGCACGTCCGCCGGGGCCCGCAGCAGCTCCTGGACCAGGTGGATCCCGCCGATGCCGACGTCGAGCACGCGGACACCGTCCGGCAGCGGTCCGCGCGACAGCGCCTGCGCCACCGCGGGTCCGACGCCGTCGTCGGCCCGCAGCACGTTGCCGAAGCAGGCCACCACGGCGTTCACGGTGGAAGGGTAGGCGACGTGGCGCCCTCGGAGCAGGACGTCCTCGTCGAGCGGCTCGCGCGCCACCCGGCCGACCGCTACCCAGTGCAGCACGCCACGACGCAGTTCCACCTGGGCTCGCTGTTGCTGCACGCCGGTGACACCGAACCCGCGATGCAGGCGCTGCTCGGCGCGGCCACCCTGTTCGGGAGCTCGGGCATGCGGCTGGAACAGGCGAAGGCCACCGTGATGCTGGGCGTCGCCCTGCGCACCACCGGGCGGTCCGCGGAGGCGGCGCAGGCCTTCTCGGTCGCCGCCACCGAACTCGCCGCGCTCGACCAGCCGGCCGAGCGGGCCGCGGCCTGCTACAACCTGGGGCTGGCGCTGCAGGACGGCGGTGAGGTCGACGCCGCCCGCGCCGCATGGGACGCCGCCCGCGAGCTGTTCCTGGCCGCGGGCTACCCGGCCCAGGCTGCGGCGGCCGCCCGGGACCACGGCGCGTCGCTGCTCACGGCCGGGGAGGTTGCGGCAGCTACCACCCTGTTGGACCAGGCGGTGGTGCTCGCGGAGCGCGCGGGTGACGATACGGGCACGGGCGCGGCCGCGAACGCCCTCGGGCTCGCGCACCTCGCGGCGCAGGAGCCGGCTGCCGCCGTCACGGCGCTGCGGCGGGCACTGGCCGCGTTCCCGCGGACGGTACGGCCGGCCGAGTACGCGATGGTCAAGGCCAACCTCGCGCTCGCCCACGAGCAGGCCGGTGAAGCTGCGCGCGCCCGGCTCGCGGCAGGTCAGGCGTTGGCGGTGGCCAGCGCGGCCGCCCCGGTGCGCAGGCAGGCCCAGCAGCTGCTGGTCCGGTTGCCCGGAACGTCGCCGCTGGACCTGCTGGCTGTCCTCGACGCCGAGGACCGGGAGCAGTGGGTGGGGGTGATCCGCGAGGAGGTGCTGCGCGCGGGAGAGCTCACCGCCGGGCAGCGGCGCACCGTCGTGAGCGGCTTCCTGGACGGAGTGCTGGCCCGGCCGGGCGCGTCCTACGACCTGGCGGAGGCCCTGCTGCACGTCGTCCTCGAGCTGCCGCCGCGGACGTACGAGCTGTTTGTCAGCGCCGTCGTCGACGCCTGCGCGGACCGCTCCGAGCCCGACACCGCACGGCTGCGCGCCGTCATCGGCTCGGCCATGGCCCGCTTCGCCCTGCCGCAGTGGCAGCGGCTCGCCGCCAGCCTCAACGCCGCGGCGCGGGCGGCGGGCCAGCCGGAGGGTTGGACGTGACCGGGGACCTCGGCGCCCCCGAGATCGCGGCAGCGTTCGGCGACCGACCGGTGCGCACCTACCCGGCCCTGCTCTCGACCGAGGCCGTGGCCATGGCCTGGGCTCGGCAGGGGGCAGCATCCGGGGCGGTCGTCGTGGCCGACTACCAGGCCTCTCCGCGCGGGCGCGGCGGGCTGGTATGGACCGTCCGCCAGGGCCACGGCCTCGGTTTCACGCTGCTTGCCCGGCCCGACCTGCCACCCGAACGCGAGGGCTGGCCCTACGTCGCGGCCCTGCTGGCCCTGCACGACGTCCTCGGCACACCCGACAGTGCTCTGGCGTGGCCCGACGGCGTCTGCGCCGCGGACGGAACTACGCTGGCCCGGCTCGGCGTCTACGTCGAGCTCGGACCGGCGCGCACCGAGTGGCTGAGCGTGACCGCGCTCGTCGAGGACGCGTCGCCGCCGCGGGCGCCCCTGCTGGCCCGGCTCGTCGACGCGCTGGAGCACCGGCTTTCGGCGCCGGCCGAACAGGTGCTCGCCGACTACCTGCCGCGCTGCACCACACTCGGCCAGCAACGCCGGGCCCGGCTCATCCCGATGGGCCCCGGTGGGCCGGAGGTCACCGGAGAGGCCGTCGACGTGCTGGCCGACGGGGCGCTGGTCCTGCTCACCGCACGCGGCAACCGCGTTGCCGTGCCCCCGCACAACCTCGGGCTGCTCGAGGACCCCGCCGGCCCGGTGCAGGCGCCGGAGCGGCTGTTCGGGCAGCGGGGTTCCTAGCCCGGCGTTGCCTGTGTCGGCACTGCCTCGGCGGCCCCGAGGCGGTCCAGCTCCTCGATCAGGGCCCACCACAGGGCCCAGTCGCGCGGGTCCATCCCCTCGCTGCTCGCGCTCCCGGCGATGCCCAGCCGCAGTCGGTCCCGCAGGGCGAACGCGTGCCCCCAGCGCCCGTCCCGGTCCAGGTGCACCAGCTCAGCGAGGAGCTCGTGCAGCGCAGCCAGGGCGGTCGACGCCTCGAGCCGGTCGCCTTCCAGCAACAGCCGCAGCTCGGCGGCGAGCGCCAGCAGGGGCGCGCGGCGCACCTCGACGCGCACCAGCTCCAACGCCACCTCGAGCGCGGCCGTCGCCGAGACGCTGAGGCCCTCCCCGGGGCCGACGATCTCCGGCTCGACCTCGACCGTGACGGTGCGCGCCGGCAGGGCACCGAGCGCGGACGCGATCTCCACCACGAGGTCCGGGTGCACGTAGCCGGTCACGGCGTCGCCCACCGCGACCTGGACGTCCGCTGGGGTCAGCACGGGTGGGTCGAGGCGCCGACGCTCCACGGTGCCGGCCGCGCGACCGCGGACCACCGCGCTGACCAGCACGAGCACCGACGGGCGCAGGTCCTCCAGGCGCTGCGCGACGGCGATCGCGCCGTAGTGCAACTCCTCCACGACCACACCGGGGCCGAGGTCCTCTTCCCCCAGCCGCTCTACCACCAGCCGCCCGATGTCCAGGTCGCGCTGGAACAGCTCGCTGACCCCGCCGACCAGCACGTCCGCGCTGGTCGGCAGCCGGACCGGCTCAGTCACCGCCGCACGAGCAGGTGTTGACCTCGCGGACGACCTCGCCCTCCCCGGTGTAGGCATGAGTGGTGCACGGCATGCACGGGTCGAAGCTGCGGATGCCCCGCAGCATGTCGATGCTCGTGAAGCTCGCCGGGTCGGAGAGGTCCTCGATGATGGGGGTGTTCATCACCGCCTCCTCGTACGGACCGGGCTGCCCCCAGGGGTCGCGCGGGGAGGCGTTGATCGTGGAAGGGGTCACGATCTGGTAGTTGGTGATCTTGCCCTTGTCCATGACGAGGTGGTGCGTGAGGTAGCCGCGACCGGCACCCCACCAGCCGACGGACACCCGCTCGTCCTGGGGAATCGCCTTCTCCAGCTCGTCGGGGTTGAGCGCCGCCACCTTGCGCTCACCCTGCTGGAAGAGCTTGTAGGCCTCGAACAGGCTCTCCAGCCCGACCAGCTGGCTGAACAGGTAGTGGTAGGCCCGACCACGATTGCGCTCGAAGGCATTCCACCGCTCCGGGACGTGCCACTCCACCTCGCGTTCGCCGACCTCGCCCTTGGGGATCAGGAACCGCATGCTGTGGCCGGTGGCCGAAATGAAGTCGCTGGCCGGCATCTTCTGGGCGAGGGCGGTGATCAACAGCCGTGAGTAGCAGCCGGCCTCGACGACCTGACGATCCCACCGCGGGGCGGTCCCCCAGGTGTACTTGTCCTTCCAGTCCCTTGCCCCGGGCTTGGGCAGCGTCCGCTTGTTCCAGGGGTGGTAGGGCGAGATCGGGTTGCCCAGCGGGTCGGTCGGGAAGCGACCCGTCTGGGACTCCTCGTAGTAGGAGTGCTCGACGAACTCCTCCAGGCCGATGTTGACGTCGGTCAGCCGGGTGGTCATCAGCTTCCCGTCGAGGACGACACCCGGCGTCGACCAGCGTTTCTCGCCCCAGGAGTTGCAGTTCTCGTACGTCGCGTCGTAGGCGTAGGGATCGTCCCAGAAGCCCGAGTCGATGTGGTTGGTGGGACGGTAACCGACCATCTGGTAGCGCTCGTCGGCCTCGTAGAAGAATGCCGGGATGTCGTCCCAGACCGCCATCATCCGCTGTGCGTAGTCGAAGATCTTGCCGAGCTTGGAGTGGTACTCGTTCAGGGTCTGCAGCGTCAGCGTCGTGGAGACCCCGCCGGGTACCACGTTCTGCGGGTGCGGGTACTTGCCGGTGAGGATGACGACCATCTCACGGGACAGCCGGGTGAACTCCAGCCCTTCCCGGTAGAGCGTACCGGTGAGCGGGTTGAGCGCCGTCATCAGGTCGGCCATCGTCTTGAACCCGTGAATGTGCTCGTTGGGGCACTTCCAGCTCTCCGCCTTGGGCCACAGCTCGGGGTTGGAGGAGCGGATGACCGACTCGGAGTAGTCGGGCCCGGCGAGCAGGTAGAGGTGCAACGGGTTGTCGTACCCCATCTCCGCCGCTTCGGTCATGTTGCGCACGACCGTGCCCAGCGGCGGCGGCGCGATGCCCATCGCCTGCTCGATGGCGTACGCCGCGCAGTGCGCGTGCACCCCGCCGCACACCCCGCAGGCCCGCGAGGCCACGAAGATCGCGTCACGCGGGTCGCGCCCCATGAGGATCACCTCGTAACCGCGGAACAGCGTCGCCTGGGTGTGCGAGTCGAGGTAGGCGCCCTTTTCGAGGTCCGCGGTCACGTGCACGGCGAGGGCGCCGGCGACCCGCGTGACCGGGTCCATGTTGAGGTCCTTGATGTGGCCGTTGCGGGCCATCAACCGCTGGATGCGGTCGGTGCGCTCGTCCTCGGTCATGCCGACCTCGGGCTTCGCCACCATCACGTCGTACGGGTTCGGGATGCCGCCGCGCAGCGTGGCGTTGCCGCGGTCGTCGAACTCGACGGGCAGGGTCTTGAAGCACATGGGCGGACTCCTCGGGTCGGGGCTGGTGGGACGAGGTGCGGTGGGTCAGACGCGGACGCGCGGGCTGCCGCCGCTGGGAGCCTCGGCTGCTCGCTTGCCCCAGACATCGGCGTCGTTACGGGAGGTGTCGCTGGCGCGGCGCATCTTGTCGTAGAAGTGGTGCCCCACGTCGGCCAGCGGCGAGGGTTCGTTCCGTTCCCGGGAGAATGCGCTGGGCGCCGCCCCCTGGCGGTCCCAGCGGACCTCGCGGTTGAGGTTGTTGTTGCTGAACTTGCGCAGCGGCCGGATGACGCTGCCCACCATGCGGGAGACGGTGGTCGACGCGAGCGAGCCAGGCGGGCGCTTGTAGAAGGGGGTGAACTTGTCGGGGAACCCCGGCATGGTGCAGCCGATGCACGCACCGCCGGCGTTCATGCAGCCGCCGATCCCTTTGACCGCTCCGCGGGAGGTGATGTTGCAGTTGACCACCGGCCCCCAGCAGCCGATCTCCACGAGACACTCCGGATCACCGAACTCGTGGGCGAAGGTGCCTTCTTCGTAGTAGGCCCCCCGCACGCACCGCCGGTGAACCGTCTCCCCGAACAACCAGGCCGGCCGGCCGAGCTCATCGAACTCCGGCAGCGGCCCGAAGCCCTGCAGAAAGTACAGGACGGCCGCGACGGTCTCGGTGAAGTTGTCACCGACGGGAGGGCAGCCAGGGACGTTGACGACCGGCACGCCGAGCACCGAACGGTAGTCCTTGCCGAGGAAGTCCATGAGGCTCATGGCGCCGGTCGGGTTGCCCTCGGCGGAGGGGACGCCGCCCCACGTGGCGCAGGTGCCGATCGCGAGCATCGCGGCGGCGTTCGGCGCCAGCCGCGCGATCCACTCGGTGGAGGTGACCGAACGCAGCTCGCCGTCGGGTCCCCACGGCTCCTCGCCGACCGCCGACCAGTAACCACCCGCCTTGTGCGCGACCACCTCGTCGGCGATCGAGCCCTCCAGGATGACCACGTAGGGCGCACCGAGGGTGCCCGCGATGGCTTCCTCCGCCTGCTGTAGGTAGTAGGGCCCCGACTCCATGTTGATCACCGTGTGGTGCAGGACCACGCGCGGGATGCCGGGGTGGGCGCCGAGCATCATGCTCTCCACCGAGGGGTTGGTGGCGCCGGTGACGGCGACACTGCAGCCGTCGCAGCTCATGCCGGCGAACCAGAACGCGTGCACCCTCTCCAGCGGCCCGAAGCGCGTGGCATCGCTCGCCACCGCCTCCGGCGCGAGCATGTGCTCGGTCAACGCGCCCGACGGCATGCCGAAGGCGCCGAGGTGGCTGCTGTCGTGGAAGCGCTCGACGGGTCCGAGCAGGTCGAGCAGCTCCTGAGCGGGGGTGCGGGTGGAGCGCTCCGGGGTCCTGGTGTGCCGATCTGACATGTGCTGCTCCCACGCTGGCGAAGGTATGTGCACTGGCTCACATCTCGTTGTAGATGCACCATACACATAGTGCGCTGTGGGTGTACGGTCGCGGCACTTGCCTGGTGCGCTCGTCTGGAGGTCCTGTGAACGGCTGGATCCTTGGTTACCTCGTCGGCGCCGTCGTGGTGGTCGTCGTGGTCGTCGCTCTGTTGCTGATGATCGCCGGAGCTCGGCGGACGGCGGGGCGGGCGGAGGCAGTGCTGGCCGCCCTGAACGACGCCCGGGACGGCACGGCCGGCCTGTGGGGCCTGGGCGCCACCGTCTCGACCGCGGAGCGCATCGTCGCGGCCGCGGCCGACGCCCGGATCAGTCTGACCCCGGGAGGTCGCTCGTGAGCAGCACCGCCTACTGGTTCATCGCCCTCGGGCTGGGGCTGGTCGTGGCCGTGGTCGCCGTGGTGCTGCTGGAGACGTTCCTGCGCGACGTCCACCGGATCGAGCGGGGCGCCGGGCTCGTCTGGACCGCAGGCAAGCAGGTCGCCCGGAACACGGCGACGACGTGGCTGCTGCCCGAGACCTCCGATCGGCTCAGCAGCCTGACCGATGAGGCGATGCGCCACGTCGCGTTGCTGACCCCACCGCCCACGCCGATCTCCCGGCATTCAGCGTCATGACCGCCCTGTTGGTCACCCTCACCCTGGTGGAGATCGTCCTGGTGCTGGCGGTCCTCGTCTACTACCTGGCGCGCATCGCCGGCTCGCTGCGCCGGACGTCGGTCCTGCTCGGCAAGGTCGCGTTCGGGGTGCGGGCGATCGAGACCCAGTGCGCGGTCATCGGCCCCTCCGTGGTGACGGTCAACGAGCAGCTCGGCGGCATCGCGGGCGCCCTCGGTGACCTCGCCAACCTGGCCGACGCCGCAGCGGGACCGGCGCCGGCCGGACAGCGGGGCTGACCGTGGACGAACTGCACCCGCCGAAGTCCGCGGCCTTGCGCGCGCTGTACTGGCGCAGCGAGATACTGCAGGTCATGTACTGGTTGCGCGGTGAGGGGCTCGGGGACGTCGTCGACGCGCCGTTGCTCGAGCGCTTCCTCGGGGTGGAGGCGGAGGTCGGGGTGGGCTACCTTGACCGGTTGGTCATCGACGGCTACCTCCAGCCCGTTTTCGGAGGCTATGTGATGTCGGAGTCCGGTCTCGCCGAGGGCAAGACGGAGTTCGCGCTGAGTTTCGCCGACCTCACCCGTCCGACCCACGGTGAGTGCAGCGCCGACTGCTGGTGCCAGAGTTCCGTCGAGGAGGCCATCGCCTGCGCCGCCGAGCGGGTCCCGAGGCCCGCCGGATGAGCGGCGGTGCGACCGAGGACGTCCTGGTGGGGCTGCCCCGCAACTACCTGCGCCCCTGCCTGCTGCTGCTGCTGGCGGAGGGGACGTCACACGGCTACGAGCTGCTGGACCAGGTCAGCGCGCTCGGCCTCGACCGGGTGGACCCCGGCGGGTTGTACCGCTGCCTGCGCGCGATGGACGAGGAGGGTTTGGTCCGCTCGAGCTGGGCGCCGTCCACGTCGGGGCCTGCCCGCCGGACGTACGAGCTGACCGACGAGGGTCGTGACTGGCTGCATGTGATCGCCGGTTCGCTGTCGGAGGTCGCGCGCTCACTCGCCCGGTACCGCCGCCGTTACCAGCGCGTCGTCGATCAGCGCCACCCGGTCCGTTGAGGCTGGCCGTCGCAGGCAAGGGCGGGGCGGGCAAGACGACGATCAGCGCCACCCTCGCCCGGCTCGCCGTGCGCTCCGGGCGATCGGTCGTCGCGATCGACGCCGACGCCAACCCGAACCTGTCCATCGCCCTCGGGGTGCCCCCTGCGGTTGCCGCTGAGCTGGGCACGGTCCCCGCGCAGCTCGTGTCGCGCCGGATCGGCGGAACCGGCCTGACCGAACCCGTCGACGTCGTGCTGGACCGTTACGCCCTGACCGCTGCCGGCGGGATGCGTCTGCTCGGCATGGGAGCGCCGGCGCACGCCGACGAGGGGTGCCTGTGCGCCGAGCACGCCGTCGTGTCCGCGTTGCTGGAGGATCTCGGCTCGGCCGAGCGGTTCGTCGTGGTGGACATGGAGGCCTCGCCTGAGCACCTGAGCCGGGGCACGGTGCGGCACGTCGACGCGGTCTGCCTGGTCGCCGAGCCGTACTACCGCTCGCTGGAGACCGTGCGCCGCATGGCGGCCCTCGTCGCCGAGCTGCCGGTGCCCCGCGTCGCGGTGGTCGCCAACAAGGTGCGCTCCGCACAGGACGAGGAGGCCATCAGGGAGTTCTGCGCGCGGCACGCCTTCACCCTGGCGGGGATCGTCCCCTGGAGCGACGAGGTGGTGGCCGCCGACCGGGCGCGGGTACCCGTGGCGGACTGGCCAGCGGCCCAACCCGTCGTGACGGCGGTAGCGGCCCTGGCGAACGAACTCGGGCTCTTCGGTGTGGGCCAGCTGGTGCCCGGCGCCGACTAGCGCCGGATCGTCACTACCTCGCTCGCCAATCGACTACCAAGACTCCAGCTGCTGGCGTCGACTGCTCGGCAGAGGCGACCGACGTCGCCAATCGTGTCGTGCCAGATTCGCTGGAGCGAAGCTCGGCTGCGGTCACAAAGAGGTCGTCGGCACCGATGCTGCTGGGACATCGGCATGTGGTCGGAAGCCGCCGCCGAGGTCTTAGCAGGATCCTGGGACGACCTGCGGTCAGTCGCAGCCGCAGGAGCAGCCCGCGTCGGTACAGCCGCAGCTGCACCCGTCCTCGCTGCCGCATCCACAGCCGCAGCGGCAGGCGCTGCGGGAGTTGCCCTTCGCCGTCTCACGGTCGCTGTTCTGGTCATTCGCCGGGCCGCAGCAACCGCAGCTGCAGACGCCGTGCTGCTGACGTTCCGGGTCGGAAACCGTCACTTGGCACTCTCCTTGTCTCGGCGTCGGACGTACCGCTCGACGCGGTCCTCACCCGCCCCACCGGAATGGCGTCAGGACGCGCAGCCGCAGCCACAGCCGGCCTCTTGGGCCTCGTGCTGTCGATGCGGCGCCTCACGTTCGGCGTTGCTGGACGCGGGGCCGCAGCAGGTGCAGCCGCAGCCACAGGACGCTGCCGCGCCCTCGATGGGCTCGATCTCGATGGGCTGGGTCATAGGGATGTCTCCGTTCTCACTCAACTGGCAGGTGCACAGCAGCTCGTCGCAGTCGTGCTGGCCACGGTGTTCTTTCTGGTGTAGCCGAGACAGGGTGTCGCTCAGCGTCGCGTGCAGCCGACGCAGGTCGGCCAGCCGCTGTTCGGTCTCGGCCAGCTTTTCCTGCACGAGGGTGACCAGCTCAGGGTGGCTCTTGTCGCAACAGCCCTCGGCCACCTCCAGGAACTCCGTCATCTCCCGCAGGTGGAGTCCGAGGACTTTCGCCCGGCGCAGCAGCTCCAGACGCCGCAACGCCTGGATGTCATAGAGGCGGTAGCCAGCCTGGGTACGCCCGGCCGGCACGACGATCCCCGACTCCTCATAGACGCGCAGCGCCTTGCGGCTCAGACCCGTTCGCCGGCTCACCTCCACCACCGTGAGCAACCCGTCCGACCTCATCCCTCGACGGTAGAACATTGCCCCAGGGGCCGGGTCAAGCCTCGGGCAGCGTCCAGGCTGTCGAGGACCGCCCGCGCCACAACCCTCATGGTGGTGCGCCGGCCCATCGCGGCGCGCTGGATCACCGGAAGGCCTGGGGCTCGGTCAGTGACTGCGATTTCATCAGCGCGCCCTTGGCCCGCGCCCGAGTTTGCGGCTCTCGATGCCGAACCGGGTGGCGGTGCGGGCGTCGGAGGCGCCGGCGGCGGCCAGCAGCGCCTTGCTGGGCACGCATCCGGTCCACTGACAGTCCCCACCGGGGCGGTCGCGCTCCACCAGCAGCACCGACGCGCCGAACGACACCGCTGTCCTGGCCCCGACCAGTCCCGCGCTGCCGCCGCCGATCACCAGCAGGTCCCACACCCGCTCGGTCGCTCTGCCGCGGTCTGGCCCGCGTCGGCGGTCGTGGTGGCGATGCTCATCGGCCGGTCCTGGCGCCGGAGCTGCCCGGGGTGCGGGGGGTGGTGCGGACCTCGACGATCGGGAGCAGGGTGCGCAGGGCCGCGTTCTCGGCCGGGCCGAGCACGCTGTGCTGCACACACGCCGGCACCAGCGTCCCGGTCTCAGGGTGGCCCATCGCGTAGTGGCAGGCCGCGAGCCGCTCCTGCACCCCCCGAATCCCGGGATCATCCGACAGCACACCCTGCCGGGTCAGCTCCCAGGCCGGGGCGACCTCGGCGGCGTCCATGAACTGGTGCATCACGAACGTGACCGGCCGCGGTCCGGACGCGGTCAGGACCGCGCGCAGCAACGCACTGATCCCGACCCGGCGCAGCGTGCGCACCGCCCATCCGGCCGCGATCGCCGGCAGGCGGGGGTGGCCGACCGCCAGCCGGGCCAGTTTCGCGGCCAGCTGCGGGGTCGAGGTGCCGGCGAAGCCGATCTCGGCGCAGTGGCGCAGGAACGCGTCCCGGGTGGCCAGGTCGCGCGGGTCGGCGCCGTCGAGGACGGGAAACCAGCGCTCACCGAGGTAGAAGCCGTAGGCGGTGCGGTTGCAGCGCACATCACCGTTCTCCAGCACCCGGTAGTCCAGCGTGGTGGCGGCGCCGCGTTCGATCTGCGCCCACACCGCGTCCGGGCTCACATCCCGGTGGCGGTAGTCCATGTGCCAGCGCCGGTCGTCGCCCAGGTAGGCGGCGGGTTGGAACGACAACATCCCGAACCCCATCCCGCCCGCCGCGCGCACCACCTCGGGGACCTGCTCGACGTTGGCCGGGGTGACGGTCATGTTGTGGGCCAGGAACGAACGCACGCCGTGCTCGCGCCGCAGGCGGGTGAACATGGCGGTGAACCGGCGCCGGTAGGGGTGCAGCGACGCCTCGTCGGGCGGGCGGGGGATGCCGCGCCGGCCGAACATCATCGAGTCGAAGTGCCCGGCGAAGCTGACCCGGTCCAGCCGTCGGCGCCCGTCGGGCTCCAGCACCAGGCGCTGCAGGTAGTCGTAATCGAGGTCGCCGTGGGTCATGCTCATCGGCTCCCGCCCGTGCTCGCGCATGATCTGAAGGGTGGCGGCGTGATCGTCCGGGTCGAGCAGGGTGACCTCGCCGCCGATCAGCTGGGCGTGCGCCCGCGGCCCGCGCAGTCGGCGCAGGGTCGCCATCTGCGCGGTCACCCGGGTTCGGGTGTGCGCGCCATCGATGCGCACACGGTTGGCGTCGCGGGAGTGATAGCACGGGGTGCAGGCGAGGTTGCACGCCGGGAACACCCCGTGGGTGCCCTCGCAGCCCACCCCGAACCGGCCCAGGATCTGCCCGGGGGTCTTCACCACCTCGGGCAGCTCGGCCCACCGGCGCGCCAACGCCTGCCGCAACCCAGGGTCGGTCGGCCGGGACCGGCGCTCCAGATTCCGCAGCCAGTCCAGCAGATCCCTCACGTCGGCCCCTTGTCATTGAGCGCAGTGTCGCGCGGCCTGTCTCGGCCGGCCACCGCGCAGCGGGAACCCACTGCCGGCCCGGTCGCTTCCCTCGCAAGTGGAATCACAGGTGGGACCACCCGGGTTCCCGTCACGTTGATCAGGGCGCGCACCCGCACCCGAGCAGGACAGAACCCGGGAAGGACAGGCACATCGTGGAGGAAACAGCGGCGGCACCGGGACCGGTGCCGCCCGTCGCGGTCGAGGTGTTGTGGCGGCCTGGCTGTGGCTACTGCGCCCGGCTGCGCCGCGGACTGCGCCGGGCGGGGATCGCGACCGAGGAGCACGACATCTGGGCCGACCCCGCCGCGGCGGCCCGGGTCCGGGCCGCGACGGGCGGTTCGGAGACCGTCCCGACGGTGTTCGTCGGGGAGCGGGCGTTGGTCAACCCCACTGTCGGCGAGGTGGCTGCGGCGCTGCGTGCCCGGTTCCCAGAGCACGCCGACACCCTCGCCGCGGTCCCCGTCGGCCGCTCGGGGTGGGCCGGGGCGGGCTGGACCGTCGCGGTGGCGCTGGTGTGGGTGGCGCTCGCGCTGTGGCAGCCGACCACGACCTGGCACCTGGCGCCGCTGCTGCTGGCCGCGGCGTGGCCGTGGGTCTCGGGCCAGGACCTGCGCGCCGGGGACCGGCGCGCCATCCCGGGGTTGATCGGCGCGGGGGTGGCCGGGTTCGCGGGGTCGGCGCTGACGGCGCTCGGGCTGTCACAGGCCGGGCTGCTGCGTGGCCCGTTCGTGCTGGGTTCGCTCGGCGGCGAGAGCGCGCTGGGCGAGGCGGTGATCCTGGCCGCGGCCGCCGCCACGTTCGCCGTGGCTGTCGGTCTGCTGCGGGTCCGCCACCGGGCGAGGGCGGCGTCGGCGTGGGTGGGTGACCGGCAGATCGCGGTGTCCGATGATGTGGTGGTGGTGGAGGGCAACGCCTACTTCCCGCTCGACGCCGTGCCCGCCGCACTACTCACCCCCAGCCGCACCCGCACCGTGTGCCCGTGGAAGGGGATCGCCCGCTACTACACCGTGACCGTCGACGAGGTCGTGCTCACCGACGCGGCCTGGTCGTATCCGGCGCCGCTCCCGTTCGCCCGCCGGATCAAGGGACGGATCGCGTTCTGGGGCGGGGTCGAGATCCGCCCGGCCACTGCGCCGACGAGGAACGCACCCTCACGATGATCGGTCGGCACCGGACGCGGGGTCGAGGTCGCTGCGGTGCACGGTGCCCAGCAGGCGGCCCTCTGGGTCGGTGACGATCGCGTAACTCAGGTCGTGGGAGTGCAGCTGCTCGAAGGTCTCCTGCACCGGCTGATGTGGACGGATCGTGGACGGGCCGGGCTCGGCGACCGCGAAGGCGGTTCGCTCCGGGTCGCCGGTCGTCAGGGCGTCGTGGCGCAGTCTCCCGAGCAGGGTCCCGTCGGTGGCGGTGACCAGCGCGAACCGGTAGCGGGAGGTCTCCACGCGGGCCCGCACGACGCGCAGGACCTCGCCGGGGCCGGCGGTGGGCACATCAGTGCGTACCCGGGTCCCGGCGGTCGGCAGGGCGGCACCGGTTCCGTGGGTGGGCAGGTTGTGCGCCAACCAGTCGATCTTGCCGGGCACGTAGTCGAAGACGGTGGTGAAACCGAGCGCGGCGAGCCGGCACGCGGCTCGTGGGCTCATGTCTCAAAGGGCGTCCCAGCAGTAGACGACGACCGGGCGGCCCCGGTCGAGCCCGGCGGTGGTGGTGGCGTCGAGGGTCTTCAGCGGGATGTTCACCGCCCTGGGCAGGTGCAGCTCGGCGTACTCCTGGGTGGGCAGCACCTCGACCAGCTGCGCGCCGAGGTAGGCCGCACCGTGCGGGCAGCCGGGCACCTGCCACAGCTCCACCACCCGGCCCTCGCGCTCGGGCGGTGTGGGCGTTGGGCGGTGCGGGTCGTGGTTCGGTGTGGGCTGGGTGGCCGGGTCGGTCATGGCGTCAGATCCATTCCGGGTGGAGGCCGCCACGACCTGACGCAGCACACCGACACACACATCGCCGATAACCAGGTGATCACCGAACACCAGCTGGCACAACGCC
>JAABUV010000419.1_pt1 | contig 63912 bp, 103 predicted proteins | sample 5559971 | NCBI WGS metagenome assembly JAABUV01 (sample SAMN10711881, study PRJNA513362) | rock metagenome | isolation source: Antarctica rocks | place: Antarctica: Victoria Land, Knobhead nord | collected 2015-12-19 | reverse complement strand
CATGGCCACCGCGTTGACGCCGGCGGTGTGCCCGCTGAGCACGCCGATGCACTCGCCCTTCTCCAGCTCCCACAGCCGCGCGGTGCCGTCCGCCGAGCCGGTCAGCAGCAGCGCGCCGTCCTGCGCGCGGCGCGGCGCTCGGTCTTCGCCCATCTGCAACGGGCCTCGAGCGCCCTCGCGCGGGCTCCTGCTGCTCCCACGAGCGGTCACCGGCACTTGTCCTGGGCGAGCACCCGGCAGCCTTCTAGCGCTCTTCGGCGACAACACAACCCACTGTCCAAGTGCAGACGACACCGCTCGCGCCAGCATCTCTGTGTGAGCGCTGCCACGACCCACGATACGCTCACCTCCGCTAAATACGCACCTTTACGAACTATCGTTCGCTGCAGCGCATTTCTATTGGCTCATTTCCGACACACTCCCTCTTTGCACAGCACTTTCAGAGCGCACGGCGCGCACACGGCCGGCGGCCGCCGCCCTGCCGGCGCTGTGCGGGCGCGCACCGCGGAGGCGGCTACGTCGGTGATCGCGCCGCCGTGGCCGGCCAGCAGCAGCACGCAGTCGCCAATCTCCATGTCCCAGACTCGCGCGGTGCCGTCGGTGGACACAGTGATGATGTCCACGCCGCCGGGCGTCAGCAGCACCTTGACGATGCCGGCCGCGTGCCCGCGCAGCGTCAGCCGCCGCAGCCCGCCCGCCTGCGCGCGGCGCGCCGCCGGCTGGGCGCGCGCTTGCCGGCGCGCTCGCGGCCTGCCTGACAGGGCCGTCCTGGCACATGCCCTTGCATGCCCCGCCAGCGAACGCCCCTGTGCTCGGACCACTTGAGATGCAACCAGCTCCAGCCAGTGCTGGTCAGGCCACGTCGACGTTGAGCCCTGGCAGCCATTACACAACGCATAGGCCTCTCTTCCTGTCTCAACCTCACCAGCACGGTCGCATGACGCCTAGGCTCTGCCATGTAACACGCTCCGCAGGCCCCGCTCGGCGGCAGGGCGCGGCAAGGCGCGCGCCTGCTCCAGCGAGGGCGTGCGGCTGAACAGGCACGGCGGCGCGGCCGCGTGGCGGCCGGCCTCCTCGGGCGCGGCCTCCTCCGCGGCCAGCCGCCCCGGCAGGCTGGCGGCCGCGGCGGCGGCCATCAGGCGGCCCAGCATCTGCGCGCGCAGCAGCGGCACGCCCGGGTGCGCGAGGCAGGCGGAGATGCTCATCTGGAACGCCTCCAGCAGCAGCTTGACCTCCTCGTCCGCGGCGACCATGAGGTGCCGCCGGAAGTCGGCCACCACGGCGGCCGTGCCGTACGAGTGCAGCTTGCGCTCCAGCCAGCCCGGCGACGCCAGCAGCGCCTTGAGCTCGTCCAGGCGGCCCGCGCCCACCAGGTGGTGCCCCGCGTTCTGCGCGTCCGCGCGCGGCCGCCCGTCAGCGACGTGCCCGTAAAAGGAGACGGTCGACGCTGCCCGGGGGCACAGCGCCCAAGGCTCCGCGCCCTGCTCTGCAACGAGCGGGGCGCTCTGCCGCAGGGCGCTATGCTGGCCAGCGGCTCCCGCGCCCGGACAACCGCAGCGCCCGCGCAGGCGAGCACAGGCGGCCATCGCGTAGGGCACCAGGACTCCGCGCCCGGACAACCGCAGCGCCCGCGCAGGCGAGCACAGGCGGCCATCACGTAGGGCACCAGGACTCCGTGCGCAGTGACCCTGACCCCTCCTGCACTCTGCAAACGCCCTGACGGCCTCGCACCGCCGTCCGTCAGAACATAGGGTGTTAACCCAGCCTGGCCCGCCCGCGCGCCTGCATGATGTAGCCATCGTCGGGCACGGAGGCGAGCGAGGCGCGGCCGCGCGCATACGCGCTCAGCAGCGCGGCGTGCCGCGCCGGCACGTCTGACAGCGCCGCGGCGCCCAGCGCGCGCAGCGCGGGCGCCTGCACCAGCGCCCACGCGCTGCCGTCCTGCAGCCACGCCACGCGCATGATGCCCTGCGAGCGCGCGCGGCCGCCTCATTCGCCAGCCAGCAGCTCGTGCCAAAGGTGAGGGGCCCCACGCCATTGGGGCACAGCACTCAGTGTCGTCACGGGAACACGCCAGATACACCTGCAGCTCCACCAACAACAGCGCCCCGTCGTCCAACACCTACAAGCGCCACGGCGCCAGCAGCACCCCGCGGCGCAGCCCTGCCCCCGGGGAAACAGAAAACCCCCCACGCCCTCCGCTTCAGCAAAACCGGCTGGGCGCCGGCGCCCAATCGCGCGGCCTGCAAGCGCAGCCGGGCGCGCCTGCGCCTCAAGCAGGTTGGCGGTGGCCTCCGCGTCGGCCAGGCTGCCCAGGCGCCAGAGGTGCGCGAGCGCCGCCATCGGCAGCGGCGTGTCCGGCGGCACGACCGCCAGCGCCAGGAAGCGCGGCCGCAGCGGCCCCGGCACGCCCAGCCGCTCGCACAGCGCCGCCGCGTCCTCCGGCTCGCCCAGCTCGGCGATGTCCTGCGCGGCGCGCCCGGCCTCGTCGGCGCACGCCGCGCGACCATGCCAGACGCACGCCGCAGCGGCCGCACTGCGCGACGCCTCCCGCCCAGGCTGACCACAGCTCGGCTGGAGCTTGACGCACTGCAGGCACATGGTCCATAGAGTCAACGTGTCTAACGCCAGCGCGCAACCCAACAGCAAAGGCGAACAGTGCAGGGCGGCCTCGAGCGCCACGCCGGGCCTCGCCGCCGCCGGCCCCCGCACCGGCGGCGTGGACGGCGGCGCGTGCCGCGACGCGGCCTGCAGGTTGAACGCCTCCAGGCTGCTGCGGTTGGCCTCCAGCGACGCGCGCTCCAGCGCGAACGACGAGCGCCGCGACTGCGTGGTGCTCGTGCGCCGCGAGCCGCCGCCGCCCGACGAGCGGCCGCTCTCGGCGCTGCGGCGCGCGGCGGCGCGCGCTGCAAAACCGAACTCGTCGTCGGAGCCCTCGTCCGCGGCCTGGAAGCTGCGGCGGTCGGTGGCCATGCGCTGCAGCGCGTCCGCGTGCGCTCCTGCACGCCCACGCTCGCACCGTGAGCCGCCACCACGCAGCGCCTCGCCGCGCCCACACAACCAATGGGTTGCAACCACCCACCGCCTATGCGCAGCAGCACAAACACGGCCCCCTCCTGGCGCCTGTGACCACGCTGGACAACCTGAGCATGCCCGCAGCGCGCCTGAGCACGCGCTTGCGGCGCCCTGCAGCGGCGCGGAGCTGCTCGTGCTCAGGGACGCGCGGCCGCTGGACGCGGCGCGCGGCGCGTCTGCGCCCCAGAAGCCGCGGCCGCCGTGCCCTCCCGTGCCACTCTGCGGTGGCGCGCCGGCGTATGCGGAGTCGTCGGAGCGCTGCGCGCCGCGCAGGTCTGGGAGTCAGGAGATCAGACGCGATGCGGGCCTGTGCGCGGGGCGCGTGCCGCGACCTGCTCAGAGGCGCTCTGCGCTGCGCCACGCCAGCACGCGCCTGACCGCCGTGTGCGCGTGACTGCCAGCTTGGAGCGGGCAAGCAGACTGCAGGGCTAGCCAAGGGGTGCCAGCTCTGCACGCCACAGCCACGCGACACGTGAAGGTTTGCAAGCCGCTCAGGAGCTGCCGCCCAGCGATGTTCCCTGAGGGACTTGGTGCAGTGAGGCTCCGAGCGGACGCTGACCACCCGCGCTGCCTCACCCCGTGCTCGTCCACTGCGGCGGCGGGTTGAGCAGCGCGTGCGCGCCTTGTGCGTGCCCAGCTTCATGTTGTCCACAGAGTCCGCCAGGCTGCGGACGTCCATGGATGGCCGCCCGCGCGACGTTGCGCCGCTGCGGCCAGACTCCTGGCTCATGCGCCCGCCGCCGCCCCCAAACTCGCCGCTGTCCGCGTCCGCGAGCTTCAAGCCGCCGGCTATCCCGCCCCAGGCGGCGCCCTGCTGCGCCTGCTGGCCACCCACGCCGGTCGCCTCGTCCGCAAGGTGGATGTCCTTTCCGTGCGCCGCCCCCGCGCCGCTCTGGGAGCTGCCCCCCCAGAAGCCCAGCAGTGCCTTCATAGCATCGTCCGTTCGCTCGCGCCGCTCTGCGAACACAGCCAGCGGCTACTATGAGCCACGCGCTTCCCGGCGCGCCACGCGCTGCACCACCGCCACACCCTCGCGGGGCGGACGCGTCCAGGCTGCTAGCATGCAGCATACAGCAGCAAGAACAAGCAGCAGCACCTGACGTGCCTGGCTGGGCACTGCCTAGACAAAGCACGCCAGTAGTGGAGATATTAAGTTGGTGACAGTGCAAGGCCGTCCCTGAATCCGTGCCGGGGCCTGTCCCGGCAGCTGAAAACGCCCGGCAGCGCACCCGGGAAGGTGGACGGTGTTGCGCGTGGCGGCCTGGGAGTCGAACAGCCCAGCTATCGTCCTCTCGTCTTCCGCGGGTCTCTTGTGCTTGGAGGTCTACAAATGTGCTTGCCACGCTGCGGCGATCGCGCTAGGTGGGGAGGTGACCGCTTTTCCGACGCAGGACAATCTCTCTCTGACAGAGCAGCCAAGTTAGGCCAGCCGCGCTTTGCCAAGCCTTTTTTTTTTTTTTTTTTTTTGGTCCATCTGCTCAGCAGTGCAAGTGAACAGGACTAGACACAGGACGGGACTACCAGTAAAGTGTGCGCGGTATGGGGCATCAAACTGTGTACAAGTAACAGGTCAGAGTGAATGCGGGTGAAACGCGGTGATGGTGCATGTGCGCCTTTCGTCACCCCCCCTTCTCCCCCCTTTCCCTTGGGGGCCGGCGGCAAGGCGTGCGCCCTCCGCAGTACACAGCGCAAGCACCGGAGGGTCGCCCTCAACCCCGCAAAGAATATGCAGGGCGCATATGCGGTTGCCTCGGCCTGTGCGCCAGGCAGGTTGCAGACACTCTGGTGGCTCCCACAGTGGAACTGCGACAGTGCTCCAGGGCTGCCAGCCGTGCCCGGACATCCACGCTCGGCCGCACTGATTTCAAACACACCTAGGACAGACCGGCCCGCGCGGCTGCGGCGCGGGACGCCCCGGGCCCCGGATGCTGCGGGCCGCCGCGGGCAGGAGCAGGCCGCCCAGCGCGGCGCTGGTCGCCGCTGTGCTGCTCAACCTGGGCTTCCTGTTTGTGCTCGCGCTGCAGGCGCGCGCGCAGTGGCTCCCGGGCGACCGGGCGGCGGGCGGGCACGAGGACGGCGGCGCGCTGGCGCAGCAGCGCCTGGGCTGCGCCTGGCGGCCGGGCGGCTGCCAAGGCAGCAGGAGGCTGCTGCGCGCCGTGTGAGCGGGGCGCTGGCCTAGGCACAGCCGTGGGGGACGCCGCTGGGCGGCGCCGCGGAGGCACGGACAGGCTAGCAGCGTGCAGCTGCTGCTCGCCCGCGCGGTTAGGCAGGCTCGCCTTGGAGGCGCGGCGCACGGCCCTGAGCAAGCGCTGCAGCAGGGCTGCCGCGCACCGCCAGGCAGGATGGAGGCACTGGCCACATGAAGGCACGCCGAGCTCCCTTGGCAGCTCTGGTCACTGCGCTCCCTACAAATGAAGTGTGCAGAAGACTGAGCCACGTTCACGGGTCAGGCGTATGCTGGTGCAAGTTGTGGTGACGGACGTGAGTGCTTGCTGTGCTGCGCTGTGTACCTCAGCATGGAGTGCTGGTAGCAATGCCAGGCCACTGCTTTCCCTGTTACGCAATAAACGCCTGTTTCAACATCCTGCTTACAGAGCGGAACTGTCAGGTAGTCCCCAACGAGATGCAGACCTACCAGACACAGTCCTCTGGAACCTTACTTACCAGCCACCCTCCTGCATGCAAGCACCAGCCAAGGGCCCCTCTCTGCGCGATCCATCAGCGCCACCAAATGCTCACTTTCTTGTTTCCGCGCCAAGCCCACCAGTAAGCCCACCAGCGACGGCACGAGGCTAGCCACCCTGCCTATGGGCCGATCGCCGCCCTCCATCGAGCCTCGCTCCCGTCCAACAAGACCATGGCACGCGACAGCAAGCCTCCCCACACCCCTGACACATACATACAGCCCACTGCCCTAGATTCTCACATAAGCACACGCCATACTGCGCACAGGCAGACCTTCACACCCAGCCGGGCCCTGATCGGGCCATGGCGACAGGCGGCCGTGTGCGAGGACAGGCCGCCCAGCATTTGGCCTCGCGCACGAGTCTTGTATCGGGCTCTACACGCACTCCGCATCCATTGCGGCCATCCCGCGCCACCCGCAACGCGTCATGGACGCCCGGTGCTGCCTGGGCGTGCCACCTGTGGCCGGGCAGCAGACGCACGGCCTTGTCAGCCGCGGCGCTCGCTCCAGACCAAACTTCTCCATGTGCGCCGCCCCTGCAAAGCACCAGCGGAGGCGATCCTGCGGCAGGCTGCGCACACGCCGCGCCCCGCGTCACGCCATGGACGCAGGCCGCTCCCACTGCGTCGCGCCGGTGGCCACGCAGTGGAAGTAGGACCGGCCGTCGGGCGCGCGGTGCTCGCTCCAGGCCGGGCCGGCGCTTGCCGGCGCCTGGGCATACTGCTGAGCGCCGTACGGGTTGGGGTCTGGCTGAGGGTTTGCCGCGTAGCCTGGCGCCGGCGCCGCCTGCGCGGCCGCCGGCGCCGCGTAATAGGTTGCCTGACGCTCCGGCGCGGGCGCATGCCCGTACTGCGCAGCCGCCTGCGCAGGCGCGGACGCCGCCGCATACTCCGCTGCCCCGCCGTCGTGCCGCGCGTAGGCATAGGCATAGTCTGCCTGCGGCTGCGGCTGCGGCTGCCCCGCGTGCTGCGCCTGCGCGGCCTGCGGCTGCGCCTGGTGCACCTGCTGCTGCAGCAGGCCCGGCGTGCTCCCGCCGCCGGCGCCGCCCGCGCCGCCGCCGCCATAGCCGCCCCCCAGCCCCGCCGCGCCAAACTCCCCTGGGCCGCCCGCGCCGGGACCATAGCCGGCCCCGGGCAGCCCACCATACGGGCCGGCATGCGGCTGCCCGCCCGCGGCGTACGCGGGCTCGGCGGCGTACAGCCCCGGATTGCCGGGGTAGGCGGCGTCGCCCGGGTGCCGAAACTCCGGGGCGCCGTACGCGGGCGGGCGGCCGAGCCCGTTGTCGCCCTGGTGCCTGTAGCCGCCATCGCTGAACGCGGCGCCGTATGCGCTGTGCTGCCCCGGGGAGGGCGCCAGCACGGGGTACGACGGGTAGTCCACCTGCGCGCGCTGCGCCCGGAGTTGCAGCCACGGCCGCGCGCGCGCCGCACCGCCGGCGCGCTGCCGCCCTGATCGGCTGCCGCGTGGTGGCCGCACGAGAAGCAGGCGCACGGCTTGGCTGCCAGCCACCCACCACAGCCGCAGGCAGGTCGACGAGGCACTATGTGATATGGAGGAGGCCAGGTGGAGCAGCAGGCTCTTGGTGGGGTCACCTTGCCGCAGGTGGCATTTGGGCAACAGACAGACAGCCACCAGAGCGAGGTCGCAGACGCTCATTGTCCGCGCCCCACCTTGACAAAGGAGTCCGTGTACGGCGCGCCGCCGGAGCCGCCGCGGCCGCCGCCGCCCACCACGCCCGCGATGCCTGCGATGCCTGCGGGCAGGCAGCGCTGGCATCAGCTCCCACGCTGCATACCAGCCAAGCCAAGACAGTGCCGCATGGGTGAATGCCAGACCGAGCCGGCGCACGCTGCCTCACTTGCGAGCCAAAGTGCTGCATGCGTGCTCCATCACTCTGCACGCTTGAGCAGAGTCGGGTAGCATTGTCGAGTGAAGAAGTGCACGGCTAGGCAGTGGGTGCTCACTTGTGGACACAAGCCTGTCAGCCCTGACGGCCGGGAAAGGCATGGCGGGCGCACCAGCAATGCCATCATATCCTCCACCGCTGCGGCCAGGCCTGGCGGGATCTGCCGCGCCGCTGCCATACCCAGACCCTCCGCCATACCCTGATCCTCCGCCACCGCCCCCGCCGCCGCCGCCATTGCCTTCATACCCCATTATCTTCACCATGGGGTTGCACTCGCGGCTGCCGCCGCCGCCGCCTCCGCCGCCGCCGCTGCCGCCGCCGCCGCCGCCGCCGCCCCCCACGCCCGACACAGAGGTATAGCTCTTCTCAAGCTGCTGCGCCCACTCGGTGGGCGCGCGCTCGGGCGCGGCGGGCTCGTCATCAAAGCCGGCCACCTGCACAGTCGCAGGCGCCGCGGTGAGCTCGCGGCAACCCAGCCTGCTTGGGTTCGCGTTCAGCGCCGCGCCCGCTCACGCGCACCGCGGTCTCACGGCTTCACACGCTTCACGAGCACACTGACAACCAGCAGCGTAGGTACACTGTGGATACAGCCGCACTGGACGCCGTGGAGGGCGGCAGGGACGCGGGGCGAGCGCCTGCTTGACGATGCGGGCGACGGCGCCCTCCAGCGCGGAGAACCACTCCACCTGCTCGGTCTCGCTGTCCGCGATGTAGCACACGCGCCCGCCCGCGGTCGTCAGCTTCACCGACGTGTTTTTGCCTGTCACGTCGCGCGCGTCCGACACGTCCGTCACCTGCGCAGCGGCCGCCCGCGGTCGCGCCATGGCCTTCCCGGCAGCCTGCTGCCGCCGTGCCAATGCCGCAGCAGGGATTCTCACACCAGGATGGGGAAGGGCCCACTGCTGCCGCGGCACCTGGCCTGCAGTGGCAACACATCGCACAGGTGCACCCTTTGCATGGGAGCACCCGTTACAGAGGAGGGACGGTGATTGCTTCTGAGCTTGGCGCTCACACCAGCGCCCGCGCGGCGGGCCGGGCCAGCCGGGACGGGGCCGTCTGCGCACTGACAGCAACATGCCCCGCTGCGTAGCGAGGCGGCACCGCACTCGCCGCGCCCTGCGCCGCGACAGGGGCCGCGCCCTGCGCCGCGACAGGGGCCGCGCCCTGCGCCGCGACAGGGGCCGCGCCCCACGCCGCGACAGGGGCAGCGCCCTGCGCCGCGACAGGGGCCGCGCCCTGCGCCGCGACGGGGGCCGCGCCCCGCGCCGCGACAGGGGCCGCGCCGCACACAGGCCGCGCGCGCGCCTTGGACAGGTCCACCACGCCGCGCGGCTTGGACGCGGGCGCGACGTCCGCGCTGCCGAAGCGGAAGAGGAAGCCGTCCTTGAGCACGAAATAGCGCCGGCGCCAGGTGCGCAGGTGGTCGCCCTGCGACTGCAGCCAGCCCTCCTTCTCCGGCTCGGCCCAGAACTCCACCTCGTCCGCGGTCGGCAGCTGCGCGGCGCCGCCCGCGCGTCAGCCGCCTGGCCCGCGCACCAGCCGCCCGGCAATGGCCCAGCGTGCTCCCAGAGGCTGCCGCAGGCCCGACGCTCTCGGCGTGCGCCCAGGCGGGCGCCCTGCCGGCGGCCGCGAGCCTCGCGCGGGCGCGGCAGCCGGGGCAGCAAAGTCCTCCTGTGAGACCGGCCGACCGGCCTTCGCACCAGCAACGCCCTGCAGCCTGCCGACAGCAGAGGAGAGGCAGGCAGGGTCTGCTCCCTGAACAGCCACGCGCCAGCGCTGCCGCCCTGCAACAGGCGGGCGAGGTGGTGCGAGCGGCAGCCGCGGGCCAGCGAGGCTGCTCGTGTAGCAGGCAGCGCACCGACGCCTTTTTGCGCGCGCCGCCAGTGAGCAGCGCATTGAGCGAGCTGGCGGCCTGCCGGCTCTCGCCGGACTTCTCCCCGCTCTGCAGCAGCTCCACCATCCTGGCGCAGCCCCAAGCGGGACACGTCTCAACGCAGCCGCAAGAGGCGCGGCAGGCGTCCCCAGTCTGTGCGCGGCAAGCCGGACGGCTCGGCCGCGCAGGGCGCTGCAGCTGGCATGTCCGGGGCATGCCAGCACGGAAGCCCAGGGGTGCGAGCGCGGCACAGGCCGCACAGGGGCAGCTCAGCGGCGCTCGCGGGGCTTGCAAGAGCGGGCACCGGTGGCGCGCACTGCATGCAGGAGCACGTCAGCGTGTCCAGCACGGTGCGGATGGTGGTGTCGTCCGCCTGCAGCGTCACCGTGCGCTCCTCCACATCGACCGGCGTCTTGGTATACAGCACCAGGCTGGTGCCGCGCAGCGCCCAGCGGCTGATGTGGTTGAGCGGGTACTTGCGCAGCGCGCGCTTGCCGTCCGGGCTGAGCACGAACAGGCCGTCCAGGCCGACCGCGACCGTCACGCGCTCGGGTGGGCCGTCCTCGGGCAGCAGGCTCACGCTGAAGCGCGCAGCCTCGGCCTTCTCGAAGCCTGCCATTGCCGGCGCGCGCTGCTGGAAGCTTGCCTAGGCGACAGAAGAAGGAGGATAGAGTCGACCCGAGCAGACGGCCTGTCAAAGGCTGCATCCAGAAGGCTTGGCCAAGGGGCCCAGGACCTGGGGAGACCCCGGGCAGCGGAAGCTGTGTGCTCTGCACACCCTCTAGACTACAATCTCAGCTTGATTTCGTTAGCGAGCTGGGGCAAAAGACTGCGCCACAGTGAGGCCTGAGGCAGTGGTAGCTGCAGCTGGTCCCTGGCGTGTGCTCAGCCACCATATTCTGTGCCTGCTCTTGCGTGCTCGCGGCGTGCGTGTATGAAGCTCGCCGCCTGCCTAGACGCGGGCTTGCTGGTGACGTGAGCTCTAGGGGCGTGAGCGCCTACCGGGCACGTGCCGCGCAAGCGCCGCAGAGCGCTCCGCAGCGAGCGCCATGAGCTGGTGGCAGCGGCCGCAGCCGGCCGCAAGCGAGGCCGAGCTGCAGGCGCTTGTGTCGACGAGCGGCCGAGATGACATACCGACCAGCGCGACCAAGGCAGCGGTGCGCTCCCAAGTCGCTTCGCTTGTGCTGCACGCCGCGCTGAGCGAGTGTCCTGTCCGCTCTGACATAGAAATGCGAAGCGCGAGGACCGCGCGGGGCGCCAGGCGACGAGCCCTGCGCAGGCCTGATGCGCAGTCGCCCGGTCACTGCCCGTTGAATCTGTGAGATTGCTTTGCGTCTCAGCGTGGTGCTCCGGCGCGTGCAGATATCCGTCAAGGGCATGCACTGCTCCGCGTGCTCGTCGGCGGTGGAGAGCGCGCTGGCCGCGCTGCCGGGCGTGCAGCACGCCAGTGTGGCGCTGCTGACCAACAGCGCCGAGGTGCGCGCGGCGCTGTTGTGTCCACGGGCTTTCAGGGGCCAAGGCACAGCAGGTGGAGGCTGCGATGCGCCTGTGTGACGAGGAGGCAGGATGCGGTAGAAGCTGGGATGTGTTGTACCTGGAGCACTTGTCAGGAGGCTGCATCAGCAGCTGCAAGCACCACTGAGGAAGCGTCAAGGATGGTTCCTGGGACCCGCGACCGTCCCCAGTTGTTTTTATGGGATGCTGTATTTCCTGTGTGCCTTTCAGCGGGCTTGCGCAGCGGGGCCCGGCCTGATAGCAAGGGAAGCAGGAGTGAGCAGCAGGAGGGGCGGGCCAGAGCGTTTGTGCACTGTTGCACAGGTTGTCTTTGACGCCGACGCGGCGACCGTGAGCGAGTTGCTGAAGGCGGTGTCAGACTGCGGCTTCGAGGCAGAGCTCCTGCACAAGTCTGCGGCGGAGGCGCCGAGCGATGAGGTGACCAGCCCTGCTCCCGCACGCTGGGAGCTCGCGGTGGTGGGAGCTCACGGTGAGGCCTATGCTAGTGCCGATGAGGTGTCAGGCACTCTGCACCTGCTTTGTTAACAGGCCTGGACGACTTTGGAAGCGCAAACAACCCGCTGGACGCCCCTTCAAACCTGCTCGTGTGCAGGTTGTGAAGCAGACGAGTGGCGACTTGATCGCCTGTGCAAACGTAAGGCTGGCCACAGCCTTGCACTTCGCGCCAGCAGGTGACAGGAACGGCGAGTGCCACGCGAAGGCGCTGCGGCGCCCGGCGCGCAGGCGGTGAAGCTGCAGGTGACGGGCATGCACTGCTCGGCGTGCTCGTCGGCGGTGGAGCGCGCGCTGGGCGCGCTGCCGGGCGTGCGCTCGGCGGCCGTGTCGCTGACGATGCAGCAGGCGGACGTCGTGCGCGCGCCCGGGGGCGCCAGCGAGGTGCGCGCCTCCGCAGGGGCTGCGGCTCAAGCGTACGATCAAGCTGGAGGCTGTAGCGTGGTGCTGAACTTGACATTCACACCGCTGTGCGACAAGGCGCCAGTATACTCGCAGCGCCGCTGGGCTGCACTGTGCGGATCGGTGGCGCTGGTGCAGCCGGCGTGGGCGCGCGCGCCCCTGAGGGCCGCCAGCGACGCGCGGGCCTGGGGCAGGGGCCCGGCCAGTGGCTTGTAAGCCTCGTCGCCAATGCACAGTGTCGGTGCATGGCCAGTGCGGCCGGCCTCAAGCCGGACGGTCCTCACCATGCATCGCGGCCCTGCACCGCCTGCCTGTGGCAGGACTGTGCCGCAAGGCTGCGACGCGCCCCGCAGGCGGCGCTGGTGGCGGCGGTGGAGGCGACCGGGTTCGAGGCGCGTGTGCTGTCGTCGGGCGCGCTCGGCGGCGCCGCGGCCGCCGCGGCGGACACGGCAGCGCTGCGCGTGCGCGGCATGACGTGCGCGGCGTGCTCGGCAGCCGTGGAGCGCGCCTGCTTGGGCGTGCCGGGCGTGCGCAGCGCCGCGGTCAGCCTGCTGGCCGGGCGCGCCGAGGTGGCCTTCGACCCGGACCGCACGGGGCCGCGCCACCTGCTGGCGGCCGTGGAGGCCGCCCGCTTCGAGGCCGCGCTGGCCGACAGCGACCGGTGCGCGCCGCGGGCGCCGGGCGCCTGCGCGCAAGCAGTACGTTAGCCTGCGTATCCTGCTCTTGCCTTGTTAGCAGCATTGGCGTGCTGCTGCCGGGGCGCGCACCTGCATGCTCCTGTGCCGTGCAACGCTGTGGGAACCAGAGTGTGTGAGAAGGGGGGGAGGGTGGGAGGAGCTGCCCCCCCCTGAGCCCAGCTTCATGCCCCGGGACCCTGCGCGGCGCAGCGCGCGCGGCGAGGACGAGCGGCGCGAGGAGCTGGCGCGCTGGCGGCGGCTGCTGCTGTGGAGCGCGGGCCTGACGCTGCCGGTGTTCCTGACAGCCATGGTGCTGCCGCTGCTGCCCGCCTGCCGCCCGCTGCTCAAGGCGCAGGTGCGCCGCGCGCGCCGTGCCCCTCCATCTGCATGCCCCAAGGCGCCTGCAGGTGGAGTGACAGTGGCTGGATAGCAACTCGTGCGTCCGGGCTCTGTCGGTTGTCAGTGCCTTGCCTCGGATGTCGTTATGTTTCTTTTTGTGTGTGCGGCGTGACGGTGGAGTGTGTTTCAGGCATACGTGTCCAGTGCCGCTCTGCGCCAAGTCGTGCGCGGCGTGCCCGGCCAGGCAGGCAGGCCGCCGCGCGCGCGCCGCGCCCTGAGGCGCCGCGCCGCGCGCAGGTGCTGGGCTTCCCGGCCGAGGAGCTGGTCAAGTGGGCGTTCACGACGCCCGTGCAGTTTGTCATCGGCGGGCGCTTCCACGTCGGCGCGTGGAAGGCGCTGCGCAGCGGCCGGTGCGCGGCCCGCCGACCAGTGAGGGGCGGGCGTGACGGGTGGCTAAACGGCAGAGAGGATGCGGGCAGCCGGGCAGCAGCCAGGTACTATGTGCACCGCGCGTGTGACAGCCATCTGGTGGCAGTGAAGGCGCCCACGGCAGCCTGCACAGCACCTGCCAGTGGACACTGACGATGGGCACCACGCTGCGTGCGACCGCGCATGCCAAGCGCTGCGTGATCTGCCTGGCTGGGTGCCGCCGCCGGCTGAGACTGTCGTTGTCAACTGACCGCAGGGCCAACATGGACGTGCTGGTCTCGCTGGGCACCAACGCGTCGTACGCCTACTCCATCATCTCCATCCTGCACCACCACCTGCGCAGCCATCATGTCACCGGCGCCTACCGCCCCACCGACTTCTTTGAGACGGCGGCCATGCTGGCGCGGCCCGCAGGGCTTTTCGGGGAAGGCCGGGGCAGCGCTGTCCGCATGTCGCCGGCTGCATTGTTTGCTGTCCATGGCAAGACCTGTTTGGCAGGTCCATGATCTGGCGGCTGCTTCTGGGCGCGGCCCCTGTCAGCGCTGGTAGGGAGTGCTGGTAGAGAGGAGCACCGGCGCGGCGTCTGCGCTGTGTACTTGCAGCGGCAGAGCCTGCAGACCCATAGGGTAGGGTTAGGCATGACGCCGCCTGATGGCGCCGCGCCGCGCAGGTGACCTTCATCCTGCTGGGCAAGTACCTGGAGGCGAGCGCCAAGGGGCGCACGAGCGCGGCGATCCAGGCGCTGCTGACGCTCGCGCCGCCCACCGCGCTGCTGCTGGAGGGCGGCGACGCGGACGCGCCGGACGTGCCGGCCGGCAAGGGCGCGGACGCGGCCGCGCCGGCCACCGAGCGCGAGGTGCCCACCGCGCTCATCCACCGCGGCGACCGCCTGAAGGTGCGGCAGGCCTTCCACCACAACATGGCTGGTCAGCAACCTGCAGTTGAATTGAAGAGCGTGAGCGGTCGTGACTTGGAGCGCTGTCCTTGGCAGGCTTTGATGTACGTGTGGAGCGGCGCTGTGTGCCGGTGTGGGTCTGATGTTCATAAGCAGTGTCCCGCCGTTCGCACATGCTGATAGAGTGCCATTGATAGGGTGAGCATGGGGTAGCTGTGCCAGCTGAATGTCCGCGCGCGGGCAGGTGCTGCCGGGCGCGCGGCTGCCGGTGGACGGCGAGGTGCTGGCGGGGCAGTCGCACGCGGACGAGGCCATGCTGACTGGCGAGGCGGCGCCCGTGCCCAAGCGCCCCGGCGCCGCCGTCATCGGCGGCACGATCAACCTGGGCGGCACGCTCGTGGTGCGCGCCGCGGCGCCCCCCACGCGCACGCCCTGCATCCCACCGCCGCGCAGCTTGCACCGTGCTAGGCCGAGGCTAGGGCCCGCTGCATCAGCGGCGGCCGCCGCAAGCAAGGCCCGGCATCGGCGTGAGATGATGTGAGCATGCTCCCTGTGACGCAGGCGCTCTCGCCCATGCGCGCAGCCGCGCAGCGCTGGCGCCCGGTGCTGTGCCGTGGGGCTGAGAGCGCGGGTGCGCGGCGCAGGTGCGCGCGACGCGCGTGGGCAAGGACACCGCGCTGGCGCAGATCGTGGCGCTGGTCGAGGCGGCGCAGATGAGCAAGGCGCCCATCCAGGCGTTCGCGGACTACGTGTCGTCCGTGTTTGTGCCGGTCGTTGTGGCGCTGGCCGCGCTCACCTGGCTCTTCTGGCGCGCCGGCCCGCCGCGCGCCCAACCTGCGCCCTGCATGCTCCACATATTTGACACTGTACTGTGATGGGGTCAACTGGACAGTGTCGAGCGCTCGCCTGCCACACCGTTGGTGTTGCAGGCGCCGCACTGGTGACCTTGCGCAGGTGCCACCTTATACTGGGGGCTGCGGCCTCTGCGCGCTTGCGTGAGGGCCGCTATACGCATGCTCTGCGTCATCATGCCAAGCAGCATGCTATCGACGCTTACAGGCGGCGGCTGAGCCGCAGCGCAGGAGGCCCACCGTGCGTGCACGCGCGGGCGCGCAGGTACATCGCCGGCAGCCGCCACTGGTACCCCGCGGACTGGCTGCCGGAGGGCCACAACGCTTTCCTGTTTGCGCTGCTGTTCGGCATCGCTGTGCTTGTCATCGCCTGCCCGTGCGCGCTGGGCTTGGCCACGCCGACGGCCGTCATGGTCGGCACCGGCGTCGCCGCCTCGCACGGCATCCTTATCAAGGCGCGTGCGCCTGCGGAGTTAGCTGTAGGTTTCAGGGTTACGGCAGGGCGGATACTCTGGTTACACTGCGCTTATACGGCTGTGCTGCGGCCCGCAACGGCGGCCGAGCGCACCACGAGCGCTGCGGCGCGGAGGCGCGCCGGCGCTCGTGGCCCCGCTGACGGCGCGGGCGGCGCGGCGCGGCAGGGCGCGGACGCGCTGGAGCGCGCGCACCGCATCCGCACCGTCGTCTTTGACAAGACGGGCACGCTCACGCTGGGGCGGCCGGCCGTTGCGGACTTCCGCGTGTTTGCTGAGGCGCGCGCGCGCCCTGCGCCAGCACCCGCTCTTTCACTCATTCTAGTCGTGAGAGCGTACATGGGATATCAGTGCCTGTCAGTTCGTGCGGCAGCCGTCTCTCATGCAGGATGATGCGGCACTGTCAGCCGGGGTGCGGCAAATCAGAGCCAGGGCAGGTAGCAGGGCACAGAGGCGCGTTTTGACACCTGGTCCAAAACAGAAAGCCGCGCCGCGCAGGTCAGCATCGAGGAGGTGGCCGCGCTGGCCGCCGCGCTCGAGGCCAACAGCGAGCACCCGCTCGCGTCGGCCATCCTGGCGTTCGCGGCGGCGCGCCTGGGCGCAGCCGGGCGGCTGCCGGGGGGCGCGGGTGCTGTGGCCGCGCCCGATCCGGCGCGCGGCAAGGGCGGCGGCGGCGTGGCGCGCCGCGTGGACTGGGTGCGGCCGGCGCAGGACGTGGAGGTGGAGCCAGGCGCGTGCCCTAAACCTACCCGTTTGACCCCACATGAGCTGGGTGGGGTCAGGTCGCTGCGGGCCGGGGTGGCAGGCTAGCAGGCTGCATGGCACTGGTCCGGCAGGGAGCGGTGCGGTCTGTGCTCAAGCCTGGGAGCTCCGTCTGGTCTCTGATTTGCTTCCTCAGCAGAGGGCTGCTGGGCCCCACTCTTTCTTATCATGGTCATCAATGCCTGAAGGTGTGCGCAGGAAAAGGCATTCGCGGCTGGGTGGCGCCCGGCGAGGCCGCTGCTGCGGCGGCCGCGTACCCCGCACCCGCCAAGGCCGGGTCACCGCCGGCGGCGCCGCTCATGAGCCACGTGGGCCGTGCGCCGGCCGCGGCGCGGCGGGCGCCCGCGGCCGCGCGGGGCGGCGGAAAGGCTGCGGGCGCGCTGCCGGAGGTCAAGGTGGTCGTCGGCAACAAGCAGATGCTGGCGCTGGAAGACATTGGGGTGCCGCAGGCGGCTGATGACTGGATGCGCGAGCGCGAGGTCCGCCTTCGCAGGGGGGACAGTTATTTTTGTGTTTTTTTCTCGCCCATTGCGCAAATAGGCGCAAGTAGGGACTTGCGCGGTGTACCATGGAAGGGCTCCTGACAACTGGTGCACAGAAAGCCGATAAGACTTGTTGCAGGATGCAGGTCGGGGCGCCGACACGCGTGTTGTGGCGCGCGGCGCGCAGGCGGACTGCTGCACGTGCGTCGTGGTGGCGGTGGGCGGCCGCGTGGCGGCCGCGCTGGCGATCTCCGACCCGCTGAAGCCGGAGGCGCGCGGCGTCGTGGCCGCGCTCGCGCGGCGCGGCCTGGCGGTGCACCTGGTCACCGGCGATAACTGGCGCGCGCCGCCCCAATCTGTACCATCTTTGTATGGCGAACAGCTATGGCATCCTATTTGGAGAGGCGTGTAAGGATCAGACACTCTGTATGACACTCTTGCCTAACAAGCATTTGCCAGTCTGCCTGTTGTCCCTGGGCGTCAGCTTGCCTGCCTTAGAACAGAGCTAGTTTGGTGACTTATGGCGTAAATGTGCAAGCGTCGTCTGACTGCAATCGAAGGGCTGCACACACTGTGGGCTGTGTTTAATGCAGTAAGAGCAGGGTTTCATCAAAACTTGTGTTAAGGGGGATTCGGGCGGATTCGGTGGGGAGCGAGGGGGCGCGCCGCGTGTGCAGAGGCCAATAGTGGTGTTGCGCGCAGGCGGACAGCGCGCGCGGTAGCCTCGCAGCTGGCCATCATCAACGTGTGTGCGGAGTGCCTGCCCAGCAACAAGGCCGCGAAGATCAAGGTGCGCAGCCGGCGAAGCAGTCCGCGTCGTGGCTCAGGGCGCGTGCGCAGGGCGAGGCCGCACCTTGTATGTGCTTCAAAAGGTGCGCGGGACGCTCCAGGCCGTGTGCTGCTCTGGGCCAGTAACTGTGTCACCGGGAGCCAGTGAGCGTGTTTACTAGAAGTCCAAGGCCTGCTCCGGGCCCTGATGCGTGGGGCGCTGCCGCGCAGGAGCTGCAGGGCGCCGGGCGCAAGGTGGTGGCCATGGTTGGCGACGGCGTGAACGACTCGCCCGCGCTCGCGGCCGCGGACGTCGGCATGGCCGTCGGCTCCGGCACCGATATCGCAATTGAGGCCGCCGACTACGTGCTCATGCGTGACGACCTGGAGGTGCGCATGCGCCCGAGCGCGCGGTCATGCGGTCGGGCTCTAGGAGTCCAAATTTCAGGGTTTCTGACATAGCGATAGGTCTACTGTGACTGTGTCGCCATACTTGCATAGCCGACGGCAGCGGCGGGCAATTGTTTGCTGGCAGTCTGCGCTTTGCATTGCGCAGGCCACTGTCGTTTATGAGCACGGCTGAGCACAGACAGCAGCAGAGAGCTGGGCATTGCGCACAGTGTACGATGCGCAGTCGCTGAGCGTGCCGCGCGGGTGCGCCCTGGCAGGACGTGCTCGTTGCGATCGACCTGTCGCGCAAGACATTCGACCGCATCCGGCTCAACTACTTCTACGCGATGGCGTACAACGTGGTCATGATCCCGTTTGCCGCCGGCATCTTTTTCCCCTGCACGCACATGCAGGCGCGCGGCGCGCCCGCCGCGCCTTCCGCGCACACCGCGCACACCGCGCCCGCGTAACCCATGCATGATGTGTTGCCGCGCAGCGCAGAGTCGATGCATGCCTCTGCTTGTCCAGGCCTCGTGCTGCGGTGTCTCGGGTTGGCCGGACCTGATGGAAATGGCGCGCGCAGGTGCCGCCCTGGGCCGCCGGCGCGGCCATGGCGTTCAGCTCGGTCAGCGTGGTGTGCTCCTCGCTGCTGCTGCGCGGCTACCGCCGCCCGCCGCGCGTGCTGCGCGACGTGACCGTGGACGTGAAGCCTGTCTAGGCGCGCGCTATGCTGCTGGGAGTGTTGCTGTCCGCCGTCGCCAAGTGTGCCGTGTGCTCGTGGGGAAAAGCAGGTGAGGTAGGGCGAGGGCTGTTTGCATGCGCAGACATGCATCGTCTGCTGACTGCGTGCATGCCGCATAGACCTGGTGCTGCATGCAGTGTGCCGCGCCCGGCTAGCTATTTGAGGGTATGAAGCCAGGGAGGCGCGATGATGGTTCAAGTTTATAAATGCCATGCCAGGCTGCACAAGCACCGAAACTGTGCGGTCTGGTAAGTGAGCACCGTGCTGGGGCTGCTAGCTAGGAATATGAAAACAAGCAGGCCCGTTGTGAGACCTGCAAATAACAAGGCGATGTGTTCACTGAACTGCGGAAGCGCCTTGCCTGCTGTCCATCAAGCTACATGGTCTGTGATTGTGCGAAGGACGTGTTACATATGTGCGTGTGCTTAATTTGGTTGTTTGCTGCATGCGGCAGCTCTTGTTGCCGGTGAGCTAGTGGTGTTGTGTGACTGCACTCACACTGCCAACACGGAGTGTAGTCGCAGTATGTGTGACCCAAGCGCTGTCAGTAAGACGTCGTGCTGACCGTTCTTCCTGTCTTTTGCCACATCTCTAACTGACTCAAACAAGTGGTCTTGCAGAAGCAGAGCAGCCCAGTGTAATTGCAATGCGGTAGCAGCATTTGTTGACCCACGCTCACACTATGTGGACAACGCTGCTGTCGATGATGTGTTGTATGAAAACCGGCATTGGCAGATGCTTTCTCAGATAACACTTTCTTGCACCGCTACCTTGCGGGCGGACAAGCAACGCAAAAAACTAGTAAAACCACACACACAGAGCTGAAAATTGCAACATAACTGGTAATGTACATAACAGTTTGTTTGTGTCCTCAAAAACAAGGTCACACACATGCAGCCTAAAAGGCTGGGTTCCTGGCTGTTTGACTGTCAGGCGCTGCTGTGCAGCGGACGAGCGCCAACACACTGAAACTCATGCGCCGACTTAACCGCCCAAAAACACTTACCTCAACCAGCCCCTCTGCCAAGCCCAAGGCATCACCAATCTTGTCCGCAGGGGCGAGCGCGTGCCCAGCACGCGCCAGCCGGCATTACACTCGCATCTGAAAAGCTCTGCCAGCCGCGCATTGCAGGCAAAGTGCGCCCTGAGAGCCACCCCAGGTTGCACTGCAGGCACGCACAACCTCGGCATTGCCGGCCCTGCAAGGGCACAAGGGCAGCCCAGAGCTGCGCTGGCAGGCCCCTCACGAGGATGCGCGCGCCTCAGAGGTGTACTTGCGTGCTACCCCGTTGCTGCCAGACGCCACAGCATCCGCAGCAGCAGCCCCATCAAATGCGAAACGGCACTCACCCGGCCCTTGTTCCCCGCGCCGCCGACCTCACACGAGCCTGCTCGAGTGCAGCCGCGCCGCACACGCGCAGGCGCCCGGTCACAGGCGGCCGCCTGCCGCGCGCTGCGCTCACACGAAGGGGTTCTCGAGGTCGGCCTCCGGCTCGGCGTCCTCCAGGATGGAGAACTCGAGGAAATGGTTGGGCCGGTGCGCCTCGTGGTAGAACTCCTTGGGGTTGGCCAGCTTGAGGCCGTAGCGCATGCTGGGCGCATGCTTGACGCCCATGAAGTTGTAGTTCCAGCTGCCCACGTCCGGCACCATGTAGAAGCCCATGAACCTGCGCGCAGCGATGCCATAGTGTAACACTGCTCGCTCTCTGCCACACAGCAACGGGAGGCGAACAGATAGCTCGAGTATCTGGGCACCGCTTGCAGCTATTCCCGTCGGCCAGCCCCCCGAATGTCTCTCTCTCGACCACAATACGTATTTATGTCACTGCAGGTCCTCTACGATGCGGCTGAGGGCGCACGCTGCGCTGCTTGCCTGGACTGCTTGCACAGCGGCGACAGCACGCCCACAGCACCCTCGCTGCATCGGCCCCCTCTTGCCAAAGCTCTCCAGGCAAATAGACGCGCACAGAGGCGGGTGGCCCCGCAGGGCGGCGCACCGGTCGGACAGCAGCATCTGCACCTTCTCGTAGTGCGTGGGCAGGTAGCCGGCCGGGTTGGCGGCCGCGTCCTTGTTGGTGCGGCCCCACTCGTAGCCGCCGGGCGTGAGCTTGTACGCGGTCAGGCTGCAGGAGCCCGGCGTGAACGAGGCGGTCAGCACGATGCAGCGCTCGCCGTCCCAGCTCTTGTTGGCCTCCAGCATCTTGGCGTGCGCCGTCACGTCCTGCGCGCGGCGCGCCGGCGGCTCGGCCCACAACGCTTGCACAGGCCCGTGTCTGAGCCTGCTCCGCGTCAGGCAGCTGCCCAGCGAAAGAAGTGGAGAAGCTCCTGAGTGCGCGCCCTCTTCGGCGCAGGCAGGCGTGCTTGGTCAAACTGCCAATTTCATGAACTGGGGCCCTCAGCAGCCGCAGAGGCGGCAGCGGCGCGGGGCGCGCCTGCGGCGCCATCTGCGGCAGCTCGTTGGGCTGCGTGTGCATCCAGCCGAGCGGCTCCAGGTCGCGCAGGTAGTCGTGCTCGGGCAGCTGCGTCGGCAGGTGCACCGTCTGGTGGCTGCCCCACTGCGGCACCATCACCACCGCGCGCACCTCCTTCACCTGCGCGCGCCCGCCGCCCAGCACCTTCAGTGCGGCCGGCCACTGGCACCCGGCTGCAGGCCGCTGCTGGACGCAGGGCCGGCTGGTCACATCCTAGCCATCTGCCGGGCACTGTCATGCTCCGTAACCGACCCGCCAGGCACGCCGCGCCGCCGCGCCCCGCGCTAGCGGCGCAGCAGGCTGCCCGCGCCGGCGCCGCAGGGGCGCGCGCGCGCCTGCGGGTTGTCCGGCGGCGAGACGCCGTACAGGAAGCCGGCGACCTGCGTGCGCAGGTCCGCGATGCAGATGAACTTCTTGAGCACGTTCTTGGGCAGCACGTAGGTGAAGCCGGACTCGCGGATGTCGTCGGAGTTGACGTAGATGTGGTTGACGCGCAGGTGCAGGTTGGTCGCGCTGATCGCGCGCACGCGCCAGTCGGTCTTGCTGCCAAACATGGCCTGCTCGTACGGCGAGTGGCTGGTCACGATCAGCTCGTCGCCGTGCACGTTCTGCGCGCGCGCGCCGCACTCGCTCGTCAGTTCCCGCTCGATGCGTGTCTTCTCCGACAGGCAACCTGACAACGCCAGGCAGAGCACAGGTTCTCAGGTCGGGGCAGGCGCCTGCGCTTCCATGCGCGCGCGCCCCCTAACCCTAAACCAGTGTAGGGTCACGCCTGCGTGCGCGTGGTGACCGCCGTCATCTGCGTGCCGGCCGCGGCCTGCTTCTCGATCTCGGCGATCTGCTGCCGCTGCATGGACGGCGGCATGATCTCGGCGCCCAGGATGATGTCGCGGATCTCGCTCTGCGTCAGCGCGCCCACGTTGACGTTGTTCTTCTTGCTGTAGTCAGCCAGGATGAGGTCCTTGAGCGCAATCTCCACCTGCGCGCACGCAGCCGCGCTGCCTCACAGCCCTGCCAGCATGCTTGTCCCGTCTGCTCATATGTGCCATGCACACGTGCAGGCTGCCATGAGCTCGGGCCAGGCAACTAACCCGTGAAAGACCTAAGTCCGCCCTGCAACCTAAGTCCGCCCTGCAAAAGGTGGTGTTGCTATGCGCATGGCCGCGCGGCAGGGCACGGGACGCCGTGCGCGCGCACCTTGATCCACTGCTCATCGGTGAGCGTGGGCCAGACGTGGTGCGGCTCAGTGATGATGGCCTTGTCCGGGCGCAGCAGCATCCGCGCCTGCGCTTGCGCAAAAGCAGACCGACTTTGCTGCTTCTGTGCCAAATGGGACGCCAGGTTTAGCAACAGACAGCTGCATGAACACATCACAGCTGCGAGGTCCTCCCAGGCTGCTGTGTCAGTCTGAGCCTGGCGGCCACATCGCCCATTGGAGGCCCCTTGTCAGGCCACACGCGCATGCATGCCGGTACGGAGGCCGGGCGGGCGCGCGCGCCTTGTCCACGTTCACGTGCAGCGCGCGCAGGATGAGGATGAGGCGCGAGAACGCGGTGTAGGACGAGATGGTCTTCAGCCAGTCGTCGTAGATGTTGAACAGCACCATCTGCGGCTCGCTCGCCTTGAGGATCAGGTCGCCAAACTTCTCCACCTGCGCGCAGCGACGTGCACACGCTCGGGCGCCGCGCGGCAGCATTAGCTTTGTCCCTCAGCGCGGCGCCAAGCACGCCATGGAGGTCTTGCGCCACCGACAGTCTCAGAATGCAGTGCAGCTCGCAAAGACATCAGAACTTCCGAGGCAAGCAGCACACACATAAATGAGCTGTGCTCAGTAAGCCAGGCACTGGCGAGCAGGGATGCTCGCTCTCGCCGACAGGCACGTCTGACGCAGGCCAGGAGACGTCCTAGCCATCGCAGGTGGCAAGCTGCGGCACAGCCACCAGCTCGGTGTGGCGCCCGAAGGGGCGCCGGGCCGCGCCTTGAGCGCGGCCTGGAAGGGCAGCTGCAGCTCGGAGCCGGTGATGACGATGTTGGGGAAGTCGAGCAGGTGCACCTCCAGCGGGTCCAGCATGCCCTTGCGCGACACGATGATGCGCTTGGGCTGCTCCTCCACCGGCAGCGAGCGCACCAGCGCGGCCACCTGCGCGCGCCCGCGGCCGCGCGGCGTCAGCGGGCGCCCGCGCAGGCCATGCGGCCACACCACCTTGAATACGGGCACTGCGCAGCTGACACCCTGTGCCCAACGGGCTAAAAGCAGCGCCGCTGGAGCATCAGGTGCACCGCTGACCCATTCCCCACGAGGCTGAGCAGCCCATATGCAACTGTCATGCAGCAACAGCAGTCCAGGCAACCACATACAGTAGAAATTTTTTCAGATGCATGCGTGTGGGAGAGTGCAAGCTCGGCTGACGAGAATCAATGCGGCTGACAAGAAAAGGACATCAGGAGCACGCCTCCTCGGCAGTCTTCCACTTGGCCAGCTGCCCGAGTCGCTTCTGGCCGGCCCAGACGCTGGTGTGGATGATCTTGAGGAAGAGCTGCCCGGTGCGCGGGTTGAAGATGAAGATGGCGCCGTTGATGGGCTTGGTGGTCAGGTTGCCCTCGAACGTCTTGTGGATTGTCACGCGGTACACGTTGGTGTCGTCCACGAACCAGATGATCTGCCGGCCGCGCGCGCGCCGTCAGAGCCCATGGGTCCTGCCATCAGAACCCATCCATGCAGAGTGCATTCCATTCCATTTTGTGCCCATGTCAAGTTACAGCAGGTTGGCGCTGCGCTGCCGGGTTTGCAGCATCATCTGCCCTGAGATAGAATGGAGCTCTCGCCGTCTGCAGGGCATGGCAGGCTCGCTATGACGCAGAGCTGTGAGAATGTGAAGGGATGCAGGATGCAGGCGCGCGCGCGCGCCTGGTTGGAGAACAGCTCGCCGTAGTTCTGGCTGGACAGGTACGGCTCGGTCGGCTCAGAGCTGTACAGCTGCAGGCCCTTGCGTATGCGCTCGCGCAGCACGTACAGCGCCGGGTTGGCCTGCCGCCCCAGGTGGCCCCCGCGCGTAAACAGGCAAGCACGCCCGTCATGCGCAGGCTCCCTTCCAAAGTCTCGCTGATGCCGCTGTGGTAGATAGCCAAAAATGTTACCCACAAGCCTGAGCAGCATAGGCACACGGCCGGATAGCAGTCCTGCACCTGCACATCAGCTGCGCTGTGCATCCAGACTCACAGCAACGCTGACCGGCACTTTTCTTAAGGCCCAGTCAGGTGCAAGAAGGCAGACAAGACCATGGCGGCGCGCCTTCATGATCTTGGCCAGCGCCTGCACGACCAGCGGCTTGACCCCCGCAAACCAGTTGCCAAACGCGCTGTGCAGGTTGTACGCCAGGTCGATGCCCACCATGCATCCTGCCAGCAGACGCAGCGCTTGAAATCTGGGTGTGGGCGACACGCCAAATGCACGCAATACCAAAAATCACATAGCGCGTTCTTAGTGTATCTCAGCAGCGTGCAGAACTTCCAGCACTGCCGCCGCACTGCTCTCCTGCTAGGCCCCTAACATATGCCAGGCAGACCATACGCAAGCAGAGAAATACCGCAGTCACCGCAAGGACTAGGGAGGCGCCAGACCTGTGGGCGAAGGGTAGATCGACATGTTGTCCGTCGTGTAGTCCAGGAACTTGGCGCGCGTGTAGCGCTCGATGTCGTGGCTGTCGTAGTCGCCCCAGCGCAGCTGCACGTCCACCCAGTACCTGGGCCGGGCGCAGGCGCGCGCATTAGTGCCAGGTGAACGCTTGGCTGACCGGGTGCAACGAGTGTGACATATGCTGCTGGGGCGCAACTTCCCAGGGCACAGCGTCATCATGTAGACGGTGCGAGAGTCACTGCTCTGCAGGCCTGCGCCAAGAGCAGGCATGCAGGCAATTTCTAGGTCAAGGATTGACCCACAAGCAGGTGTGGTGACAGCCAAAGCAGGGCCAGCGCCGGCTATGGCCCGCATGCGGCAGGCGCGGGCGCGCGCTTGTTGCTGGGCTTCTCGGAGAAGACGTCGTTGGTGTCGGCGATGAGGCTGGGCTTGGACATGGCCCACTTGTACGCGGCGAACAGCAGGATGTCCGCGCAGGACGAGTTCATCTTGTACGACTTGCGCGGGTGGATGGTCTCCTTTTGCACCGTCTCGATCTCCAGCGCGTCCAGCTCCTGGTCAAACACCTGGCACCTGCGCGCGCACGGCGCCGGCCCGGCCCGTCAGCCGGTGTCGGGGAGAAAAGCAGCACCGCCGCACTGCAGGACATGCGGATCGCACAGGTTCATGAGTTTTAGCACTCCCTCACATATCAACACGCCTGCCGATTCAACACGCCTGCCGACCATGAACATAGAACTCCAGTAACAACAGTCCTGCTCAGTACCACAGTGCTGCCAACAGGGCTGCATGCCAGGTTGCTGCAATGTCATGCAACCCCTCACGCGGGCGCATGCGGAGAGCTGGGGCGCACAGGTCCATGACGATAGACTCGTGGACCTTCTGCCACAGGTGCGCGCGCATGATCTGGATGAGCGAGATCTTCAGAGTCGGGATCTTGCCTGCGCAGCCACGCGCGTGCCTGTTCAGCCTGCTGGTGCCGAAACCTCGATACAAAGTGACATGCGAGGTCAAAGTTGTACGTTGAGGGAGTGATGACCAGATTGTGCCATGCAAGCACAGCAGGCCTGCATACTGACCCTATGCCACCACACAGGTGCTTGGCAGACAGGCTGTCTCGTCTCGACTCACTCCCGGTACTCCTCGTTGACACGCAGCGCCGACTCTTCTCGCTGCCACCTGAAATTGTGGACTGAAAATCGGGACTCGCGCACCGTGCATGAAGATGCCGGTGAGGTCGAGCTGGACCTGGAAGCCCACGTACACATTGGCGCGGTTAATCGTCGGCGACCACCACAGCGTGAAGCGGCGGTTGGGGATCTGGTTGAGCCCAGAGCGCTGCGCGTTGGTCAGCTTCTTGTACTTCATGCTCTCCTCGAAGCCGCTCGCCTGCGCGCGCAGCGCTCAGCTCAGTGTTTGTTGGTCAGCTGCCAGCGACCAGCACATGCGGCATCATACCTCATGACCATCACACTCACAAATGCATTGGCAATCTACCACCATATACAGCATGTTCAGAGGAACAGAAAAGGACGGGAAAGCACAGCATAGGTAGAGGACACACCTTCTCCCAGAACAGGCCCTCCCAGGTCGGGAAGTACGTGCCCTTGAAGAGCGTGTGCTCCAATATGCCCTGCGCCAGCCACATCCGCACTTGAGCCTCATGGCAGCCAACGCACGAGGCCCAGCAGGCGCAGGTCCGCTCATCAAGTGCCAGCAAAGGTACAGCAAACGCACAGCATTATTCGCAGTCCTGCGACATGCCAGCGGCGCGGGCGCCGCGCCTCCACGCCGCCCAGCGCCTGGATGACGTCGGTGCGGTAGTTGTTGAGGTTCCACAGCTTGCCGTCGTGGCGCTGGTGCGTCCACCAGAACGGGTTCTGCTTCAGCAGCTGGTACTGCTTGAAGTCGGTGCGCACGCGCCAGCCCTTGTCGTACGCGAGCGTGTGCCGGTCCTTGCTGAACAGCGTGTTGATGCGCGGGATGCCGCGGTCCCAGCTGTCCTCCAGGTCCTGCCGCGCACCGCGCGCGCTGCCGTCGGCTCGCTGCCCCATGCATTTGCTCACTCTGTGCAGGACTGCTTGTAACACCCCTTGATACACTTGTGAGGTTGTCAACTCAACGATCGACTATGCAACTGTGATACCTCCGGCTCTAGCCAGCTCGTCTCCTGCATGAGCTCCCACGAGTGCGTTCACCCACGCGCAGCAGGCCTGGCCCGGGCGGGGGCAGCGCCGCAGGGGCGGCGGGCCGCGCGCCTCCAGCGTCAGGCGCCGATTCTGCGCCTGCGCCTCCTGGCGCTTGAGCGCGTACTCCGCCCACACGCGCTGGCTGTCCAGGAACTCGGCCTCCCAGGGCTGGATGTAGCGGTACAGGTTGGGGATGAGCTGGTCCTCCTCGTGGCTCATGCCCGCGCGGAAGTGCGTGATGCCCAGGTCCGTCTGCTGGCTGTAGCGCAGGTCCGACTGCGGCGCCGCGCGCGCGCGCTCAGCCTCCCGCACTGCACTTTACACGGCAGGTTTGCGCCACCTATCAGCCGGGCGCTGCGCCGCTCCCAGGTGCATGAGCGCGCCTGCCAGGACGCCGTCAGGCGGAGGGCAGCGCAAACATTTTCGGGCACATAAGCATTTGAGCTCCTGTGCAGGGTCGGGAGAATGCGCATGTCTGCACTGCAGGGACATGTTCCATGTGGCCCTGCAAATCTCGCCAACAGGCACCTGCGGGATGAGGATGTGGCCCATGCTGAGCATGCCCAGGCCGCCGATCTCCTTGGGCGAGTAGAAGATGACCGGCGGGAAGCGGCTCGGCATCTTGCTGTTCAGCCCGATCTTGATGCGCTGCGCGGCCGCACGGCTGCCGACGTCAGGCCCCGGCACCAGGGAGGACACTGTGCCAGTGCGCCGCATGCTGTGCTGACCCATGCAAGCCTACACAGTGGCACATGCGCCCACACAGTAGACATTGGCTCGTTGGGCAGCAGGAGCCATCCCGCCCAGCAAGGAGCGGAACACCCTACTCCGCGGGCATGCAGAAGCAGCTCATCAACGCAGCAGGCGGAGGTGCAGGTGCCAAGGGCACCGCACCGTCTGGATCTTGTTCTCGCACTTGACCAGCAGGTCCAGCAGCTCCTGCGTGTGCACCGTCGCCTCCCGGAAGTACGTCATCAGCCCGATCAGCGCCTGCGCTCCAAACCCCAGCCAGGTTGTAAATGTACTGCATGCCCATCGCTCACTGAAGTCGTTAATTACATTCTTTGGAAAAAAAAGCTTGCAAAGCCGAGGCAGAATAATGAACCGCCATTGTCATAGGGTCAATGATGGGTCTGCCCTACGAGCAACCTGCGCAGCCTCTACTGGCGGTGCCCACAACTCACGCCGCTCTGCACAGCCTGATCAGTGGTGGCAGGTCGGGGCGCGGCGCGCGGGCGCGCGCCGTGTTCCACTTGTTGGCGACCTTGGTGAACGTGGTGGAGCCCGACGACATCAGCACCTGGCGCACGCGGTTCTCGAACGTCTTGAGCGCCTCGTCGTCCACGCGCAGGAACGCCTGCCGCCGCACAGCGCGCGTCAGCATGCGCGCGCGGCACCAGCTGCGCGCGCACAAAGCTCTGACGCAGGACAGGGCTGGCCTGCTGTGCATGTGATACATCTGGAGAGCGGCCTCTCTCATGTCCAGCGACTCCAGCATGTGCGGGGCTCCAGGAGGCAGGCGCGCCTGGGCGGTGCGCTCTTTGGTGGCCTCGTTCTGCAGGCTCCACACGCCGTCCTTGTTGGCAAAGCCCTCGGCCGCCATGCGGATCTTGGGCAGGATGCGGACCTGCGTGGCGCGTTGCCCTCAGGCTCGCAAGAGTGGCGCACCACGGCAGGTTCCAGCCGGACCCTGCACCTCCAGCAGCAGGCCATGGTAGCAGGCCTAAATACAGTCACTTACAAGCTTGTGCCGGCACGCCACGAGCACTTTGCTACAGGCCCACTCTCTGCCCCGTCGCGTCCTGGCCGCACAGCGCACAGGGGTGCGCCCTGGCTGCAGGCGCTCGCACCACGTCCAGGCACGCGCAGCACGCGGGAGGCGCCCTGTGGCTGCGGGCGGCGGCGCGCCTCAAAGCCGACCATGCTGAAGAGCAGGTTGGGGTTGTCGCGCGAGTACACGCTGACGAACGAGTTGTCCCAGTCCAGCGTGGTCAGCGAGCGCGGCAGCCGGTTGCGCATGTCCCAGAACACCGCGCGGCCCAGGTTGACGTCGTGCTTCATGAGCCGCATACGCGCGTCGCGCGGCCAGCACTTCTTGTTGTTGTAGCCCACGATGTTCTCGTTGTTGGGGTCCGGGTGCTCGGTCAGGTAGCGCTGGATCAGGTCCTTGGCCTCCTCCGCGTTGAAGCGGAACACGATGTGAACCTGCCGCGCGCGTCGCTGCTCAGCCAGCGGTCGCCTGATGCCAGCCTCCGCGCTCTAGGCAGGCAGCAACGCAGAGAGCGCAAGTGCCTCACAAGCCTGTGTGGAGACGCCAGAACACCTGCGCAGATGCACTGGCAGTGCGGTGCCACGCGCTTGCTGCCCCAGGTGCAATTGTTTCCGGCATCAGAACGCAAAAACATGCCCGCCACCGAGGGGGCCGGCGCGCCTTGTTGATGTAGCGCGAGTACAGCCGGATGGGGTGCCGGACCTCCGTGCGCGCGTCCCGGAACGTCAGGAACTCGTTGGGGATCTGCCGCCCGCCGGCGCCGCATTGTGACTCCCACCAACGCCGCATTCTCACCTCTCACCAAGCACATGGATGCAGGCACGCCTGTATATAAACACAGAGCTGGTGCCTACCAGCAAGCGACGCTGCACGCATGCCGAGCGGGCTCAGAGGAGGGCTCGACGGGGGAGCCTGCAGCGCGCGCGGCGCGGCCCAGGGGCGGCACCTGCGGCGGGCCTGCGATCTCGGACGCGCGCGTCAGGCCCAGCACCAGCAGGTCCAGCACCAGGCCGTAGTACTGCACGATGAACGACGCGAACTGCAGGCCGCGGATGAGGCCGTACGCGTTGGTGTGCGCCATGTCCTGCGCGCCGCCGCCCGCCTCTCAGCGCCAGGCGCATGCCTCAATCCCTTCTCTCCTGTGCATTGCGAAGCTGACACATGAACCAGGCCATGGCAAGCACAGCTTACCTTTGTGAGCAACGTGACAGAGAGGGCATTGCCCTCAGCAAAACTTGTACACCAGCACAAGGCTCGCCTTGCGGAGCAGCTTGCTCAGCCTGCCCCGCCTGGCTGCTGGGATGTGGCGGGGCCGCGCCTTGTACGCGATGACGATGTTGTTCTTCGCCGTCATGTAGTCGGCGATGTTGGCGTCAACAATGAGCCGCAGCAGCCGGTTGAGCAGCGTCAGGTCCACCTGCGGCAGTGGCCCCATCGCTTCCACACTGAACCCCCCATGCATTTTCCGTCATGCGTACATGCCATGTTTTGCAAAGTATACAGCTACCTTACATGCACGATGCAGGCAAGACGCGTGACAGTACCAAAAAGTACAGACCTAGGTCCAAGCAAAGCCGTGGCGCCCGGTGCGTTCCCTCAGTTCAGGTCTCCAAGTTTTTTCTACACAGCGCGCAGCTGCTCAGTAGAACGAAAGTTTGTGTTTAGCATCCCAGGGAAGGGCACTCACTGCCTGATCGCACAGTGGGCCGGTCACACAGGGCAACACAGAGGTATCTTGCTCCCGGCCCTGCTGCGCACCTTGTCAAACATCTTCTCCAGCTCGCTCTGCATCATGACCACGCACTCACCCTTGGACGTGTCCCAGACGTCGGTCAGATTGTTGATGCCCTGCAGCGGACGGGCGTCAGCACCGTGCATGACGCGCACACCGAGAAAGACGCCTCCAGACTCGCAAGCGCCTGCCACTCACTCTCCAACTATGAGAAGGTGCAACCCGGAATGCAATGCTTTCACAGGTGCGACTCAGCAGCGTCTCTGATTGCATTGTAACACCAATAACACTGCTTTCGTCTCGCACAAGGAACCTGCATCACATGCGACTCGTCATGCATCAGCCAAAAGCACACAGCTTGTGCAGTTCATCAAGCACTGCCTTCTCAGGCACACCTGGCACCACTTGTAGACCAGCAGCGGCGGCGGCTCGCTGTCGCTGGGCTTGATCCAGCTGGGGAACAGGTGCCGCTTGTCCGCCTCATACCACAGGTACTGGTCCAGGTACGAGTCCGTGATCTTCTCCAGCGGCTCGATCTTGTACACCGGGATCAGGTGACTGCACGCGCGCACGCGTTCCCCGTCATGCTCGTGGCAGCGCAGCGCTTCGGCTGCTGGTCTGAGGGTAGACGGCAGGATAAACACCCCAGCCTGCGTCAGTTGTCTTTAACACGTTGAGCAAGGGCCGCGCTCCACTTGCAACGTCTACTACACAGCGCCGCACGCAGCGGGCCGCCAGCGGCGCGCCTGTACAGGTCCATGAACTCGATGGCGACCTCCTTGAAGGTGCGCTGCGTGAGCAGGTGGCGCTTGATGCGCGACAGCGCCTCGTGCGGGTTGTCGTACGCCTGCGCGCGGGCGCGCGCAAGTCGCCAGGGCTCCAACCACACACTCCCCGGCTTGCTCGCGCAGAGTGGCAGGTGCATGAGCTTCGGGGGCGCAAGGCCGTCAAGCTGCATTCCAGCTAGGACGCCTTGGGCATGCCTCTGCATGGCACAGCAGCTCTGGTGCATTGCCCCAAGATCTGGCTGGCGGCAGCAGGCAGGTGGGTAGCGGCGAAATCAGGCCCGGCGCCATGACGTTCCAGGTGCCATATTCACCCCGCCAAAAAAATACCAGAGACGGGCGGGCAGGCACCTGCTCGACCAGGCCCAGCTCCTCGCGCTGCTGCTGGTTCAGCCGCACAGCCACCGTGTACTGCTCCTTGAGGCGCTCCAGCGCCAGGATGAGCAGCTTGGTGTCGTGCTTGTACGACAGCGGCGGAAACTGGATCGGGCTGAACTTGCGCGACTCCAGCCAGTGCACGGTCGTCGTGTAGATGGCCACAGCCTCCTCCGGCGTCACGTACGGCCCGTCCTGTGCAGGCGCGCGGCAGCAGCCTCGGTGCCTTGCCCATATCAATTGCCGGTGCCCATTTGCCTGACCAACGCATGGATGGACGCACTTTGCACAACACATGTTTGCAACAGCTGTGTGCGCAAGCAGTCTAGTTGCATGGTCCTCCGAACCCCTGCAGGGCTAGCCACGTCCCACATGGTGAGCCTAAAAGATGCATCATGAGCAAAACACGGCTGCAGGCGGACTACGCGAGGCCTCCACAGCACCCCAAACAGCCTCCGGCCTCCTTAATAACTAAACGCTGGTGGTGATGCTGGACAGAATGGAAAAGCACATGCGGCGAATCATGCCCCAGGCGCCGCGCGCGGGCGCACCTTAAGGTAGTTGTGCTGCCGCTCCTGCTCCGCCTTGAGGTACAGGCGCGTGAGGCGGCCCAGGTTCTTGCGGCACACGGTCTTGTCCACCGTCGCGCCGCGCCGGATGCGCTCGCGGTTGTAGTGCGCCTGCGCACCGCAACAGATGTTTCCTCACATCCGCCGACACTCTACAGGAAGTCTTCACAGAAGGGCAAGCTCTAAAAAGCACACCCAGCTGCACCTGCACGTCTGTTTCAGGCTACCCCAAGACACAAGGTTACGCTGGGCAGCAGCGGGCACAGCAGAGAGAGCGGGATGCAGCAGGCCCCACAATGCCGTGAGCTGAGTGAGCAGCGCACCACTTGCGTCCACCAGTCCGCCTTCTGCTTCACGTAGCGCAGGATCATGTTCTCGATCGGCGCAGGCAGCCCCGGCACCTGCGCGCAGAATAAGAGATTCGCAGCAGCTCTCTGCCATTGACATGCACACATTTCTTAGCTACAGCACTCCCAGCTACAGCCACAAACCAGCGAGACACCATACACCAACAGATAAAGCGGTGACATTGTCTGCCTCCTCCCGCACGAGCATCCATGTCTGCATGAGGCGGGCTGAGACACTCTCCAACCGGTGCGCACCTTCCACGGGATGTTGGCCTTCCAGCACCGCCACGCCTCGGACAGGTGCTGCAGGATCGTCCGCGCCTTGTTCTGCTTGACGCCCTCCGGCATGCTGTCCAGGATGTCTGCGCCGCCCGCGTTCACGCTGTCAGCTTTGCTGCAGTCACGAGTTTGCCTGATGTTGCCGCTGCAGGCTTGCTTGCCAGCGCTGGGTCTCCCTGAGTTCCCGCAGCCCATGCTCCTGCATTGGTGCCATGCACACCAGTATACCTGCGTGATGCAAACATCATAGCAAGGCACAGACTGAAGCCTCCACCCATGATGTGCGGCATGCATTGATGCTCCTTGAGTGTCAGATGCTGGACAGGCGGGCAGCAGCTACGCACAACTTTGCCAGCCGGAGTGATGCTGAACGCGGTGGTGCAAAATGCAGTGGACCTGCATGGTAGGCCAGCCATAGGTACACCCACAAGCCTCCACACAACGCGCGCGGGGCGCGCCGTGCATGACCGCAGCACGCAGCTCCAGGTCGAAATGGCTCTCAATGCGCTGCTTGGTGACGGTCTTGGCGACACCCTTGGACTGGCGGCCCTCGAACTGCCGCGCGAGCAGGTTGCCCAGCCAGCGCTCCAGCAGCGGCACGATGCCGCGCAGGAAGAACAGCCACACGCGCCACATGGGCGCCCAGAAGCCCACGCCCGGGCCCTTGCCGACCGGGCCCGTGTTGAAGCGGTAGTACACCAGGTGCCTGCGCGCGCGGGCGCGGGCGCAGGCCGCGTCAGACACGCGCGCACGGGCGCGAGTCACTCTTCCCTTCCACACAGCTCGTGCGCATGGGGCGCAACATGCTGCAATCACATCACACGCTACTTCAACAAGGGCAGGCTGCCTCACGGTGCGCGGGCTGGTGAACGGTGAGCCACAGGACGTCCCGCAGGCAGCGCGCTGCTCTCCGCAGCGGGGCCCGCGGCAGGGGGCGGCGGCGCACTTCAGGTCCTTGCACATGCGGATCTGGCGCATGAGCTTGTACTTGTAGCGGTACATGCCGGTCAGCTGCCCGACGTGCGAGAAGGTGTACTGCAGCCCGTCCGCCAGCTGGAACGCGTCCACATTGCCCAGGCGGAACTGCCGCGCAGCGCACCAGGCGTCGCCGACTGCTGCAGCAAGACCAGCGACAGCACGGTGGCTGTGCAGGGTCCAGCGCGCACCGCAGCGAGACATGCTCGCTGCCGTCCGTCGCGTAACACAGCGGCACAGCCACCGCGCACGCCTGCAGCCTTCCTTTTCCGCAGGCCTCGAGCAGCGCTGACGTGTGAGCACGTGGATGCAGGCACGGGCGGGCGGCCACCTGCACGTTGGCGTCCACGACCAGCTTGGTCAGGCGCAGGATCTCGCGGCACAGGTGGAACGCGTTGCCGAAGCGGCTCTTCTTGCGCTCCTTGGTCGTCAGCGTCTTCACCGGCTTCAGGTTGAAGTTGTAGTCCAGGTGCAGGTAGTTCAGGTTCTTGCGGTGGATGAGCAGGTTCAGCATGTTGTAGCCCTGCCGGCAGACCTGCGCGCGCGGCACGGCACGGTGAAAGGTATACCTGGCACTTGGACTTGGACACTTGGAACTGCACACAGTGCAGTGCATGAAGGCCTGCAACGCTGCACTCCTGCGGTAGGCCTGCCCCGCTGACGACACATGCTTCAGGCACGCCAGCAACCCTGCCCCGGCCTGTACGCTGCTGCATGCCGCTGCGCTGCACGGCCTGCACCACACGCGGCGTGGCCGCTTAAGGCGTCGGAGACAGACACAGTGCAGGCCCTCATGCGACCCACACCCACAGCGACCCAGGGCGCGACCCATGCACGCTGTGGTCCAGGCAGCGGCGGGCTCGCTGGGGGGAGGCGCGCGCCTGCAGCCCGACCTCCACCCAGTCCAGCTCGGTGCTCTGGAAGAACTTGGTCGCGCGCAGCGCGCGAAACAGGCTCTTCTTCTTCATGTTCTTGGGCGGCTTGTGGTGCAGCTTGTTCAGCACGTACATCTTGAGCAGCTTCTGGTAGCTCACCCGCACCTTCACCGGGTTGCTCTGCGCGCGCGCGCGCGCGCGCGCCTCAGCGCGCTGCACACCAGCCAACAGCATGGGTGCGCTGGCATCACACACGACGAACCAGTGCCAAACAGCCAAGCGGCACGCCCTTGCTCAGCCCTGGCCACCACCTGTGCAGCTCTCCGGGCGTTGAGCAACACTTCAACCCATGCAACGCACACTTTGCGACTCTCAGCACCGCCGGCGCGTGGGCGCAGCAGGGGCGCGCCTGCGGGCAGTGCTCGTGGAACCACGTGTTGACCAGCGGCACGTCCACCGCGCGCCGCGTGCGGCCCGAGCGCAGGTTGAACGGGCGCGGCGCCCACAGCAGCGCGATGCCGGCCGCCGTCATGTCGCTCGACAGCGGCGCCTCCGCCAGCATCGGCTCCACCTCTGCGCATACGAGAGCCGGCAGAATGTCACACAGTCCTGCTCGATTTCATTCTCAATGCACGCTGTACGCTCCAGACTCGCCGTGCGCGCTGGCGGGCCACTGCACCAGAGGAGCTTGCCAGCTGCACAGCAGCGAAAGAAGGTCGCACCCTCGGGCAGCACGAAGGCCTCCTCGTCCTCGTCGTCCAGCTCGGTCACGCGGCCGGCGGCGCGCTCCGACTTGTACGACGCGATGGGGTGGATGAGCGGGTCGAAGTAGAACGCCGGCAGATCCGGATCCTCCGCCTTGATGTACATCACCATCGGGTGGTGGTACACGCTCAGCCGCACCTTGCGCGGCCGGTTGTTGTACAGGTACGGGAACGCGACCTGCGCCGCGTGGTTCGGGCAGGGTCAGCCCTACCCTCAACCACCTGCCAGCACAGTCCCAGCTCGTGCTACGGCGCTGCTGACTCGCTGGGCGGCGGTGCCGCTGTGCAGACGCACGGAGCACGACACTGCCTCGGGCGACAGGTGCGCTGAGGCGTTTCAACCTGGCCGGCCACGCAGGGCAGCCAGTCCTCGCCCTGCCTGCATGCCGCCGGCGGGGCGCGGCGGGCGCGCCTTGTACTCTGTGCGGATTGGCGAGCGGATGATGAGCTTGTTGATGTCGTTGAACTCGTTCCAGTCCTCGTCGCGCGTGTCCATGTCGCGGAACAGCGGCTCAAACTTCGGCCCGCCCGGGATGCACAGGTTCAGGCTCTTGGCCGTGATGAACGCCTGCCGCAGCCGCACAGCCCTTTGGCATGCCACTGGCGTGCTTGGAGAGAATTTATGCCAGCCAATGACCTAGCACGCCTCCTTCACTTCAGGTATGCACCAGATATGCAAAGACGCTCCAAGCGCGGACCCACACCAAGTGCAAAAGAGCATGAACGGCAGTGCCTGCTTGCGCATGCAGGGAGTCTGGCGGTGCACAACATTGCATGTGCGGTGCGCGGGGCGCCGCGCCTCCGTGTTGAACAGGTAGAAGTAGTTGAGGTCGGTGAGGTCGCTGAGCAGCTGGCCGGCCAGGCGGTACAGCGTGGACATGACCGGCAGCGGCAGCCGCCAGCGCCGGTAGCTGGGCCCGTTGACGAGCTTCAGGTTGTGCTGCAGCGGCTTGTCGTCGTAGAACCAGTCCTTCACCGCGCCGTCGTCCTCGTCGTCCAGCTCCAGCTCGATGGCCTCGAGCGGCTCGACGTCCTGCGCGCAGCCGGTTGCTGATGAGCAGGACGTCGAGCCGAGGCATGCAGCCCAGCCCTCCCCCTCCGCTCGAGAAACTACACCTCTTCCATCCTCACTGTTTGATAACCACGCATTCCTTCAAGCGCACAATCAAAGCAAACCAGTATGTCCATGACACTGTCAACAATGCACTGCTTCACGTAAGTCAGCGTAAGGTCCCATTCCCAACACACAAAACCTAGCCTGCTGTGTGCGCGCGCTCAGGCAGCCCTGCTAAAAGGCCGTGAGGGAGTCGGGCGGGCACCAGCAGGTTGTCAGCGTAGTCCAGGGGCGGCTCCTCGTCGTCAAACGGCGGGAAGCGCATGCGCTTGAAGTGCCGCCGGTCGCGCTTCTCGCGCCGCATCATGATCCACATCGTGCCCCATTGCGCGATGAAGACCGGCTCAATGACAAGCGGTATCTCGTCCACAAAGCTGATAGCGCCCGTGATGTGGTACAGGACCCTCACGTGCTTCACCTGCGCGGCGCGCGACCGCAGCGCTTGTCAAGTCACCTGGTGCTTGTGCCAGTGGCAACCGCTTCAGAGCTTGCCGCTAGCATGCTCCTGACGCCACGAGCCTTGCAGAGCCTCGCAACAGGCTGAAAGCACCTCAGGCAGCACAGTGTCCCCGTACTGGCGTCCAGCAACACCCACCAGCACCGCCGTGGCAGCGGTACGGGGCAAGAGCGCCGCGCGCACCTGCTGCCACGGCATCGGCATGTTCTCCAGCAGCTTGTAGACAGCATGCGGCACAAACTTGAGCGCGCCGAGGTAGACGCGCTTGTCGTGGCGGAACTTCCGCGACGACATGTCGCCGTGGTCCTGCGCATCGCTACCCCTGTCAGGTGTGCAGCTCCTGGGCTTGCCTGGCAAAAGAATCCTTCCAGACGACACAGGCAAAGCACGCGCAGCAGCCAAGCATGCTGCGCATGTTTGGCTGCGCAGCCATCCCGCTTGGCGGGCAATCAATGCAAAGCATGCGCGTCCGCACCCTGATGATCTTCCGCACATGCTCCGGCGGCATATCCTCCTTCTGTGCCTCCACATAGCCAAACTTCCGCTTCTCGCCATACCGCTTGGAGTTAAGCTGCTGCCACTTGCGCGCCTGCCGCAGCACAAGCCACGCCACCAGGTTAGAAGACGCAACCAAGAAAAAACAGCCACCAAGCCTCCCCCACGCGCGCTTGGCAGCGCGCGCAACATGAGCCACGCCTAACCTGCATCTCTCTACTGCACCACCGCGCAGGCCTGGATAGCTGCGCTACGCACAGCGCGCGTTGCGCAGCGTGCGCTGCGCCCTCACCTTCTCCTCCAGCAACGCATCCGGGTCTAGCTCCTCCGCCGGCGGCTGGCTGCTGGACGGCCCGGGCTGCCCGGGCCACGCCATCGGCGGCTGCGGCGGCGCGGGGAACCCCGGTGCCGGGAAGGCTTGCATCCTGTGAAAGTCCGCCAAGGGCAAGCGTGGCTCTTGCGTCCACAGCTGCAAGGGTGGTTGTCACGCTTCCTTGTGAAAGCAACACTCAAAGTGGCTGCAGGCAGGTGCGCTCCGCACTCTGCCACAGCTTTCTTCCTCCGCTGCCACAGTGAGCTCCTCGTCTACTCCCTGTAACCTACCCTCACCCTGCAAGCCTTGGACATGGCGTGCCAATTAATGAAGAAAAACGGATGCCAATAAGCATTTGCTGCCTCGCTTCATATGAACAAGCCCTATGCTGTGCATTGTGCGTGCGCCTGTGCTGCTGAGGGGCCTGCACAGAACGAGCGTGCAGGCACTTGCAGGCACGCGGCGGGCCCTGGTGCGCCAGGTGTTTAGCGCGGCCGTGACTTTTGCGTTGCTGAGTAGGGCGCGTGCAAGCCCTGCCAGCACACACACGCAGCTTCGCGAGCATCAGGCCGTTAGAACGAGGGGCATGGCAACGTATGTGCAAGCTGCCAGCAATGATCTGGCTGTAGTGTACGTCACTTCCGAGGAGCAACACGGCACGGCACGTGGCAAGCGGCCTTGTTGAAGCTGGGCTTGCTGCCTGCGTAAACATTGTGCCAGGCGCGCACTGCGACCTGCTACCTCGCTCACACCACCGCAAGCCAGGTCCTTGTAGAAAGGGCACCTTCTGTGGGCGGTGACATTCCAGGAGCGCAGCTCTGTGCATGTATGTGTGGTGGTCCATCACATCTTGCCCCTTGTCTCCTTTCTGCTACTGCCACATGAGCCGCTCACGAGTGGGCAGGTGTCACGTCTGTCTACAAGTGGGAAGGGAAGACCTGCAGCGACAAGGAGGCGCTCCTCATCATAAAGACGCGAGCGGTGCGCATGCTCCTGCACACCTCTTTATATCGCGTGTCCTTTCCACTTCTTCAACTGCATAGCGAATGCGCTGTGCTGTGACGCCTGCATACTCTGCGCCAGGCGCAGCTGGAGGCGCTGACAGCGTGGGTGAAGGAGCACCACCCGTACGACGAGCCGGAGGTGGTGGCGCTGCCCGTGGCCGGCGGGTCTGCGTCATACCTGGACTGGGTGCGGCGCCAGGCGGTGGGAAGCGCAGACGTGCCTGCTGTTGGCACGTCGTGACAGGGTGCCAACAAGGGCGCAACATAATGCCAAACGAATGCCTCTGACCGAGCACGGGCCCTGGGTCGCTGGCGGGCCAGCATGGTGCAAGGCTTGAGCGTCGGGCGTAAAGCATCATGCTGGTACGCAAGCACACCAGGGATGAGCTGCATGTCTGTATAATAGTTTTGCTGGGCAAACGTATTGGGGTGAGCGAGGAGTGTGTCCGGTAAAGTGCACTGTTTGTGGTCAGGCTTACTCGTGCGCATGTTGTGCGTGAAAGGGTGCGCCGGCAGGCAGGTGCTAGCGCAACCCTGCTGTGGAGCAGGAGCATTCAGTGTTTTGGGATATATCCGAATCTCACCCTCCCTGAGTGTGGGTCTGCGGAGAGTCTGCGGAGACAGGTACAGTAGCAGTCCCAGGCTGGGCATATGTAGGAAGCTAGGAGGCGCTGTGCATGCATGCTTGCCCCGCTTTTCGCATTGAAAAAGCTTCGTGCCGAGTAGTTCTTTGGCGTGCGTGTGGGACAAGTCTGGAGCTGAACGAGCAGAGCCTTGTGTCAGAATGCATGTTTTGCATGTGTGCAGGGTTGGCACATGTGTGCGCACACGCACTGCAGGCGGGTCATCTCGAGATACAATTTTGTTGGTTGCACATCTGCGGTGAGGGCATCACTGTGGTGACACGCATGCATTGCAGCTTTCCTGCAGCTGAGCGCTTGAACACCAGGCTGCAGCCATCCATACATTGCTTAGCGCATGGATGCGTCGAGCCAACCAGGCCATGCAGGAAGCCTTGGCAGCAGCAATGTTGGGCGACGTTTGATACATGTTTGACTTCCGAGCTGGTGTATTAGTGGGACACAAGATGGCTTACTGCGCATGTGTGCCGAATAGCAAGGATGCTGGAACTCCTAAAAGTCAATGGCGTGTAAGCAAGGCCTCCTGTTAGGTGAGGCGCGCCTACCTGACAAGTTACACACACGCTTCATTCCTATGCGCAGTCAGTTGCATAAGTCACAGCCGCATACATTATCTAAGCGAGCGCATGCCCATCCACATCCGATCACAAGGTACAGCAGACACAAATGTCTGACCAAAAGGCGCGTAGCGTGCACCGGCCTTGCGAGGCAGCACGGTCCTATCAGGCCGCAAGGCCGCCGGCAGTCACCCCGCCTGCTCCAGCTGGCGCTTCAGCGAGGACGCCATGCTGGCCACATGGTTGCGCGCGCGCAGCAGCCGCCGCGTGTCGGCCGCCGCGTCAAAGGCGATGAAGTGCGGCGCGATGGCGGGCGTGGGCAGCGCGGGGCCCGGCTGGTAGGCCTGCACGCGGTCCAGGAACGCCGTCGCCGGCTCGCTGAACACCAGCTCCTCGTACTGCTCGTTCACCACCTGCGGCGCTGGCGGGCGCATGTCAACGGGGGCGCGCGTGGCCAGAGAAATCGCAGCGTGCGCTCCAGGAACGCTGCCGCGGGCTTGCTGAACATCAGCTCCTCGACTGCTCGTTCACCACCTGCGCGCGGGCGGGCGCTTTTCAACGGGGGCCGCGCAGGCCCAGAGAACTCACAGCGCGCGCTCCGAGAGCGGCTGGCAGCCCGGCGCGCGGCCCAGGGGTGCAACCATCCCCTCGTGCACCGCGTGCGGCGACGGCCAGCATGGCGGCGCTGGAAGCTCGACGGCCGCGGTGTAAGAGCAGATGGTCGTGCCCCTGGCCTGCTTGCAGGGCTGCCAGTCGCTCCTGGAGCGCGGGCTGCGAGTGCTCTAGCCCCGCAACGCGCAGCGTGGCGGCGCTGAAAGCTCCCGGGGCCCATTCGCATGATCAGCTTCAGAAACCGCGTGTGGAGCATCTCTAAAATAGCGCAAGAAGATCAGCGGCGCGCAGGGCGGTTGATATCTTATACATAAGCGCGCCTGCTGCAGACCGCCAGCAGACCTCAAGCCAGGGGCCAACACATGAAGGGACTGGCCAACGATGCGCGGCGCCCTCTCAGGCCCAGGCGCGGCTCCCGGGGGGGGCGGACCGGCTTCTTCGTGCCCTGGTTGGCAGGATCGGCGTCCGCGTACAGCCGCAGCTTGTGGAACAGCTCCAGCGGCGCCTCCTGCACGTCATCCTGGAAGTGCAGCTGCGCCGCACCCATGCCCGGATCAGCGTGCGCGCCGCCGCGCATGCATGCGGTGCTGCTCCAGCGACGCCTTGCAGCATGCATATTGGTTCAAACAGCAACGCTGCACAACACTGAGCCCTACAGGCCAGCAAACGACATTATAAGCTGCGCTGGGTGAATACATCAGCAGCCCGCACCATCGGCGAGCAGCCACAGGTCAAGGGCCATACCATGGCTGTGCTCTGCCCTGACTTGAAGCTGTCGCAGGCGCGCACCACGACGCTGAGCTCAAACTCGCCCCAGCCGTGCTCCTCGATCTCAAACGGGTGCTGTAGCACCTCCCGCACTGGGTTGTGGAACGTTGGATGCAGGAAGAAGACTACCTGCGGCCGTGCACGGCGCGCCCGACTGTGATGTAAACCTCACGCCCCCAGCCTGGCCCTTCCGCCCGCCGGACGGTCGTCCAAGGCAGGAGCCAGTGGAGCGCTTGCCCAGGCCACAACGCGGTTCTGTGCGAGCTTTCCGGGCACTGCATGCATTTCGGCAAGTGGGGGCAAGCCCGCTCCAAGGGCCTTGACAGGACAGGCGCGGCACCGGCAACCGCACTCTGAGTTCACCTTCTTTACTACGTGGGTCAGCTCCTCGCCGTTTGCGCCGCGCACGTACAGGTTCCAGCGGTGTGTCTGCGTCTCTGTGGCCTGTTGCAGAGGCGCCTTATTCTGAGACCAGCGTAAATGGAGACTACCGAGTAACAAGGCCGCAGTCAGTCAGGCAACCAGCATACCTTCTTGCCGAGGTAGAAGGCGCAGGTACCAATGACAACGGGCAACACAAACTCGGCGCCCTTCTCTCGCTGCGCCGCGGCATACAGGCGTGATGAATCATGCGGCATTGAATGATAGCAGCCACTTTCAACCAGATGCAGTTCGAACGCACCACAACGCCGTCAGGCTGCTCGGGAGGCGCCTCGGTCGCGGCCTGTGGCGCTTCAGGCTCGGCTCTCATGGGTCAGCATCAGCGCAGTGTCAGGACGTTGCACGCGGGCAGACCTGTGCTTCGTTGGACTTGCTACTGACCGAGTGTTGGCACAATGCCTGCAAGCCTTGTCTAGAAGTCATGTTTGTTTCCAGAGAGGAAGCTGGAAGAAGAATGTACGTGCACACTCAGCAGTCTCAGAAAGCGCATCGCAAAATGGCTTGCCTGCTGTCAAGTGCTTGCCTGCTGTCAGCACAGGTAACTTTAGAAGCAGCAGGCTGCCAGGTTAAACAACGTGCGTGATGCAACGGCAGGTGTTGCCGCAAGCGCCGTGCTGTCCTGTAGCTGCTGGCGCTTTTGCGATACGGGGCGTGTCGCGACCTTGCGCCGTCAGGCACCATAGCGTGTTTGCCGCGGCTGCAAGAGCCTCGGTATCAGGCTCTTTAGACGAAGTGCGCAGGTCGCTGGACGATGCGGCCGAGCAGGCGCCCGCAGCGGTCCCGCAGCTGTCAGGCGTGTCACAGCTGCCAGCAAGGTACAAGGTACGGCTCAAGCCAGAGACGTAGCCTTCCCTGCTGACAGCATAGTCCGGCAATTTCCGCTGCGTGGCGCAAAACAGCCGTGTTCACAGGTGCTTGGTGGCTTGCACCCCTAGTAGTTGCTTGTCTCAATATGGCAGTACAAGCTTGCGCGTCTCAGAGTTACTTCCTTCCGCGGTGCGGGCGCTGCACACCGTCAGGAATTGCTGCCAGTGTAGCTCCCTGGCAGCTGGGCTGGCTGCTGACACTCCTGGTTGCGCCGGCAGGGTGTGCTACTCGACCAGTACGGCGTGCTGCACGACGGGCGCCAGGCCTACCCCGGAGCAGTGGCGGCGGTGGAGGCGCTCGCAGCATCGGGCCGCAAGCTGCTGATCATCAGCAACTCCTCGCGCCGTGCGCTTCCCTGACGGGCTAACTGCGCAGCCCTGAACATATGACGACAGCTGGCTGCTCATGACCTGGCGGCGGCGCGGCAGGCGCGAGCGGGGTGCTGGGCAGGCTGGCGGCGCTGGGGTTCCCGGAGGCCGCGTTTGCGGGCGTGCTGACGAGCGGCGAGATTGCGCACCAGCGCCTGGCGAACCGCGCGAGCGGCGGCTGGTTCTGGGAGGAGCTGGGCAGCCGCTGCCTGCACATGACATGGTCTGGTCGCGGGACCATCTCGCTCGAGGGCCTCGGCCTGGACGTGCGCCCATGAACTCTCTGTTGACTTATGCCAGCCAGTATGCACAGGCCTGGGCATGACAAGCTCCAGAAGATGGGTATGACAAGCTCCAGAAGGAGCACATGTCAGTATATCACACCATGCAATGCCCGTTCTCAGGCCAGCCAAGCCAGCGGCAGTAGCCATTGTGTGCTTTTCTTGCAAAGAGTACCAGTGGAAAGCCCAGCAGCACTGCGTGCGACAATACTGCTCCGTGCAGGTGGTCACCGAGCCTGGACAGGCAGACTTCATCCTCGCACATGGCACTGAGGTTCGCGTCGCTTTCACAGAAAGCCTTATGTGAGGCACTAATAATTTCTGCTCCTGGCCAACTCATGTGCATGTCTGTATGCGTACAGCGCATGACATGTCTTCATGTACACAATGCAGACATGAGGGCAGCATATATGGATCAACCATCCCAACCTGCTGTCTACTCTTATACCACGTTTATATTGCTGTCTACTTTTATAGAACGCTTTTGTTGCTGAGGACAGCTTCTGCTACGGCAGGCGCTAGGCCAGCCGGGCGGCGCGCACGCGGTGCCGGTGGCCCTGGACGCGCTGCGCGCGCTGCTGCCGGCATGCGTCGCGCGCGGGCTGCCCATGCTCGTCGCCAACCCCGATGTCGTCACCGTCGACGCTGCCGCGCTAGTGACAATGCCCGGCAAGCTGGCGCAGGCGCGCGCCTACCTGGGAAGCTTTGGCTGTTGTCGCACATAGCTGTCTTCGGGCTGCCACATGCGGCAGGGCTTCAGGCAGCGATTCTTCCACAGGCGGCTTTCTGCTCGCAATGACACAAAACCTGGTGATGCTGAAGTTCTATCCCTGGCGTTGAGCTGCAGCTGCATGTCTAGTTTTGTGCACGCAGGGATTGGCAGGACACTTGCGCCTGTTCTTTGTCTGCCTGACTGTGTGAATGTGTCGAGGTTGGTGGCGCCGGTGCGCCAGTGGTACGAGGAGCTGGGCGGCGAGGTGGTCCTACTGGGCAAGCCGGCCGCGGTGCTGTACGAGGAGGCGCTGCGGCTGCTGAACCTGCGCAAGTCGGAGGTGGTGGCCATCGGCGACTCGCTGCAGCACGACATTGCTGGTGCGTGCGCGGCGCTCCTGCCTGGACAGGCCCGCTGCTGGTGCCATGCAAGAGGGCGAGCTTGGGTGTGCCGCCTGGATGCAATGCCTGGTCCCGAGAGGCCCCTTTGCCAGGCTGCGGGCTCCTGCAGCAGACTGCTGACAGGACGTTTGGGTTGGCAACACCAGGCGCACAGAACATGGGCGTGGACAGCCTGTTCATTGCGGGCGGCATACACGCTGCCGAGCTGGGCGTGGCGCCGGAGGCAGCCTCCTGGGACGCGGACCGGGAAGCCCTGGAAGGCCTCTTCTACAAGCATAAGAGCACGCGGCCTACGCTCATCATGGCGTACCTGAGCCCTTGAGGGCGCCAGACGCAGGGTGCCCTGGGCTTTGCATTGTTGTTGCTGTGTCCGCTTGTTGCTGCTTGTCTGCATGGCTTGCCTGGTTGGGGTGAAGTAGGGGTTTGTCCATGTGGTCACAATACAGTTTGCCAGGAATGCGGATTGCGAAGAACAAGGAGCGTGGTGTGTGCATGAACTTGTGTTGTAGGTGTATTATAACTCTGACGCATGCTATGAGTGGTGCCTTGCCTGCTGCAAGGACTGTGATTGTTGTCTATAAGCTGCTGACACATCGCCCCGCATCTGTGGTGCATCTTGCAGCCTGCGGCCGCCAGCAGATGCCTCGATGTAACACCGGCGATGGCGAGTAACAGCGGCATGTAACAGCATGGAGGACAACCTGCAGAAAACCCATAAGAAAGAGAAATGGCCATGCCATGATGGGCTCGTGTTGTTGTGCGGTAATCGTCAGAGCATCATGCACATGACTTGGTGCAGCACGACAGCACAGGCAGCTCTGCTGCTGCTTGCGCTGGTGCTTGGCAGCAGTGCACATGCGCTGAAGCGCGGACCGCCGCTCGGACCCTATAAGGCAGCAGGGAGGCTTGCAGGCACGCACGCGGTAACGAGCGTGCGTGCAGGTGAGCGGCCTCTGATAGAGCAGTGCAAGGTGTACTACCGCAACGCGACACTGGATCACTTCAGCTGGGTATGATCCGCAGCTTGTGCGTGGTCACCGACTGTGCTTCTTGGTTGGACGCAACGACTGAGCCACTCACCTGGACTTGCGGCAGGCAATTCCGCCAGAGGGCGTTGTGTCTTTCCGCCAGCGCTACTTCCTGTGCGAAGAGCATTACAAGAAGGGCGGACCTATTTTCTTCTATGTAGGCAATGAGGCAGACGTGACGCTGTGCGCTCCTTGCATATCACCTGCTGTCGGCAACCAACAAATACTGGTGCTGAGCATGGAGCTCAACGTTTCCCCAACATGCTCCCACATGGCTGCAGCATGTCTCACCCCTTCTGGTTTGCTGGGATCGATAGGTACCTGAACGCCAGTGGGCTGATGTGGGAGTCCGCTGAGGAGTTTGGCGCCCTGCTCGTCTTTGCAGAGCACAGGCGCGCTGCTGGCCGTCCTTTAGCTTGCTACTTGACCACTTCCTTGCTATAGCTTTGGCCTTCAGGTCGCCGCTGAATCTGCTGGTGCCCCAGGTACTATGGTGAGAGCAAGCCGTACGGGAGCAAGCGCCTGCGTGAGCACATGCAGTTTTTGACATCTGAACAGGTGCCACTCCTTTTTCTTTCAGCATTGCGATCATGCAGATCATGCACAGCAGCACGCACTAAGGCCGCACCCAGCAAGGACAAGGTGCAGCTGAACAGTGGGCCCGCACTAACTCGCTGCTTCGTGCGCTGTCCCAGGCCATGGCGGACTACGCGGAGCTCATAACAGAGCTCAAGAGCGAGCTTAGCGCGGAGGGCAGCGCAGTCATCGGCTTCGGCGGCTCCTATGGTGCGTTGCTGGGGCCCGTGTTCAGTTGCGCATGATGTGCGCGGCGCATGGCTGCCACTGGGAGTGCTGCGTGCGTTGAGAGCCCAAGTGAGTGATATATGCATGCTGGCCATTGCAACAAAAAGAAGTGATGGTGCTGTGGCGGTGTACAGGGCAGGTGGTGCTGCTTGCACCATGCTGTCATGCCGGCTGAAGCGGACCATGGCATGTTGGCGTCGTGAAGCACCCGGCTGAAGCACCGGCGTACCTGGGTGAGAGAAATATGATATTGCTATGCTTGTAACGCTACAATTCTTCATGCAGGCGGCATGCTGGCGTCCTGGATGCGGCTGAAGTACCCGCACATCCTAAACGGCGCGATCGCCGGCTCTGCACCCATTTGGTCGTACTTTGGAGAAGACCCGGTGAGCGGCCGGCCTCGAGCTGTGGGTGATGAGCTCACATGTGGAGCTTGTAGTGCTCAATCACCTGCGGACTGAACGTGTAGCCTTGAGCTGGTGACTGCGTGCGTGACTCCCATGAAGGTCGGGCCTGCCCCATCAGTGGAATATGAGTGGAGACGCAGCCTGGTGGCAAAGGCGCCGATCTGCCTGCTTGGTGTGTACACGCCTGAATTTGCCAGCCGTGTGCCTGCTTGGCACTCACAGGAGCACAGCTATTTAGGCAAGTGAAGTGTTTGCACCTGTGTCGCAGCCGTACGACTCTGGGAGCTACGCCAAGATCGTGACACGCGATGCCTCGCCAGCGGGCGGCGCGGCAAAGGCGTGCGTGCCAAACATGCGCGCGGCGTGGCAGGCGCGCGCCCACAGCCAGTCACCGTGTCTGATGAGGTGTAGAGGAAGATCCTGAGATTACTGCACATGGTGACATGTCCTCATTGTCCGCAGTGACATTATCACAAAAGGACGGATGAAGGTCCCGGGAGACGCTCTCTCGGTAGCTGCTCTGTAAAATGTAAGCTAAAGGCACGGGTAGGCAGTGCAACTGGGCTGTCACCCTTGGTGACAAATTGTGTCTCAACTATCTCGAGCGAATCTAATGGGACTGACAGCACAGGCGCTTTTCAAAGCGGGGAAGACGGAGGAGGGCCGCGCGGCGGCCTCGGCCGCCATGCGCCTGTGCCCGGGCGCGGCCCTGAACAGCTCGGCCGACGCAGCCGCGCTGGCTGACTGGCTGTCCTCTGCATGGGACTACTTGTGCGCACTGCCGCATGCCTGAGCCGCTCATACTAGTGTGATGCAATGTCAGTGCATGTCTGCTGTCGGGCCATCTAGCTGAGGATGCATCACTGTTGCAAGGTGCCTGCAGCTTGGTGGCTTCTATTGTTACATGAACTTATGTCCTGAATGGTTTGCGCATCTGCAGGACTGGAGCATGACGTTGGTTAAATACGAGAGTGAGCTGCCACTCGGTGGGGCTGTGTCTAAAGACGGTGTCAATAGGGTCCCTGGCGGGTGCGCAGGGCCATGGGCGACTACCCCTACCCCAGCACATACATCCTCAACGGCGGTGGCGAGCTGCCCGCCTAGTGCGCGCTCCCCTCCGCTCCGCGCTCAGTACCGCTTAGCCGCGATCACCCATAGCGGCGCTCTCTTGCGCTGCCAGCTTGCGCTGAAAGGTCAGTATGACCTGGACCCATTCCACCGCGTCGGGCGAAACATGTGTGGCTCATATGTTCAAGTCTGCCTGGACGTGTATTACATGGTGAGCTGTGTGTGCACATCAGGTCCCCTCCAAGGTTGGCATGCTGCCCGCATAATGCACACGCATCTGAGAGGTGCCTGGGCACCCCCCAGTGCGGAATGAGTTTGTCTGGGCCTCTGCGCTGCGGGCCATGCTGCGGGCCATGATGCATGGCTCCGCTTACCCATGCTGACATTGCCGCCTGCGCACAGCCCGGTGCGCGTCGCCTGCGAGCACCTGTCCGAGCCGGGCCTGCGCGGCGACGCGCTGCTGGCCGGCCTGGCGTCTGCGGCCGGCGTCTTCTACAACTTTAGCGGCCAGGTCTGCATGCAGCTGGCTGCCCCGCATCCGCCATGCTGGCCTTTTGTAGCTTGATGTGCGACAGCAAGAAAACAGTGCCATCGTGCGACCTCGGTGAGCTTGCAGGCCACTGCGTACATGCCACATGTGAGCTGCAGGCATGCTCAGTGACTGGGGCAGCCTTGCACACTGCCCCGCCGTGTCTAGGAAGGGAGCGCGTGTGGACTGCGTGTACCATGTGCAATGCAGACAACTCAATGCAACACCAAGTAGGCTTGTACTGTGCGAGGTGACTGTGTTCTGAGGCCGCGCCGTGCGCAGAACCTGGAGTGCTTCGACTGGTCGGCCGGGCCCAACGAGGAGTCCGAGGAGGACACCGACTTCTGGGGCTACCAGTGGTGCGCATCCCGTCAGTGACACACTGCTCCCCGTTTGCCTCCGTCAGCCCGAAGGCTCTCCCCTGCGAGCACGTTTCTGCGGAGAATGTCAGGTGGTGGCCAACGTTGTAAGCACTTGGCACGCCTGGGCGGCGGCGCAGGTGCACGGAGCAGTTCCAGCCCTTCAGCCGGGACGGCGTGCACGACATGTACTGGGACCAGGCAATGCCCTCATTGAGCGTCAGTCGGCTACCAGTATGGCAGGGCGAGCCTCTGTTGCTGAGGCTAAAGTTGTTCAGGAACACATGCATGTGGAGCACATGCATGTGGAGCATGAGCAAGCTGCCGCTTGCCCTGCTGCACGTGCTGCACCCCCCTGCGCCCCGGCTGGCTGCTGACGCGGGGGCGCGCATGCGGCAGCCATTCGACCTGAAGGGCTCCATCGAGGGCTGCCAGCAGCAGTGGGGCGTGACGCCGCGGCCGATGTGGCCCACGGTCGCCTGGGGCGGCAAGCGCATCGAGACCGCCTCCAACATCGTCTTCAGCAATGGCCTGCTGGACCCCTGGTGCGCTGCCGCGCTCGGTGCGCAGGGAAGGCTCGCAGCTGCCGCCTGGGTGGGGGTCGCGCAGCCTTGTGTCTGCAGGCACAAAGCATAGACTGTCCACGACAGGCCTTCCTGTCCCTTGCTCGTGCTGGGTTGCGGCATTGGCGATTCTGGGTTATTTGCTTTCAAGCGCGGTGCTCTGCATGCGTTGTGGGACAGAGCGGTGGCCGGTGGCTCAGTGCTGGCGGCATCCAGTGGCAGCCTTGGCGCATGCAGGTACGCTGTGACGTGCTGACCGGGCTGTCGGCACGCCGGGCGGTGGTGTCCCGGGCGGCCCTGACGCCCGAGGCGCGGCGCGCGCGCGCAGGCACGGCGGCGGCGTGCTGGCCAACCTCTCGGACAGCGTGGTGGCGGTGCTGATCCCGGAGGGCGCGCACCACCTGGACCTCATGTTCAGCCACCCGCTGGACCCGCCCAGCGTCACGGCCGCGCGTGCCACGCAGCGCGCGCACATGCGCGCCTGGGTGGACCAGGCCGCGCGGCACGGCGCGGGGGGCGGGCCGCGGCTGGGTGCTCTGGGTTCTCTAAGTAGGGCCTAGGGGCCGCGGTGCGTGCTTGGTGCGCAGCGGCCTTTGTGGGTGAGTTCAGTTGCAGAACTGGCTGTGTATGCGTTGTATCTCTACTGACCGGCGGCTTCTGGACCTGCAGTGATGCATGCAGGCTTCCACTGTACCCATGTGTGTTTTACGAGCAGACAATGGGTGAGACTGGTTGAACAATGCACAGCACGTATGAACAGGTTGACACACTTGGCCGGTGCTGCACGTCGCATGGGGCCTGTGGTCTGCATACGCTGCTGCATGCATCTGCTGCCCGTTGCTGGGCAATGGCGTGGGCACGGGCATGGAAGGACATAGTCCCGACTCTGCCACTGTCCAGACGTGACTGCGGCCTTCGAGTACTTGCTGCATGAGTGATAACACACTTAAGGCTTAACCCATACCGCCCACCTCCCATCATGATGTGGCTTGTCGCACAAGTACCGCTACCAATGGTCTGCCTACCAGCAGACCACCTGCTGGCACAATGCAGCCGGAGATGAGGAGCTGCCCTAACCTAGACAGACTTTGCACGGCCCCCAGACAGTGGAAGCATCGACCTGACGTGGCTCGGCGAGTGCAGGAGGGAAGTTCCAGATCTGCTGTAGCTTTGCTGCACAGACGAAACCGCGGGCGCAGCGCGGCACGCTAGATGCTCGCAGGTCGCAGCAGCGCCGCAGCAGCGCGCTGCAGCGCACCCACAGGCTGGCGCGTCAAGTCGAGTCATGCGGCCGCGTGCCTCAGCTGCGGCCTGCCGCGAGCGCGCACGCCGCTGCACAGGAACCTGGCAAACGCGCTAAGGCTCCATGCCCAGCCATGCTCCGCAAGCACCTGGCGCTCGGCAGAACGCTCGCCGCTGCCAGGCCTGCCAGGCGGCAGGCTGCCGGCGCGCAGGCGCATGCAGCGCAGGCAGCATTGCGGCAAGCTTCGCGTCGCAGCAGACCCTCTGGTGAGCATTGGTGGAAGATGCAACGCACCGGCGCTCGTCGAGCACTGCTGCAGAAGCCCGCTTTCTGTACGCACCGCTTCGCACCCGCGCCCGCCGTCTCACTTCAGTGCCTGGCGACAGGTGCCCCTGGGGCTGGACTTTCTGACGTTTCTCGCAGCAACCGTGCTTGTCATCCCCACGTTCAAGTCCGCGAAGATCAGCCCAGTGCTGGGCTTCCTCTTCAGCGGGCTGCTGCTGGGGCAGCTCGGGTGCGCGCCCATGGCGCCTGCTCGCGCTGCCAAGCAGCATACTTATCCGGCCGGTGGGGCCTCCTCAGTGTTCTGACCAGTGCGTGCAGGTGCAGTTTGCGCTTTGCGTCACTGCTGCACGCCGGCGTGCCTGCAGCAGCTCCGCACGTGCTCGTGCTGATGTTCTGCCTCCTGCACTCCGTGTGCAGGCTGTTCCGCAACACCTCGGAGCTGGAGAAGCTGTCGGAGCTGGGCGTGCTGTTCCTGCTCTTTGAGATGGGGCTGGAGCTGTCCTTTGACCGCCTGAAGGCGCGCCCCCAGCCGCGACCCATGTGTCTGCCTCTCAAGCTGGACCTGGGGCTGGCGGACCTGAGCCTGGCGCGCTCGGTGGCTGACAGAGCCTGGGGGCCCCTGTGAAGCAGGACCGGTGGTTGGTCCGTGTGTCACCTGCGGTGCTCACACCTCGCCCGGGCATGCAGCGCTGCACAGCCCGCCCAGCAGCGCCACCTGCAGGGTATTCCACCAGGCCCGCCGCGTCGAGGGCGCGGGCGCACGCGTGCGCAGGCGCTAGCCAAGTACGCATTCGGCCTGGGCTTTGCAACGATGCTCGTCACGGGGCTCGTGTTCATGGGCATGGGCCTGCCGCCCGGCCACGGCCTGGGCACGGAGATCCTCGTGCGCTTCTTCCACGCCGTGCGCGCCCGCCCCTGCCCCCGCCGCCACCCCCCCCGCCGCCGCACGCGCGCGTGTGAACAGTGCCTGGCGCCAGCGCCGTCATAGCATGCTTGTGCACTTGCTCCACTGAGTGCGCGCCACGTGCACGATGATTGTGTTGAGCACAAGGCGGGCGAGCTGGGGGCGGCGGGAACCGGCGGGGATGAGGCCGTGAGAGCCCTTGTGCACATGACACACACGACAGCTTGCGGCACTGCGTCTGCAGCTGCCTGCACACCCTGCAGAAGCCGGCAGCACCAAAGTGCGAGGCTACGCGCAAGGCTGTGCAAAGGACCAGCTTGAATTTGCAACAGCGTGCGACGCGCGCGCGCAGTCGCCCAAGCTGGCGGCCGTGAACAGCATCGACGAGGCTGTCGTGATTGGCGCAGCGCTGTCGCTGTCGTCGTCCGCGTTTGTGCTGCAGCTCATGGCCGAGCGCAATGAGCTGGGCACGCGGTTCGGCTCCGCCACGCTCGGCATCCTGCTCTTCCAGGCGCGCCCCGGGTCGCACCGGCTGCCCGCTGGGCCCTCGTTGGCGCACCGTCCCGGCGGGGGTGCACTGCACTGCAGCCTGCCTTAAACGTTGGCACAGACGCGAGGCGCGTGTGCACTGCACTGCAGCCTGCCTTAAACATTGGCACAGACGCGAGGCGCCATTGCAGCAACACCAGCTCCATGATGCGGGTAACAGTGCGGACGAAGTGAGCATCACAGGTGTGTGTGTGTGTGAGTGGAGGCTGCGCATCACCCATAGTACATGAAGAGGACCCTCCCATTGCCATGCTCTGATCAAGCATGAATAATGTGTTTGCGCCCCGATGCAGGACATTGCGGTGGTGCCCTTCCTGGTGCTGCTGCCGCTGATCGAGAACGGCGACCTCATGGAGCCCGGCCAGTCCACCATGAGCCTGCTGGCCGCTCTGGGGCCCACCGCGCTGCAGGTGCGCGTGGCCGCTGAGGCCTAAGCCTGGCTGGGGTCTGTGCATGGGTTTTTACTGACGCCGGCCTGTGAGACATGGGCTGCGTGCTTGTGCATGCTTTTGCACCCCGTGCATGCGCGCTCGAGAGAGGGCGTGGCGCCCCTGCTGGCTTGTCCGTTCGCCCGCCGGCGCCAGCCTGTCGGCGCTGACCGAGCGCGCACGCGCGCGCGCGCGCGCAGACGCTGGCGGGCCTGGGCCTGCTGCTGCTGGGTGGGCGCACGGTGCTTCGGCGCGTCTTCGCCATGGTCGCCGACGCGCGCAGCGAGGAGACGTTCGTCGCGCTGTGCCTGCTGACGGTCGTGGGCGCCAGCCTCATGACGCAGGCGCTCGGGCTGTCTGAGACCATGGGCTCCTTCGTCGCCGGCGTGCTGCTGGCGGAGACCAACTACCGCACGCAGGCGCGTGCGCGTACCCGAGCCCAACCCTTGCTCTAATCTGGGTCGCGGCCCTGGCCGGGCGCCGCCCGCAGCCGCGCGCTGTTGGGTCTGTGGCAGCGGGCGGCCTGCGCGCGGGGTTGCGGGCAGACGGACCCCGTGACGCAGGCGCTGCTACCGGCAGCGGCAACGCGTCGGCGGCGTGGTGGCACGCGGGGTGCGCGCAGGGTCGCGGGCACAATTCTCGCGACGCAGGCGCTGCCACTCGCGGCGGCAGGGCGCCGATGATGCGCTGAAGGCGCCCGCACCTGGCTGCAAGGAGGCTGCAAGGAGGCGCGCGCGCGCGCGCGCAGGTGGAGGCGGACATCCGGCCTTTCCGCGGCCTGCTGCTGGGCCTGTTCTTCGTGACCACGGGCGCCAGCCTGGACGTCGGCCTGCTGCTGCGCGAGTGGGAGATCGTGGCCGCGCTGCTGGTCGGCCTCATCGCGGTCAAGGTGCTCATCATCGGCTCGCTCGCGCCGTTCTTCGGCCTGAACCGGCGCGCCCTCGTTCCGCCGCCCCCGCCGCCAGCATGTCCGCTTGGAAGGTGCTCGGTGACGTGGAGTGTGTGAACAGCGGTGTGAACGCTTCAGGGTCGGCGTGTGTAGGCAATGTATACAGGGTGGCCTCGTGACCAAGGGCCTTGCTGTGTTGGCCGTGGCTGCCATGCCTGCGCCGAGCTGCTACAGGCGCGGCGCCTTTCATGCGCGGCTGCGTCCCGTGGTGCAGGTTCGTGATGGTGGTGGGCGCGCACGCACCTTGCGCTTCCTGCAGACACGGCTGACGGGGGCGCGGCCGCTGCGCAGGCAGGAGAGCATCCGGACGGCCTTCCTGCTGAGCCAGGGCGGCGAGTTCGCGTTCGTGCTCCTGAGCCTGGCCAACGAGCTCAAGGTGCGACCCTTCCTGGGTGCCCTGCGCTGCGCCTCGCCTCCTGCAGCGCCGCGCTGCGCCTCGCCTCTCTCAGGGCCGGGGCGCGACGCATCCGTCTTTCACAGCAGCCGCATGCTGCCTATGGGTGTTTCCAGGGGTGCGATGTATTCTAGGTGTGTGCAATGCTGATGCTGGCGCCGTGCATGCTTCTGTGCTGCGCGCAACGCGTCGCCCCAGGGCTGTAGAGCAGCTGCTGCTTCGCACCCCGCCACTCTAGCGCGTTCCGGCAGGGCGCGACCCTGCCCTTGCAGCGGCGGGCTCAGCGCGCCGGGGGAGGCGCCCCCAGGTGCTGCCGGAGACGCTGAACCGCATCCTCATCATCGTGGTGGTGCTCAGCATGGCGCTCACGCCCGCGCTGGCGGAGTTCGGCAAGTTCCTGGCCGAGCGCTCGGAGGAGCTGCCGGAAGGCGACGCGGGGTCGGGTGCGCCCGCCAGCGGCAGCCGCCGCGCCGCGCACGCGTGGCCCGGGGGGAGCAGGCGCCGCATGACCTGATGCAACACGAGTTACCAAGGCTGCCAGGACTATTAAGTAAGTAGGCCCTGTGCCACCAGCTGCGCGCAGCGAACAGGGCGCTTGGCAGCTCCGCTTACTTAGGTGGAGTGCCGCATGTTCACAGCTCCACAGGACGTGACTTGGGACAGCGCTGCGGCGCTATGGCAGCGGAAGCGCGCGCGATGGGGAGTGTGTGCGTGTGTGTTGTCGTCCTTGCCGCTGCGCGGTGTAGCGGGGCGGACGGGGTGGTGCTGAACGCGCTGCAAGCGGCGGGTGTTAAGCCGCGGTGAGGCTGCCCACCGCGCAGACGAGGCCACCGCAGCCGCGGCCGCGGCGCTCGCGGAGGCGGCGCGGCGCGCGGAGGCGGTGTCCGCGCCGGTGGTCATCTGCGGCTTTGGCGAGCTGGGGCAGACGGTCGCCAATATGCTAGACTCGCCCGCCGTGACCCACAAGTGCGCGCCCCGCGGCGCCCCCTGTCCGCGCGGGTGCAGGCGGTCGAGCTTGCATGTAGCCATTGCGGGGTGAACGTCTGCGGTCCACCCACCTAGCTGGCGGGCCTCTGAGTTCGGAAGCCACATGTTTTGCAGGAGCGGCGGCGGCGTTCCGTACATAGCATTCGACATGCAGCCCAACCGCATCGACGAGGCGCGCGCCGCCGGCTTCAACGTGCGCTTTGGCGACGCCTCGCGGCCCTCGGTGCGCTGCCGTGCTCGCCAACACCATAAGCCACTCGCAACATTTCATAAAAAAATGAGCCAGTATTTAGAGAGCGGCAGTGAAGAGCATGAACAGGCAGCATCTCATGAGGTAGGGGGGTTTAGTAAGCCGAGCACTGAGGCGAGGGCATAGTTTCACGCCTGCGGCACACGCAGCAACTGATCATGGCTTTGTGCCCCGTCCTCCGGCGCCATGTTCCGAGATGTGCGTGACAGCGTGGGAGGCTGACGCGGACGAGGGAATGCCCAGTTGCAGTTTTATGGTCCCCTGGAGCGCGCGCGCGCGCACATGGAGGACGCGGGAGAGCCTCCACGCTTGGCGAGCCTCACGCGCGCGCCGGCCGGCGCGGCAGGTGCTGGAGGCGGCGGGCGTGGAGGAGCCCAAGGCGCTGGCGGTGGTGTACACGGCGCGCGGGCGCGCGGTGACCGCGGTGGCCGCGCTGCGCGCGCACTGGCCGCGCGCGCCCATCCTCGCGCGCGCGCTGGACCAGCTGCACGCGGCCGAGCTGCGCGCGGCGGGCGCCGACACGGTGGTCACCGCGACCGCCGAGGCCGGCCTGGAGCTGGGCGCCGCCGTCCTGTCGGGCCTCAGCGCCGACGAGCGGCGGGCGCGGCCCCGCCCGCCGCTTTGGGGCCCTGCGCGGCGGCGGGTCGCCGCTGGACGGCAGCGTGTCTTCGCCGTGTTTCCAATTTTGCTGCTGATAGCTGCGCTATTTCAGTCCTGCCAGCGGGTCACTTGTGACCGCAAGGCTTGCCTGGAGCTGGGAGTAGGCCTGAGCAGCCGGGCGCGGTGGCAGTGGTGCCGTTCCCTATTCGCCCCAGCGTCCATTGCAGCGCGTATGCCTTTCCTTTTGCCACACCCGCTCGACCTCAGTTGCGGGCAGCAGGCAGTGTCCCGTGCTGATTGTCCAGTTGGCACTGCCAGCGTGTTCGGGCGGCGCTCGTGATGGTCAGGGGTGCCACGGCAGCCGCGCGGCCACAGGATGGTCGCAACCCTGGCGCCTCCCTGCATCGCCGCCGCCTGTGAGCGCTCTAAACACTGGTGTGCGGCGCGCGCGGCAGGTGCGCGTAGTGGCGGGCGAGCTGCGGAGCCAGGTGAGCGAGCGCGTCAGCGAGCTGGCCAAGCTCATGGGCCAGCACGGCGACACGACGCGCGACCCCGACTCGCTCATCTTCCGCGTCAACCCCTGGGCGCGCCGCCCCCGCCGTGCATGCGCTGGGCGCGGCGTGGGAGGAGTAGGGTTGCCGCCCGCCGCTCGTGTGCATCCCACGGCGTGCTCTGCCTGCAGCGGGAGCGTGGGAAGTGATCGTGGAAGTGGGCATGTCCAAGCGCACAAGCTCTTGCTCCACTTGGGCACTTTAGCATCTTAGGTGCTTGGCACGGCCCACCTCATTTACGCGCACGTCTCATGAAAACAGAAGGATGTGCTGCTCACAGACAGGGCGTGTGCCTCTCGACGGCGCTGCTGCAAGCAAGCCCACCCCTGTCACCAAGCATGCCGTTGAGGCCTCGGTGAACCTGTGTTGCTGGAGTCAGCGGCTCCCCGCGCCGATCGCGCCGCGCGCCCCAGCAGCGTCCCACGGGCGCGCCCTGTGTTGCAGGAGAACGTGCGGTCGCTGCTGTCGCTGAACGAGATGGGGCTGCGCGGCGAGTCCGGCGCGGGGGCGTCCTCGTCCAACAACCCCTTGGCCAACCCCATGGCCTCCGCCTCGCTGGACGACGACAATGCGGCGGCCGGCGGAAATGGCGCACGCTCCGGCGGCAGTGCGCGGCCGCAGTCGATGGTCATCTCCGCGGCCGGCGCGCTTTCGGCAGGTGCGGGCCATGCGGCGGGCCGTGTCAAGCACAGGACCTTGGTAGCGATGTAAACTGCAGGTGCAGGTGTCGCCTCACATGTGTCATGTCTGTTGGGGTGTCATTTGATGTTGTTCTGAGATGTCTGTTGAGGAAGCGGTACGTCAGCGGCGGTCTCAGTGCAGGGTTTTGAGTGCAGGGGCATCATGTGCCAGCACATGCGCCAGCACAGGTGCAGTGACACTCTGCCCCCGCGCCTGAGCAGGCCGCGAGCGGGAGCCGCCGCGGCCGCGGGATGCGTCGGGCTTGAGCTTTGACGTGGGCTCCGCGGTGGCGATGGCGGGCGAGGCCGCGCGGCAGGGCCAGGACAAGGGCAGGGCGGCGCAGAACGGGTCCGCGCAGAACGGCGACGCCGGCGGCGCAAACGGCAGTCGGGACGACGGAGAGTAGGGTCTGGCAGCGGGTCATTGAGGCTGGCGTTGCCGCACTTGTCGCGAGCGCCCACCTGTCCTCTCGTCACTGCCATGCTGCTAGAGAGGGAGGCGTGAAGCGAGCGCAGCCGCATGCTGACAGGCGGCGTATTGAGGCCGCAATTTTGCTGGCAGGGCCGCGTGCTTGCCGTGTCAGCATGCGGTGGCGGGCGGCTGCCGCGTGGCGCAGTTTTGCGCTGTTGGCTGGCACCGCGCTGTCCCACATGCTTGGGGCCCATGTCCGAATGCCGCAAAAGAGAGTGCGTAAAAGTTTTGGCTTGCGCGAAAAGGGTGTACCACCAGGTTTTGCTGGGAGCGCCGTGATGGGATTTTGCAGGGCGCATTGCCGCTCAGCCGCGTCTGGAGGACGCATCTTGCCCTGCCCGAGTCTGTCTGGTCCTGTGTCAGTTGAAGCGCATGCGTGTGGCTGCGGGCAACTGAAAGCGACGAATTTGTGCCACATTGGGGTCCCTGCGGGTTGTAGCATTGGCTTTTCCGCGTAGGTTTGTGAGGTGAATGGCGTGCAGCGGCAGAGCCGTCGTTTGCCGGTGCTGGCCTAGACCGACGCATGTGCATTTTGCAGACTAGTGGACCAGTATGGGGTGCTTGCCAGGGGTGTGCGGTGGGGGTGGTGCGGTGTGGGGTGCAGTGCGGTCGGGGGTGAATACTTGCAGCCCGCACGGCAGCCGCATGCACGGACGCACGGACGCCACTTTTAAAGCGCATGTTTCTAAGCTGGCATGCAGTGCGTCGCTTAGGCGCATGCCCGCGGCGTGCACTGTAACTTACCACATTGCTGGGCACAGTCGTAGGTTCACGTGCACGTCAAGCACAAGTGCTCTTTGTAATTGTGCTGCCGGGGCCGACTGCTTTCTCTATGCTAAGCAAGTGTGGAGACACAGCAGGGAATCCTGGGCGCAACAGCCTGCCTGCCTAAACTCGTGTCAGATGCTGCTATGACACTTCGTGCACCGCAGCAGCGCGCTGCTGCTGCCACAGCTGCTGCATACCCTCATTGGAGGCTCGAAGAGGCACACCGGGCCTCTGCTAGGGCAACAGAACGCAGAAAGCAAAAGAATCTAATTAGCACGACGGACAGGACAGGCGAGGCGACACCAGGGCACCACGCAACACAGTGCATACGCCATGCGCAGCGAGGGACTGGGCATGATCATGCAGCGACAAAGCACTGCGGCAGCCCCGCGCCAAGGTGGGCTCCCGCAGCGCACCGCACGCCACCGTCGCTGCCGCCTGAGAACCCTGCACCAAGCCTCACGCTCGTCCACACCCCGGGCAGCCAGGCGCCAAAATGCAGCAGCAGCCCCAGCAGGCCGTTCGCGGCAGCGAGCGCAACCACCGCCGCCCGGACCCTGGGCCGGCGCGCCTGGCCCTTGAGCAGCCCCGCCGCGAGCGCGCCGGTCAGCGCGGCCGTCACAGCCAGCAGCGCCGCCTCGCGGCGCGCGCCGGCGGCCGCCGCCGCGCGCAGCGCGGCCAGTTCGGCGGCGACGCCGTCAGGTTCGCAGCCCTGGTACGGCCCCGCCGTGCGCCGCACGGGCACAAGCGCGGTGCCGTCAGCGACGCCGCACTGCAGGCTCTGCGGCCCCATGCCCGGCTCGTGGCCCGCCAGCGCGGCGGCGGCCTCGGCCGCGTCGGCGGCGGCGGCCGCCGCCGCCTCGGCGGCCGCCGCGACGCGCCGGCGCAGGTCGGCCAGCTCGCTGGCCAGGCCGCCCACGGCCGCCTGCATGTCCGCGCGCAGCTCCTGCAGGCGGCACCATGCGCGTCACTTCAGCAGCGCGCAGGTGCCCGCTGGCAGTGTCTAGGATTCCAACGCCCGCAGCCCAGCTCATACGCGCGAACCCTCTCGCCAATGCCGAGACGCAGGCTGGGCCCGCAAGGGCCCAGCAAGGCGGGAGCGCACCGCACCCGCAGCGCGCGCGGCGCGGCCTTCTGCGCCAGCTTGAGCGCCTTGATCTCCGCGATCAGCGCGTCGTAGACGCTGCCGCCATGGCGCGCCTTGCTGCTGCCGGCGCTGTTGCCCGCCAGGCTGCCCAAGTCCAGCGCGCGCGCATCGGCGCCCTCGCCGGGCGGCGGCAGGGGCGGCTGCGGCTGTGGCATCGCCGCCGCCGGCGGCGGTCGCTCTGCAGTTGGCGCGTCGGCCCTATCCGCCGCGTCGCGCGCCGCCCGCCCGCCATCGCTCCCGCTGGAGTTCAGGGCAGGCTTCGACGCACCGCCCAGGCCGGCTGCAGGCTCCCGCTGTCCGGCCGGCGCATCGGCGGAGGCCGCGGGCGCCGATGCGGCCGTCGTGAGGTTCGGACCGGCGCTCGGACCAGCCGCGGCGGCCGGCAGCGGCGCCGTCTGCGGCGCAGCGGGCGCGGGCGGCGCGCAGGCGCCGGCGCGCGCGCCGGCCGCGGGGCCCGCCGGCGCGACGCGCTTGCGCGCGTGGCCTGCCCCAGGCGGCGCGATCAGGCGGCGCAGGCCCTGGCCGAGCTTGTCCAGCACCGGCACCATGCCCGCCACGGCCGCCGGGGCCGCCGCGCTCGCGCGCGGCCCGCCTCCTGCGCCGCCCGCTGTCGCCGCTTCCTCGCCCTGGGCGCCGCCCGCCACGCCGGCGGCGGTGCGCGCGGGCGCCGCAACTGCGGGCGCCGCCCCGCCTCCCTCGCCCTGGGCCCCGGAGGCACCTGCCCCGCGCAGCGCTGTGCCGTTCTGAGGGTTGCTCGGGGCCCAGCCGCTGGCGCCGGGCCCAGCAACCGCCCCAGCAGTGGCGCCTGCCTCACCCTGACGCACCGCGCCCGGCTCCGCCACGCCCCCCGGGTCGGCAGCATCCAGCCGGGGCGCACTCCCAGGTTCGGGGTCGGCTGCAGCGCTGGCCGGAGCGCCGTCAGCCGACGCGGCCCCGGCCGTGCCCTGGGCTGCCCCGCGAGCGCCCGGCCCCCCAGGGTCGGCTGCCAGCACAGCGGCCGCCGCCGCTGCGGCGTCGGCCGCACTGAGGCCCGCCTCGGCGGCGGCGACGGCCGCGAGGCGCGCGACGCCGCCAGCGTCCACGCTCGCGCCGCCCTCGCCGTCGCCCTCTAGCGCCAGGCGGTCCTGCCAGCAAAGGACCTCCGGCTGGTCAGAATCCATCAAAATGTGCTCAGGGTAAGCGCAATTGTGCTCGCGGGCATGTCTGCTGCCTACGCCAGGCGGTCCTGCCAGCAAGGAAAGGACCTTCACTTGGTCAGATTGTGTCAAAATGTGCCTAGGGTGAGCGCGATATGCCCACGGGCGTGTCTGCTGCCAGCACAGCAGCCGCAGGGGGCCCTTGCGCCTCAGCGCCGCCTATCTGAAGCCCGCGCCGCCCTCCCCGTGATCATTTAGCGACGCGCAGTCCCAACCCCCTTGCAGGCCGATCAGGCCCTTGCAGGCGGCAGCGCGCGCCCCTCGCGCCCCGCCTTGGCACTCCCGCGTCCTGCACGCAGCCAGGCGCGGGCGGCCGCGCCGGGTTTGGGCAGCCGCGCGCTTTCCGCCGCGCACCTCCAGGTCCTCCACCGCGCTCTTGCCGAATACAGACAGCTCGTTCAGCGTGCACACGGGCTCGCCGCCGTAGTGCGTCAGGAAGCGCAGCTGCAGAAACTTGACCCAGGCCGGCGCCGGGACGCTGAACGTCTGCGCGTCGGCACCAGGGCCGCCTCGCTGCTGCCGCAGCAGTGCGCCAGGCGAGGCTGCGGCGTGGCTTGAGCTGATCCATTGAGGGCTGCTGCACAGGCGTGATCAAGCAGCCCACCAAGAGATTGCCCGAGTGCTCCCCAGGCACACCCCGACACACCGCTTCCGGCACGGAGCTAGCAGCAACCGAGCGCCAGGCATTAATGCAGGGCCGGCGACCAAGCGGAGCCTGCAGCACAGCAGCAGAAAGTGCGCAGCCAGCAAACACTGCTTCGGCAGGCGGGGGGGCGTCCCCGGGCGCAGCGCGCGCCTGCACGCCCTTGACATTGGCGGCCGCGAAGCGGCCCAGCAGGCGCCAGGCGGGCGCGGCGAGGCCGCGCGCGTAGTCGGCGCCGTCCGCGCGCGGGTGGCTCTGGCGGCCCCGCACCTCGAAGTCGCGCACGCGCGAGGAGTACAGCTCGAACTGCGCGGCCGCGCGGTGAGTCCCTTTCAGGCAATGCCAGGGACGGATGTGTGCCTGCATGCGACCGCGGACCGCCCAAACGCCATGCCCTTGCCCACAGCCTCAGCTCGGAGCTGGCTCTGCAGCTGCACTCGACCTTAAACGCTCGTTCCCCGCGCAGCAGCAGCGTGGTGCGGCGCGGCATGCCGACGCAAACGGTGCAGCCACAGCTCTCTGCAGGTCAGTGCGCCCATCGCTCCTGCCAGCGCGGCCGCAGCCGGGCGCGCCTGCGCCAGGCGCACGGTGTCCACGCGCGCGACCTGGCTCAGCTCCAGCAGCAGCCACTTGTCGGCACGGCACTCGTTCTTCAGGAACGTGTCGCCGTCGGCGTCCAGCACCGCGCCCGGCTTGCGCGCTTCGCGGTTCGCCGCGACCACCTGCCGCGGCGTCATAATAGTCAGGCTGTCCTGTTCATCTCTAGACAGTCTTGCTAATGGACCGTGCCAATCTTTGCAGAATTGTGCAAAGACAATTACTTGAAAGAGCGGCTTTGCTCATGCACCTGTGCAGACATACAGCCTGCTTGCGCCCCCGGGGCGCCCCTCCATCAGCGCAGCCCGCCAGTGTCTGCTGCCGCACCAGGGCCGCCCCAGACACAGGCATCAGCAAAGCACCCTCCAAGCTCCCCCTGCCAGACTGCCTCGGGTGCGCCGGACAGGCTGCGCGCCGCCCCACCTTGGCGCCGTCCTTGGCCGCCGCCAGGTTGTGCCGCTCCTCCTCCTCCGCGTGTGCGCCGCCTCCTGGGGAGCCCTCCGCCGGGGGCGCTCCAGTCGGGCTCCCGCCGGGCTGCGCCTGGGCGCCGCCAGGCTGAGGCGCATCCGCAAGCCCGGCAATACTCGTTGCCGCCGCCGCGCCTGCAGCCGAGTCAGCAACCCTACCATCCGCGTCCGCCCAGACGGCAGGCTCCGCTGCTGGTGCGCCCCCCGCCGGTGCACTCCCCGCCGCCCTTCCGCCGCCGGGCACAAGCCCCAAAGGCGCCGGGGTTGCCAGTGAGCCGCTCCCGCCCCCGGCGCCCGCCGCGCCCGCCCCCGCCTCCGCGCCGCTCTTCGCGGCTGCGTGGCCGCCCGCCGCGGGCAGGGCCTGCGCGGCTTCTCGCTGCGCAGGCCGGCCCGCCGCCGGCTCGCCTGCCGCGCCAGCCGCAGCCCCTACAGGGCCGGCGCCCGCAGGCGTCGCGCCCGCCGGCGCCGACAGCGCAGCAGCAGGCCGGTCCTCAGCAGAGGCCCCGGGGCTGGCCGCGTCCAGCCGCGCTCCAGCGGCGGCCGCTCCCGCACCTGCCGCACCCGCGCCCATGACGCGGATTGGAGCGGGGTGGTATTGAGCCTGTGGCGCGACTCCCGCCAACCGCAGCGTGGCGGCAGGTCATGCTCTCGGGTGAGGCAGCACACTTGCGGTGCGCAGGCGGTGCCCAGATCAGCAGCCAGAGCAGGCGTGCCTGACGCGGCGTGCGATGCGGCAGGTCCTGCACCAGGCAGCTCGCCGCCGCCGGACCCGCCGCCACTTCCAGCCCCAGCAGGCTCCCCCCGCGGCTCGCGGAAGAGCGCAGGCTCGCCAGCTTCCCGCTCAGCCGCGCGATCCAGCCCGCTGGCGCCTGTACCAAGCTCGGACGGCCGCTGCATCTGTTCCACGCTGCTGTGTGAGTAGCTTTCAGGCCTGCCATCAGCCGCGGCAGTCGAGCCCCCATCAATCACCGTTGACTCACCGCCGCCGGCGAACAGCGGCTGCACGCGGCCGCCGGCCTGCGCCGACGCCGGCTGCGCCTGCTCGGCCTGCAACGCCTGCTGGCTGCTCAGGCCCCCAGGAGCAGCACCGGGGGTCAGGCGCACGGCGCGCAGGCACAGCAGCAACAGAGCGGCCAGGCGAAGCAGCAGAACAGCCGCCTGCCAGCGCTGCGGGGCTAACATGAGCCTCCCAGCATAGCAGCCCAGCGCGAACTGCAAGCGGTCACCCTGTCAGGGCGCTGTAAGGTACCGACCAAGTAAGCTATGCATCGTTTTGCTGAGACAGGCAGGAGTCAAACAGGGACCTCGCAAGCATAATAGCCGCTGGCTCTCGACAAGTTTGAGCGACCTGGAACCTTGACAGAGGGGGGTTTTGGAGAACCGCACACGAACGCGACAGCGATCTTTTTGTTTCGCAAATTGAGCTGTTTCAAGGCAACAACGGAGAAGCACCACCACAGAAGTGTTACTTGACTTCATAGGGACTA
>JAABUV010000417.1_pt1 | contig 64112 bp, 61 predicted proteins | sample 5559971 | NCBI WGS metagenome assembly JAABUV01 (sample SAMN10711881, study PRJNA513362) | rock metagenome | isolation source: Antarctica rocks | place: Antarctica: Victoria Land, Knobhead nord | collected 2015-12-19 | reverse complement strand
GATGTCATTTTCGCTGCCTTGGAAGATAGCTCGATAGGGAGGGCTATTGTGGAATGGTGGAATTGTGAAGCTTTCTGTTTACCGCCTTGATGGTTGGGGGAATTAGACCTAAAAGCTGACAGTTGAGATGCGTCAGGAATGACGCAATGTCTTGGCAGTCGTGGCAGCAGCAAGCGACTCCCTCTCAGCATTTGTCTTTAAGGTAATGGTTCTTTATTAAAACTGGTGTGCTTTCCCAAGTATAACGGTCTTTGAAGACCCACCTGGATCGCGCCTTGTATTGGAAATCTAGGTGAAATATGGTTGGTAATCTCCGCCCCATACTCTAGGGCTAAACCCGCCTATAGTGTGCTCCGTCTGAACTTGTTTTCCAACACCTTGTACTGAACATATTCCGATCATTCAATCTGCCAACATGTTCGACAGAAGAACTGAGGCCATCCAGCATGAGTGACGGCAGGTTGATAGACACATGGGGGCAATTGGAAGAAAGCTCTGTGCGCAGCTTTGATACATCTCTATAAACAAGTATGAACCCAAGAATAATACCCACTCCCTGCTAATAAAGTAGGTCATTCGAAGGCAGAGGGTCAGATATCTCGATTGAACCGTATTTCGGGTCTGTGTAATCTGTATCAACAGTGGATAGCGATAAGTTGTCACTCATGGCAGAACCACCGTATTTCTTTTTCCCGTCTTTGCTCGTCTGAGTTTGTTTAAACATCGGATCATGGCCGAATTTGCACGACTAGAATCATGGATGCTATTTATTCTCGAAATCTACGATGCGACTCTGGGATGGCGATCTATTTTGAATTGACTACTTGGAGAACCAACTCGATCGGCGGAGAAGCGATTGCAAGATTGAAAACGAGAAGATTAGAATTGGAAATTTTTACTGTTATAGAATATTTATTGCCGTTTGTGATTCGGAAATGAGAAACGCCAATTCTAGCCTCTCAGGGTTTCCCACAAGTCAACTCCAAAACCTCCATTACCTGCTCCTTACGTAAGAGCGGTACCGCGTTCGTCTTCAGAAAAAAATCATGCAAAGAATTCTCCGCCAGCCTATCCATTTTCTCCCATCCAACGCCCACTTCCTCCATACTCCTTGGCAGCCCCAACTCTCTGACAACAGCATCAATCACGTCTCCAAGGTCAGCTTCGCCGTTTTTGAGTCCACGCGCCTCAAGTACTGCTCTAACCGTTGGCTGCTTCCAGAGCAATGGTAGGATATCCTGCTGACGAACTAGAGCTGGGGCACTGTGAGCAGCATTGTAATTGCATACCGCTGGCAACAATATACAGCTTGTCTCCCCGTGCCCAACTCCCAAAGGCCCAAGCATATGCCCGATTCCATGGCTGGCGCCGAGACGGATATCTTGCTGCAGATGCACCATTGCGTCTATAACTCCCAGTTGGCACAAATGCCTGCCCTCCTCATCTTGCGAATTTCGCTTCGTTTTCAGCAATCCAGTTACAAGACACGCAAGCCCACGCATAGCGTGCTCATCGGACAGCTTGTTGCTAATAAGGGAACTGAGAGTTTTGACGCAATGATCGACGGCGCGCATTACAGTGCTGAGCCAGATGGAAAGGGGCGTGGTGAGTGCAAGGGCAGCATCGAGGATAACAAGTGCTGGGCCGCAACAAGGCGAGGAAAATTGGTATTTGATTTTGGTGACTGGGTCTGTGGCTCCGCCGTATATAGTGTACTCGCCACCAGAGAGCGAGGTAGGGATAGCGATGACGGGTACTGTAGGTGCTTTTGCATTCGCAAGCTGTTGGGTGTCGAAGACGTTTGGCAGGCGTTTCAGATCGTCCATCGATGTTACAGCATTCGCTAGGCCCTATATATATTAGTGGAGGTCTTTACTGCGCAAAGTCTCACTTACAAATGCAACTATTTTCGCCGCATCTGACGTTGTCCCAGCTCCTAATGTCACAATTATATCCGTATCTAGGCTCTCCGCCTCCTGAATCATCTCCAGTACCTCATCGAGCTGGGTATGTGGCTTCAAACCCATACGTGTTCCAACGACCTTGCCATCAAGCGCGTTTTGAAGCCTGGTGAGAGCATCCATATTCCTCGCCAGCGAGCCAGAGGCAATAATATAAACTCTCGAGGCTTTGAAAGTGGTTTCCACGTGCTTGGCGCAGGTCTCTGGGAAAGGTAGGCCGTAGCTGACTATGGGAACATCGCTGTTTGGGAACGCGCGGCGGGTGATTTCGGCGGACATGGCTGTATAGACAAGAGTGTTTGGAGGGTGTGGACTATGATAGCCATATCTCCGTAAAGGAGGAGGTTCTTATATGTACATAATGAAAGGGTTTGAGAACGGAGCCGAAGGGTCTCGAGGATCAAAACCGTTAGGGTCCATACTGCACAGTCAAGCGGAGATAAGTTGGCTTGCATTGACTTCCTGCCTAGCGTCCTACCCACTTCTTGAACAGCTTCCCATCATCTCATGCAAGTGAGCGGAATTAAATTGTCGTTCGGAGGTACTAGATAACCTGCAGAAGCGAGATAAGCGCGTCACGTGCCGCAGCGAGCGGCTGATGTATATTTCGAAATCTTGAGAAACCTCGTGCGCGAAAGTCAAATTAGAAAGAGCCAAGTAGGAACAAAAAACTGAGATCTGGAAGAGACGAAGCCCACTTGAAAAAGAGAGAGATTGACTTTAGTTTTGAAATGACTCAAATGGAGATCTAGCGATCCAGCTAAGCAAGAATGCACTAGTACACCTTTGAGTGAGCGGGAATTGACAGCAACGGCACCGCTCGCGTCATGAAAAATTCCGCAGAATATATGTCGGCAAGATGCAAACGGGAACAGAACGAAGCTGTTAAGTCGAAGCTAAGCATATCTACTAAGATTCTATCTAAAGTGAAGAACGCTGTCATACAGTAGACGAGGAGCAGAGATGGGGCTGCTGAGTCTGCCTCAAGTTTTGCTAAACGTCAATCAATCCGGGCAGGAGACGGGAGCCTAAGACCAAAAGCTGCTTCCCAAGCGCTTTGCACCTTGAGCAGCAACGCTTCTCCTTAAACGGGAGCTATCGCCGAAGGACCAAATAGCCTACCGTTGTATTCAAGATAGGAAAGGGGCATAGGTGTGACCGGGTGTCCTGAGTGTTCTTGAAAATCTGGACTAGAAACGCTTCATGGCTATCATTTACCACAGTAAGTTGCAAAAGAAGAAAGTATACTGTTCGTTGGACCTATGATGATATCTACATCGTACTTATTGAGATTAAATTCTACGCCTTGATTTCTAGCGAGTTGCCGAAGATGCTCAAAGTTCGCTTTGTACTTTTTGGAGGAAATTTTGGATTATTCTGCTGACTCCGGGATCGCTTGATTGGCGTGTCCTGTGATGTCTTAGTGGAATGATATCTCCATTGAAATAGTCCTTACTTGGAAGGAGCTCTTTCTCTAAATTCTCATTGTTGAAGCGTATGATTTCCCAAGGCTACGGACAGGAGTCTTTGCTAGTCTCGCAGGTATCCGTTCAATTCATGACGGAAGTTCACCTCTATGCTTGTCAGGAGCCATTTGTACCAGAAGGATAATACCAAATTGTAACCATCAACTCGCTCTTATTTCCTTCGAAGTCAGATCCCTTGGGAAGTATCAAAAGTACTTTCCCCTTCGAAGATCGTGCCACAGGCTCGATTTTTGCGTATGCCGAGCGGATCCCTCTATTCTTTGCAAGAATTAGCAAGAACAATGCAGAACAGTCGAGACTCACAATTTGGTTCGTTGCCTCATCCACCGATTTTAGATAATCTTGGGAAAATTGCCACACATCGGAATCCAATGTTACAACCGGGATATTGTCCCAGGTGCCAATTAGAGCAGTTCTATAATTATTCCTCAGTACGTCACTTGGTTCTCTCTTTATAATTACGTCAAGGACTAGGGCAAGATCATAAGGTGTCGTTGCCATTGGCCCGGCCGAATCGAACGGGTGTGCGACGGGCACAATGCCAGCCTGTGGGACAAGTCCTATGGTGGGCTCCATTGTATGGAGAGCTGCCCTTCTTGCAAGAGACACAAGCGAGCCGTCAGTCGCAGTGCCTATAGATATCGACGCATATCCTACAGATATTGCGAACGCTGAACCACTCGAGGATCCCGGGGGATTCTAAATGCCAGATCAGTGGGGATTCTTTTCCACTCCATTTACTGCCCATTTTCGCTTACGCTATGTCTATCTTTACTGTCATTGGGGTCAAGTCCTTCGCGCAATTAGGCCGACTGTGTTTGGCCTCCAACAGCAGACCATCTGCTTGGTATCAAATTGCCTCTACTCAAGATTTAGTAACATCCTTTTGAACGGAGGAAGGTACTCCACTTGAAGTTGACAATTCCTACACTCGCATTAAAAAGAATACAAATACTGAGGAGCTAACTGGTGCTAAGGTTCGCATTCCCTGATATGATGATCCCAGCGGCAACGAGCTATACGATCCTGTCATAAATGTCTCGTTATTGGTAGGCTCAAACAAACATATCCACAGCCTTCGCATTCCGACGCAGTTCCGACTCGAGCAGTGCCAAAGTGCCTGCTGACGGTTTCATTCCAAGCAAACAACTCAAGTAAACCGTTAGCTTGAATTACCTTGAGAACGATCGGAAACCCATGCAGTGGAATACGCAATTGCCCTTCTTTCTCTCCCGGTCCAGGACTTTCGCAGTATCTATTAGGCTAGCTAGAGATGGCCAGCTCAGCATGGCATGCAGATATCCATCATGTTTATCGATTTGAGCTTTGTAAGCTGCGACAAGATCAGCACTGCGAAGTGAGCCGTTTCTAAGGAGCCTTTGCATGACTTTACCGTCCGCCGTATATCAAATAGAGCGCTCGATGACATCATGTTCTTCTGAGCGATGTCCGTATACCAACACAAGTCCTAGTATACGCTTACGCAAAAGACAGTCAGTATAGCAAATACCCAAGATAATTGAAATATGAATATTGGATACATCTCAGCACAACAACCAGCAGAACACGCAGGTGAACGCTGTGGCATGGTTTAGAGAATCGAGATGAATGGATAGATTTGGTCGCCTACTGTAATGGCATCACCGTGCATTCACTACGCAGAATCTTGCAGGTGAATGACCGAGGCTTCACAAAGCTGAATCAGAGTCTCGAAGACTTTGCGAGCGAATAACATTGCGTTATACCGTGTTGAAACGTGCTTCCTCTTTAGGAACGATACGAGAAGAACTATCAAGATTCGATCAGGTCACCAATATCTGAACCCTCTCAGATATGGTATGTTATGATACTGCTGTGATTATACCTTCTCATATTGCTGTTTCGAGTCACAAAGGTCTAGAATAAGATGATAAGATCTAAAAGTTTTTTTTTTTTTTTTTTTGAATTCTTACTCGATTCAACATCCATTATGAGTCTATGCGAGATTCTATATATTGTAGCGAACGCTGCGCTAGCATAGCGTTCTTTTCGTATCTACTACCGCTTTTTCCTGCGCTTTATACTGTAACTGTTCTCAATGCAAAAACTCTATGAGCTTGCTTCTTTTCTACTTTCTCTTTCTTTCATCTGATTCTTTGATGACGTCACAGTCTGAAATTGATTCAGTATGCTTGTCAAGAGTATCATTCAGATGATCGCTGTCATCACGCTCATGATTTCTAGAAGCTTTCTCAAGTTCATGATGTTCTCTTTGCATTGCATCGTTTTTCATTCTATCTTTCATTTAGAACATGTTAATAGAATGTGCTTGATCGACATTTAATCTCTGTCATACTTGCATGTTGTCATAATGACATTAAATACTCATCTTTCATGTAGAAATTGATTGAAGTCAATTTTCTTCGTGCGTAGCTGCATTAATAATGCGCTGTGAGACTTTGCATAATTCTTGTGCAGTCACAGATGTTGATATATCATCTTTGATGTCAGATATTGAAAATGAGTTGCATTAAATCTCTCTTTTCAGATTATTCTTCATGTTTATCTGATCTATTTCTGTATAAGCATCAATCTTATCATCACTTTAGTGTGTTGATGCTTAGTCAGTAATAAAGATAAATCATGTATGTCATCAATTATCTTGTTCATCACTTCATTTTCAAGTATTTCTGCATGTCTTGTTATTTAATATAGCTTCAACATGACTTCTTAAGATTAAATGCTCTCATGTGCAATCTGAATTTATTACAAATGTGTTTAATTTTTTGTTGATATCATAACTTTCACTGTTTTCAAAAAAGTCTGATTATCATTGTATACTTTGTATATCTTTTCATGACATTCTTGATTCATTGTCACTACATCTGCAAAATGTTTCACTTTTACAACTAATTCTTTCAGTTCATCATGATGAATGATGATTAAAGTTGATTCTTTCAATCTCTTATTTAACTTTCAGTTCATTTTCATTGCAATCACTGTAACATCATTTCTGTTGTTACTATCATTTAAATAAACTTTTTGCTTCAATGTAAACATGTCAAGATTATGTTGTCTTATTGATATTTTCTTGTTTGCAACTATAACTATCTTTGATGATTCTAATCAAAGAATCGTTGTGTAGAAATGACTTTAATTCATTTTCATTTATTTAAATGTTTCTTTCATTCACTTTCACTTCAGCTGTAAAAATGTTTTGCACAACTTTGATTTTTGATCTCTTTTGAGTATCAAGTTGTTGCAAATTCAACGCATTATCATCTTAATAACTTTGCCTGATTTTCAAGAGTTCATGTTTATTATTGATCTTTGTATCAACTTTTGTAAATGAATATTTATTGATGTCATATTCATTTTCATCTGTAAAGTCTTTGTTGATGTTGCTCAATAAACATTAATGATTTATCACAATGCTTTTTCTTGCATTGATTTCAACTTGATGCTCAGATTCTTTCAATGATCTTTCATTCTTTGTGATGTATATTATATGATGACTTCGTGACTAAGTAAAAAGTGCATCATCGCGAAGTATATTTGCTTATTCATCATCATTGATGAGTCTTAAGTAAACTCAATGATTGTTTGCATGATCTTTTGTTTAATCACTAGTTTTGCTTTGACATGATGCATGTAAATTACTCATTTCAGCTTGAAGTTCAATTGAACTTTCAAAACTTTGATATTTGATTTCAAGTCAATCTGATGTTTCATCAGCTTTACATTAACTTTCATATTGAATCATTTAGAAGTTTTCATAAAGTGAATCAACTTATGCTTTGTCATTAAGAATTTAATGTCATGCATTTTTAATCATTGTTTGCATTTATTATAGATTTCATTAAGAACTTTGCAGTTGCATTTTATAAACTCTTCATATATGCAGATATTGATGTCATTCATGAAGTTTGTGAAGTTAGTTTTCAGCTTGATGTCATTACATGCTTTTAACAAGTTCACATTGTAAAACAAATATAATATTAATGATAGCAAAGAATTTTGTGATATGTCAATGTTCATACTGCATTTCATCATCATGTAATCATCAATTGTGATTATGATGTGTCAATCTTTTAAAAAGTTCTTCACAAATTTGAAAAACAGTCTAAAAACTTTTCTCTTCTTCATGTCATGTAAAAATCTGCTGTGCATCATATTATTAAACACATTCTTCTCATTCAAACTCAGCAGTGAGACTACTCTTCTTCTCATGTCACTTTATATAATATGTATCTTTTCTATAATTAGTTGCAAAGTCGTATTTGTTAATTTGTGCTTGTAAACTCTCATTTGAATGTTCAATATTAAATTGCAAGCTTTTATAATATTTTGCAGATGTTTTAATATGATGAATTTTAAAACTTTGCTTAATGTGTTGAATAACACAATTGATTTATATATTTTTGCATTAAAGTAATCTTTCTTGTTTGACTTTTACATCACTATTATGACTGCGCTCTTGAACTGAGTTGACTGTATTCTCTTCTATAAATATCTTTTAAAGAAAGAGTGTATTTATTCTGATGTGTTGTCAATGAGTCTACGCATTATTTTATTTATATATCTTGTGTGTTTCAACGTCTTGTTAAATGTCATTTTATAAATGATTCTTTTAATCTTATGATGCATCAATAAGATGTTATCTTCAATTGAGAGTGAGTACTTGAAGTTTATTGTGTTCAGCATGAGAATCTTTGAAGATGATGAAAAGTGAATCTGAAACATCATCTTCGCTTTATTTTATGCTGTTGTGATGATGTCAAAGCATTCTGACTTGATCAGAAAAAAAATTGTCGCTTGAGTCAATGTGTTGTTACAAGTGTATCAAGACTGAACAAGACTGAAGCTCTGATCAATTTGCAGTGAACTGTTAGAACTTTTTCACATGAAATTATGTAATAGCAATAATTAAATAATCATTGAGTAATTAGAGTCTTAAAGTGATTGCTCTGATCGCTTGAATCAGAAGTGATCACAGTGAGCATGATGAGCATGATGTTCATCTCGCTCATCTTGCTCAAAAATGATCAAAGTGATCATTCAGAGCAGAAACAACTTGACATGATTCTTTTATGTTTATATAATGATGATCGTTCTTTTAAATAGAAACTTCGTGCTCAACTCATGTAAGTAGTCAATACATATTATTGTTTCAACTATCTTCAGATCTTAAGTTTAGTAATAGTGATTACTGTTTGATCTCTGTATATATATCTTATGTTGTTAAAGAAACAATCATTACACTTTAAGCATTACTCTTTCATAAAATATCAGAGACATTCATTTCTTTTAATCATGTCTAATTAGTCAGAATGAGTCATGCTCAGTTAAGAAGTAAGCATCTTCAGCGCAGATAAGATTAAGATCTCAACATTAAACTTGTATCATGATGATTGAGATAAACTTGAAGCATATTTAGTACAGATAAAGCTATACATCAAACGACACTTATTTCAGTTCAAGTTCATCAAGAACAAAGTACTTTTTGCATTTGTGAGTAGTTCAAGAAACGTGCAGTCACACTAGAGAATATGCATGTAGATAATATGATCAAATTTGATAGTAGCTTAGTAATATTTATTCATATAGAAAGTTAATACTAGACTATGAAATACAGAAGTGAACTTTTCTTTATATACTCAGAAGACTAAGCTTAAGCATCGTCAATGAGATCAGCAAGATTACATGCAACTCATGTGAAATCTTTCAAAGATCATATGTAACTTGAACTTTTATCATCAATGAAACGTTGAAGTTTGTATGTGATTTAAACTCTTGTAGACTCAGAGTCTCTGAGAATCGATGATAGAAATTCTCGTAGACTCAATGTTTCTGAGAATCGACAGTAGAGTTTCTCGTAGACTCAGTGCTTTGATTTTCATAGACTCAGATTCTCATCTGAGAGCTCAATGATAGTATTGAAGAATAATTCTCATGTTTATTCTTTATTCTTTGAAGAACTCTGACTTTCATAGATCTGAATTCTGACAATTATTCTCTCTTTTAATAACAACGTTCTCGTTGTTGAATTGCTTCATTTCTTCATGCAATGCATGACATCAAAGCTCGCTGTGCATCATTGTGTTCTTAAGATTCTCTTTCAATAGTGCGTGCACATTGCTTTTATTCTTCAGATTGCAAGCATTAAGTCTTTAAAGAGTTGACAGTAGCATTTCTGTTTATTCTCTGATTCTCATAAATTTAGATATTGATGATAGCATATTCTTTATCTTCTGATTCTCGTAAATGTAGACTGAGCATTCTTTGCAACTCATGTAGAGTTTCTAGATGATCAGCAGTATCATTCATATCTATTTTCTGAATCTTGTAGATCTGAATTTTGACTATTATCTCATTGTCTCATTATATTTTGACTGTCGCTTCATGCACAATGTGATCATGATCTTGACACTCTCTTTTGTTAACACATGCACGTCGACTAGACTTAAATTCTCATGATGACAATTGTGACAAGAATCAAGATTTGCTCAATTTGAAGTTTTTCTTCTGTAGATGATACTTGATAGTAGAAGCAGACAATGAGCAGAAGATAATATCAAATAGTAAAAGTAAACAATGAACAGAAGAGTGATGCTTCTGTTGTTTGTTGTGACTAGCGTGATGATGATGATAATTGATATTCATGTTTATTTGTTGTGAAGTAGTGAATTTTTATCAACTCACTTCTTTTATCTTTTGCGTGATTTTCTTTCTTCTTCAACTTTCGTTCTTGCATTTAATCTTCATTCTGTTATCTTACTTAATCTTTTATTCATTTTGTAAAGTAGTTCTGTATGATTTCATCAAGTATCATGACAGTAATGAGTATAAAGCAGATTCTTGATTTGATATGCAATGAGCTGATCATATCACGTCTGAAGATAAGAAAGAAAGAAGATCATTGAAGTATCTTGTTGTTCTTGTTTCTTCAATTCAGAAATGTACTCATTTTTCATTTATACACTTCATCTGCTGTTGATTCTGCTGTCTCTGATTCGATTGCTTTGTCTATCACTGATGATCATTCTCGCGCGTCTTTCGTCATCTTTATTATGCTCGTCTACATGAAGAATCTATCTTCTTCAGTTCAGCATCATAAGATCGCTATTAATGTATATTGCAAGAATGTTTCAGTAAAAAGATACAAGAAATGCGTTGAAAGAGATGTTAAATGCATCAAGATTAAATTTTCTATTGAAAAAAACTCAAAGAAATGCGCTTTATGCGCAGTATTCAAGGCAAATTATCAATATGAATCGTAAGTATAAATTTTCAGTAGCTTCAAGACGCATTAAATGATTAATTGATGCTTTTAAAACATTCAAAAGCGACTCAATTGTCTCGATTGTTTCTGTCAGCTTTGTTTTCTCATCACTTTGCTCAAGTCTCTCTTTTTCTCAATCTTATGCAAGTTTTTCTCTCTCTTGACTCAGCTCAAGTTTCTCTTTGCTTGTTGTTGCATCTAAATCTGAATCTGTGATCGAGACAATGAGAATCGTCTCTCGTGATTTCTCTCTCAACTCAGCTCAAGATCAAATGTTTCTCGAAATTGAAAATTACATGAAGAAGAAGTTACATTCTCTCATACTGAATATAGAAATCAACAAAGATGATATAAATGAGATAAAAGAAGACGTTGAGAATGTAACTATCAGTTACAGAGAGATGCAAGAGCTAATGATTAAGCAAAAGACTTGTATCAATGATCTCTTATGTCGAGTAATACATCAAAAGAGAACTATTCAAGATTTGCAAAGACAAGTTAAGAAATTTAGCATCTTGTGATCTGCTTTAGTCACTTAAACTCAGAATGCTCTGATTCTTCTTGCTATGCAAGAAGGTCAGAATGTCTTTGTGATAATCAAAAGCTTTTCTGTGATGTTGTTCTTGTTCTTGTTCTCTTCGCTTTTTCATGTCTTTTGACTCTCGCTCTTGTCTTCGACGTCGATCATGCAGTCTATCATTGAAGAGATAAAGAATGCTTCGTTCTCGTCTGATTCATTTCTGTCAATGACTTTTTCTCTTCTCTCATCTTTGATGTCAATCACGCAGTCTATCATTGAAGAGATGAAGAACGCAGTGAGCTTTGATATGAGCTTCTTATTTCATTCATTCTGTTAATATGATAGCTTATGCATGTTTTGTGCAGTCTGACTAGTAGATGCAAGAGTTTACTATCATCAATCTTCAAATTTCAAAGAAAGTGAGAACTGAGTGATACATTTATTGTATGAAACTCGTAAGCTATTCATGTATCAATTTATGCATCTGCTAATAACTCTTTAGATTGTCAAGATAAGTATTGATGAGAATGAATAAGCGAAAGAGTCTTGTTGAGATTTTTTTTTTGTTAGTGATAGTTAAATAGTTAATAATCTTTACTTTGTTTTATGTATATCTTGAATCTTTCATGACAATGTTAATGACTTACTTTCAAGCTTGGTGAAATGTCTGCAATGAAAAAATCTCAATAAAGTCTTGCAGTTGTTAAAACAGTCTGATGATTCTCAGATATTTTCTGAAGCTTCAAAGTTCTTTCAGCTAAGCAAATATTGCAACTGATCATTCTGCATGCAACTATTCAGTATGTCATTGATCTTTCAACTATCATGTATCTTTTTCTCTAGCTTAAGATTCTTCATCAGCGACTCATTCAACTCTTTCTCTCTTGAGCAGAATGATTTCAGCAGACTGATATTGAATACTGAATGTATATGCATTTTTGAAAACAGTTTCAAACGATAGACTTGTTTGTTCAGACGCTTCAGAATTCTGTACAATTCATATTTTCTAGCTTTAAGTTTCTTGAAAGACTTCTTGATTTGAATGTTCTTGACATTCAATCATATTAACTGATTGATGAGATACATTTTAGCAGAGTGTCTTTTGTCATGCTGAGTCGCGTAGTCAACGTTTGTCTCTGCAAGTCTGTAGCAAAGATTCTCGTGCAGTTTTTTTATTCTCATTACGTAGTTTATAATTGACTCTGATTTCTTTGAATGATTCTTGACGCTGAATTTCATTCTCAAATGTCTTTCTGTGACTGCAAAGAATGATGTTATTGATGTTGCAATGTGAACATTGTTATTGTAGAAGAACTCGATCATAACAAGAAGATAAATTCAATCATTTTGAACATCATTGCAGTACGCTCAAAGATAAGTCTCAAGAGTTTGATTTTGTCTTTCAATTTGATCATCAATGCAAGAATAAAACGCAATGCTAAGTTTTTGCTTGATCAGAAGATGATAGCACAGCAACGTTCAAAAGTATGATGTAAATACGAAATCTCTGTCAAAGACTATATCATCAAAAGCTTCGTGATATTAAACTACTCTGTCAAGAAAGAAATTGATCAGATCAGAAGCAATCATTGTCTTTCAAGTAGAAATGTAGTGCGTCATCTTGAAAAGATGATCAACTACAATCATAATGCTGTCATAAAAGATGTCTGAGACGCTTGTGCTGTCAGAAAGATTGATGATGAAGTTCATGATAATGCTTTCTCATAATTTTCAAGAAGTGAGCAAACTATTCAGAAGTCTTCAGATTCTGTGATGTAATGTCTTATGTTGCTGACATGATTTACAGATTTTGCAGTATTTCTTAATGTTCTTATTTGCAAACGATCAGTTGAAGATTTATTGAACAAGCTTTAAACATCGTTGAGAGTCAAGATGTTCTGCAAGAAAGCTGTCATGATGTCATTTCATAATCTTTGCTCTAAATTTGTTTTATGCAAAAACATAATTGAATTCTTGAAATAGCATGATGTTGTTTGTGATTTTCTTTGATCAGTTGATCATGAAGACGCTGAAGTCAATCTCAGTATCACGCATGCTTGAGTTTTTCTTTTTCATTAATTCTTATACTGTGATGATGAGATGATTCATTTTCTGCTGTTTGCAAATCAGTTAAATCAAACTTTTGAAAAAGTAGCTTGCAAAGTTGACAAAGCTCAAGATCAGAACATTGTTTCATATCAATGAATTGAAATGTTTATGAATTTTCATAGACTTCAAGACTGCATCATCTGTCTCATTTAAATCATTCTGAATTGCAACAAAATGACTCTCTGATGCATTCACTTTCTCTCTTATGAATAAAGTTTTCTTCATTTCTTCAGCAGAATGATGCATAGTTGAATCTCTGTTCTGACTCATGATTAAACATTCACTTTTCTCAGCAGAATGATGCATGATTGAAACTCTGCTCTGATTCATGATCAAACATTCGTTTTTCTTGACAGAACAATGCATAGTCAAAATTCTGCTCTGATTCATAATTAAACATTCACTCTTCTCAACAGAATGATGCATAGTCAAAACTCTGCTCTGACTCATGATTAAACATTTGCTTTTGTCAGCGAGATAATACATAGTTGAATTCTCACTCTGACTCATGATCAGACATTCACTCTTTCTAACAGAACAACATGTGATCAAAATTCTGCTCTGACTCATGATTAAACATTTGCTTTCATCAGCGAAACAACACATAGTTGAACTTTCACTTTGACTCATGATCAAACATTTACTTTCTTCAGCAGAAGAATTTGCTCTTTTGCGTTTTCATCTCATCTGAATGACGTTTCTCTCAATTTCAGCAACAGTGATAAATATTGACTCAATGTTCTTGCAAGAACAGACATCTTCTCTAGTTTTAACAACAGTAGTAAATCTTAACTCAATGTTCTTGCAAAAGCAGATGTTTTTTTGACAAGAAATAATGATGTTTTGAAATCATCATTGAGACTTTTTGTCAGCAGTTGAAAGTTTCTTCAAAGTCTGAGAAACTTCTTTGATTCTTTTCGTGAACACTGATAAGTTGATGATCTTCTTGAATGATCTGATGACTATTTTCTTATGATTTCTGATGCTCAGAATCTTGAACTGTCAAGTGAAGATGATGAGCGTTGATGCTGACTGATTCAAGAGATTCTTCAAAAGTTCTCTCATGTATGCTAAATCACAAGTAAATTCTCTCTCGTCTGCGTTGATATCTTTCTCATAGTCAAGTCTTCTTGACAAGTCATTGACAGAGTTGCTCACTTTCTTTTAATAAAAGATCTTGAAGTTGTATGCAGTAAGTTTGTTGATTCACTTCATTTATCTGCAAAAGAGCTTGATTGTTGTCATAAAGTGTCAAAGATTTGCATGATTGCTGATTATCTTTATTTCATGTCAAGTCTCTTCTAGATAATGTCTTCAATGATTCATGCTTTCAATGATCATCAGCATTTTCTGATCATGTGCATCATAGTTTCATTCAATTGATTGTCACTTTCTCGATCAGATGACTATTAAGTGTCAATATAAATTCTCAAGTGTAATATTTGTTTATTGAAACATCATCACTTTCTTTGCAAATTTAAAGACATTTATCTTCAGTTTTATGACTTTTGCAAAATTAAAGTGCTGAAGAATAACATTTTGAGCAAAGATGACTTTCAGCTTCTGAAAAGCATTTCAAGCATTGTTGATGAACTTAATTCACTTCATTTATTCTTTGAAAATTCATCTCTTCTTTGCATTAGAAAAAAGACTTGTTTTAAGATGATCAATCAAGAATGATGTTATTCTTGAATAGTTTTTTATGAATCAATGATAGAAGTTAACAAAGTTAAGAAATGTTTAAATCTTTTTCATCATTCTCGATTGTGATCAATCTTAAATGATTTGCATTTGATTCTTCTTCATTGAAATTTCTCTTTTTTCTATTTTATATTCTAGAAAGAATAGCTTTTTCTTGAAGAATTTGCATTTGAAGAGCTTGATGTAGAGCTTTAAAATCTGCAGTTTGTCAAGAATTTATCATATGTGATGAACATGTTTCTTGCAAGTTTCGCTGAATATCAGAATGTCATTCAAATAGATGAGACAGATGATATCAAGAAATTCAAACAGAGTCTGATTCATATAGATTTGAAAGAAAGTCAATGCATTGATGAGATCAAAGAACATCACAAGATACTCGTATAAGTCAAATTTTATATAAAATGTCATCTTTCATTCATCTTCTTCTTGTATACAAAGTTTGTTGAATGCATTCTTGATGTCAAGCTTGATAAATCACTTGACATCTGCAAGATGATTGAGAGCTTCATTAATCAGCAAAAGAAAACATCTATTCTTGAGAATAATTGTGTTGAGTTCTTGATAATTAATGCATGATCACAGCGTTTCATCTTTTTTAGATGTAAAAAGCATAAGCATCTCAGCTAAAGAGATGAAGTATTATATCATGTCTGCTTGAAGCTGTTTCTTGATATACATCTTTTGTACAATGAGTTCAACTGCGAAAAGATTGTAAAAAGAATTTCAAAGAGCAATACGACTTTTCTTGATGCAAATAACGTGATCATAAGATTCATGAGTTGAAAGAACTTTGACTTTTTGAGTGAAGAAATTCGCGAAATTCGCAAATTCTTTTGAAACATTTAAGAATTGATCGACTATCATACTTTCAATTTATATGAGTTGAAAGTTTTCTTCTGTCATTAAGAAACTCAAAGAGTCGTACAGAGCATTTAGAAGTGATCAAATGTGTATTGTGATGCTCTGTTGCTTGAGATTTTGAGTCGATCAAGCGCTTAAAACTTCTCGTTTCTTCTGATGATTACATTAATAAAAGAACTTGAAAGTGACTTTTCTTGCAAAACTAAATTGATGAATATTGCATGCAAAGAGACTTGACGCAAGTCTTGCTTCATCAAACATCACATAAGATGATTCTGAAACTGTTTTTTAATGAGATAGTTTCTTTCTTTTATTCTGAGCACACAAGATTCTTCAGCATAAACGTCATTGAACAAAATCATGAATGAGATTATGCTTCTCAAAGAATGAAAGATTTAACATGAGATTCTTTGAAGCATAATCAACAACGATAAAGATCTTCAAGATGCATAAATTGCTCTCATTGAAGTTCTGAATGTTCAGATCAAGCAGTATTGTTTCATATAGTTGCATTGATTTATCATCAAAGAAAATTCTTGTGAACTTTTAAGAGTGAATATTCTCGATCTTATTTAAATGTTTCATGAGACTGTAATGAATCACGTTTAGCATACATTTAATGTTCATCATGATTTAAGTTTCAAAAAGATCGAGACATTCTGACTTGATCTTAACTATGAAAATGAATGATGTTGTGACTGAGTTCAAGTTCTTTGATATTGTCAACGCGTTCAATTCAACAGACAGTTGACTGATCAAGTTGACTCATTAAGTTTCATACTCTTCAGTTGCTTTCTTTTCTTGAGCGATCAATAGATGAGAGAAATCTATTGAGCTAAGTCTTTTTTCAAGATGTTGATAATGAAAATGTTGTTAGAAGCAGAAGAAGCTTCTGAGAAGAAAGTTTCTGAAAAGATGAATCATAAGTTTAAACAATTCAATTCTGCGTGATCTTTAGATTTGCATCTGATGCACGCTTTCTCACTGACTCTGTGATATTTTTTCTTTCAAAAGACTGTTTTTCTCAGTTCTGATTCTCATTGCTCTTGTTAATCATTAAAGTATTCTTCTTTTTCTTAACTATTAATTTTCTGCAAAAAACTTTACAAACTCTTCTTGTGTAATTGATTCTTGAGAAGTGAGTTCATTTTTGATTGTCAACTCTGCTGAGCATAGTTCGAAGCATGTTACATGTTGATATACTTCATTAATTCTTGACAAAACATCTTGCTTCGTTGAGTGAAAGTTAGTACAATTAGCTTGATCTTGTTCAAAAAGAGTAGCTCACTCAGAAATTTAAACAATAGCACTTTCTCAAACTTTATGATTTTAACATGATTTTGAAAATGTGTCTTGTTGAGTTTCAGAAAGAACAACACGCATGTTTAATCGCTTCTTTTTATAATGATATTTTATAAATTGTTCATTTGATTCTGAAGTGACTTCGCGTTGAGCAAGCATTGCTGAAGAGTTTCAAGAAACTTCGCTCATGTGATTTTACAATCTCTCTTCTCAACAGTCTTCTCAATCTGTTAAAGATAGTGCATTGCTGTGATCTTTACATATTTCGTGACATAATCAAGCTTGTCATCATCTTTGATGTAGTTCATCTTGATGAAGTCTAACTTTAGTTTTCTGAGAAACAACTTCAGATTCTCATCAACAATGAACTTAAACTTCTTCTCTTTTAAGAACTTATTCAAGAGAATGATCTTAAAAGTAATTGCTTTCTTCTTAAAAGAATCATCATCAACGAAAGAATTCTTTATGACTTTAGCAATGACTCTTTTGCGAAACTTCAATTCAAAGCAATCAGATGCACAACTTTGTCATGTTAAAAAATAATCAGAGTTTGATGTGCAAAATGCTTGATTCAGATCTTCTAGCAGAATGACATTTTCAATGAACAACATTTTACGTCAAGCATACATCTTCAAATAATTCTGTTGTCTCTGCAAAATCTTCACGTTGTCAATAATGCTTTGAATTTCGTTAAGAATGATGAATGAGAATTCATGCTCAACAACTTTCATTCTTGTCTGAAGCAGTGTGCACTGTCTCTTTTTTCTTTCTACATTGACGTAAATGCTTCTGATGTCTTTGTTTAATGCTGCATGATGACAAGTCTTTAATAGATTCTTTAAACTAACGCTTGCAAAATTAGAAGATGATTGAGTTGATAAGATTATGATGTTAATGATAATTGCTTGACGTTGCACAAGATTCTTCATCAAATTCAATTGAGACTTTTCTTTATTGTTACAAAAGATTTAATCAAGCAGAGCGAGTGCAAGTTCTGTAAAGATGATGAAAGTAGATGAAACAACACTCTTGAAAAACATGTGAATATTGCTTTCAAAAGATGAAATCGCAGCATCAAGAAGAGTTGTACCTTGATCATGATGCTTGAAGAGTATGTCTACGATGTCAGTGATGATGATTGCTTGAGTCAGAGATGCAGAAGTCTTGAGAATAAGAAGAAATTGAGATTCATTACAAAGATTGAGTGTCATATTTGAAGAATTGCTGTTTAAGTTGACAAATTTTTTTTTTGATCATACAAACTATCATCTCTGCATTAGAGTAAAGTGTTAAAATTGTGAGTAGCTTGAGAAACATGCAGTCACACTAGAGAATATATGCATAGATAATATGATCAAATTTGATAGTAGCTTAGTAATATTTATTCATATAAAAAGTTAACACTAAATTATGAAATACAGAAGTGAACTCTTCTTTATATATTCAGAAGATTAAGCTCAAGCATTGTTGATGAGATCAGCAAGATTACATGCAACTCATGCAAAGTCTTTCAAAGATTGTATGTGACTTGAATTCTTATCATTGATGAAATGTCAAGATTTGTATGTGACTTGAACTTTTGTAGATTCAAAGTCTCTGAGAATCGATGATAAAGATTCTCATAGACTCAGTGTCTCTGAGAATCAACTGTGAAATTTCTCGTAGATTCAGTGTCTTAATTCTCATAGACTCAGATTCTCATCTGAGAGCTTAATGATAACGTTGAAGAATAATTCTTGTGTCTGTTTTCTATTCTTTAAAGAACTCTGATTCTCATAGATCTGAGTTCTGACAGCATTCATTTATTTAAAAGATAATGCATTTACATGATTTCATCACTATCTAACGAATTATCTGCAGAAGAAATCAGAGAAATGAGAAGAGAAAATCAACATGATATTTCGTGATTCTCAGATGTTGAAGCTATGTTTAAGAAGAGTATTTGAAGACATTGACAAGAAATGTACAGCAGAACGACAGTTGTACAATCTGCGACAGAAAATCTTCGCAGCGACTTATTCAATCAGCTTTCAGCATATTGCAATGAATATAAAATGAGACGATGCAGTTCTCATCAGTCAGTTCTATCAAAAACTGCAAAAGAAAGTCAAGAATGAAATCATCAGAATTGATAAACTCATTGACTTGCAGAAGATGATATTCAGAGCGATGATCATCAATAACAGATAGTACAAAAGACATTTGAAAAAAGGTAAAAGATTGACTACGTCAGTAGTATTAAGTCGAAAGTTCAAGAAGAAATGATGACAGTCATACTATGATTCTCAATCTATGAAGCTAAATGCAATTCAAAAGATATTGATGAACACTTGTGATAAAACAGTTCAACAAAGCAAGACATGTTACACATGCAAAAAGCTAGATCATTACTTCAAAGATTGTACTCAGAACAAGTACAAGAACAAGTTAAAGCTTTATGATAAGTAAGACAGATCTTTTGCAGCAACAAAAAAAGATCAGAAAGATAAACATCAAGCATTGTCATGAACAATGTGTTACAAGAACAACTGTCACATTCATCTGAGTGATAAGAAAGATTCTGAATGATATTCAAAATTCTCATGAAAGAATCGTTTCTACACAGCAACTCATCATCAATCGAAAGTGCATGATGAGAATAGTGACGAGAGTTCATTCACTATGATCGCGAAATCAGAGATTCTCAACAACGAAGCATATGACTTGAATAGATTGAATGACATCGAAGAAGCTATTCATTAAGCAGTTGAGAAAGAAAGTCAACTTAGCGAAACTTTATGAGCATTCACTATTGCAGCAAAAGATGCTCTTAAGCAAGAAAAAGATCATCTTGAAGTAAAGAAAGATTTTAGAAAGTTTACAAGTCAAGTAAGCTTTATAAGCATGTACAACAAATTGTACACTCTCTTTAAACAGAAAGAGAAAGATTTTTCACAGCGAATGCAACAGATCAAGAATGATATACATCAAGCTATTTATGACACTATGCAAGATGAGTTGATCACATCACGCAAAGACATTTGATATCATGACATAGTCATGAAGAAGTTATTCACAGAAGTCAAGTTCATTAAGCAAGAAGAATATGTACTTCTTGATGAAAATCACATATTCAGAAAACTTAGATAAATGACAAAAGTCATCAGAAAAAGATTTGATCTGTGTGATTCAAAGAAATATTCACTTAAAAGAATCAATTCAAATTGATTTCAGTACATAGAACAAGTACTAGAGAAGTGAGCTTTTAGTTCAAAAAACTAGAAGATTCTTTGATTAATAAATCATTGAAGAAGTCTAGTTGAAGATCAAAAATCGAAAGCACATTTGTTTTCATCAATGACTCGTCGCAATTATGAGTCTGAGTCAAAGTTAATGATCACGCAGCACGACTATTTATAAACAGTGACTGCATTGAGAATTATATGTTCTCAGAATTTGCTAGAAAAGCGCAAATATTTATGCAGAAGAAGAAAGAATCTTACAATCTGCAAAACTTTAATGAAACACTCATAAAGTACAATAATGAACTAATGTCAGAATCATGTTTAAATGAGTCAATCAGCGAAAGTCAGAGTTGAATAGTGCTTGATCTTTAAAGATAGCTATAACTGAATATTAAAAATACAGAAGAAGATGAGTACAAAAGCTTTTATTTAAGTAATATTCAAAGACTGTGCTAAGCTTGAAGAAAATGTGTTTGTGACATGAGTAGAATGTGATGTAGAAAGAAAGATGATGTTGAACAAAAAGATGTTGATGAAAGAAAATAGAGACTGAGTCAGATCTGAGCTAAAGACACTGACTAACTTTATTCAATCTTGATACGCTTGTAACATTACTTTCTTCTTTGAAAATTCATGTTCACATGAATGTTACTCATTTGCTTGCTTTTTTATTGAGTTATTTCAATACTAGCGTAACTTTCTTGAGTATAGCACATGAAATTCATTCAAAACTTTCTCGAAGTTATTGAATTCATCTTTATCAACATAGTATCATTCATTATCTTTATCTAGATCTTTTCATTTAATCTTGTACTGTATTCAATCTTGATAGCATCTGAAGTTCAGAATGTCATCTATCTTTCAGTATTCATCGTCATCATCATTAATAATGATGAGTCTGAGAGATTCTGCATGCTGTTCTGATAGAAAGTCTTTTGAATACAATTGCAGTAGCTTCAAGCTGAACATTGAATGCAGATGCTTCATGCTGACTGATAAATGAAGATGATAAAAGACTTTCGCTTTGACAATGATTTGATACAATTCTAGTTGTTTGTCTTTTAAATTTTTGCAGAGTCTCGTTGTCTTGATGTTTCTGAAAGATAGTCAAATTCAGTCATTTACTTCATAGATAATGTTTCATCTATGTTTATTGATCTGAACTTCAATAATCAGCTTCGTCTTTTTCAATTGTTAATGATTGAAGCTCAGTAACTCTTTCATTTAAATGACAATATCATCTGCTTTTCTAGCTTCAAGTTGTTCATGAGTTGTTTCATAGTCAGTTGTATCTGAATTGAAACTCATTCGAGAGTGAAATTCTTTATTAAAGTAGAAGAAGATCATTGAAGTGATTGAGAAGATATTGAAATTGTCGCTGAATTTCATCATAGATATTTATTTGACTCAGTCGTTCTGCATGTAATTGTAGTAAATTCTAAGTTTGCATTTAACATCTTGATTGACTCATTTCAATTGATCATCAATCTCAGAATGATAGACTGTGAATAAACTAGCTGTGATTCTCAGTCGCTTGCAAAGACTCTTTCACATAGTTGATATAAATTAAGAGTTTCTGTTTGAAACAATAGAACTGAGTAAATCATGCAGTCGATAGACGTTTCATAGCATGATTCAAATCATTTCTTCAACTGAAATGTCATCATCTTTTCAATGATAGAAAACATAGTAACATTCTTTGATGAAACAACATATGATTGTGCAAATGACGTTATAGTCTTCTGATAGAGATAGCTCAGTAATGAAGTTCATAACTATATCTTTTCAGCGTTCTTGTAAAATGAGTAGAAGATGATGAAGTTCATTGATGCTATTTCTAGAAGCTTTGCTTCGCTGATAAGCATGACAGTTTCAAATATATCATTGAATAGTAGCTTAATGATCTGATCAATAGTAGAAACATTGAACTAGATTAATGATTCATTTATTGTCGAGATGAGAGATTGAAGATTGATCATGCACTTCTTGTAGTAATTTCGTGTGCATGTTCTTAAAGATTCACAGTAGATCTTTTCTAAATAGAACATCATCAATAATTTCACAGTCTTTCAATTTAGTGATATGAAATTTAAGCTTGTTTTCGTTCATAGCTTGTTTATATTCGCTGCAGAACTCATCAGTTTAATTGATCATACATACTTGTTGATAGAGATTTGCTTTCGATTTAACAGATAGAACATCAACTTTATTGAAAGTTAGAATAGTCTGAAAACAATCTTCAAGACGCTGAGCTGATTCAGAGACGTTCACTAGAAACATTCTAATTAAAGCATCAACTTTAGTGTTCATTTTGCCTGATCTGAAAATGATCTGAAAGTTGAACTTCAATAGAACGTTCAGATAGTTGACTTGTCGTTGACTCAACTGTTTGTTTTTCATGAAGATCTTCAAAGTCTGATGATTGATGAACATCTGAATGAGTAGTTCAATGCATTTCAGCTCAAGTCATCAGTGTTCAAAACATTGAATAATGATTAGTAATTTCTTGTCATAAATGTGATAATTAATTTCAGCAAAGATCATGCTTTTGCTGTAGAAGATCATTGAATGAAGAACTCTCTCGTCATTGTACTGAGATAGTATTTCACCTTTTACATAGTTTAAAGCATCAATCTTCAGAATAGCTTGTCATTTAAAGTTGAAGTGACGAAGTACTGAGATTGAGCTGACTTGTTTCTTTAGATTGTCAAAGACTTAAACACCGACATTGTTTCAAACAAAAGATGTATTCTTTCTAGTCAGCTGAGTGAATGATTTAACTAGCTTCGAGAAGTTCTTAATGAAACGACGATAGAAGTTAACAAATCTCACGAAGCTTTGAATTTCTTTTAGCTTGGTTGAAGTGATTCAGCTGACTATGACTGTCACTTTGCTGAGATTCATACAAAGATTTAGTTCTGATACAATAACTTCTAGAAAAACAGTCTCTTTTACATTGAATTTGCACTTTCGAATATTCATCTGCAGTTCAGCTTCGCGTAGTCAATTCAATACTAGTTTGACGTGATCTTTATATTTCTTTTTCGTTTTGCTATAAATGAGAATGTCATCTAGATAAACTTGACAAAAGTTGTTCAGAAAGTTTCATAAAACATCATTCATATATTGCTGAAATGAGATTGATTCATTAGTCAGTTTGAAAAGTAGCATCTTATATTTATATGCTTCTAAAGCAGTGATAAAAGTGATGTAATTCTTGCTATCAAAATGCATTCAAAGTTTGTTAAACATTGATGTGATATTCAATCTCATCAGATGCTTGCAATTCACTATTTTATCAATGATCTCATTTATTAACAATAGAGAATATTTATTTCTTTTGAAAATGACATTTAGCTTTTGATAGTTCACGCAGAATCGAAGATCTTCATTTACTTTAAGAGCAAATAGAACGGAAAAGAAATAGAGAGTCTGACTAGAAGTGATGAATCTTTTTAATAGATTCTCATTTAAGTACTTCTTTATCTTCAGAAGTTTGACAGAAAACATTCAATAAACTCGACAGTGAGAAAGCATTAAATCACTGATAAGCTCAATTTTATGATTGTAGAAGCAATGAAAGAACAGTTTATTTGATTGAGTTCAATCAAAAACATCTAGAAACTCATGATATTTCAATGACAGCTTTGCTTTAATATCTTTCAAATTCTGAGTCGTTTCATTGATTGAAGAAACGTTTAAAGCGTTCAAATTGCATTGAGTATTGTACGCGATTTTTTTATTGATGTTCATCATGAATAGAGCAAAGACTTCAATCTTGTTTCTCTTTGAATGATTCAACAATGTTTTGAACGAAGCTGCGTTTATGCTTTGAATTGAGAATGACTCTTTCTGAGCAGAAGATGAAATGAGTCGTTTAAGCATCATAGAGATTTTAGTCTGAGTGATTGAAGAAGATGAAGTTGATTGTGATCAACTTGAATGCTTTGAATTGAGAGAAATCGAAAAAATCGAAATAGAAGTATTCAATTGATTCGAAAAAACAATGACGTCATTTCACATATTCAATAATATTTCGTTTTTATTCATTTAAAGCTTACTTAATATGACTTCATGATGATCAATATCAGCTATCAGCATTGATACAGTCAATTTCTTATGACTTTCAATGATGAGATTGAGTAGAATTTTATGAGTGATGATCTTCTTAAATATCTTTTCATCATAATCTCTTATTAGCTTCTCTTTTGTCAATGATATAGATTGAATTCTCAGTTTCTTGCATACTTTATTAACTAGATTAGAATGTATGATCATGTAAATGACTGAATCACTGTCTATTAAAGAACAAAGGCTGAAAGATTGATTCTGAGAGATGAGATGAGCATCAATTAGAAACGACTTTTCAAAGTAATTTTCTTTCAATAGAATTTCATCTAGTTTGCACAAAAATATAATCTCTATTTCTTCAATGACTTTTGAAGAGATGATTAGTTTTTTAAATCGAAATTCGAATTAAAATTGAAGCGATCATATTCATCGTTCACTGCATTAATTCTAGTAGATCGATCAAAGCATTCTTTAGAGCTATGATTTGATTTATGACATATAAAACAGATTTTGACTAGAACGTTTGCTTCTTTGACGCTAGTTAAAATCGCGTCACACGACTTTAGATGATCAGATTTTGAATGATTGACTGACTGAGTAACAACAGCTTAATAAAAGATGATCTTTGACAGATCATTGATGTGTTTAATGAGATTGACTTTGTTCTTGATTTTCTGAATAACTTGCTGATCATTATTCAAATGAATCAGATAGAAATAAATCTTTTTGAGAAAATCAGATTAAACTAATTGATCTATTTAAATGAATCAAAGACAAGAGTTTATTTTATCTTTCAAATCAATGATCAGTTGCTTTTCGTGATACTTCAGATAGAAAGATAATCATTGAAACTGAGTGTAAAACTCGTTGAACTTCTTTGATTCTTGAATTAAGTTGTAGTATTTTCTACGAAAGTTGACTTTCTTATTTAAATTATTGAACAATTCAGCTAGTTCTTTCAAAAGATCATTAACAATCTTATAAAGATTGACACAGTCACGTTCGCGTCTAGATTGAATGATATCAGCTGCATCATTAAATAATCTGAAATGTACATAGCTCAGTTTGACTCATTCATTTGAAAAAAGATCAACGTTGATCTCTAGTTTATTCTGAATTTTGTTGTATCAGTTTTTCTAAGTAGAATTCTTTTCATCAGTAAATCAGAAAGAATCAGATATTTTCTGAGATTTAGAACGCTTAAAGTAAATGAAATCAGAAGAAGTGATTTCTTTAGTTTGAAGTCTAGTTTTCAACTCTTTGATTTCAACGTCTCATTGATTACTCAACTTGTTGAGTTGATCTGTTTCTTTGTCAAGAATCATGCATTGAGTCTTTCAGTTTTCAATAGAAACAGAAAATATTACTGTTTCAGTGAATGACTCGTCATCTTCATTGATGAATGATTCAGCACTAGAGAATTTCAATGAATCAGTCTCAGAAGTTTGAGAAAAGTGACTTTGAAATTCTTTGAAACATTCTTTGATAGATGAATGTTTTGACATGATGAAATTTGAAGAAAGAACGAGATTGAGCGAATGATGATGCTTGACAGTATTAATGAAGATGTATGATCAAGTGTTTAATCTTCAGAAAAGAATGTTGTTGATTAGAAGAGTATTTTTGATTTGTGAGTTTTTGAATAATTCTCAAGCAATTCACGAAGATTCTTTATCGTTGATTCTTTTAATCAAGTTGAACAGCTTATTTTCACTCGTCTGTTTCATGAGAATGAATTGATTCTCTTGATCAAGTAAACTTTGCATACTTAGTGAGTGATAAGTTGTCTAGCAATTTAAACAGTCTTGTCGTTGATTCTATTAAACTCTTTAATGTTGTTCAATCTTTCAATTGCATCAATCATCAGATAAATGAATTTCTTTAGACTTGTTCTGTCTGTATGAGTATGTTGAATGAATAATGAGATCAGTATCATGTGATTAACGAATTCTTAATATAATGTTAGAATCATGTTTAGATAAGTCAATCAGCGAAAGTCAGAGTTGAATAGTGCTTGATCTTTAGAGATAGCTATAACTGAATATTAAGAATACAGAAGAAGATGAGTACAAAAGCTTTTATTTAAGTAATATTCAGAGACTGCGCTAAGCTTGAAGAAAATGTGTTTGTGACATGAGTAGAATGTGATGTAGAAAGAAAGATGATGTTGAACAAAGAGATGTTGATGAAAGAAAATAGAGACTGAGTCAGATCTGAGCTAGAAACATTAACTAGCTTTATTCAGTCTTGATATGCTCATAACAACTAATAGATCAAGAAACTTAACTCATTTATTTGAGACTTGAACAACATTGAAAGAAGTTATGTTTAAATGTTACAAAGCAGTCAGACAGTGATATAGTTTTAAACATATCATGACTTTGTATGATCAATTCTATGATTAATTAAGTCAACGAGACAATTGCATTTCTGAGTACAGAAACAACGCGATTATACTCAATATTAAAGTCATCATAAAATGTGAAGATATTTCTTATGATGAGCGAAGAAATACGCGAAGAGTTCAGAGAAATCAATGACACACAGATGTTATGAAGCAGAGAGATTCAGAATGATCATTCAAAGAATCTCATTATCACTATTATTTCTAAAGAATATCAGAAATATAAGATTTTGTTTGAGAAAGAAAGTGATCAGAAGACACTACTTAAACATCAATCATGAAATCACAAGATTATGCTTGTTGACGACAAGAAATTCATAAAACAGTTCATTTACTCATTGTCAGCAGAAAAGCTCAATGCTTTGTGATAATATCTGAAAATGAACATGTAAAAAAAATTCATTAGAGAATTGCAGTCATCAGCAGAATATTCAATTCTGTTCATTTCAAAATTGAATGAAAGTTTAAAACTATGTGTTGACTACAAAGCATTGAATAACATCATGATTAAAAACAGCTATTTATTATCACTCATAGCAGAACTGCAGAACAGACTGCAAAGTGCACAATAATTTACAAAATTCAATATATTTAAAGCATTCAATTGAATATGAATTAAAAAAGAAGATGAGTGAAAGACAGTCTTTTGCACTTAACTAGAACATTACAAGTATTTGATCATGTCTTTCAACTTAATCAATGCTTCAGTCACGTTTCAGATCTTTGTGAATAATGTGTTATGACATTATCTGAATCAATTCATCATAGTATATCTGAATGATATACTTGTCTACTTAAAGATGAAGAAAGAACATGTGTAACATGTTAAGAAAGTTTTACAAACTTTGAAGAAAGTTGATTTGCGCATTAAGTCAGAAAAAAGTGAATTTCATGTACAGAGTGTGAGACGACGAGATCTTTTTACATGAAACTGCGTAGTAGAAGATAATAAGATAGAATTTTATTGATGATAGAATTAATTGCTAAGAAACGAAAGTGAAAGCTTGCAGAGTTTTCATCTTCTGTCAAGTCATTATTTTTATTCACTTGTTAGTTTCTTTAATCTAATCTTGCAAGCTAGTCTTGCAGATATGCATCATTCATAGTCGATGAGATGCATTCTCACAACTGCATTTCTTCTTAAAGACTCGATCTCTGAATCTTCATAGCATCGTATTGTCTTTCTGTAGCTGATAGTGTAGTCATGACTTCTTCAGCGCTTTAACATCTGTGTAGAAGTGTCATGAGCTGATCATGTTAACAAGCATAAACAGAGCTAGTGCAAGATTGTTAATATCAACTCTTCAGCTTTGCTTTCTTTCTTTCTTTCTTTCTTTTCTTCTTGCCTCGTCTCAGCATATTCTTTCGTGAGTACTGCTTTTTCGAACTGATGAAGCATGAGATCTGCTATGCGTATCTTGCATAGCTTGCAGCTTATGATATAAGCTTCTTTCGTTGCAGCGTTGTTGTGATGCAAGTCAACTCATGAGTTAACATGAATGACATAGCAATATCAACATCATCATCATCATCATCACTATCATGATAAGTAGCAGCATTCACGCTCACTGAAATCATGCTAACATGCTCATGAAGTTTGCTCATTTTCTTGAAGTGTACATTTTTCTTCGCGTTGTCGTTGCTGCAACGTCTGTCACGTCTGCTTCTTCTGCTCTTCTCGCGTCTGTTGCGTTGATGACTGAACTCATGATTTGTGATAAACATATTTATTTCTGTGTGTTTTAATAAATGCTGACGTATGTTAAATCATCATGATCAGAAGATCTGATGCTGTTGCTGCGTTCATCATCTGAGCGTAGTGATGACTCACATGTGTCGTGCTCTCATCGAGCGTGCTTGTAAATGTGAGCACTGCTTTAAAAAGAAGCATGATTGCGTGATGAATCTAGTCTTGCGCCTTCTTCAGCTGATGATGCATCACACTGCGCAAGCGATGATTCAACACTTCATCATTCATGCTTGAAATCATCTCGTTCTTCGTCTTTGACAATGAAAGAGTGAGTAGTTTTTTCTCTCAGCATGTGAGATTGTATTTAACAGTTGAGTAAAGACTCTCGTCTCTCTCGTTTTCGTCACTTCTCATCTTCGTCACGTCACTTCGTCTTCGTCTCGTAAGTATCGACTGAAGCAAGCAATGCATGACGAGATTCACTGATGAATAAATAACTTCTTTCTTCACTTCAACATTCTTGCTTGCGATCGTTGATCACTTCTTTTCTTCACTCTTTCGTGATGTTCATCATCTTCTTTTTTAAAAGACATATGTTGCATGAGATTTTGTAATTTTAGTTTAGTATTAACTTCTTAAACTTGCGTCTTTGCGCTTTTGATATTCTCTCAATCATGATTCTTACATGATATGTCTCTCTTTTTTCTCTTTGACTTCTTTGCAGTTGACTGATGTACTTGTCTTTCTGCCTCATAGTTCTCAATGATTTTCTTCACATTGCTAAGATTTTTCATTGATTCTCAGAAGTTTTCGTAGAGAGACAAATCAACTCATTAAACTAAATACTCAATCTTTTCTTTCTTGATTCGCTGATCAAGTATCTTCTCTATCTTTCATTTCTCTTTTTCTTTCACAAGAATGATTTGCAACTTCAAATTCTCATTACGCAAGTATCAGAGTTTCAATAAAGAGACATGAAAGATTGAGTGAATTGCATCATATTTCTCAGATAGTTCAAGCTTATATGCTTGCATGTTGATCTTCTTCAATATTCTGAATGATTTCAATTATCTGTGATCAATCTTCTTCTTTGATCAAAGCGTACAAATGTTTATACTTTGCAAAAGCACTTTATCTTTCATTTAAAAGCTTGCAGCTTTATGATGAGCATTATAATACTTTGCTTGCTGCTTTGCTACTCACTTTCATAGTTTCATTAAATGTTCTCTGATACTTTGTAGTCATTCTGCTCACTTCATAGTCATGAATGTCTCTTTCTTTAAAGTTCTGTTCTCAGATGTCTCTGCAAAGCTTGCAGTGTATTTTTTTTAAAAGCTCATGTGAAGTTTTTTTGATACTAGTGTGTACGCTGTTGTTATATGCAAACGTCATCATTGACAAAAGCTCTGATCAGTTATTCATCTTGTAATTGAAATACACTTGCAGATAGTGCTCAAGCATCTGATTCTGTCTCTCTGTTTGATCATTGATTTGCAAATGAAATGCAATGCTTAGCTTTCACTTTGCTTCAAGATGTCAACATAAAGTGATTCAGAAATGATTGATAAACAGTGAGTCTTGATTCAATATAATGCTTTGCATCATTTCATGCTGAGATACGAATTTTTGTCATAGCAGATTTGCAAGCTTCTTGATGCTCAGATCTTTGATTGTCGAAATATAAATTATGTGCTTAATCAATTTATTTATCATTATCAATATAGTATTGCTTGTTTTTTCGATGTACGAATTCTTCGCAGAGAGCATGTTGATTATGAAATTCATGATCATCATGTGAAATAAATTTACATTCTCTGAAGATATAGACGTCAGCTTCTCATATAGCTTATGATGATGCACTTGCACTCGCTGACAGTTTGAACAGATGCAAACATATTTCATCATCTCTTTGAGCATTTTCAATCAGTAATATTTTCTTCTTATTGCAGTCTTAATATGAGCGTGTGCGAAATGATCTGCTTCAAAATCATCATGATTCATACGCAGAATCTCATTTCTTGTAGCAGAGTTATTGAGTACATAGACTGCAAGATCACGACGTAGCAGTTCATCATTTCTCATACTTCATTTTGAAAGCTCATTCTTTCTAGATGCAAATTGTTGATGTCACTTCTCATTTGCAACAAAGATGTTTCTTTGTTATAACTTCAGCAGTTATGCAGTCATTGATTCACTCATCTTCAAATAAAATCTCTTCGACTTCATAATCTGATGAATCAGAAGTTGAGACAACGCAGTGTCTAAAATTCTGCAAGATCTAGCGAGTACTTTCTTATTTAAGCACATGACTTGAGTATCTGCAATGACTATGTCATTCAGTTGCATCATCAATGCTGCAAGTTTGATTGCTGTTGAAACTTCTTCATTCTTTAGCAGCTCAGATTGACATTTCTGATTGCAAAGTTTGTTTCGCAGAGTAGATAGAAAATAATCATTATTCTTCTTGCTATTATTTAATTTCATGATGTTGAGTCTTCTTGATGACGCATTCGCAGAGTTTAATTTGTCTCTGTAATATTCTATATGAAAGTCAAACGTAGCTAATTTCTTAGCTCAGCGCATCTGTTATGTGTTGAGCTTCTTCATCATCATAAAGTAACGAAGATTATTGTGATCTGTTATTACCCATATGAATCACTTGCTACTCTGAAGATAGTGTTATCAGTTCTTAAAATCAAGAACTATAGCATACAGCTCTTTGTCATGCATGTCTCATTGTACTTCAGCTTCTTTGAACTTATAACTATAGTATACAATGAAATATCATTGATCAGTCTTGCTCTTCTGACTAAGCACGTCTTCAACTTCATGATTGAATGCATCAATCTTTATGCGAAAATCTGCATCTCAATCATAATGTTTCAAAATGAAAGCATTGACAAAGATTGCTTTCAATCTTTCAAAAGCTTCTCTTGCTTTTGATGTCATTACAAAGAGCAAACATGTCACTCTCTTCTTTGCATTCTTAATTAAATCTGTTAAGAGCGTGATGATTTGAGAGAATTCTTTTATAAATTGTTGATAAAATCTTGCAAATCTCAAGAATATGAGAATGTTCTTTGCAGACTTAAGCTCAGATCAGCTAGTGATTGCATCAATACAAGACTGTTTTATCTGAATACTTTTTCACTTTATCATGAATCTCAGAAAAATAACTTTACTATGATTGAAAGTGCATTTTGACAACTTAACATACAGTCAATATTTCAGTAGCGTGCAAAGAATCTTGTGCATATACTTTCAATGCTGCTCTTTCGTCTCAGAGTATACTAAGCCATCATTCAAATATATCACGCAGCAAATATTCATAAATAACTTAAGTGTGTAATTTACATAGAACTGAAAGATTGCAGAAGCATTTATCAGTTCAAAGAGCATCATCTAATACTTAAACTGATTGTAATGTGTATGAAAAATCGTTTTTCATTCATTGCTCTTGCAAATTCAAATGCAATGATAAATGTTGCAAATATCAATTTTGATAAAGTATTTTGCATAAGCAAAGTGATTCAGCGTCTCAGACAGTAGAGACAATGAGTAATTGTTCTTTACTGTTATTTCATTGAGATCACGATAGTTTATGCATAGATGAAGACTTTCGTTTGACTTCTTTATAAACAACACAGATGCTTCTGCAGAACTACTTGACAAATGAATTTATTTCTTCTCTAGCGCGCTGTTTAGATAGTCTCATATCACAGCGAGCTCATCTCATGTCATCTTATAAATAGACTCGATGCGAGACATTTTGCTCTTCATCAGATCAATGAAATGTTTCATCTGATCATGCGTGTTCAAACTATCAGAAAGAATCTCAGAAAACACTTTCTTGAGATCTTGAATAGCAGAGAGTATCTCTGATTTTTCGCTTGAAGCGCATTGCATCTTGCAGTCTGATGATCTGCATTCTGCAAGAAGTCATCTGTAGATAGCAGCTAATAGAACAAAGCTACATAAGTCTCTCTTCTTTTCTTAGCTGCAAGCATTATCAGCTCGACAAATTTTGATGTCTTGCACAGACTAACTTGTATTTACTTTGCACGCTGAGTGCTGTTTCTTCAATATGATCAGCAATGCTTGCGTCAGCGAATATTCAAGTTGATCTCATCTAATCATGAATAGTCAAGAATCATATCATATTCTTGCATGTTCACAGCATGAAACTCAGTGTTTCAGCTCTTGCAAACTTTCTTATGATTGATCAACTCAATATCAATCTGATGCATATCATAGCAGAGAATTCAACGATCATTAATCGTCTGAATCTGTTTCAGAGTTGCATGATTCTTTGATAACTCATGCTCTTTTACTCATGATTGCAATATAAAGTTTCGCTCGATCTCAGAGTCAATAAGACAGTGAGCTTCACGCATCTTTTCAGAGACATTTGTCAATACTAATATCATCAATGCATGTGACAATCGTCTTTTCGTAGTTATATTTAATGATTTGATGATGAACATCAGACTTTCTCTTTTTTCATCTCTTCGTCATGATTGCAAGTCTCTTATCTGAATGCATAGTTGAAACACATCAAATTATTAATCTTGTGTCTCAGCTTCTTGCATGATCAGCATGTAAGATTGAATGAAGCAGCATTTTGCTTGAACTCACTGAACTTGAATGTTGCATCGTCTTTAAACTGCGTGCTTGAAGCAAAGAACTTTGAATTCTTCGTTGCAGTGACAGACTTCGTCTTCTCATGCAAGAATTGAAAACTCTTCTGAGACATTGCACTCTCATCTTGCTGCGAATGTAGTCTCGACAATGTGTCAGTGTCTTGCAGATGCAAGTCAATGTTTATAAGATGCTTTAGCAGACTGACATAATTGATAGAGATGTATAAGATGCAAAGAGACTCGTTCATGATGATCTTGTTAATCTTTATTTGCAAGTACATCATGTAAGTCTTATTGAATATATGATAGTTCAGATCTGCATACAGTCTGATGAGATACTGTTTGAAATTCGCGATGCTTTGATTAACTCGCTGCTTTGCAGTCTCAAGTCAACATTCTGTTTGAAAGTTGCGAATTTCAAAATTGCTAAGTTTAGCACGCAAGTATTCAGTGTAGTACTTTCAGTTGAATTTCTCATCATGATTGCACATGCTCATCATATGATCTCATCATTGATTGCAAGACTTCTCTGACAAGTATGATGCAGATCATCGCAGCTTCTCTTGTTTTGTAATGAAATCAGATGATGTCATGACTATGAAGTCTTTGCAGTCTTGCAGTCAGAACATCAAAGAGTTGTAGTTCATGATGCTCTGCTCTCTAAACTTGTGAGATCAATTAGCACGCTTGCGTGCATCACTTCAATAGTGATCATCACTATGTTGACATCAATGATCAGAGATTGATCAAGTCTCTTGCTCAAGTTTCAATATGCAAAGTTGCAAGGCAAGCAGTACATTCTGCGTCTTCAAATTCTTTAACTGCTTACGTACTTTGCTTGTTGATCGTCAAGAGACATGATCTGTCTGTTCATTAAATTCTTGCAATTTAAACTTCTCATCTGCATGTTTAAATGCGTGATTCTCAAATCTGTTCTGATGAAACGATGAATTCTCAGTGTAAGAGAAGTTATTACTTCTTTTGATTGTGCAACTTCTGATGAGTCGCTGCGTGTTTGACATCTTTTACTGAGCAGCTTCGTGCGAATGAAGCAATTAAAACTGTGAGATAATGAGATCTTTTTACGTGAAACTGCGTAGTAGAAGATAATAAGATAGCACTTTATTGATGATAGAACTAATTGCTAAGAAATGAAAGCAAGAGCTTGCAGAGTTTTCATCTTCTGTCAAGTTATTATCTTTATTCACTTGTTAGCTTCTTTGATCTAATCTCGCAAGCTAGTCTTGCAGACATGCATCATTCATAGTCAATGAGATGCATTCTCACACAGAGTGTACAGTTTTTGAAATTCATAATCACATCTCAGAATCTAAGAATAAATTCAAAGAAGATAGAAGCTGTTACAACTTAATCAATATTAAAGTCAAAGATTGAAGTTCAATTCTTTCTAGAATTCGCGAACTTTTATAAATGCTTTATAGAGAAATACTTCAGAATCATCTTGTCACTTATGAATCTTACAAGAAAGAACATATTGTTCATGTAAACTGAGAAAGCAGAAGAAGCTTTCAAGAAGCTGAAGAAATTGTTCATCTTTCAGTCAATACTGATCATGTTTGAATCAGAAAAACTCATTACACTTAAGATAAACGTGTCAGACGAAGCTATTAAAGCATGTATCAATCAATCGAATGATAAGAGACATCTGTATCTCATTGCATTTCACAGTAGAAAGCTTACAAACGCTGAATTGAACTACAAGATACATAACAAGAAGCTGTTAGTTATTGTTGATTCTTTCAAACAATGAAGAGTGTATCTGAAAGAATTTAGACATCAGATTCAGATATATACAAATCATAAAAATCTGCTATACTTTATGATCACGAAAGTTCTAAATCGAAGACAAATTAAATGATTGAAAAAGTTATCATCATACAACTTTCAAATTCAATATTGAAAGAAATTTGAAAACTTGAAGATCAACGTCTTGAGTAGAAGAGCAGATCACATGACAGATAGATCACAGATAAATCAGACTATTCTGCAAGAAAACTCAAATGATTCAATTGTTTATAATAAACAAAATGCAGCTACTTTACGAATCAACAACAGAGATCTTGAGAAACGAGTAAAGCTAAAGCTAGCAAAGAACTCAGTCGCGCAGAATATTATAGAAAATATCAAGAACAACGTGAACTTTGAGATTATCAACAAGATGCAGACAGAAGATAATAAATGATCATTACAAGTCAATGATACATGAACATCAAGATTCAAATAAAATCATTGAAAGAATATCTAAAATCTACTATTTTTCAAAGATGAGAAAACAGATAGAAGATATTATCAGAAAGTGCAACGTGTGTATTTGTATGAAACACAATCAACATAAACTTTATGAACTTTTGAAAAGTCTCAGCACATCAGATTGTGCATGAAAGAGCATAGCTTTGAACTTCATAGTCAAGCTATTTAAGTCAAAAGAAAGAATCATTAAGACATTGTATGATTCTATCTTGATTATAACAGACAGATTAATTAAGTACAAATACTTCTTGTCATACAAGAAAGCAACATTTGCAGAAGATTTAATTTACACATTTCTGAGAATGATTGTAGCAAATCATGAATTATCAGATGAGATAATTTCAAATAGAAATAAGCTCTTCACATTGAAATTCTGGAAATTCTTGATGAATCAGCTAGAAATTCATTATAAGCTGTTAACAGCTTATCATTTGCAAACAGATGAACAAATGAAAAGAATGAATCAGACACTGAAACAGTATCTCAGATGCTATATTAACTATAGGCAGAACGATTGAATACAGCTACTGTCAATAGCACAGTTGACTTTCAATAGCACAACAACAGAAGTAATCAGCATGTCATTATTTTTTGCAAACTACGAATTCAAGTCAGAAACTTTTAAGAAACTGTGTAAATTTGCACAATTAACTCAGAAAGCTACATTACAAATAAAACAATTGCAGCTGCTACAGAAAGAATTACAGAAGAACATACAGTTTCTCAGCAAGTGCATGATTCTGTACGCGAATAAGAAAAGAGATAGAGAATCTACTTTTAAAGAGAAGAACAAAGCATATCTACTAAGACAAAATATTAAGATGAAAAGATCAAGTAACAAACTGAATCACACAAAGTTAGAATCTTATAAAATTCTAAAGATCAAAGAATCAATTAACTACAAGTTAGATTTGTCAGCATTTATGAAAATACATTCAATATTTCATATCTGTCTATTGAAGTTTGCAAACTTGAATACATTAATTCAAATAGAATCTTCAGAAATTGATTCAAAAAGTCAGAACATTGAGTACGAAGTAAAGAATATACTGAATTGACAGAATATCAAAGATCAGTCTTATTGATTAGTCAAGTGAAAAGATTATGATCATATCAAGAACACTTGAAAATTGAAGAAAAATCTCAAGAACTGTCAGATGCTTCTGTAACAGTTTCAGCTGAGAAATTCAGTCAGTCAAAGTCTGATGAAATCTTAATCTGATTGAAAGACACATCAAAGAAAAGATTGTTCAGTGATAATTCACTAGTCTTTCTTTTATCTTTCTTGAGCTTAATGATGTTTTGAAACTCTCGTTCAATCATCATCTGTTTCTTATTCTTCAGAAACACAAATTAATTTTGCAAATGAGTAACTTTTGCGAAGATTTCTTGCATCTGCTTGTGAGCATTCAGCAGCTTATGAAAAACGTGATCACATTCTGCCTTTATTCTTTTTCACTTCATCATCAAGAAAATAAGATTGCATTTGCGATTGAGATGCACACACTCAATGCAATGATCAATTTCGTTGTCAACATGACATTTCTTTTGCAAGTGATTGCAGTGTTCACAGAGATGCATGACAGCATGCTCAGAACTTGTACACTCAAGAAGATTTTTGTGACACAAGATAAAGTTTTTGATTGTGCAATGAGAAAACATGAAGAAAAAGTGATTTTCAAGATGAAAATCTTAGAAGAGAATCTAGTATTAAAACTTTCTTGCATGAAATTATGTAACAGCAATGATTAAATAATCATTGAGTAATCAGAATCTCAAAATGATTACTCTCATCACTTGAATCAGAAGTGATCACAGTGAGCATGATGAGCATGATGCTTATCTCGCTCATCTTGCTCAAAAATAATCAAAATAATCATTCAGAGCAGAAATAACTTAACATGATTCTTTTATATCTATATAACAATAATTGTTTTCTTAGATAGAAGCTTCATGCTCAACTCATGTAAGTAGTCAATACATATTATTGTCTCAACTATCTTCAGATCTCAAGTTTAGTAATGATGATTACTGTTTGATCTTTGTATATATCTTGTGTTGTTAAAGAGACAATCATTACATGAATGTTAGTGAGTTCTCTGTGTAATGATTAGAACTAATCAGCGAGCTAGTCAAATTTGACTCAGATATAACTCAGATATGACTCAACACTTTTTTTCTTTCTTAACACTCTTTTCTTTCATCAACATCTTGTTCATCTACATCACATTCTTTTCATGTCACAAACACATTTCTTTTAAGTTTAGCACAGTCTCTGAACATTACATAAATAGAAGCTTTTGTATCAATCTTTCTCTGTATTCTTAATATTCAGTTATAGTTATCTTTAAAGATCAAGCATTATCAACTCTGATCTTCATTGATTGTATCATTTAAACATGATTCTGACATTATATTAAGAATTCGTTAATCACATGATACTGATCTCATTACTCATTCAACATACTCATCTAGATAAAACGAGTCTAAAGAAATTTGTTTATCTGATGATCAATGATAATTGAAAGATAGAACAACACTAGAAAGTTGAATAGAATCAACGACAAGATTGTTTAAATTGCTAGACTACTTATCACTCATTAAGTATGCAAAGTTCACTCAATTATGAGAATCATGATAAGAAATCTTCGTGAATTGCTCAAGAATCAAATTGATCGATAGATTCAATGATAAAGAATCTTCGTTGTTTGCTAAAGAATTAATCAAATCAATCAACAAATAAATCTCATCTTCTTTGTTGAAGATTAAACATCATTTTATACATCTTTCTTCTTCAATCATCAAGCATCATCACTCATTCAACCTCTTTCTTTTTCAAACAAATCTCATCATGTCTAGTCATTCATCTACTGAAGAGCATTTCAAAGAATTTCAAAATCGTTTCTCTCAGACTTCTGATGCTGATTCATTAAAATCACGAATGAAATCATCAAGTGCTGCATCATTCATTCATGAAGATGATGAATCATTTGCTGAAATAATGATACTTCTTATGTTTTACAAAATTTGAAAGACTTGAAGTTTAGCTCTTGATGAAGAAACAGATTGACTCTACGAGTTAAATAAACAACAAGAAGACGAAATTAAAGAGTTAAAAACTAAACTTCAAGCTAAAGAAAACATCTCTTCTGATTTCATTTACTCTGAGTGTTCTAAGTCTCAAAAAATACCTGATTCTTCGCTGTTTACTGATGAAAAGAATTCTACTTGAGAGAACTGATACGGAAAAATTTAGAATAAACTAAAGATCAACGTTGATCTCTTTTCTAATGAATGAGTCAAACTGAGTTATGTACATTTCAGATTATTTGATGATGCAGCTGAAATCACTTGTTATGAATGTGTCAGAATTGAATAAGATCAAAGCTTTAACTTTAATTAATTCATAGTGAACGCTAGCGAGTTCACTGTGTATTAATTAAAACTAGTCAACAATCTAGTTGAAATCTGATCTAAATCTGACTCAAATTTAACTCAGATATGACTCAGCATCTTTTTTCTTCTCTAGCATCTTCTAACTCACTTCTATTGTCTTCTATGACAAACACACTTCTTTGTGTTACGAATAATTAACAGATGTTTATGACAAACACATTTCTTTGTGGCACAAACATCTTTCAAATCAACATCTTTCTTGTGTTTCAACACGTTCTCTTTGAGACTAGCGTCAATCTGAGTAACTACTATATAAAGTGTGTTCTTCTTGCTTTTGTATCTTTTTTCTTCTGTATTCTTAAAGTCTTAGTTATAGCTATCTTTATAGATCAAACATTCTAGTCACGCATGCACTCTGATTAGTTTCTAGACACGATTTCAACATTACTTTAAGAATTCATTAATCACATAATACTGATCTCATTACTCATTCAAATCAACTTGACTGACAATGAAACAAGTATAAAGAAATTTGTGTATCTGATGATTGATGACATCAAAAGACAAAACAACATCAAGAAATTAATAAAATCAACGAAAATATACAATCATGTGATTGCTAGAGAATTTATCGCTCAGTCAGTAGCATCAGTTCAGATTAATTGATAGAATCAAGAAATTAAGATCTTGATTGCTTGAGAATCATCAAAAAATTTCTCAAATCAGCAACATTCTTTTCTGAAGACTAAACACTTTAACAAATGATCTCACTACATACTATCAAGCATCATTCTTCGCTCGATTGATAACTCTTCGCTATGACTCAATCATCTGTGAACAATTTCTTCAAGAATAATCAAAGCTTTATTTCTTCTGACATTACAGATTCAGTTATTTATTCTGAGTTATCATTTTGCATATTGAAATATCTTAGAATCAATGTTGTATGAAAACATCAATACTCTTTGTCTCATTCTCAAACTTTCAATGAATCTTGTGAAGCTTCTATGTTACGAGCGTATCAAGGCTGAAAAAGGCTGAAGCTCTAATCAATTTGCAGAGTATGTTAGCGAGTACTCTGCGTATTGATTAAAGCTAGTCAGTGTCTCTAGCTCAGATCTGACTCAGTCTTTATTTTCTTTCTTCAACATCTCTTTGTTCAACATCATTTTTCTTTCTACATCACATTCTACTCATGTCACAAACACATTCTCTTCAAGCTTAGCACAGTCTCTGAATATTACTTAAATAAAAGTTCTTGTACTCATTTTCTTCTGTATTCTTAATATTCAGTTATAGCTATCTTTAAAGATCAAGCACTATTCAACTCTGACTTTCGTTGATTGACTCATCTAGACACGATTCTGACATTATATTAAGAATTCGTTAATCACACGATACTGATCTCATTATTCATTCAACATACTCATACAGACAGAACAAGTTTAAAGAAATTCGTTTATCTGATGATCAATGTAATCAAAAGACTGAACAACATTAGAGAGTTTGATAGAATCAACAACAAGACTGTTTGAATCGCTAAATAACTTATCACTCACTAAGTATGCAAAGTTTACTTGATCAAGAGAATCAACTCATTCTTGTGAAACAGATAAGTGAAAATAAGCTGTTCAACTCAATTAAGAGAATCAATGATAAAGAATCTTCGTGAATTGCTTGAGAATTACTCAAAAACTCACAAATCAAAAATATCTTTCTAATCAACAACATTCTTTTCTGAAGATTAAACACTTGATCATACATCTTCATTAATACTGTTGAGCATCATCATTCACTTGATCTCATTCTTTCTTCAAATTTCATCATGTCAAAACATTCATTTATCGAAGAACATTTTGAAGAATTTCAAAGTTGCTTTTCTCAAATTTCTGAGACTGATTCATCGAAATTCTCTAGTGCTGAATCATTCATCAATGAAGATGACAAGTCATTCGCTGAAACAGTAATATTCTCTGTTTCTATTGAAAACTGAAAGACTCAATGCATGATTCTCAACAGAGAAACAGATCAACTCAACGAGTTGAGTAATCAACGAAACGTTGAAATCAAAAAGTTGAAGACTAGACTTCAAACTAAAGAAATCACTTCTTCTGATTTCATTTACTTTAAGCGTTTTAAATCTTAGAAAATATTTGATTCTTTCTGATTTACTGATGAAAAGAATTCTACTTGGAAAAACTGATACGACAAAATTCAGAATAAACTGAAGATCAACGTCAATCTCTTTTCAAATAAATGAGTCAAACTTAGTTATATACATTTCAGATTATTTAATGATGCAGCTGATGTCACTCAATCTAGACATGAACATGATTATGTCAATCTTTATAAGATCGTTGATGATCTTTTGAAAGAACTAGCTGAATTGTTCAATGATTCAAATAAGAAAGTCAACTTTCGTAGAAAATACTACAACTTGATTCAAGAATCAAAGAAGTTCAGCGAGTTTTACACTCAGTTTCAATGATTATCTTTCTATTTGAAGTATCATGAAAAGCAACTGATTGTTGATCTGAAAGATAAAATAAATTCTCGTCTTCAATTCATTTGAATAGATCAATTAGTTCAATCTGATTTTCTCAAAGAGATTCATTTCTATCTGATTCATTTGAATAATGATCAGTGAGTCATTCGAGAAATTAAGAACAAAGTTAATCTCATCAAATGCATCAACAATCTGTCAAAGATCATCTTTCATAAAGTTGTTGTTACTCAGTCAGTTGATCATTCAAAATCTGATCATCTAAAGTTGTGTAATGCGATTTTAACTAACGTCAAAGAAGCAGACGTTCTAGTTAAAATCTGTTTTATATGTCATAAATCAGATCATAACTTTAGAGAATGCTTTGATCAATTTACTAGAATTAATGCAGTGAACAATGAATACAATTGTTTTGAGTTCAATTTCAATTTGAATTTCAATTCAAAAAACTAGTCATCTCTTCAAAAGTCATTAAAGAAATAAAGATTATATCTTTGTGCAAATTAAACGAAATTCTATCAGAAGAGAATTACTTTGAAAAGTCGTTTTTAATTGATATCTTTCTCAACTCTCAGAATCGATTTTTTAGTCTTCGTTCTCTGATAAACAGTGATTCAGTCATTCATACGCTCATACATGCTAATCTAGTCAATAAAGTATGCAAGAAACTAGAAATTCAATCTATATCATTGATAAAAAAGAAGTTAATAAGAGACTATGATGAAAAGATATCTAAAAAGATCATCACTCATAAAATTCTATTCAATCTCATCATTGAAAGTCATAAGAAATTGACTGTATCAATGCTGATAGCTGATATTAATCATCATGAAGTCATATTGAGTAAGCTCTGAATGAACAAAAACGAAATATTATTGAATATGCAAAATGACGTCGTTGTTTTTTCAAATCAATTAAATACTTCTATTTCGATTTTTTCAATTCTTCTCAATTCAAAGCACTTAAGTTGATCACAGTCAACTTCGCTCTCTTCTATCATTCAGACTAAGACTTCTATTATGCTCAAATGATCTGTTTCAACTATGACTAAGAAAGAATCATTCTCAATTTGAAGCATAGATGCAGCTTCGTTTAAAACTTTACTGAATTAATCAAAGAAGAATCAGACTGAAGTCTTTGCTTTATTCATGACTGATATTGATAGAGAAATCACGTACAATACTCAGTGCAATTTGAACATTTTAAACATTTTTTCAATCAATGAAATGACACAGAATTTGAAAGATATTAAAGTCAAGCTGTCATCAAAATATCATGAGTTTTTAAATGTTTTTGATCGAGCTCAATTGAATAAACTATTCTCTTATCACTTCTACGATCATAAAATCGAACTCATCAGTGATTCAATGCTTTCTCACTGTTGAGTCTATTAAATGTTTTCTATCAAACTTCTGAAAGTAAAGAAGTACTTAAATGAGAATCTGTTGAAGAAATTCATCACTTTTAGTCAGACTTTTTATTTCTTTCTCATTTTATTTATTCTTAAAGCAAATGAAGATCTTCAATTCTACATGAACTATTGAAAGCTAAATGTCATTTTCAAAAGAAATAAATATTCTCTATCATTGATAAATGAGATCATTGATAAAATAGTGAGTTGCAAACATTTGATCAGATTGAACATCATATCAGCGTTCAACAAACTTCAAATGCTTTTCAATAATGAGAATTACATCACTTTTATCACTGCTTTAGAAGCATATAAATACAAGATGTTATCATTCAAACTGATTAATGAATCGATCTTCTTTCAGCAATATATGAATGATGTTTTATGAAACTTTCTGAAAGACTTTTGTCAAGTCTATCTAAATGACATTCTCATTTATAGCAAAATAAGAAAGAAACATAAAGATCACGTCAAACTAGTATTGAGTTGATTACGCAAAGCTGAACTGCAGATGAATATTCAAAAGTGCAAATTTGATGTAAAAGAGACTATTTTTTTAAAAGTCATTGTATCAGAACTAAATCTTCATATGAATCTCAGCAAAGTGACAGTCATAGTCAGTTGAATCACTTTGATCAATCTAAAAGAAATTCAGAACTTCGTGAGATTTATTAACTTTTATCATCGTTTCATTAAGAACTTCTCGAAGAACAGTTGAGTCGATGACAAGTTAACTATCTGAACATTCTGTTGAAGTTCAACTTTCAGATCTTTAAATCAGGCAAAATGAATACTAAAGTCAATGCTTTAACTTGAATGTCTTTAACAAACATCTCTGAATCAGCTCAATGACTTAAAGATTATTTTCAGACTATTCTAACTCTTGATAAAGTCGATGTTCTATTCATTGAATCAAAAGCAAATCTCTATCAGCGAGTATGTATGATTAATCAAATAAATGAGCTCTGCAATAAATATAAACAAGCTATAAACGAGAACAAGCTTAAATTTCATATCACTAAATTGAAGAACTGCGAAATCATTGACAGCATTCTCTTTAGAAAAGACTTACTGTGAGTCTTCAAGAATATGCATATGAAACTGTTACAGAAAATTCATGATCAGTTCTTAATTTCTCATCTTGACAATAAACAAACTATTGATCTAATTCAATGATTTTACTATTGATCAGATCATCAAGTCACAGTCAGACAGTACATTTGAAACTGTCATGTCTGTCAGCGAAGCAAAGTCTCTAGAAATAGCATCAATGAACTTCATCATCTTCTACTCATTTTACAAGAACGCTGAAAAGATATAGTTATGAACTTCATTACTGAGCTATCTCTATCAGAAGACTATAACGTCATTTGCACAATCATATGTTGTTTCATCAAAGAATGTTACTATGTTTTCTATCATTGAAAAGATGATGACATTTCAGTTGAAGAAATGATTTGAATCATGCTATGAAACGTCTATCGACTGCATGATTTACTCAGTTCTATTGTTTCGAACAGAAACTCTTAATTTATATCAACTATGTGAAAGAGTCTTTGCAAGCGACTGAGAATCACAGTTAGTTTATTCACAGTTTATCATTCAAAGATTGATGATCAGACAAAACGAGTTAATCAAGACGTTGAATGCAAACTTAGAATCTATTGCAATTACATGCAGAACGACTGAGTCAAATGAATATCTATGATGAAATTCAGCGACAATTTCAATATCTTCTCAATCATCTCAATGACTTCTTTCTACTTCAATAAAGATTTTCACTCTTGAATGAGTTTCAATTCAGATACGACTGACTACAAAATCATTCATGAACGACTGAAAGCTAGAAAAGCAAATGATATTATCATTCAAATGAAAGAGCTACTGAGCTTCAATCATCAACAATTGAAAAAGACGAAGCTGATCATTGAAGCACAGATCAATAAACATAAACGAGACGTCATTTATGAAGTAGAGAACTGAGTTTGACTATTCTTCAGAAACGTCAAAATCATAAGATCATGCAAAGATTTGAAAGATAAACAACTAGAATCATATCAGATCACTGTCAAAGCGAAGATCTTCTATCATCTTCATTTATCAGTCAGCATGAAGCATTTGCATTTGATGTTCAACTTGAAGTTACTGCAATCATATTCAGAAAATTCTCTATCAGAACAGCATGCAAAACTTCTCAGACTCATCATTATTAATGAAGACATTAATGAATATTAAAAGATAGATGACATTCTGAACTTCAGACGCTATCAAGATTGAATACAGTACAAGATTAAATGAAAAGATCTAGATAGAAACGATGAATGATACTATGTTGATAAAGATGAATTCAATGACTTTAAGAAAGTTTTGAACGAATTTCATGTGCTATACTCAAGAAAGTCACGCTAGTATTGAAATAACTCAATAAGAAAGTAAGCAAATGAGCTACATTCATACAAACATGAATATTCGAAGAAAGAAGTAATGTTACGAGCGTATCAAGACTGAAAAAGACTAAAGTTCTAATCAATTCGCAGAATATGCTAGTGAGTACTCTGCGTATTGATTAGAACTAGTCAGTGTCTTTAGCTCAGATCTGACTCAGTCTCTATTTTCTTTTCTCAACATCTTTTTGTTCAACATCATCTTTCTTTCTACATCACATTCTACTTATGTCATAAACATATTTTCTTCAAACTTAATGCAGTCTTTGAATATTACTTAAATAAAAGCTTTTGTACTCATTTTTTTCTGTATTCTTAATATTCAGTTATAGCTATCTTTAAAGATCAAGCACTATTCAACTCTGACTTTCGCTGATTGACTTATTTAGACATGATTCTGACATTTTACTTCATGAAATATAAAAAATGTAAAGCAGCTACAACATTGAGTTAAACAAGACTCAGAAGTTTTTCTAGAAGATTTGAACAGTCTTCAAACTCAACGAGATTTAAACGTGAAAGCTTGTGAGCTATTTGACAAGATATCAAGTGAACAAATATGAAAGACTCGTTTCAAGAAAATGAATAAAGTCAAAGAATGCTTGAATTAATTAAATCAAATGTTTCAAAATCAAGTGACTGAATTACAACATCAACTGCAATCATTTAAAGAAGTCACTTCTTTTTCTTCTATTTTGTTCAATTTCTTCAAATGATTTCAAAAGCTTTTGAATTCATCTCTGTTTACTGATGAAAAAGAATCTATCTGAAATGATTGACAAGAAAAGATTCGTGACAAGCTAGAAATCAACGTTGATCATTTTGATATCAATAAAGTTATTCTGATCTACGTTCACTTCAGAATTGAAGAAAACGCAGTTAAAGCTACTTTAGCTTGACATCAACAAGATTTATTAAATCTCTATGTCACAGCAGATGATCTGTTAAATGAACTTACTCAGCTTTATGATGATTTCAACAAAGAGACAAACTTTTGAAGAAAATAGGCTAATCTCTCTTAAGAAAAGAGCAAATTCAGCGATTTCTATTCAATGTTTCAACGTCTGTTCTTTTATCTAGAGTATCACGAAAAGCAATTGATCGTTGATTTATGAAACAAGATAGTTTATTGTCTTCATGCAGCTTGAAGTAGTTAATTAATTCAGTCAGAATCTCTGAACGAAATTCGTAGCTATCTGATTCATTTGAACAATGAGCATCGAGTCATAAGTGACATTAAAGAAAAGAAATTTCTGAACAAAGTCAGAAAGCAAGTCATCTTTGCTGAGAAACGAGATTCATTGAATTTCTACAGAAAGATTGAGATCACTACACTCGTCGATCATTCAAAGTTGCATGACGCGATTTTAACTAGCGTCAAAGACATCAATCTACAAGCTGAAATCTGTTTCATCTGTTACAAATCAGATCATACTTCTAGAGAGTGCTCTGATCAATCTAGATTTAAGGTTTTAGAAGATGATGAGTTTAATCATTTAAATTCTGAGTCAGATTCTGATTCAAAAAACTAGTTATCTCTTTCAAAGTCATTGAAGAAGTAAAGATCATATCTTTGTGCAGTCAAATCAAAGTTCTATTGAAAGAAAACTATTTTGAAAAGTCATTTCTAATCAATGCTTCTTTTATCTCTTAGAGCAATTCTTTCAGCCTTTGTTCTTTGATAGATAGTGATTTCGTCATCTACATGCTGATACATGACAAGCTAGTCAATAAAGTATGTCAGAAACTTGAAATACAATCTATATTACTAGCAAAAGAGAAGTTAATACGAGAATATGATGAGAAGTTAGTTAGAAAGATAATTACTCATAAGATTCTACTCAATCTCATGATTGAAAGTCATGAGAAATTGATTATGTCAATGCTGATAGCTGATATTAAGCATCATAAAGCTATATTGAGCAAACTCTGAATGAATAAAAATGAAATATTATTGAACATGAAACATGATACTATCATATTTTCTGATCAATTAAATATTTCTATCTCGATTTTTTCGATCTCGTCAAATACAAAGCACTTAAGTTGATCGCGATCAACTTTAATCTCTTCAGCAGCTCACAGTCAAATCTTTAAGATGCTTAAGCACTCAGTTTCAACCGTTCAGAAAAAGTCTTTCTCGATTCAAAACATAAATGTTGTTTCTTTTTAAGCTCTGATAAATAGAAAAAAAAAGAATCAGACAGAGATTTTTGCTATGTTCATCGAAAACATCGATAGAAAAATCATCTACAATACTCAATGCAAACTAGATGTCATAAACGTCTTCTTCGTCAATGAAACGACTCAGAATCTAGAAGATATTAAAGTCAAGCTATTATTGAAGTATCAAGATTTTCTAGATGTTTTTAATCGAGCTCAGATAGACAAAATATTATCTCATCATTCATATGATCATAAGATAAAGCTTACTAGTGACGTAACGTCATCTTGCTGTCGAGCATATTGAATATCTTTCTACAAGCTTCAGAAAGTAAAGAAATATCTGAACAAGAATCTTTTCAAAGAATTTATAATCTTTAGCAAAGCGTCATATTTCTCACTTGTTCTGTTCATCTTAAAAGCAAATGAAGATCTACGATTTTGCGTTGACTATTAAAAGCTCAATGCTATTATCAAAAGAAATCGCTATTCTCTATCACTCATAAATGAGATAATCAACAAAATAGTTGATTGCAAACATCTGACTTAATTAGATATCATTTCAACTTTTAACAAACTGCGAATGCATTCTGATAGTGAAGATTACACTATCTTTATCATTGCTTTAGAAGCATACAAATCAAAGATGCTATCTTTTGAACTTATCAATGATTCTGTCTCATTTCAGCAGTATATGAATGATGTTCTTTGAAACTTTCTAAATGACTTCTGTCAAGTCTATCTAGATGACATTCTGATCTACAGCAAAACTTAACAAGAACATCAACAACATGTCAAGATGATATTAAATCATTTATGAGAAGCTGATTTACCAGTAGATATTTGAAAGTGCGAATTCAACGTAGAAGAAACTATCTTTTTAAAAGTCATAGTTTCAGAACAAGATCTTCGTATGAATTCTATCAAAGTGAAAGTCATAGTCAACTGAACTACGTTGATCAATTTAAAAGAAGTTCAGAGCTTCGTGAAATTTGTTAACTTTTATCGTCGTTTCATTAGAGACTTCTTGAAGCTAGTCAAATCATTCACTCAGCTGACTAGAAAAAACATATTTTTTGTTTAAAATGAAGTTTATGTTCAAGCTTTTGACAATTTAAAGAAACAGATCAGCTCAATCTCAGTACTACGACATTTTGATTTCAAATGACAGACTATTTTAAAGATCAATGCATCTGACTACATCAAAGATGAAATATTATTTCAGTACAATGATGAGAATATTCTTCACTCAGTAGCTTTCTACAGCAAGAGCATGATTCTCGCTGAATGCAATTATCATATCTATGACAAGAAATTGCTAATCATTATTCAATGCTTTGAACACTGAAGACTTGAGCTAGAATGCACGAAGCTGCTCATTCAGATGTTCATTGATCATCAGATTTTAAAGATCTTCATGAAAAACAAACAGTTAACTCAACATCAAGTCAATTATCTAGACATTCTATTTAAGTTTAACTTTCAGATCATTTTTCAATCAGACAAAATAAACACTAAAGTCAATGCTTTAATCAGAATGTTTCTGATCAACGTTTCTGAATCAATTCAGCGTACTGAAGATCACTATCAGATCATTCTGACATTTAATAGAATAAATATTCTAGCTATTGAATCTGAAGTTGATCTCTATCAGCGAGTAAAAGATATCAACAAGACAGATGAGCTTTGCAATGAGTATAAGCAAGCTATAAGTGAAAACAAGCAGAAGCTACATAGCACTGAATTGAAGCATTGCAAGATCATTGATGATGTTCTGTTTAAAAAAGATCTACTGTGAATTTCTGAGAATATGCATACGAAATTGCTAAAGAAAATTCATGATCAGTCTTTCATCTTTCACTCTGACAATCAAAGAACTATTAATTTAGTTCAACGTTTCTACTATTGATCAGATCATTGAGCAATAATTAGACGTTACATTCGAAATTATCATGCCTGTTAACGAAGCAAGACATCTAGAGATAGCGTTAATGAACTACTTCATTCTCTATCGATTTCACAGAAACGCTGAAAAGATATAGTTATGAACTTCATCACTGAGCTATCTCTATCAAAAGATTATAATGTCATTTGCACAATCATATGTTGTCTCATCAAGAAACGTCACTATGTTCTTTGTCATTGAGAAGACAATGACATCTCAGTTGAAGAAATGATTTGAATCATGCTATAAAACATTTATTGACTTCATGATTTATCTAGTTCTATTGTTTTAAACAGAGACTCTCAGTTCATATCAATCATGTAACAAAGTCTTTGCAAGCGACTAAGAATTACAGCTAGTTTATCAACAGCTTATCATTCTGAGATCAATGATCAATTGAAACGAGCTAATTAAGATGTTGAACATGAACTAAGAATTTACTGCAATTACATGCAGAACGACTGAGCAAAATGACTATCAATGATAAAATTCAGCGAGAATTTCAATATTTTCTCAATCATCTCAATGACTTCGTTCTACTTCAATAAGAGTTTTCACTCATGAATAAGTTTTGATTCAGATACAACTGACTACAAAACAACTTGTGAACGTCTTAAAGCTAGAAAAGCAGATGATATTATTACTTGAATGAAAAAGCTTCTTATTTTTAATCGTCAGCAATTAGAAAAGATGAAGCAGATCATCAAAGCTCAGATCAATAAACATAAACAAGACATCATTTATAAAGTAGATGACTGAATTTGATTATTCTTTAAAAACATAAAGATAACTAGATTATGTAAGAATTTGAAAGACAAACAGCTAGAATTCTATCAAATCACTGTCAAAGTTGAGATCTTCTATCATCTTCATTTATCAATAAGCATAAAGCAGCTGCATTCAATGTTCAGTTCAAAGTTATTACGTTCTTATTTCGATGATTTCTTATCAGAATAGCATTCAGAATCTTCTAAATTTCTTACTATTGAAGATGATGAGCATTGAAAGATAGATGACATTCTGAACTTTAAATGATATCAAGATTGAATACAATACAAGATCAAATGAACGAGACTAGATCAAAACAATGAATGATACTATGTCAATAAAGAAGAATTCAAGAGCTTGAAAGAAGTTTTAGTTGAATTTCATAAACTTTATTCAGACAAGTTATACTAAATTGAAAAACAGTGAAAATTTTTGCGTTTCATTTGTTCTATTCATGCAAACATGAATTTTCAAAGAAAAGAGTAATGTTATGAATGTGTTAGAATTAAATAAGATCAAAGCTTTAACTTTAATTAATTCACAGTGAACGCTAGCGAGTTCACTGTGTATTAATTAGAGCTAGTTAACGATCTAGTCAAAATCTGACCTAGATCTGACTCAGATTTGACTCAAATATGACTCAGTATCTTTTTTCTTCTTTAGCATCTTCTAATTCGCTTCTATTGTCTTCTATGATAAACACACTTCTTTGTGTTACAAGTAGTTAACAGATGTTTATGATAAACACATTTCTTTGTGTTGCAAACATCTTTTGAATCAACATCTTTCTTATGTTTCAACACGTTCTCTTTGAGACTAGCGTCGATCTGAGTAACTACTATATAAAGCGTGTTCTTCTTGCTTTTGTATCTTCTTTCTTCTGTATTTTTAAAGTCTTAGTTATAACTATCTTTATAGATCAAACATTCTAGTCACGTACGCACTTTGATTAGTTTTTAGACATGATCTCAACATCACTCAATCTAGATGTGAACATGACTGTGTCAATTTTTATAAGATCGTCGATGATCTTTTGAAAGAACTAGCTGAGTTGTTCAATGATTCAGATAAGAAAGTCAACTTTCATAGAAAATACTACAACTTGATTCAAGAATCAAAGAAGTTCAGCGAGTTTTACACTCAGTTTCAACGATTATCTTTCTATCTGAAGTATCATGAAAAGCAACTGATCATTGATCTGAAAGATAAAATAAACTCTCATCTTCAATTCATTTGAATAAATCAATTAGTTCAATCTGATTTTCTCAAAGAGATTCATTTCTATCTGATTCATTTGAATAATAATCAGCGAGTCATTCAAAAAATCAAGAACAAAGTTAATCTCATTAAATGCATTGATGATCTGTCAAAGATCATCTTTCATAAAACTGTTGTTACTCAGTCAGTCAATTATTCAAAATCTGATCATCTAAAGTCGCGTGACGCGATTTTAACTAGCATCAAAGAAGCAGACGTTTTAGTTGAAATCTGTTTCTTATGTCATAAATCAAATCATAGCTTTAAAGAGTGCTCTGATCAATCTACTAAAATCAATGCAGTGAACAATAAATATAATCATTTTGAGGTTGATTTCAATTCAAATTTCGATTCAAAAAACTAGTCATTTCTTCAAAAGTCATCAAAGAGATAAAGATTATATCTTTGTGCAAACTAGACGAATTTCTATCAGAAGAGAATTACTTTGAAAAGTCATTTCTAATTAATGTTTCTCTCAACTCTCAGAATCAATCTTTTAGTCTTTGTTCTCTGATAGACAGTGATTCAGTCACTTTTATGCTCATACATAATAATCTAGTCAATAAAGTATGCAAGAAACTAGAAATTTAATTTATATCATTGACAAAAGAGAAGTTAATAAGAGACTATGATGAAAAAATATTTAAGAAGATCATCATTCATAAAATTTTACTCAATCTCATCATTGAAAGTCATAAGAAATTGACTGTATCAATACTGATAGTTGATATCAATCATCATGAAGTCATATTGAGTAAGTTCTGAATAAACAAAAACGAAATATTATTGAATATGCAAAACGACGTCATTGTTTTTTCAAATCAATTAAATACTTCTATTTTGATTTTTTCAATTTTTCTCAATTCAAAGCATTCAAGTTGATCATAATCAACTTCGCTTTCTTCTATCATTCAGACTAAGACTTCTATTATGCTCAAATGATCTGTTTTAACTATAACTAAGAAAGAATCATTCTTAATTCAAAGCATAAATGCAGCTTCATTCAAAATGCTGTTGAATTGTTCAAAGAAGAATCAAACTGAAGTCTTTGCTTTATTAATGATCAATATAGATAGAGAAATTACGTACAATACTCAGTGCAATTTGAATGTTTTAAATGTCTCTTTAATTGATGAAACAACTCAGAATTTGAAAGTTATTAAAGCGAAGCTATCATCAAAATATCATAAGTTTCTGAATGTTTTTGATCGAGCTCAATTGAATAAACTACTTTCTCATTGCTTCTATGATCATAAAATTGAGTTCACTAGTGATTTAATGTTTTCTCATTGTTGAGTTTGTTGAATGTTCTTTGTCAAACTTCTGAAAGTAAAGAAGTACTTAAATGAAAATCTGTTGAAGAAATTTATTACTTTTAGTTAAACTCTTTATTTCTTCTCTGTTTTATTCGCTCTTAAAGCAAATGAAGATCTTTAATTCTGCGTGAACTATTGAAAGCTAAATGTCATTTTCAAAAGAAATAAATATTCTTTATCATTGATAAAATAGTGAGTTGCAAGCATCTGACTAGATTGAACATCATATCAGCGTTCAACAAACTGCAAATGCACTTCAATAATGAGAATTACATCACTTTTATTACTGCTTTAGAAGCATATAAATACAAGATGCTATCATTCAAACTGACTAATAAATCAATCTTTTTTCAGCAATATATGAATGATGTTTTATGAGACTTTCTGAATGACTTTTGCCAAGTTTATCTAGATGACATTCTCATCTATAGCAAAACGAGAAAGAAGCATAGAAATCACGTCAAACTAGTATTGAGCTGACTATGTGAAGCTGAACTGCAGATGAATATTCAAAAATGCAAATTCAATGTAGAAGAGACTGTCTTTCTAGAAGTCATTGTATCAGAACTAGATCTTCATATGAATCTCAGTAAAGTGACAGTCATAGTCAGCTGAATTACTTTGATCAATTTAAAAGAAATTCAGAGCTTCGTGAGATTTGTTAACTTCTATCATCGTTTTATTAAGAACTTCTCAAAGCTAGTCAAATCATTTATTCAGCTGACTAGAAAAAACATGTCTTTTGTTTGAAATGAGATTTGTGTTCAAGTCTTTGACAATCTAAAGAAACAAGTCAGCTTAATCTCAGTACTTCGTCACTTCGATCTTAAATGACAAGCTATTCTGAAAATTGATGCTTTAAACTATGTAAAAGAAGAAATACTATCTCAGTACAATGATGAGAGAGTTCTTCATTCAATGATCTTCTACAGCAAAAGCATGATTTTCGCTGAAATCAATTATCACATCTATGACAAGAAATTGCTAATCATTATTCAATGCTTCAAACACTGATGATTTGAGCTGAAATGCACTGAACTACTTATTTAGATGTTCATCAATCATCAGACTTTGAAGATCTTTATGAAAAACAAACAGTTGAGTTGATGACAAGTCAACTATCTGAACATTCTATTGAAGTTCAACTTTCAGATCATTTTTAGATCAGACAAAATAAACACTAAAGTCAATGCTTTAATCAGAATGTTTCTAGCGAACGTCTCTGAATCAGCTCAGCGTCTTGAAGATCGTTTTCTGACTATTCTGATTCTCAATAGAGTCAATGTTCTATCTGTTGAATTGAAAGCAAATCTCTATCAATGAGTATGTATGATCAATTAAACTAATGAGCTCTGCAGCGAATATAAACAAGCTATGAACGAAAACAAGCTCAAATTTCATATCACTAAATTGAAAGACTGCAAAATCATTGACGACGTTCTATTTAAAAAAGATCTACTGTGAATCTCTGAGAACATGCACACGAAATTACTACAAGAAGTGCATGATCAATCTTTAATCTCTCATCTCGACAATAAACAAATCATCAATCTAGTTTAGCGTTTCTACTATTAATCAGATCATTAAGTTACTATTCAATGATACATTTGAAACTGTCATGCTTATCAGCGAAGCAAAGCTTCTAGAAATAGCATCAATGAACTTCATCATTCTCTTTCGATTTCACAGAAACGCTGAAAAGATATAACTATGAACTTCATCATTGAACTATCTCGATCAAAAGACTATAACGTTATTTGCACAATCATATGTTATTTCATCAAAGAACATCACTATGTTTTCTATCATTGAAAAGACGATGACATCTCAGTTGAAGAAACAGTTTAAATCATGCTATGAAACGTTTATCGACTGCATGATTTACTCAGTTCTATTGTTTCAAACAGAGACTTTCAATTTATATTAACTATGTGAAAAAGTCTTTGCAAGCGACTGAGAATCACAGCTAGTTTATTCACAGTCTATCATTCTGAGATCAACGATTAATCAAAATGAGTCAATCAAGACATTGAATGCAAACTTAGAATCTACTGCAATTACATGCAGAACGACTGAGTTAAATAAATATCTATGATGAAATTCAGCAACAATTTCAATATCTTCTCAATCACTTCAATGACTCTCTTTTACTTCAATAAAGAATTTTATTCTTAAATGAGTTTCAATTCAGATATGACTGACTATGAAACAACTCATGAACAACTTGAATTTAGAAAAGCAAATGATATTATCATTCAAATAAAAGAGTTACTGAGCTTTGATTATCAACAATTGAAAAAGACGAAGCTGATCATTGAAGTTCAGATCAATAAACATAGACGAAATGTCATTTATGAAGTAAATGATTGAGTTTGACTATCTTTTAAAAATGTCAAGACAATAAAACTTTGCAAAGATTTAAAAGACAAACAGCTGAGTCTTTATCAAATCACTGTGAAAGTGAGTATCTTTTATCATCTTCATTTATCAGTCAGCATGAAGCATTTGCATTCAATGTTCAGCTTAAAGCTACTGCAATCATATTCAGAAAATCTTCTATCAGAACAGCATTCAGAATTACTCAGATTAATCACTATCAAAGATGATGAACATTGAAAAATAAATGATATATTGAACTTCAGATGCTATCAAGATTGAATACAGTACAAAGTCAAATGAACAGATTTAAATAAAGATGATGAATGATACTATGTTGATAAAGAAAAATTCAATGACTCAGAGAAAGTTTTGAATGAATTTCATAAGCTATATTTAAACAAATCACGCTAAATATTGAAATAATTATCAACAAAAGTGAGTAAAGAAACTATATTCATGCAAACATGAATTTTCAAAGAAAAGAGTAATGTTACAAGCATATCAAGACTGAACAAGACTGAAGCTCTGATCAATTTGCAGTGAACGCTAGCAAGTTCTCTGCGTAATGATTAGAACTAATCAGCGAGCTAGTCAGATTTGACTCAAATATGACTCAGATATGACTCAACACTTTTTTTCTTTTTCAACATTCTTTTCTTTCATCAACATCTTGTTCATTTACATCATATTCTTCTCATGTCACAAACACATTTCTTTTAAGTTTAGCACAGTCTTTGAACATTACATACATAGAAGCTTTTGTATCAATCTTTCTCTGTATTCTTAATATTCAGTTATAGCTATTTCTAAAGATCAAGCACTATCAATTCTGATCTTCATTGATTGTATTGTTTAAACATGATTCTGACATGTGTCTGCAATTGCATTTCTTGCTCATTTTGCAGTTTTGAACAGTCTTCTTGAGAATTGTTCAACGTTTTGCATAATCTCTTAATATTCACTGCGTTTCTGTTTTCTGATGATCTTGTTCTTCTTGTCACATGCTTGAATGTACAAACAATCACAACGCGCGCAAAACGAACTTTTGAAAGAAGCATTATAAACGAGAGAGAAAAGATTGAGTAGATGAATAAATGATGACAAATTGCATGAGCAGCAGTAATGCTGATTCAATGACGGTTGCAAGCAGCGTTGACTTGTCACAAGAAAACAGCAATGCAAAGTTGCAACGCTTACGCAACAATGAAAAGAAGATAGCTGACATTATAAATCTACTAATAAAGACATCAACGTTAGAGAAAGAAATGAGCAAAGATTACTTGTGAAGAGAAATAGTACTGAAGCTGATGTGTCATCTTCGACTCGAATCAGAAGAAAAACATCACACGACTCAGAACGCATTCATCACGAAGAATGTACAGAAACTGAAGGCATCAGTTCAACTGCTAAGCAAGCAGTTACAAACGCAGAAAAATACGCGTTTCTCATTGAAAATCATGTCATGAGCAAACATGACAAAAGAAGAATTATCAACGAGAAAGCAACGTCTCAGAGAAGAGTCATCGTTGCTTTGCAAGAAATGTGAAGTCATGATAAAGATAGCAGACAAAGAAGAAATAAAGAAGATGCAGAAGAAAATCATTGAGCAGATTTTTCAGAGAATAGCAAACATGTCAACAAGTCAACGAAATCTGATCATGTCTTTTTGCAAGCTGAGTAGCAAAGACATCTTTCTTCACGCAGTCAGCTCAGATGCATGAGCAAATCTGAAAAAGATTCAAGAATGAGCAAAAGAAATTATGAACTTGACGCGCATATCGCGACGAATCTTCGCAGTGCTGACACATAACATATGTACTACAATCGACATGAGCAATCAGAAGAAAGTCATTAGCAAGCTGATAAAGAATAATGCAAGACTTCATGAGAATCTGAAGATTCTAAGAATAGTTTGACTCAAGAAAGTAGCAGAGAGCGAAAAGACTTATTCATCGCTCATCATGAAGATAACAACTGAAGCGATGACAAATCAACTGATGAACGTGAGTATGCTAAATGCATATTTTGAATGTGCATGCAAGCTGTTTGAGAAGAATTGTTGCATCACACAGTGCTTCAGATGTCAAGAATTTGATCACATAATCAGATTCTGCAGAAAGAATCAACGCTGCATCAAGTGCGCAGATAAACATCACATTAAAAGATGCATGATGTTTTCAAATAGAAAACGTTGCATTAACTGCAACAGAAATCACGAACTCTGAAGATGCATCTGTCTCAAATGACAACAGCAGATGAAACAAGCGTTCAAAATCTATAAAAACAAATCATTCAAATATTCAGAAGCATCTAAATACAATTGCACACTCTTGCAATTCTTGAGTTCTTCGCTGTCTTCAAGCTTTGCAGATTCAATGAACTCTTTGAATTCAATGAATTCTTCAAGTTCAATGAACTCTTCAAGATTTATGAATTCTCTCAGTTCAGCGAATTCGTTGAGCTCAACAACAGCTATGCTGAAAACACGCAGTCTAGTTGCTCATGAATTAACATGACAGATGATAGAAGTCAAGAAAAGACGCGTCAATCATTTCTCTTGTGTAAGTAGTGACTCAGATGAGACGTTGCTTGAGCAGAGTCAGAAATGACAAATCAGAAGACGAGATAAACTTTCAATGATTGAGAGCATTCAAAGAGTCTTCTTTTTGCAGAGTCAACAACAGCTACAAATAACTTTATAATAAATCAATCTTTTTTACAAATACTGCAGTACAATATCAGAAAATCATTGAAAATTCAGAAATCATTTCTAATCAACAGAAAAGTTCGTGATTTCAACATCGTAGTCATACAGAAGCAGAGTCACAACATTAATGACATGCAATCATTTAACTTAGTTTACAACTTCTTTTATCTAGTGAAAAACACGTTATCACAGTTAAGAACTTGCATATATGTGAATAAACACTTAAGATTCAATCAATGAATGATAGAAATAGCTGAGTCAAACATCTGCTTGATCAGAATATTAACTTGCAACACAGATGATGAAATGCAGACGTTGCAACTTATAAACGTTTACAATTTGTGTTCACTGTTCTCTACATCTACAGAGAAATCTTTAATCATTTTTCGCTTGAGCGAGTTACTCAAAAACAACTGCAAACAACTGATCATGAAAGATTTCAATCTACATCACTCTCACTGAAAGAAATAAAGATGCTTCACTTAATATACAGCGATCAACAGTTTACTTGACATCATTACTAATGCTAAGCTGAAATTATTGCTGAAATCAGACATTATTACTCGCAAGACTCATAATCAGTTTACAACTATTGATTTAGTCTTTAGCAGCGAGAAAATACAGTTCATGACATGCAAGTGTAAGATACGCATTGATCTGCATCAAGAGTCAAATTATCTTTCAATTGTCACAGAACTTTGTTTACAAACAACTTCAGTACAGTCTTCAACTCAATGATTATGAAAGAAAATGAATACAGAAGCATTAAGCGCGTATCTGTATATGCATCTTTCGTCGAATCGTTTCTTGAACAGCAAGACAATGATGAACGAAAAAGTATGCAAAGTAATCAAGATGTTACAAGAGATTATTGAGAAATCTACTCTTTTGACAAAGTCATCAAGTCAAGCAAAGAACTTCTGAAATTTGAACTGCTCAGAGATAGTAACGAAATCAAGACGACTGCGAATCATATAAAAAACACAAAGAACATTAAATGTGTGAAATGAATATCTGAAACACAATGATCATAAAAACAAGATCATTTAACAAGCGAAGCGCGCACATTTCAGATCATAAATGCATGAGCTGAGCGACGCATTTGAATCAATATGATGCTTCGCAAAATGAGTCAGAATCAAAAGTCAGTTATTTAAAAAAACTTTCTCAGTTTTTGTCACTGAAGTGAAGAAACATTGAACAAATGATAATGATGTTTGAGAAAAAAATCAAGATATTGCAAGAAAAATTCTTTCTTTCATTCTCTCAGACAGACATCAATGACATCACGAACTCATTTATACTCTTGACAGTGTCATTTGACTTACGCATCTCAGAAAATGAAGTGAGACAGACAATTAAAAGAATAAAAGCAAACAAAGCATCAGATGTTTTAAACATTTCAAACAAAGTGCTGCAGATGAGTCTTGCAGAACTGACTTTGATACTGATGAGTTTATTCAACGCATGTGTAACATACAGATATCATTCTAAGCAGTTCAAAAAGACTCAAACAATAGTACTATGTAAATTGAAGAAGAGTGATTATACTGATTCAAAGACATATTGATTCATTGCTTTGCTTGATATCATGAGCAAAGCTCTGAAGTCAATCATGATTAAAAGACTGAGCAATATAGCTGAGACTCATCACATGCTATTTGATGCTCAAATGAGAGCGAGATGCAAGTGATTCATGATCTTGACATTAAATCTACTAGTAGATCAGATTCACACAGTATAAGACTGTGAAATTAAATACGTAGCATTCATGCTAAGTTTAAACATCATTAAAGCATTCAATTAAGTCTTGCACGTCAGACTTCTGCATACTCTGAAAATGAAAAGAACTTCAAACTATATAGTTGAATGAGCATGCAGCTTTCTTAAGAATCAAGAAACATTGCTGAGATTTGATGAGTAAATGAGTGACATACGCGAGATAAATGCAGACATATTGCAGAGATTTCTTATTTCATTGATTTTCTTTCTATTCTTCAACGCAAGTCTGATTGAGAAGTGCAAAGCACTGAAAATTAAGATTGAAGTGTTTGACTTTGTAAATAACATTAACATTCTAGCATATAATAGATTCATTGAAGAAATTTGCAGAACATTGAGCAAAGCATACAACGTCTGCGCGAAATAAGCTTGCACTTATGACACAACATTTGCATCAGAAAAGTATGAACTTACACACTTCATCAGAAAATCAAAGAGATTTAACATGATGACTAGCATATAAATAAAAAGCTCAGTTATCAAGTTGAAATCAGACATGCAAGTTCTGAGAGTACAATTGAACATGAAATTGCAATGAGATGTGCATCTTCGTCAAATCGAAGCGAATCACATCACATAAATGCAAGCACTTAGTTGACTTGAAGTCTTCACATAAGAGATAATCTTCACAAAAGCAAGACAGATATACTCAGCAGTAGTAAGATCAGAAATTGCATTCAAAGCATCAGTCTGACATCAGTGAGAAAAAGAGAAAAAACTGTCAGGCAAAGAATGCAGACTTGAAACACTACAGAATCAGACTCTGTGTCACGTTGCAAAAATGTTCAAAAGAGTAAGCATCGAGATTCTGAAAGCAGAAATGTACACAAGTTCGCTGCATATTCATCTGAACATGCTGCAAGACAAGATCACGTTACGCAGTTGAGTCAACAATCGTACGCAGAAAATCAAACAAACATGCAAACTGATATGCACTCATCTGATGAGTGTTAATCACATCATTTCTCGCTCTTTCATCATCAAGAAAGTGATGCTTCTGAACAACTCAATTCAAGAAAACGCGAAAATATAGTTGAGATGCAAGCAATTAGTTCTTGCTGCAACAATTTCAACTAGTGACAGCATTGCAATAATGCAGTATCACAGAAGTCAGTGAAAGCAATGATGAAAAAAATATAGAAAATGCATTGCAGATGTACACGTCATCTCAACACAAAGATCACATCTGTTCAACAAGATGATAAAGATGCAAAATGATTTTCAGAGAATCAAGAACACTCTTGTCACTTACATTAAAATTGAATGCATAGATCTGAATGTTTATCTGCACTTCAGAAACGTTTCAGACACAGATAGTGTGCAATGCAACTGCAACTGAGATCATCAAATGATGAAACATGTACTCATGCATTGCTTGAACTGATTGCATCTGCGATCAAGAATGCTACAAGATATCGACTTCTTGAACTATCAAATAATCATCGCTATCACGAAGAGTTTCAGAGCAGCTGCAAGAATGATGATGAAAATGAAGCTTTTGAAGCAATTTAAAGTGACTAAGTCACTCATTCTTTAATGTGCAATCAATGTGAACTAATTTGATACATAGTCTCATAATGATAGTTTCAACTGCGTGAAGCAGTTGTATAAACAGCGAGTGATTTTCTATCTCAAAAAGTTTTGTTCACTCAATATAAATAGCATAAAGTCTTTCATGAGTCAACTTAATCGATGTTACAAGAATGTATGAATTTATTATTATTATGCTTGAATATACTCTGTTCAATCATCAATGATTCAACAACTTCTTCTTATTTATTGCATGCTTTTAATAATCTTCATACACTTTTTTGTTCATTCTGCTTTGATCATTTTATGTGATTTTGCTCAAAGAATGAAAATCTCAATGATCTTCTTTAATGCATTCAACAATTGCTTGATGTACTCATTTATGTATCAACATTTCATTTCATGATTCAACAATGATTTCAATATTTGTTCTTTCAAAGTATTAATGAATTTCTCTTCATTTATTGTTTTTCAGTTGCAACGTGATTTTCACGCTGACTTTTTGCAGACTCTGAAATTTATAATTGTCTGTATTAATAAATGATCTGAAAAGTTTTTCATTTCTTCATTGATTTTACATCATATTAATCAATTTATAATGTTGTTTATTGTGAAGATTAAATTTATTATTATTCGAGATTCTTGATAATTTCTCGTAATTGTGTCTTAAGATAATGCTAGCAATGCATTGATGTTTATAATCATTTTAATTAATTCATTTAACAATAAATGTTATCTTGAATAAAATGATTCTTCTTATGTAAAGTGATGCAAATTAAAGTCTTTTACAAGAATGCTTTCTCTTAACATGTGCAGCATCTTTTCAATGTTTGAAAGATTTTCTTTTTCATGAATAATCTCATGATCTCTGAGTGATAAATTATATGCTTCGTGAATGTGTATAACTTTCTGAATTATCTGTGCATTATTTATTAATGTTTATAACATAATTGTATTCACATTTTTGAAATATCATGTTGAATATCAGATGTTGCTGTTGATTTTCTTGTTTATGTAGAAACAGATTCTATCTTCATTATTCTTCAGTGTGAAGTTAACAATTGCTGAGCAATATGCTTTGAAAATATCATTAAATCATCAGAGTTTTTGAACAATCAAAATGTCATAGTTCTTTATTTTTTTCTCATATAGTAATGTTATCATCATCTTTTTTCTGAACTTGTGAACGTTGTACTGTAGTATTTAAAGCTTCTTTTGCTGAAATATTAAAATTCACATTTCAAACTGTTTTATATTCTCTTGAATGTTTGTAAAACACTTGCTTCACTTGTAAAATTCTTAACAGAAAATGACATTAACAACGACATGATTGATATTGATTTTGATTCATTTGATCTTAACTTCTTGATTAAGTGATTCATTATAGTGTTTTTTGATGTGATGACTGTGCTGAGCAAATGACTTTCATTCATTAAGCATTTTTGCTTTCTCTTCAAGTCGTTGTTCATCAATGATTTCAGATTGATAAATGTTTCTGTGAATGTCTTTAATGTCACTGTTTTAAGTTCTCTGTCTTCGTACAACATGATATAAAGATCTGTGCTTTGTGACTCTTTTTATTCTTTCTTTTTCAGCTTGTTGTTTATGACATTGAGAGTTAAAGATTCTATGTATGTTTCAACATACTTCATATTTTTACATGTTTTAAGTCTGTTTGTAAAAACAATGCTTCAAGCAATGATTCAACATGCAATAAATGCATTTTTATTTATTTTTGCATTCATATATTTTGTGATCATATTCTTGATACTTTAAACATTGATGCACTCTGCAACTTAAATCATAAAACTATGTGATCTTTATGTTGATCTCATGATATACTTTCTCATTAATCAGCTTGTTCATCATTTCAGTGCTGATTACATGTATCATCAGCAAAATGTATTTCTTCTGCTCACTTTTCTTTGTGAGTTACTTAATTTTCTTGATCATCATTTCTGAATGTATATTTTTGTTGATCTTGATGAGTATCTTTACTTCTTTCTTCTTTATATTCTTAAACATTTCTTTGATTTTAATTTCATGTATCACTACTTCAAAACTGATTTTGCATAAACATGCATTCAACAATATCTCTTTGATTCAAAAATCATTTTTCTTCAATGTTTTTTTGCTGCTTTTCATCTTGATTCAAAATATCAGCAGTTTTGATTATCTTTTTATCATCTTTATGTTCTTGCGTGTCAACAGCATCTCGTCAACGTCAATCTTTCTTGCTCATCTCACTATGTTCTTTGTTATTGTTGTCATGATTCTCTTTACTTCTTCTTTTTCTTTGATGAAGATCTTTACTTCAAATTTCTTACAATGATTTCTTTCACATTGATGATGATATGTCAACATTGAACACAAGATGACTTTCAAATGATGTTGTTGACTTCACGCTCGCTCTCTTCACTCAGCTGTCAACGTGTTTTCTCTTCTTTATGAACTCTTTTTCAAGTCTGTTCATTATCTTTTTCAGTCTTTTCAGCTGATTCTTCATGCATTGATTGATAGTTGACGCAGCGACACGTTAACACATCAGCTTTTCTATCATTTCTGTCAAACTTCTCATCTCTTTTCAGAACATCAGCTCGTTGTTTCTACGTTCGTTGAGCTCATAGAGTACTCGCAGCTTGTGTAATTTCTTCTGTATATCTTTCGTCTTGACTGAATTCTTCTGCGAGATAGCGATAATCGTCTCTCGTTCATTCGTCGACGTCACGTCGACGACGCTTCTCATCTGTTCTTGACGGTCAGGATGAAGCGCGAGCATCATGCCGATGGTGTGCTCTGTCTCTAGATAGTTTAAGTAATTCGTTTTCGTGCCTTCTTAATTTCTGATTGTGAGATTCTAAGTTTGTGTAATTGATCTAAAAGTTATTAGTGTAGCTTGAACTAGGTATTGTCACAATCATGGTCTAGACGTTGGTTGAATCATTGAACAACGTCTACCTCAAATGCTATCTTGATTATAGGAGATAAAGCAAGCTCAACCTCACT
>JAABUV010000415.1_pt1 | contig 64445 bp, 37 predicted proteins | sample 5559971 | NCBI WGS metagenome assembly JAABUV01 (sample SAMN10711881, study PRJNA513362) | rock metagenome | isolation source: Antarctica rocks | place: Antarctica: Victoria Land, Knobhead nord | collected 2015-12-19 | reverse complement strand
TAGCTAGTTAAACGCTATAGTCCCCGCTCCTAGACTAGTAGGTAGACTAAGTTTTTAGTATATTTTATAGCTAATATTAATCTCCTAAAATCCCTTATACTCTTTCTCTCCTCTATATTTAGTATATAATATATTCCCTATATTTTCTATTAATATTTATACTACTATTTTTAATTAAGTATCTACTAGTAGTATATTTATAGAACTTAATAGTATAATCTCTAATACTAAATATCTACTAAATAATTTACCTAATCTACTACTAAATAGGCGAACCCTATTAAAATATTAGTAACCTTAGAAGATAGTAGGTAATAAAAAAGCTATTAGAAGAAGGGTAAGAGGGAAGTAAAAGAGATAGCTAATTATAATATAATAATAGAAACCTAGATATATATTAAGAAGATAAATAGGGTTAATTATAACTAATATAGTATTATAGTATAGGTATTACTAGAAATTTAATATCTATAAAAAATAATAGACCTAGTAATACCGCGTTTATTATTTAGTTATCTAGTAAGAGAAGTTATTATAAACCTTCTATAAAAGGCTATATATTTAATATAAATATAAGCCTCCGCTTTAAGTATACTTTAGGAAGTAATAGAGGCTAAGGTTATTAATAATCTTAGTAGTATTTTATATTATATTATAGACTCTTAATATAATAGATACTAACAAATTATTAGTAGCCTAATTATATATATTCTATATAAAGAGAGTTACTATATAAGTAAAGGATAAAGACTTATTTAGAAAGCTATAGAATAATATAAGTCTTTAGATAGTATAAAATATAACTTCCTTAAATAGTACCTATATTATATTATAATTACCTTTTATTATTTTAAGTACTACTAATAATTAGAATAATAACTATAAATCTAAAAATTATAAGCGCGGAACTTATCTATAATTATTAATAATAATAATAATAAGACTAATTATAAAGACCTTAAAGAATATATTAAAGAGAAGAAGATAGATCTTAAAGAATATATTATAAAGAAAAAAAATAAAGGGGTATAAGAGTATAGCTAGATTTAGTACTTAGAGGTCTATTATTAGCGTAAAGACTAACCTAGAAAAGGTTAAAGATAAATCCTATTACTAAATTATAGTAATAAACTATTAATTAAAAGTATAATATAAGGAGAATCTTTAATTTATTATATCTATAAATTATAGCTATTTATATAGGGAAATAGGCTATATCTTATAGTAGGAGGTATAATCTATTAATAGAAGGCGCGAGGTAGCTAAACTCCTAAAGTACCTATTTAAAACCCTAAATAATTAGAAGATATACCTATATAATATTAGCTATATCTATATTAGGCTTAAAACTATTAGCTACTAGATTATAATTATTAGGCTATTATAAAGTAGGTCTAGGGAGATTAACTAAGCGCGTATTATTTATATTACTAAAACGCCGGTCTTAAAGATAGCTAGCTATATTATACTAAACGGCCTTTTCTCTATAACTAAAGTATATATATAATAGAGGGAGGGGCTTATTATAAATCTAACTATTCTACCTAGGTTAGTAATATATATAGAGATGACTAGAATAATGACTAGAATTATAGAATTAATATACCTTAATAAGTAGTAGATATAAGCTACTAGTATAATAGTTAGGGTAATATCCTAGGTTTAAGTATTAATCTAGGTAATCTAACTTATGTAATAAGCTATATATTAACTTATATTAGACTAGCTAAGTATAAATAAATAAACTTATTTTAAAGTTTATTATATATTCCTACTATAATTAGCTAGACTTTTATAAGATCTATTAATCTATAGGCTAATACTAAGTAATATTATATCTCTTTTAATTATAAAGCGCGTCCTACTTACGCGTAGCTTAGAAAATTAGATTTATATAATTAATATATTATTTAAAGAGGGAGTTAATTATATATAAATTACTTAACTTAGCCTCTTTATTATTAATATCTTCCTATGCTAAGTCCCTACTATTATTATTAGTATATATAATAGTACGCGTAGTAAGCTATATATTATAACGCTTTACTACTACTTTAGTATAAATTCTAGTAGTAATCCTTTAAGAATATTAGATAACTAGAATAATAACTATAATTAGGAGAATCTTACCTTTAATTTATAATAAATTATTAAAGATAAGTAAGCTATCCTTCCCTTTCTTATATAGACTTATTATAATAAAGTAAGGACTTCTTATACTTCTTAATAATATAGCTAATAGTTATAATATTAGCTTTCTTTACTAATTCTACTACCTTTTTACCTAATATAAAAGACTCTATATATATTTATAAACGCTTTATATATATATTCTTACTTAATTCTTTAACTATCTTACGCTTTACCTAAAGACCTAGGTAGCGACCCCTTATACTATATATTAAGCCCTATATAATACTAGTATTATTACTATTATAGGTATTAAGGCGCTAGAGGAGGGTTTTATTAAAGTCTTCTTCTTTATCTTTAATATTTATAGTAGTTAGTAGGATATTATATAAGTTTTAAAAGAGCCTTTATATTATAATCTACTAAATTAAACTCTAATACCTACTCTACCTTTACTACCTTATATTTACCTTCCTATATTATTAATTCTAGCTATTATTATAGTTATTAATAATAAGATATATATACCGCGTACTATTGTATTATAAATTATTAATACTTAAATAGATTTTAATAATATATAAAGGAAGTATTAGGTAGAGATAGGAATTAAGGGATTTATTTTAATTATAAAATATACTAGTCTTAATTAGGTTATAATAGCCCTACTACTTATTCTTAGTATTAGTACCTAGCGCTAGTAGTAAATAATATAAATATTAATTCTTTAAGTAACTATAATTATTATTAACTATAGATTTTCCTAATAATATATTATATACTATTATTAATAAAGGCGTATCTTTATACGCTTAAATAGTATTAAATAGAGAGGTATTACATATAATAGTAGAATTTTAAGTTCCTAGCCTTATAATACTAGTAGAGGCCTCCCGCTACTAGTAGTAAATCTCTATAAATAATAATTCTATAAATATTCTAACTATAATAATAACTATATTATACTATAGGATTCTATAATAATATAATAATATAATATATAATAATATTAAATATATAAATTAATTATAATCTTCTCTAATATTAATTAGAGGAGTATAGTAAATAATAGAGTAGTTTTAAGTAGAGAATAGTAAGAAATCTAAGTATTTACTTAAAATAATAATAGCTAAGGATATCTTATTTAAAAGACTTAATTATCTAACTTATAACCTCCTCTAATATTATATACGTATGACTCTAGAACTCTAGGAGTATATTAGTCTTATATTATATATATTATATCCTTATTATATAATTATTTATTTTATTTTATAGTAATTTAAGTATATCTACCCTTCTATAATTAATAGTATAGCTTAAATTAATAAGATGGTATTTATATATTTCTAACCTTATTAGATATAATTAATTACTTCTAATAAAGGTATTTAATTCATAATAGCTAATATAGTAGTATAGAAAGCTCGTAAGACTATAGGTAGTAAAGGTAGTAAGAAGGCTATAAGTCCCAAGTCTAGTACTACTAAAGGTCTTCTAGGTTTAGGTACTTAGAAGAAGCCTAAATAGAAGTATAGTAGTATATCTTTATAGCTATTATTCTACTTATTACTCCTAGCTAATAAAGTATATAAGCTATTACTCTTTATAAGATCCGCCGCTACTAGAAAACTTCTAATCTCCTTATTCTAAAACTCCCTTTTTATAGACTTATTTATAAGATTACCCTTAATTTATATACTAGTACTAAATTCTAGACTAAGGTATTAAAGGGCTTATAAGAAGCTTTAAAAGTATTCTTAATAAATATATTAGAAAGTAAGTTATCTATTTATTTCTAATATAGTTAATATTAATAATTATAGTAGTATTAAACCTATATACTATATACGCGAAGTATATTACATTAATACTAAGGGATATTTAGCTATATATACAAATTATAAACCCTTATAATTATAAAGTATTTACTCTAATATAGTTTATAAGGCCTAAACTTCCTAATAATTAGTATACTATAGAATTATAATATTCTTTATATATAATAGCTTATTTATAATAGTATTATTTCTAGTTATTATTCTAGTTATTATATTTACTTAACGTGACTTTCTATTCTCTCTATATAGATACTAAGCTCCTCTAAGTAATTATAAGATATCCTATAAATATCCTATCCTAAAAGAAGGTCCTACGAATAATCCATCCCATAGGATTATCCTACGAAAACCTATACTATCCTAGAACGGGATGGGACTAAAATAGCTAATCCTATACTATAGTACGGTATAGTAGGCGAGACTAATATCCCATACCATCCTATATCTTTCCGGCTAGTAATAGTAGCTTAAAAGATATATTATTATAAAGAGATTTACCTACTAAATTCTATATAATAGTCTAATATCTTAGCGCCTACTAATTCTATTAGGGATTTTTTCTTCCTACTTATTATTACTATTTAATAGTATACTATAGATTTTAATACTCCCCCTAATTCTTTATTATATATAACTTATACTAGCTATCTTTAAACTACCTACTATTACCCTTCCTATTCTAAACTAAGCTCCTCTAGCTCCCTTATAATACCTTCTAAGCGGGTAGCTCTTTCTAAGCTAGACTATCATACCCTTAATAGTAATAATAAGAGGGCCTAATCCTATAAGGGTAATAGTATAAGGCGTACTAGACGCTTAAAGATAACTAATATAGGTACCTAAGTTTAATCTATAATCCTTAAGGCTAACCTAATAGATATTACGTTAATATAACCTCGCCCTTAAGATATATTATTAGGGATTCACCCTTATATTAACCTTAATAAGGGTATTACTCCCTAGTAGTATATAGTAACTACTAATATAACTATTTAAGTAGTTATTCTATCTAGGAATCCTTAATAACCTACTCCCCCTATTTTTAAAGAGACCCCCTAAGAAATTACTCCTCTATTAGCTCCTAAATATTATCTAGATACGCGTTACTAGTACGCCTACTAGTAGGCTAATTAAGATAATAATACTAAGTACTAGCCTCCTATTTAATAAGGCTTATACCGGTAGTAGAATAATATATATTAGGGGCGGACGCTAGGCTAGGGATATTAAGTATATAGTGATTCCTATATAGTAAGATATATAGAGCTTTACTAGGTTAATAAATTATTTAATATTACTAGTAATATATACCCCTATTATAACGTACTATTATAGAAAAATAAATATAGTAACTTAGAGGATAGTTAGTAGCTATACTATAATAGTAGGAAGAATAATTAGCTATCCCCTAACTAGTTATATAAGCTAGCTAATATTAACTTATTACCTAAGAGGCCTTAAAAGGAGGCGGAGCTTAGGGTATAATTTATTAATATATTACTTAGTAACGTAGATAATATTATTATTAATAGATAATTTATAGGAAGGAGGATTATATATAATAAAGAATTTTTAGATAATATTATTAGCTATAATAATTATCTCTCCTTTACTAGTTAGGGTATAACTAATATTAATACCTATATTAGTTAAACTACCTTCTAGATCTAGGGGTCTATTTATTATCTAATAGGTCCTCTTATTATTAATAATAACCTTAGGCTAAAATTCGCCTAGATCTATATACTAGATAGTATATAGGAGTAATTAGACGTTTAGTATTAATATTTTAATAATTTAAATTAAGATACCCTTACTTCTACTTAGTATACCCTCTAGTCTATTAACCTATATATCTAGGGGTTTAAATCCTACTATAATTACCTTAAGGAGAATAAACTATAATATCCTATTAATATTATAAGTATCTATATCTAATAGCTAAATCTTAAATAATAGGATAAGGGTACCTATAATCGCCCTACCTTTATAAGGGTAAGCTATATTATAATAACTCCTAATAATACTATAAGAGGCTAGATTAAGCGGGATATCTATATTAAAACTATTAAGGGGGGCCTTATATTAATTCCTAATTAGTATCCTTCTTATATAACCCTCTAATATCCGCTCCTATTTCCCTTTAGTAAATAGTTATAGTATAACTACTTCCTATTAGCTAGCTATAAGCTTCTAGGCGATTATCTACTATATATATTATAATAGAACCGTGTTACTAGTACGCTTACCTAGTATATCTTAATTAATAGCGATAATAAACTAGAGTATAAAGAGGGTAGTAATCTTAAATAGGAACTAGAATAGTATATTAGCGGCGAGTATATACCTTAGGGTTATAATAGGTCTTAGTAAGTAATAAGATAATAATTTTATATAAAATAGATATAAGTAAGACTATTTAATATATTTCCCTAATTATTTTCTAGACCTAAATCCGCTTAATTATAAATAGTTCTAAATAATTTAGATATTAGTTAGGGGATAGTTAATATAATTTAAATAATTAGCTAATTAATATCTAGATCCGACCCGATTTCTTTAATTATATTATTAATAGTAGATATCTATTTAGCTATTAGGCTACTAATATCTAGATATTAATAGAGCTTAATAACCTAAATTAGTATTATTAGAATTAATAGACTATTTAGGCGGACTACTACTCTAGCGTAATAGATAGGCTTAGTATTAATCTAGATATCTCGCTTAAAGATATTAGTAGTAAGGTAACTATCTTCCTATTAATAATACTAGGAAGCCTACGTACTATAAAAGCGAGAATATAAGACGCTATAATAATAGTCTAAAAAAGGGGTAAACCTAATTTTTTTATTACCTTTATATATAATTCTAAGTAGCCTAATATTTAGAGCTTATTAGTATTTAGTTAGATATTAGAGTACTATTATAAATTAATTACTTATATCTTTAATTAGAAGCTCTAGGAGCTAATAAAGGACCTCCTTAAGTAATATATCCTTAATATTTATATAGCCTATTATTATATTATTAAGTTTTAGAAGTAAGGTCTCTTATATACTTATATTCTCTTTATTATATAGGAAGAGGATTAGATCTAGATAGTTAGTAATATTAATAGCCTTATTTAAGTATTTATCCCCCTTTAATAGGATAATAATATATTATAAGAGTTAGTCTTATAATATATAGGTTATAATTACTATACTAGCGTTTCTAGTAATAGATATTTTAGTTAGGAGAAGAATTATTATAGTAAGGCTTTTTTAAAGTAAATAAAAGCTAATAGATAGTAATAAGCTTTATAAGACTATATTAATAGAGTTTTTTAATATAAACTATCTCGCTAAGGAAGCTTATAATAATAGTTAGCTATTACCTTTTATAAAATAGAACGGGAAACGCCCTACTATTATAAGGGATCTACTTAACTATTTATACGCGGATTTTCCTAAGGTCTTTATATAGAATAAAAGAAATAAACGTTAGAAAATATATAAAAGGGGGGAAACTCTTAGGTATATTAATTTTATTAGTCCTAAAATTAAGGATCTCTACTATTACTAACTACTCCTCTATTATATTAAGGGGGCTATATTATTTAATAACCTCTAGATAGTAGACGGCTAGCTAATAAGATAGAAGGAGGCTTATATAGAGCTTAAGTTAACTAAAAATAATAGATATACTAATAAAATCCTTAATAAGGGAAAGGATTTTTAGGGAGGTTATAAGCTACGTAGTCTTTTTATATTAATATTAGTTAAACTCTAACCTACTAACGCCCTTACCTTATAGAATAAGTATAAGGAGTATATCTTAAACGACTATTTATACCTCTTATAATAGGATTTTTTAATGCTTTAGATCCTAGATAATTACTATAAGTAATAGTTATTTACTAAATAGTATACCCTTTACCTTATTAACGGCTAATTAGAATATTAATTAACCCTTAAATATACTAAGGATCTAGCCTAATATAGCCTACCTATTCTAACTATCCTATTTAATAATTTTAATAATATTCTAAATAGACTTTTACGGGAAGAAATATCTTACTAAATTACCCCTAATAAGGCTAAGGTCTTATAGAATAGGCTAAATACTAACTAATACTATACTACTAATTAGATTATTACTACTATTAACGCTAATATTAATAATAAATTTAGGGCTCTAAGTATACTATTCTTCCTTAATAGTACTAGGGGGACTAGTAAGATAATAGTTTAAAATACTATTATAAAAAGGCTATATTCCTAGTAAAAGGTTACTCTAGTAGTAGTATCTTCTAGTATTATATTAATGCTATTATAAGGAGGTTAGACTACTTACTTATAGTTTAAGATACCCCTAGACTCTAATACTACCTCCTTATATAGGATTAAAAAGGGGACTAATCTTACTAAGCTAATTAAGCGAGCTTATATTATCTTTTAAGATAAGTCTCTTATATAGAGTTAATATAATATAGAAGCTATTAGTTATAGCCTTTAAGATATTTATAATAATAACTAGGCTTATTTTAGGGGTAAGGTAATCTACTTTTATAATAACTTCTAATGAATACTCCTAGTTATTCTAGGAGGATCTAGTAGCTAGGTTATTAAGGCGTATCTTTAAAAGGCCTATTTCTAGAATAAGGTTATACGTTTAAATCTTACTATTAATAAGTAACTTAATAATCCTAACCTAATAGACGCTATATATTATAAAATAGGACTCTTTATAAGTAATCTCCTTACTATTAGTAATAGTATTAATATCTAGAAAAGCCCTACTACTAATAAAGACGTATTATATTAAAAATATAGTTATACCCCTAGAAATACTATTAATAATTTAGTTAAGAATATCTATACTAATATTAGGATAAATATCTCTTAAAGGGTTTATCTATTAGAACGGGCTATTCTTACTATTATTAATAAAGATATTACTAGTATTAATACTAAGATAATATTATATATCCTTAGTAATATAATAATATACTAGAGTATTAATTATACTATATTAGAAGAAGATAATAAACTCTTCCCCCCTAAGTACTTTTATAAGTTTTATAAACCCTCTCTACCATCTTATAAGTTATATATTAAGCTAGGTATACTAGTTATACTACTAAGGAACCTTAATCTATTATATTTATATAATAGGACTTAATTATAGGTAATAAGATATAGTAAGTATATCTTTAAGGGGGAGATTATAGGTGGTACTTATAATAGTAAAAAGGTAATACTATTTAAAACGCCGTTATAATCTAAAGAAAATAATAGGCGGATTCCTACCCCCTTTATCTATAAGTAGTACCCTATTTAACCGGTATTTACTATAACTATTAATAAATTATAAGGCTAATTAATAAAGTATATAAGTATCAACTTATAAACTAGGCCTACTTTTAGCTATAATTAGCTATACGTAGCTCTATTATAAGTAATATGATAGGGAAACCTCTATATTATTAGGCTTAAAACTCCTAAATATATATCTAGCTAAATAATAAGAAATATTATATATAAGTAGGTACTATTAAATAATAGGTAGACTACCCCTAATATATTAGTTATAACTTATTATTAACGCCTAGATCCTATCAATAGCTATTTAGTAGCTTATAAGAATATTAATTATAATATTAGAAGTATAAAAACGGCCTAATACTATACTTAATTATATAGTTATATCTTTATATTAGACTATAATATTAGACTTTCTAATAATAAAAATAAGCTATTCTACTATTTAGTTTATTAAATACCGCCGGTTAAACTTTAGAGGGCTAGATAAATACTAGGCTATACTAACTCCTATATTTAATAGATTCCTTTATATTAATATAATAAATCTAGTAGGACTATTAATTATTATTATAAGAGTATAAAAGATATATTATAATATAAGGGATATAATAATTTAAGAATTATATTAAATAGTCTAGTAGTATAAAAGTTATTAGTAGAATAGAATATTATTATACTAGATATCTTATAGTTAGTTAGGTATTTAATAGATAGTATTAGTCTTTTAACGCTTCTATCTTAATAATAATAATATCTTTCCTTAATAATAACTAATATAATAAGTCGTCCGATAATAGTATACTTAGTTATACCCTATTAGTCTTAAATAGTAATATTATAGTAGAGTTATAATATAAGTAGACTTAGAACTATTTATTAATACTCTAGTACTAGGTAACTATTATAAATAATTGTTTAGATTTAAAATTAATATTTTTAATAACGTTTACCCTATATCTCCTATAATACTTAAGGGGGGTCTTAGTATCTATAAAAGTTTATATAAATATCTATTATATTTAGACTTAAATTTACCTTCTAACTATTATTACTTACTAATAACTAAAAGAATTATATTTTTAAGTATACTTTTCCTAAGTAAAAATCTTGAATTTTTATAGGTATTTTCTAGTATAGTATAATAATAGTATAAAATGCTAGCTACTTAGCTTAAAGATACCTTCTAGCTATTAGACTATTTTATACTTTACTTAGTTACTTCTTTATTACTCTAGTATCTTCCTCTTTATTATAGTAGATAATAGTATTTCTTTATTACTATATCTAAGAAATAGATAACCCGCAACCTCCTCTTATAAATATAAGCTATTCTAGCGAGGTATAAGATAAGGGAGGGTAGGGGAGTAGTAATAGTAATATAAGTAGTAGGTTATAGTAGTAATAGATAATATAAGTAAAGTATATATAACCTTAATTAATAATATATCTAGACTACTTATATAGTAGAAATTATATCGTGAAAAGTAAATGTAAGGTAAAGGTACTATTAGGTAAATAGGTATAAAGACTTACCTTACTATCTAGTAAAGTACTAGTTATAAGTACTTACCTAATTAATATAGAAGGTATAATAATATATAGAAGGTATATATTTCTATATTAGTTACTTATAAATAAAAGAAAAAGGCCTATCTTTAAGCTTATAATAACTTAAACTTCCTTACGCGTATATCTATTATCTCTTTATTTATTATAAAAATATACTATTTATAAGTACCTTTCCTAGATTTATCCCTTTAAAAGGATATCTATATTTTAGGAGTAAGAAATCTAAAGTCTAAATTAGTTAAGTTAATAATAAAATTATATTAAGCCTTTCTTATCTAACTACTAGTAAGTATCCTTAGTAGGTATTAATCTAGTAGGAAAGGTACTAGCCTTTAAAGTATATTAATATAAGGTAATGTTTTATCTTTATTATAATTAGTTAGTTAATAGCTTATAGCTTTTCTTATCTTACCCTTATCTTTCTTAATAGGTAGTACGTCTATTAGAGCTTTCCTCTTAGCTATCTTATCTCTCTTCTTTGTAATAGTAGCTACTACTTTAAGGTACGTTCTAACTTATCTATAATAGTAGTAGTAGTAGCGAGCTTTACTTCTTTAATTTTCTTAGTAGTAGCGGTAGGCTTCTATCCTTAAAATAGGCGCTTAGTTTTCGCCTCGCTTATAACTACCTTCTAACTATCTTTAATATTAAGGTTTTTATAAAACTCCTAAAGTAGAAAATAACTAGATAGAGTTAAATAAAACTGCGCTTATTTCTTATTAACTTAATCCTAATTATAAAGATTAAAAAGAAGTATTAAAAATACTTATAAGTAGAAGTTTATTACTTATTAATAAAGTAAATCTTTAAATATATATTTAATCTACCTATAATACTTATACTATCTATACTTATAAAAGCTAGATTAAGTTAAATAGAAGTAATTTATAGCTAACTAAAGTAGTATTTAAGAGTCTTATAGAGATTAGTATAAATATTTACTATATAGATAGCTTTATAAGATACTACTACCTAATTAATAATAATATAATAGTAGCTTATAAAGAGTAAGTTCTAATTATAAGTATTAAGGAAAATTAATATTATAATATCTATAAAGTACCTCTTAATAATTAAGGTAATCTTATAAAAGAATAGAAATATTAGAATTATAAATATATATAAGCTAAACTTTATAAGTAACTATCTAGTATAAAGTAAATAGGAAAGACTATAATAATATAAATAGTAAGTAGGTAGTAATTAGGGCTAGTAGAGTAGAAAGGAGCTATTAGATATAAGTTACTATAAGGCTTATAGTATTATAATTCTTATATAGCTAAGAATTAAGACTATTATAATGATAATACTATATACTATAAGCTAGATATAAGATAGCTACTATAAATAATATATCTAATAGTAGATTAGGCCTAGAAGTATAAATAATATAGTATTTATATACTAATAGATATTAATATCTTATATTAATTATTTAAAGGAGTAGTTATAAGACTAATTAACTAGTATATAGCCCTAATAGAAGATATCCTTAGAATAAATAATAAAAACTATAAGGAAAATAAATATAAAGAATAGGAAAAAGGTAGTAGAGTCTATAATATTAATTTAACTTAATAAATACTTTCACTAAGGCCTTAGATTTACTAGCTAAAATTAAAAACACTTTAAATATAGACTAACCGCGTCGGGTCGGTACTTTAAACTCGAGTCGGGTTCCCGACTTAACTCTTAGCGAGTTAATACTGAATTCCTGGCCTAAGTATTTAGGTCGGTACTAATAGTTAGTACCGAGTATTTAAGTTAATACTATAGGGTAGTACTAAGTATTAGTACTAAAGTATTAACCCGACTCGCTAATGTATTAGTTCTACTATATTATTTTACTAAGACTATTATATCAGGAATATTTTTTATTCATAATAGTATTTTATACTATATATATAGCTTACTAATAGATTACTAAGCGTTATTATTATTACTAACTAGGTAATTCTTAATAGTAAATAAGGTGATATAGAAAGGTAATAGCTAATTAGCTATTCCTATAGATATAATGACTATAATATTACTAATATTTTTTATCTATAATAGTATTTACTATTATATCTATAATTTAGTACTATATTACTAAGTATTATTATTATTATTATCTAGCCTAACCTAGGTAATTCTTTAAGGTAATGCAAAAAGGTAATGCATATCCCTAGGGAACTAAAGGGGGTAGGAAAATTCTAATTAAAAAAAAATCTATTTTTAGTATAGAGGTAATTCTAGAAAGTTTTTAGGGCTCTTTACTATTTTATTAGGGGCTTGGCGTCTTAGTAATACCTTGGCGAGTCGGGTCGGGTTAACCCGACTCGCTAAGGGACCGAGGGCTTTTCGGGTTAATACCGGAAACTAGTACCGAGTATTCGGGTCGGTACCTAAATAGGTACTGAGTATTCGGGTCGGTACCTAAATAGGTACTAAGTATTCGGGTCGGTACTAATCTATAGTACTAAAACCCGACTCGACGGTTAGTCTATTTAAATACTTTAGTAAGATTAAATAGTAGAGTAGTAATAAATAGAAGGTAGTAGTATATTAACTAATTCTAGTACTAATACTTCTACTAACTAGGAAGTAAGACTTTATAATCTATTATAATTAAGTAATTATAGACTTTATTATACTAGTAATATATAAAAGCTATAATAAGAATACTTTTACTTATATATAATATATATTAGATTAGATTAACTACTTAAAGATAGTTTTTATAAAGTATTAACCTTAAAATATAACCCTATATAATAATGATAATAATAAAACCTAATTTAATATCCTTAAATTATATATTATAATATATTACACTATATTTATTTACTAATTTATTTATTTATTTATATAATAGTATATAGAGTTTTAAAATAGCTTATAATAAAGTTATATATAAAATTCTACTTAAACCCTTCTTTCTTATAATAAATATAATAGAAGGCTAAGAGTATTAAATCTTAAATTATAATATATACTATTAAAACCTTATTATAATAAATAATATAATACTTTATAATAAGACTAATTCTACTTTAAATACGAGTTAATAAATAAGTAATAGATATTCTACTACTACTTAAGACTTAATAGATATAATAATTATAATTCTTAAAGGTAATATAATAATATTATATAATCTAAAATATAATTATAAGTAATAGTAGAAGGTCTTATAAGTACTAAATAATCTAAAATTTAAGTATAATAGCCTTATAAATATATTAGTAGTTTTTCTTTAAGAAAACTAAAATAGACTTAAGGGGTAGTTATATAATTATAATAATCTTAATAGAGATAAGAAGGATTTAATATAAGTAAATTACTATTTTAATATAATTCCTTAGTCTTTAACCTACTAAAAGTATAATAGGAAGGACTCTTAAAATATATATAACTTTTAATAGAAAAAGGTAGTAGTATAACTATTTCTAAGTATAAGAAACTAATCTTAATATTAGATATAAGGTTATAAGATTTATAAAAGGAAGTAGTAGATATATAAAGTAATTATAACTTATTATTTCTATCCTTAACTATAAATAACTTAAGAAGGATAGAAGATTATAAATATATATAAGGGTATTCATAAAGATAATATACTAGATTAATAATAGAGTAATAAATAAGGTATATAAAATACTTAAAGTAGAGATATAACTATTAAGTAGGTTCTAAAATCTAAGGCTTCTAGGTACTTAACATTTTTATAATTTATCTTATATACTCTATAATATATATCTAGTACTAATAGATAAGAAATAGATAAGATTCTATATAAATAATTATATTAATTATATTAATTAAGATTAATCTAATACTATTTATAACCTAGATTTTCTATTAAATAGTACTAGGGTTATAGATAAGTAAGTTATAGAATATAAATATAGATAATATTTAGATAAATAAGGAAATATTTAGTATAAATAAGTTATAAAGAAAGAGTTAGCCTAATATTAAATTAAAGCTAGGTTAAAGCTAGGCTAAAATATATTTATTAAATACGTAGTAAAAATAAAAATAAAAACTTTTATAAATTATAAATTATAAATATAATTATAATTAATAGCTATTTATATACTATAATACCTAAATATATATTATATACTCTTTAAATTAAATAGATCTATTTTACTTAAAGTAGTTATACTACTTATATCTTAAAGTACTTATAATACCTAGAGATATATTATTAATTATACTTCTTTATATAAAGAATATAAGTAAGGTAGATATATATAAGTAGTATATAAGTAATAAATTAATATATTATATATATCTATTATATATACTATTATATTTTATATACTATTCTCTCTAAGTTTAAGATCTTACTTTATATAGTCTCTTATAGTAGTTATATACCTAATAGTATTATAAGTATAACCTTTCCTAAGTATAGAAAAAATATATAAAAGAATAAGATATAAATTATATAAAAAAGTACTAATAATATAGTAGTTAACTATATAAGTTAATTCCTATTTCTTATTTTATCTTATTTATTATAATAATAATAACTAGTTATAGCTACTATTTATAAGCTATTATTTTAACTTTATATATTAATACCCTTAAGAATACTTTAGCTAAATTAGTAGATTACCTACTAACTAAGTTTAACTCTTATAAGTATCCTTTAATTTTTACTTTTTAACTATTAATAAGTTAGATTTCTAACTATTACTATTACTTACCTATTACTATCTCTATTACTTATCTAGTCTATTAATATTACTATTATATATATATTTTAAAATAGCGACGTAGTTAATAATTACAAGGTATATAACTTAATAGTATATTCTACTATTCTAAACTTTCTAATCTAGACTAACTTTTATAAGTAGTTAGTTTAAGCTAGTAATATCTAATATTTATATTATAAGGGCCTAATAGACGCGTAGCTTTAATAGGATATAGTTAAATAAAGAGGTTATATCTACTACTTACTAGACTAACCTTATAATTAAATATTAGAGCGACTCTACTTACTCCTCTATTAAGCTACCTCTTTTTTAGTAATAGAATTTACTATTACTATTATTTACCTATTACTTACTAGAAAATACCTGTAAAAATTCAAGATTTTTACGTTAGAAAATTACCCCTACTACCTAGCATTTAGTAGGTAAGGTGAATAGTAGGGAGTATATTAGATATATATACCTATTCTAATAGCGTTTTATTACTAGTAATAAGACGGATATTTCCCCCTATTTAAACTAATAGCAGATACGTTTCCCCCCATTTAGACTAATATTAGACACGTTAGTAGGTAACGTGAACTATAAGGAGTATATTAGTAGGTAGCTAGGCTGTAAAATATAATAGTATTAGCCTATACACCTATGTAATAATATAGATCATTCTAACAGCGTTCTATACCTAATAATAAGACGGATATTTCCCCTTATTTAGACTAATATTAGATACGTTAGTAGGTAATATTAATAGTAGGGTTTTTAGCCTGTAAATATAATAGTATTAGCCTATAAACCTATATACTAATTTAGATTATACTAATAGTATTACCTACCTAGTAATAAGACGGATATTTCCCCCTATTTAAACTAATAGTAGAGATATTAGTAGGTAATATAGTAGAATAGGTAATTTATAAATAATATTAGGATTTTTATTATTTATAATCTATATTCTAGCTGTTAGTATATAGATTTAGTAGGTAAATCCACTTATTCTAATATATCTTCTAAACTACTACATCGATTTTTATTATTTTTATAGTATTAAGTAGGCTAGATTAAGCTATATAACTTTATTTAAGTAGAAAATATTATAGAGTATAAGTATAGATATAAGTAGAATATAAAGAAATATCAGACTTTTAATATTTATACTAGTCTAGAAAAGAAATCTAGAGGACTTATTAATTAACTAATAAGGTATAATAAGCTTAGGGTCCTAATATCTAGATATTCTATTATAGTAAGAAGATATATATATTACTATTACTATTATAGTACTATTACTTAATATCTATAGTAAAGAAACCTTTAAAAAGTTAGAGGGGTATTAAAAACTAATTATTAATAGTAAGATATTATTATAAAGAACTTCTACTACTTATAAAACTAAAGATACTTATTATTTAAAAAATACCTTCTAATTCTCTATATATAACTTTAAGACTATATATATTATAGTAGATATAAATTAATATTAGTTTAGATTTATACTCTAAGTATACCTTAGTACTTTAAGTTTAGTAGATTTTATATTAGCCCCTAATAAAGAAGAGTATTATTCTCCGTACTAAAAACTTTTACTAAGGGGTATATAATAGTAATAAAGTAGTTTATAATTATTATAATTAGCTTAGAGGTAGTATTAATATTAAAGGTAAAGGGTATAACTTTAATTTAACCTTTAATTAAAACTATAACTATTATTATAACTTATATTTAAATATAACTTAAGTTTATTAGATATTATTAGAGATCTTAGATATAGAAATTTAGAATATAAAATAAATATATTACTACATAGTTATATATTAATTAATATTAATAGTAATAGACTAGATATAAGTAAGAGAAAGAAATATTAGTTAACCCTAATAATAGTAATAGTAAATATACTAGGAGTACTTATAATACTATATATAGTAGGTAATATAAATATACTAATAATATTTATTACTATATATTTATATATTATATAATTATATATAATAATATTAAATTTTAGAATAATATATCTATAATATTATTATAACTATATATTTAAATCTATCTAACTTAACTTTAATCTAATTCTAGCTAAGATATACTATAATATTATTCTATTATAACTTAAAGTAATAGGAAGTTACTTTATAAATTTATAGCTAGTTAAAGGCAGGTTATATAGGATATATAATTTAAAACTAGTAGGCTAACTTCTTAAATTACTAATAAATGCCTAGATATAAAGCTTCTTTATATACCTCTATTATAGTAATATATTTAGACTTATATATAGATATTACTACTAGCTTTTATAATTTAGATTACTAGGTAATAGGGCTATTAAATAGTTTATAAATATACGCCTTAGTAGAATAAGATATCTTATAGTTATTATAGTATAACGTGTTAGTAAAACCTTCTAAGCTATTATTCTTATCTAGTTAATAGATAATACTATTATTAATAGTTCCTACTAGTAATATAATACCCTGTTTACTATACTTATATACTATAAAGTAGGGTTATAAAGTAAATAACTTAGATTAAAAATAGTATAAGTAATATCTAGCTTACTTATAACCTCTTAAATTATAATAGAATAGTTAATTATTTAGCTATAGATATATTAACTATTTATAGTCTATTACTAATTATATAAAGCTAGTACTAATATCTAATACTCCCCTTTAATAGAAAGACCTTATATACTTCTTTAAAGCCTTAAGGGTATATATATAACTCCTTATAACTCCTTTAATATAGCTACCTTATTAACAGTATAACTCCCTTAAAACTATACTTCTTATCCTACTTTAAAGCCTTATTAAACCTATAAACCTCTACTTAATTAAATTATTCTAGTATAGAAGGAAATTAGGAAGAGTACTATAAATAATATTAATATAAGATATTATTACTCCTATTTCCTTCTCTTTATTTAAGTATTATAGCTCTTATTTCCTTCTTTTAATATATAAGATACCCTATTAAAAGGGCTTTAGTACACTTCTACTTATTCCTATCCTAGTACTCCTAGCTAATAAGATATCCTTAAACTATCCTATTCTAGCTATATAACTTTATAGTATTATAGTTAATAGTTCGTTATAAGAGAGTAGTACTATTACAGATATTTGATTACTGTATTAATATTAATAAATAGTTCTTGAAAAAGCTATATCTAAGTACTATTTTATATAGTATATACGGCTTAGGTAGCTATTAGTATAATATAAGGATAATATCCCTTATAAAGGAACTATTCTAGGTATAATAGTACTTAGCTAGGCTTATAACCTAATAAAAGATATAATACTTATAAGTTATTTATATATAATTTAGGTTTAATATAATAGTAATTAATAACTAATAGATAGATAATAGCTATATTATATAGGAATAATATTATAAGAAATCTCTACTAGTTTACTAAGACCCTCTAACTAGTCTTAATTAATAACTACTAAGGATAACCTAGCCTAAATTCTAATAAAACTAAGTATATATATTATAGTTAGAATAATTTAGATACTTAACTAGATAGATATTAGAAATAAGCCCTTCTACTAAGATACTAAGTAAGTAGCTACGTTTATAAAGTCTTATTATCTTATTATCTTATTCCTAGATACCTTTTTAGACCTTTTTAAACCTTTTTAGATATCTAGTATAGTTAAACTATCTATTAGACCCCTAAGATTATTTAATAGGTTATAAGCCTAGTTAGTACTACTACTATAAAGAATTATATCTATATTAAGCTATATTAAAAGCTAGTTATAATTATTATAAAATAATAATAAATTACAGTAAATTAATATAATTTATCTACTCCCTCTAGTTTAAATTATTAACTATAAAGGCTAAATAAGTAAGGAGTTAGAAGGGTATAAAACGTATACAAGTTATAAGGGGAGGACTAGAAATTTAGGAGAAGGAAATAAGATAATACTACTATATTTTAAACTAGTTACTTAGTATAATAGTATATAAGGAAGTATAACCTATAATAATTATAGTTATAAAGGTAATAATAGCCCGTTATAACTATTACTATAAAATAAACTAAATAATAAAAGAAGTAGTAGTAATAGCTTAAAATAGTTATAGTTATAAGGGTAATAATAGTTTATAAAGACTATAGCTATAATAAAAAAGTAATAATAAGTAGTAGTAGTAATAGCTTATAATAGTTATAACTATAGAGGTAATAATAGCTTATAATAGTTATAGCTATAAATAAATAGTAGTAGTAATAACTTATAATAGTTATAATTATAGGGGTAATAATAACTTATAATAGTTATAGTTATAAATTAAAGAACTAGTAGTAATAGCTTATAATAGTTATAGTTATAAATTATAATATAATAGTAATAACCTATAACAGTTATAGCTACAATAAAAGCATGGGAAAGGATGGAGAAAAAGGCTGGATTTAGCCTATAACGGCTAGGAAATCTCTGGGAAATCTCCGACAGCGAGGCCACGGCAGCAATGGCTTAAGGGGAGTGTTGAAAATAAGCCCTTCTGCCAAGATAATAAGCGAGTGGCCACGTCTACAAAGTCTTGTTGTCTCGTTATCTTGTTCCTAGACACCTTTTCAGACCTTTTCAGACCTTTTCAGACATCTATCATAGCCAAATCATCTATTAGGCCCCTGAGATCAATAAACAATAGAGAACCCCACCAGATTTCCCACCCAGCCACGCCAGCATCATGTATGGGGCATATGCCACTGAACACTTGTCTCATGACCTGAAGGGAAAGACATTATGATGGGTTATAGGGAACCAAGGAACCTATCATAGTAGGGGGAATAATTGTACATGAGTTTTGTAGCGACTCTTCATCTGGTCTAGTGTCCGAATTATTCTGACCACGACGTGGCATGTTGGTTCGCAATGCTGACTGCGCCCGCATCTCGTTCCAGCTTACTCTCTCTACGCATATATAACCCGATCCATTTCTCCTTCCACCTCCTTCATATCCCCACATCTCTCTCTCAGTTCACATTCTTTTTTCCATTCCATAACCAACAGTCACCAACATGACCTCCCAAGCTTCCCCAACAGGCATGGCCGCGTACCGCGCCCCATCCCTCTTCCAACCCCACCGCGTCCGCCAAGCCCTCCGCGACGCCCACGAGGGCAAAATCCCCCCAATGCTCGGCCTCTACCTCGGCCTAAGCAGCGTCGTGAACGCCCGCTTCATCGCCCCCCTCGGCTTCGACGCCGTCTGGATCGACTGGGAGCACTCATCCTGCAATGTCGAAACCATGACAGACGTGCGTCGTCAGCCCTCTTCCCCCTCTCTTCCCCCTCTTCGTGCCTCTGGCGGGCGACCTCAACATCCCCTTCTCTCAAGCTAACGAAACCCCCTCTACCAATCAGATGGTCCACGAAGTAGTATTCATGAGCGAAGGCAAAACAATCCCCTGGGTCCGCGTCCCCGGCCACGAGCACGCCGCCATAGGCTACGCCCTCGACGCAGGCGCCTCCCTTGTACTCCCGCAAATCAACACAGTCGCAGAAGCACAGCACTGCTGCTCCGCCGCAAAATTCGGCACCAAGCAGCGCGGCACCCGCTCCGCGCCCCCCTTCCGCTTAATCCCAGAAGTGACCGCCATCCCCATGAACAAATCAAAGACCATGCACGAAAACCTAAACGACCAAGCCGCCATCATGATCCAGATCGAGACGCAGGAGGGGATTGATAACCTCGACGATATCCTGACGCAGGTCCCGGATATTGATGCCGTGTGGCTTGGGACGCTGGATATTCGGGTGTCGATGAATATGGTTGCGACGGGGTTTCCGGGCCCGGAGGAGGAGTATGTGAGTGCGGTGAGGAAGTTTGAGGATGTGTTGCGGAAACATGATATGCCACGCGGGGGCATCGCGTTGGGAGATCCGGAGATGGTTAAGTGTTTGGGGAAGGATAATGCACTTAGTTTTATTGCGGCGGATGTGATGGCGTTGGGGGGGCTGGCGGCTAGTTTGGGGCCTGCCAGGGAGATGTTCCCGGCTGAGAGGAAGATGAGGGGGGGTGGGGAGGAAGGAAGTCCGCCGTGGTAGGAGGGAAAGCTGGGAACGGTGTTGTTGATGGGCTTGTTGGGAATGTTAGGAATGGTCATGGGATCAATGGAACGAATGGCCACACGAATGGCGCGAATGGCCATGCCGCCAATGGTAACGGACATTGACTTCGAATGTTATAGCGAGCGTGCAGCTGCAGAACATACAAAAGATCATAGAGCGCCTCTTAATGTTAGTTGTGTGGGATATAGTAGTCATCACCTCTCCAGCTATGGCCTTGCAAAGATTGTACTCTCAAAAGACATCTCGGTCGGAGACAATCGCCTAGAATCGACGTCCCTCTCAAAAGCTTCGAGGGTCAGGAGAGAGCAGGGCGGAAGTCTTATTACGCCTAATAAAGTATCAGCTGAGGGTGCAGGCAGTAAGGTTCCGTTTCAATCTACGCGATGCATATCTGGGCAGAACCAGCTTGAGTTCAGTGGCGCAACAGAGTCCAAGTCCAAATGATCCTTGACTGGACTTGCTATGTTGCGAGCGTATACAATGAAATGGTACAAGGGATTCGTCTCATGCGGGGCAGTGTTTAGCACTTATCCTTAGCGTGACTTTAGGCACCACTCTGTTGGAAATAAGCCCTTCTGCCAAGACACTAAGCGAGTGGCCACGTCTATAAAATCCTATTATCTCGTTATCTTATTCCTATACACCTTTTTAGATATATAGAATAGCTAAATTATCTATTAGACCCCTAAGATTATTTAATAGGTTATAAGTCTAGCTAGTACTACTTAATTACTATAAAAGAATTATATCCGTATTAAGCTATATTAAAAGCTAGTTACAGTTATTATAAAATAATAATAAACTACGGTAATAATAGGGCGATTTATCTACTCCCTCCTATTTAAATTACCGACTATAAGGGCTAAATAAGCGAGGAATTAGGGGAGCGTAAAACGTATATAAGTTATAAGGGGAGGACTAGGAATTCAGAGGAAGGAAATAAGATAACACCTCTATATTTTAAATTAGTTACTTAGTATAATAGTAAAGAGGAAGTATAGCTTATAATAGTTATAACTATAAGGGTAATAATAGTCTACAAAGACTATAGCTATAATAAAAAAGTAATAGATAGGTATTCTAGAGATTTCTCTAAGAAGGGGAGACCTAGTAGTAGACTAACCGTTTTTTCGGTACTTAGGGGTTATTTTTAGTATTGACTCGAATTACTAAACTACTTACGGCTAGCTTATACCCTGTATAGGTTTAGCGTTACATAACTTTATGAATTCGATTCCAAATTCGATTCCTTGCGGTTAGTCTACCTAGCAGGCCTTTTATAGGTAGAAAAAGGCTTATATACAGAGACTTCTCTAGGAAAAGGGGAGCTTTATAAAGAAGAATAGTAGTAGTAATAGCTTATAATAGTTATAGCTATAAGAAGAATATAGGTAGGTAAATAGCTTATAAAGCAGAGACTTCTTAAGGAAAGGGGAGCTCTATTTAAAATAGCTAATAGCTTATAATAGCCTTAAAACTATTAACCTAGTTAGTTATAGGAAAAACAGTTAATAGCTTATAATAGCCTTGAAACTATTAGCCTAGTTAGTTATAAAAGAAAGAATAGCCTAGTTAGTTTTAGGAAGGAATAGGGAAACAGGCTAGATTTAGCCTATAATAGCTAGGAAATCTCTATAGAATCTCCGCGTTAGCCGTAATAGTAATGGAATAGTAATAGCGAGGCAGTAGTAGTAATAGCTTAAGGGGAGTATTAGAAATAAGCCCTTCTACTAAGATACTAAGCGAGTAGCTACGTCTATAAAATCCTATTATCTTGTTATCTTATTCCTATACACCTTTTCAGATATATAGAATAGCTAAATTATCTATTAGACCCCTAAGATCGTTTAATATACTCTAGGTAATTTAGTATATATAGTTTTAATGCGATTAGCCTACTATAAGACTCTAACTACAATCCTATAAATTATAGTAAAACTCTATATTAATGTATTTATTAAATTAGTTATATCTTCTATGTATACTAATAGATTTCTATAATTTTTAAAGTATTAGATACTATAAATAAATATATATCTTTTAATCTACTTAGGTATTAATTATAATTTATAAGTTATTATTATTACTAGTAGGGTATATTAGTATAGATAGATATAGTTATATATAAGGTAGGTATAATAGGTAAAGCGGTACTAAGATATATAGATTTAGTAAGTAAACTAATTAGATTAGTTATATCTTCTATATATATTAATAGATCCTTATAATTTCTAAAGTACTAGATACTATAGATAAATACGTATCTTTTAGCCTACTTAGGTATATATTATAAGTATTAAATATTAAGTAGTATAGTTTTATAGGCGTAATAAAATTAGTAGTTTTACTACGATTTATAGGGTTGTAGTTAGGGTCTTATAGTAGGCTAATCGCATTAAAACTATATATATTAAATACTAGTATTTATTATTTACGATAATACAACCTAATTAAGAAGCTAATTAGATTGTATTTAAGGTATTTAAGGATTCAGGCTGTAATATAGGTATAGAACCCTAAGAAATATACTCTACTTCCTCTCTAATATTACTATCTTTTTTGTATTAGCTTCCTCCTAGCCTTTTTATTAAATAGATAGTTAAGTATCTTTTCTTTAACCGTTAAATAAACTGAAAGAAAAGATAGAATATATTATACTATAAAGATTAAAGATTTAAAAAAGACTAGGTATCTACTAGGATTTAACTCTAGATAGTTACCTTCTTACAGTTACCTCCTAACTAAGCGTATTAACTAGAATACCTAATAGTTACCTTAGTATCTTAGATATACTACTAATTAATAAGTAGCTCGCTAAGCCCCTTTAAGTTAATAATTAACTATATAATAGGAGGGTAATAGATCTAAGTATAAATATCTTTAATTTAATTAGATATTTACTTTTAATAACTATTCTATTATTATAAGTATATAGCTTTTACCTAGAATAGTACTTAAAGTAAGATAGTTATAATATAGATATATATATTATAAACATAAGTAAATAATATTATAATATATTATTTACTACTTTTTTTCTAATTTATAAGGAATTCCTTTAGAAATCTCTTTATAAATATTAGATTTCTTATTTAATATATCTTTATTATTACTAGATCTTATACTAAGTATATTATTTAAGAGTAAGCCTATTATATTAATATTTTAAATATTTAATATAATATTTTTAAGGAGTTTACTAGTAAAGAAATAAAAGTTTATACTTAAACTTATAATTATTAAGTTATATAATTAATACTTAATAACTTAAAAGAGTTAAATAATAATTATTAATTATATATTTAAGATATTAAAGTAATTTAATTAATAAATAGTTATAATTATATAATAATAAGTTTCTATTATTACTTTATTTATAAATTTTAAATCTACTTATAACTCTAAGTAGAACTTATAAGTAATAGAAGTAAGTTTAATACCTTAAGGTAAATAATAGAAAATTCCAAAAATAGTAATAAAAAAGGTTATATATAAATATTATATTAGTTATTTTTAATTTAAGGCTTTTAAGTTTTTAAGTTTAAGCTAGGCTACCTCTTAAAAAAGTAACTAAAAACCTTTATAACTTACTTAATAACTAATAAATCTTAAAATAGATTATAGGAATAAAATCTATATTAAAAGTAGACTAATAAAGTATAATTATAAGCCTTCTTTTTTAATTAAAGTAGTTAATTTTATATAAAATTTTATAATTTATAAGTAATTAATTATAAAAAGGCTTATTATAAGTACTTAAAAGTAATAGTATAAGATATTCCTTTTAAATTAATTAAAATTAATAATAAATACTTTAAGTAGATTAAATATTTTTATAAATATTATACTTATATAAGTATTTTAAGAAGTATAATATTAATAGGCTTATTAAGAGAGATAATTAGCTTTATATATAACTTTATTATAATATAGTAGTTTAAGATTATATATATTTACTTATTACCCTTATTATTAGCCCTTATTATAAGTAAAGCCTCTTATAAAAGTAATATTCTTATAGTAAACCGTCTATTAGGTATTCTGGTTAGTGCGCTTAGTCAGAAGGTGACTGTGGGAAGGTGACTGTCCGGAGTTGAACCCCTATCACCAAAGCCCAGCCAGACTTTTACCACGGTTCCCGACCAGCCGAATTAGACAAAAGTATTCGGAATGAGCTAGCGCCTTACATTGTACCGTCGTCGAATACAGCAGCAACCGTGCTTGCCCAATTTCTTCAGAGGGAAAGGTCCTCATGGAAATACGGCAGTGTCTATGCGGCAAGCTTTCTACAGCGGTGCTTTAGGAGCGCGAGGGATTCACGAGCTTATATCCTACGCGGATACACAGACGGCTTACGATAATAATGTATACACGGTCACATCGACTTATTACGGGGGTTCTGGAACTTTTACTATGTATATAACACATCCCACTCCGTCTAAACGCCCTATACGGTCCGCCAACTTTCATATGACCCGACCTAACTCGTTTGCCATGACCGATAAACCAGATACCTTCCGATAAAGGGGCCAGCGCCCTCAGGAACGCCAGGGACTGGGCGGGAAAGAGACGGGAAGACTTCATGAGCGCAGCAAATTACAAGGCACTGAACGCGGTACACTCAGGCTTGGACTCGTCTAAAGGAAGCATGTGTCGCGGTCATCCAACGAACCTACTCAGCGAGAATCAGAGACATCGGCTGATGAGCTTGCTCTGGGCACTCATACAGTGCCTAATGCAAGGCCTCAGTCGGAGCTCTAGCGAGGTCTTTCCCCACAGAACGGTCAAATCGACAATTAAAGAAGCCGCTTTGTGACAGCAGAAATGTTGGCACACACTACAGAGATTTACAGAAAATGTTCTACCTGGGACTATAAAGACGCGCACATGAGAGAAGGGCAGAGCGATGCGTTCTAGGTTGTCGTATAATCGAGCGGGACGCTGTGCTGGCGACAATCCGCCCTACCACCGGAGAACTCGAAAAGGCTTCGGAATAAGGAGACTGCCTGCCTCTCTGATCGTTCTCGCATCTTACTAGGAACGCCCGCCGCTTTCGAGAGTTCGTAGTCTGTGGGCTGTCCCAAAGACTTGAATCCAACCGCTTTGTTGACGCTCGAGGAGGGTGTTACGATCGATCGACAAATTCAGACCTAGGAATAGTAGGTTTCGCATGAAACTCACACGGACGTTGAAGTCGGCTTCCTGATCAGCGTTAGCAGGCGCAATGAAAATCTGATGTGCGGCCAGGTCACCTGAATGTCGGAGTACAAGATCACTCTCTTAAGCGCTGCGTTGAGACCAGCCCTTCTAGCTGCAATTCGATAGCATTCAGCGTACTTTCGACTTCCTTCTCTCCGAATCGCTTGAGCAATGTTGTGAAGTGCACTGACTCGGGCCATTCCCTCAGCCTCGTCAATTCCGTATGCAAGAACGTCGCCCTCACAGGGTACAAACGGATCGTAATCGACGGCTACATTGAACCCAGGCAGGCGGCTCGAGAGCAACCCAAGACATGGGTCAGCAACAATAATCTCGTATGATCCAGGATCCTTGTGTTGCACTCGGTCTAGGGTCATGTCGCCTGTGATGCTTGAGTCCGAAGACATTTGGTCTAGGTCGAAGTCTTCCGGAAGGACCTGGTCGGTGAACAAGCGAACGAGAGTCCAGGGGCCTTTGAATCCTTCTGGTAGCTGAAACCAAGTATGAGATGTAAGTACTGCTCTTGATTAGAAGATTAGAGCACATTACTACTACATCGGCTGTCGTGTCACAAGTTCTCTCAACCACCTGGCTGATCTGGATCTTTCCAAGGTCTGGCCAAGCATCACAGGTATATGGCACATATGTCGCGGTGTCATCAAGGAGTAAAAAGAGAAGCCTGCAAACTATTCAACGAATGCAGTGAGAGCTGCAGGAGGTCTTTTATACCGAACATGTAGTCGGATTGACATGAGCCGCGCAAACCCTAAGCGAGGCTGTCTGCCACCGGACACCTCACTTGGTGGATAAAATATTGATCCTTACTTGACGCAATTAGGTCCATCTCTGTCAGCCACGGCACTCTGACTTAGGATAAGAGGTACGCTCCACCATTTACTCAGACTGACCGGCACTCAGTGCACGCATGAAACTAAAACCCTAGCACGCCAAGCAAAGCGTTCCTGCAGTGGGAGGGAGGGACTGTGGGCAGGGGTGCTAGTGACGGATACGCCTGTCCTAGTCAGACATTCTGCGCTCTCTCGAAATGTTCGCGCTCGTGCAGTAAACGCATGGGTTATAGCGTGGACACTAGTGCAGGAAGGCTTGTCACCGCCCACGCCCCCCCTCGGTCTACGATCTCTCAAACCATTTGCGCTCTCTCGAACTTTTCGCGCTCTATCCAAGAATTGTAAGGCTAACTTGGCGCTACACCCATTGGCAAGTCCATTATAAGTTCATGGATCCTGCAGCAAAATTTCACAATGCCTATAATCTCACGGTCCGAAACCCGGTTGGTTAATCTATGTGACCTGTATGTGACCTGAGAACCGGCATGGATTTTGCCAATCATTACTAGTGACGCTGAGGGCAACCTCTATACTGTGATCGCAACCACAACATGATCGAACAAATGTCGCAGGGACGAAAAAGGGTCAATATGGCCAGTAATGTCTTCTCTATCTGTCTCCTCTCTCCGATCTTACGCTTTACCTCCAAGGTCATCACTCGTCCGCCAATCTTCCCTCGAGCGCTCCCTTCGCGACGAGCAATAAAGACTTCCTAGCAGCAAATGGCAAAGAGACCCAAGTATCCTGCATTGACCGCACCAAAGAATCTTGGGCAGTGTTCACTCCGTCAAGGTCTTGATCGCAAGCTAGAGGAGATACAACGCTCCAGTCTCCATGAACTTACAACAGCAGCCATGGCATCCTCAATCACTCTTTCAGACAGCGCTGGAGGTTCACTTGAGTCGCCACTCAAGCTACCACCGATTCAATCAGAGAGAGCTCCCCAAGCTCTACCTCGACGAGCTCTCTCAATGCATAAAGCATCTTCAAGGCCTCCGCCTCTTGCGTTGTCTACGTCACTAGAGCCGCGTCCTCCAGGGCCCCTTGAACTCAGAAATATCCTTAATCATAGCGAAGGTGCAGTCAATCGTCAACACGACAGTGGAGGGACAGGTTTCTTACAGACTGTGCCCAAAGGAACATTGTCCTGGTCTGCGAGAATCACTGGTCAATCAACCACAACCATTGACGCGCGACTTCCAAGTTTCGTACACCCCGGGAACCTGGCGTCCACATCAACTGGATCTCCACCGCCCTTAAAGATTGTCACGGACGTGAGTTTGCTTCGTGCTGGGGATGCACCTTTAGCTCCTCCAGGCGAGCCAAATCAACGAGTGCCTAGTCCTGACTCCTACCCTTTTCCGGAGCCGTCACACGACCGACCTTCCAATCACGCCGCGATGGTCACTCCTGCGTCATACAAAACCAGTCCAGCTTGTCACCCTACCTCAACCGGCGAAGCCCCGTCCTCGTTTCTCCGTCATCCCTTGCAACGGGACCAGGTGTTATGCCGCCACAGTCGCAGGCTTTGAGCCAGAGAAAATACCAAATGATGACATACAACACCGCCCAAGGTCCTCTTCCGATATTAGTAGATGTGCAGTCCGCATCCAAAGCGAATAACGCTAAACGCCACCGCAATGCAGTTGCCTCGCAAAGTTTCCGACAGAGACGCAAAGATAGAGAAAAGGAGGCAGCAGATAAGCTAGCCGAATTAGAAGCACAGGTACGAGAGATCTCTAAAGACTAAGAACGAAAGAAAGAGAAAATATCAGCGACAATTGAAGATGAGGGACGATCTGCTATTACGGAATGGTATTCCCATACCAAGTTGGGTCCCGTTACCGAACCTAAAATGACCTGCCTTGCTATGTAGACCGCCATTACGAGACATTGGAATCGCTGCTCAAGACGGAGGCAGGAATAATCGGAGACGCACCAGTGGCTATGTGTCATAGCAGATGCTGCTTAGCCTTATGCTAGACGTAGGGGATGCTCAAGTCGTTGGTGACCTTATATTTTGCGTCAATTCTGAGAATAGACGACTTGGAAAGTGGGCGTCCCAAAATAGGTCAGGGTCTCTCATCCGTTTTTTTCTGAACAATGCTCCTTGTAGCTCATACCACAATGGCCACCCCGGAAAGACGTGCAACGATCAATCCTGATCAAATATGGAAAGACCAACAGATAAGTTTACGTTATTCAAGGCCACTAGGAGAATATGATATTTTTAATGTAGGGTTCTTTGTGAGGACTGAATTGCAAACATCAGCAAAGATAGAGCACTGCCAACCAGGTGCAAATTCCCTGTCTCCAAGGTCTCCATTCCATTATATTCGTTACCGATCCTCCTGGCGCGGCTGAGCGCTCCTTCAATGGTCGGCTCTACTGAAATTTTGGCTTGAGCATCAACTCTCTTCCAAAAATCAACGTATTTCTTTTGAATTTCTGGAGAGAGATACGCTTGTGAACCTTTGTAAATTGGGTCTGAACAGAAAGCTTAGCTCATCTTAAATTCTGTGAAGGGTTGGTTAGGAAGCCATACTTGCTCCAGCGCCATTATCTTGGCTTTCTCTATATGAGGTGAAGATGATGTACTGCATTTCGAGACCACTTTCCTATAAAGTCTTCGCGATTCCTTTGAGGAGGCGCTCCCCATCTCGCTTTCGCTTGATCTATTAGCGTGCCGCGTCTTAAGCCAGGAATTGTTGAATACCTTCGCATTTCTGAGGTCACTTCAGCGAACCACTGCACAGCTTTCTGTACACTCATTTCGTTATGTGCTCCATAGAACAACCATCGATGATTTCCATCGACGACTTACTGAAACCGTCCTGGCCAGAAGGATTTATCCGCGAATTTAAAGGTACAAGCATCGTTGAAAGCTTATACTATTAACCTTGTCAGGGATAAAGTCAAAGTGTTTATAAGTTTCTTAATACTAGTGTTCGGGTCCTAGGTATATAGTGCAGGACATAATTAGCTTTTGATATAATAGTCTTATGTCGGACCACTATAAGTTTCCTCAATTTCTCTCGGTATATTAATTTGATCATTGGTGCCTATCATAATAATCGAGCGAAGCAGAGCGACGGAGGTCTTGTTTCCCTCGCGAGAGACGATGCGGGCCTTACGGCGGTGTTTGACACACACTGCTACTGGTGCAGTAGACCTGTACTAGATATAGCTACTGCGTGGGTTCGAATCCTACAGGGGCACATTATCATTAAGTTCGGGGTATATCATTAAGTTCGGGGTAAAAACGTTAGTACGATACTCGTTAGTCTTTAAGACTACGTAGTAGGTCTACTATACTACTTAATCTATAGAATAGAGCTGGTATAAGCGAAGTTCTTTAGATCTTACTTTAGTGGGTAAAAAAGACTCTATAAAGAGCTAGGGACTGTGCTAAGCAAGCTCTTAATAGTCAGTCTCCCTTTATAGAGTAGGATACCGCGGGTGTACTCCTTTAAAAAAAAAGACCTACGGGCCGTTAGATTCGTACTCTTAGAGTAGCTACTTGTAGTCAGAATTAGTATCACAGGACTAGGATAGCTACCTTATTAGCTACCGGTATATCCATGGTAATAGATGTAAAAGACAAGGACCGGGGGTTCGACTCCCCTAAACCAACTATAACGGTTCAGGTTTACTAGTCTATAGAATGCCTAGAAATGTTGAGAGACGATGCGGACACCAAGTGCGAAGACGGTGCCCCCTTCTCAGATCGCCTATTTTTGGGGCAATGCCTCAACGAGGGAAGACTGTGGACCTTTTACAAAGGATCTACTGTTAAAGGTGCTGGAGAGAGTGAAAAAGTCCGAGCTAGAAAAGCCAGGAGGACGGATTAAACGCTAGTCCCTAATAGGGCAAGGGAAAATCCCGGGGATTTCCAGCTACATCTGTCCTACGAAGCGGATAACTGCATTTTGAACATAAAATTGGTATCTATGTCTCAAGTTATATGTCATAAACGAAAGGCTGTTAGAGACCTAAGCAGAGATGAAACTATAGTCTATAGGTGATGGAAGACCTCGTTAGTAAAAGAGTAGACTAACTTGCAGTCACTAAGGGCTATTTATCTAAGCGCGTCCATTGCGTTTTGGGTCCCTATACTACGCCCGTCGCCTCTAATGCGAGGACCAATCGCTGCGTCTTTCGTGCTTCGCCTCTAGGCTCCTACCTCCTCGTGCGTCTCTTCCTAGCGATTCTCATGATCTCCTACTCGTCGTCCTCTTCTTCCGATACTGAACTTTGACTCTAGCCTACTGAGGCACTCTTAGAGAGATAGCGCTGAAGGGACCTTTTTTGTTTTTGACCAGGATATGCTGTAATACTTGCTCCACCCTTCCACTCTAATATCAGGGAACAGAACGTAACGGCGACCAGCGATATCTATCTATACGTAAAGAGTAGCGTGGTTGAAGAGCTCAATGGATGCATGTTCCTACTAGGCTCTTCCCGCTCAAGCCTAGCCGACCATATACATTAAAGGGCTGGAAACTGTATCTGAAGATCGGAATGATATGGTGATATCTGGCAGATGGGAGCGAGCTCGCGGAACATTCTATGACATTGGGTAAGAGTTTTGGGATTGCAAGTGGTATTTCCCTTTCGACTTACAGCAAGTTATCATATCATTGATAAGACTGGGAAATGGTCCGCCACCACTACAACAACCTTTGCATTTACCATATATAGAAGTCCTCTTGGTATTTGGGTGTGAAGCAGTGGCTTGACAGATTTTCCAAGCGTCCCTTTTTTTACAGACGGTGCATTTGTGGTAGCTCTGTTCATTGTTCATGTGGCCACAAGCTCTGCATTCCCCGAGTTTGCCTGAACTCGTACTCATGTTTTCTGGTTGAGGTATCGTGCTGAACGACCCTTGGCTCGCTGAAACGCCTGCTATAATTAACATAAAAGGTAGAACCTTTCTGGGTGTATGAGAGATGAAAGCAGTATAAAAGATCTGGAAGAGTGTTTTATTGAAGAGGGTTGTTCATTGCACTCACGTGCATGTGGAATCGTTCAATGAGTCATACGCGTCCGCGCGCAAATCCCTTGGCAGATCTCCCGGCAATGACTATCACCTTATAAAGAAAAGAACCAGCACGCGGGTGACAAAAATATCCGCACACTAGTGACTGCGGAGATCCCCCACTAAATTTCTATGTGAATTATCTACTTTTCTCTACTAAAACCCTGTTATTTATCCGTTACTATCTAAAATAGCCTAGAGTTATTAAGGTATACTAGCTACCTACTTATTAATATACTTAATTACTATATATTCCTCCTACCCTTAAATAATATAGTCTCTTATAGTATAATTATCCTAATAGAGGTACTTATAAAGTATTTATTTAGGCCCCTACTAGGTATTCTCTATTAGCGCTAGATCTAGTAATAAGAGATAGTTATAATATATTTATAGGCTATATTATTACTTCTATTTATAGATAATATAACTTATTATAACTATCTTATAACTAGATTTACTATCTTCTTCTTGTATAAATAGATTAGCTAGTCCCTAATTAACTTACTTATATTATAACTTAATAATAGCCTTTAAGATCTTATCTTTATATACCTACTTTAATATCTTCCTATTAGTATTACTAGGAATATTATAAAATATTAAATCTAAGTGAAAATTATAGTTAATAGCTACTTAGATATATTACCTTTTCTTTTCTTAAGCTATTTTAAGCTCCTTTTATATATATTAGATATAGTCTTAGTAATATCTCTACCTAGGCTTTTAAATAATCTATAATTTACCTTATAACCCCTAGTTAAAATAATATTTATTAGAAAAGTAAATAGAGAACTAGTCTTTAAGTATAAGATATTTATATAATTTTACCTTAGTAAATTCTACCTTTCTCTTAGTAGAGCTCTTATTATACTAGCCCTTCTTATAAGTAATCTTCTTACTATAATAGAAAATACTAGAATTAGGACCCTAAGCTTATCGCAGCTTATTAATTAGTCTAAAGTCCCCTAAATTACCTCCTTAGGACTAGCGTTATCTGTAGTAAATATTAAAACTCTAATATTTCTTTATATTCTTCCTATATATACACCTACCCTTAATAATATTTTCTACTTAAATAAAGTTATATAATATATCTATAACTATTTAAAACTTTAAAAATTATAAAAATCGGTGTAGTAGTTTAAAAGATATATTATTATTAATAAGTTTACCTACTAAATTCTATATACTAACGGCTAGAATAATTAGATTAATAATAAAAATCCTATTATTATTTATAAATTACCTATTCTACTACCTTACCTACTAATATATCTAATATTAGCTTAAATAGGGGGAAATATCTATCTTATTACTAGGTAGGTAATACTATTAGAATAATCTATATTAGTCTATTACTATATTAGCTAATACTATTATATTTATAAGCTAAAAACCCTACTATTCACGTTACCTATTAATATATCTAATATCTACCTACTAACGTATCTAATATCAGCCTGAATAGGGGGAAATATCTATCTTATTACTAGGTAGGCAACGCTATTAGAATAATCTATATTAGTCTATTACTATATTAGCTAATACTATCGCATTTATAAGCTAAAACCTCTACTATTTATATTACCTACTAATATATCTAATATCTACCTACTAATATATCTAATATTAGCCTGAATAGGGGGAAATATCTATCTTATTACTAGGTAGGTAATACTATTAGAATGACTTATATTAGTATATTATTATATTAGCTAATACTATTATATTTATAGGCTAAAAACCCTACTATTTATATTACCTACTAATATATCTAATATACTTCCTACTATTTATCTTACCTACTAATATATCTAATATTAGTCTAAATAGGAGGAAATATCTATCTTATTATTAGGTATAGAATACTATTAGAATAGGTATATATATATAATATAGCTAATACTATTATATATATAGGCCGGCTACCTACTAATATATCTAATATACTTCCCGCTATTCACGTTACCTACTAAACGCTAGGTAGTAGGGGTAATTTTCCGACGTAAAAATCTTGAATTTTTACAGGTATTTTCTAGTATATTTATAATATTTTATAGACCCTATTTATTATTTTATTATCTATCTTAAAATATTATCTAGGCCTACTTTATATCCTAGTTACTCTTATATTAAAGCCTTTATTTCTATAAGGTAGTTATTATCCCTTACCTCTAGAATAAGCTCTATTTCTTATACTTACTAGTTAGTAATCTTTAGAGGAGTACCCTAGTATTTAAGTCTAGTAGAATTATTATAATAATAATATTTATTAATTATAAGGTTATTATAATACTCTATATATTAATCGCGAGTTATAAAGAAAGGTATTCCTATACCTTTACTAATTTAATAGTACGACTTCTAGTTAATAAAGCGATTATAAAGAATAATAGTATAAGTAGATATAGTCTAGTCCTTATAAGATATATAAGTACTAGGGGATAATATATTATTTATTAAGAAAGGTAGATAATTTATATAGAAATTTAGTAGAGGACTTTATAGTTACTAGTATACAGATATTTTTATTACCCGCGTAACTAGGTATATCTATTTAAGGTAGGAAGAATAGATTCTCTAGGTTCTCTAGTAGGAGCTACTAATATCTACTAAATACTTACTAAGTACGACGCTAACTATATATAGATTATACCTTCCTTCTACTTTATAAGTAAAGGAAATAAGAGCCCTAGTAATACCTCTAAGTATAAGTAAACTACTAATAATATTATCTATAATTATACTCTATATAATTATAAAAATAGTACCTTATAATATACTAAGTATATAACTAAGAAAAGTAGAAGTAAGAAGTAAATAAATAGTTAAGGTAAGTAAGTACTTCTTTATTCTTAAAATATTACAGTCCTACTACTTTACTTTACCTACAGAAGCCTTCTACAGCCTAACTAGGATAGGCCTAGCCCTTTAATTGATAGGCAGGTTTTCTATACTTAGAGAATATATCTTTCTACTATATCTTAATACCTTCGTAATAAAATAGTAGTAATACCTTCTAGCTACTACTATATACTATTAATTATATAGTAAGCTAGGATTATATACTAGCTCTATAAGTACTAGTTCTTTAAAGTACTACTAGCTATCTCTAGTACTAGTTACCTAAGTCTTCTACTCTACTAAGATCCTAGGCCTTTAACCTTATACTAAATCTTTACTATTAAAGCCTTCTATAACCTTAGATATATATAAAGGTCCTCTTAAAAGATTTATATTAATAAGAGCCTTCTTTATTACCTATTACTACTATCTAATAGTATTAGGATCTTCTTAGAATTATTAGGATTCCTTAGTATTTTACTAAGAAAACCTGACTTTTCCTTATATATTCCTAATTCTAATTTACTACTTGTTCTAGTACTCTAGCTACCTCTATACTATAAGAGACCGTAGTACTTACTTTTTAGCTATCTAATTTTATTAATACTAGGTATAAATACGCTAATACTATTAATAATATTAGCTACTTCTTAATCTTACTTATTATTAAAGGTAATCTTAGGCCTCTAAGGACTAATTAGATATTATTTTCTTCTACTTCTTCTTTATTATAAGATTAACGCTATTATACCTAGTTAATATCTCTTAAACTAGTTACTTTCCTTAATATTAATAAACCACCCTAGCCTTTTAACTAGGCTATTAACTAGAGTCTAGTACGTGCTATAAATTATTATTTTAAATAAGCTATCTTATACTTATAATAGTACTTATAATAACCTCTATCTAGCTTAAATTCTCTAATAAGGTCCTTATTATATAGCCCTAGATCTACCTCGCTAAGTAGTATAGAATTAATCCCTACTAGTACGCGAGTAATATTAATAGAAGAGGTAATCTATAATTAATAGATAGGACTAGAACTACCTAATTAACTTTCTAATCTACTAGAAGCTTTAGTAGACTAACCGCGTCGAGTTAGTACTTCAAACTCGAGTCGGGTACCCGACTCGAGTCTTAGCGATTTAATACCAAAATCTGGTACCGAGTATTCGGGTCGGTACCCGGAGTTAGTACCGAGTATTTGAGTCGGTACCTAGGGTGGTACTAAGTATTAGTACCGAAGTATTGACTTGAATCGCTAAGACTCTAGTTTCACTCATATTATTTTACTAAGACTATTATATCAAGAATATTTTTTATTTATATTAATATTTCGTACTATATATAAGACTTACTAATCGATTACTAAGCATTATTATTACTACTAACTAGGTAATTCTTAATAGTAAATAAGATAATATAAGAAGATAATAGCTAATTAGCTATTCCTATAGAAATAATAACTATAATATTACTAATACTTTCTATTTATAGTAGTATTTACTATTATATCTATAATTTACTACTATATTACTAAGTATTATTATTATTATTACTTAGCCTAGTCTAGGTAATTCTTTAAGGTAATATAAAAAGGTAATGCATATCCCTAGGGAACTAAAGGGGGTATTAAAATTCTAATTAAAAAAAATCTATTTTTAGTATAAGGATAACTCTAGAAAATTTTTAGGGTTCCTTACTATTTTATTAGGGGCTTGGCGTCTTAGCGATACCTTGGCGATTCGAGTCGGGTTAACCTAATTCACCAAGGTATCGAGGCCTTAGCGAGTCGGTACTAATAGCTAGTATCAAGTATTCGAGTTAGTACTAAGACCCTAACCCGAGTATTTAGTCGGTACCAAATCTTAGTACTAAATCCCGACTCGACGGTTAGTCTAAGCTTTAGATATAGTAGATAATAGTTAGCTTAATAATAATATAGGGAATAGAGTTATAAGGTCTACTAGAGGCTTCTTAGCTAAATAATTAAATATAATAGTAACCCTTATCTAAATTATAATAGCTAGTAATAGGGCTAGTAATAAGGCTAGTAATAGAACTAATAGATATTCTACTACTCTACCTACTATAGTAGCTATACCTATAAATAGTAATACTTAATTTTAGCCTTATAATATTAGATATTTTAATCTAAACCCTAATATACTACTAGTTAAAGTTAAGGATACTTATAATATCTATTATAATATTTTTAGTTTTATTAATAAGCTTTAGGTAAAGGCTATAACTATAGATAAAGCCCTCCTTTAATAGAATATAGATTCTTATCTACTTAGTAAGGCTAATAACTAGTTTACTAACTAGCTAAGCTAACTTAATTAGGTCAGGCTATATAATAATTCTACTAGTATTACTAAGTAGTATAATACTCTCTAGGTATACTTTTAAGACTCGCCTAGTAAACCTCTTAGCCTTCTATAATTAATAAGACCCTATAGATTATATATCTAGTATTATCTTAAATATAAAGAATACTAGTATTATAACTACTAAGTAAGTATAAGTACTCTTAGCTTATAATTATCTTAATAGTAAATTATAATATAACCTACTAAGACTAACTACTATATTAAATATACTAGATCTTTAAAGGAGCTTTACTTTATTAAAGATAACTACTTTTATATCTATAGAAATAAGGGTCTTTATTAGGATAAGAGATATAAAATAAAGTTAGACTTAAGAAATTATAATTATTACTATAATTAAGACCCTTAATTAGGTTAGTATACTACTAATCTATTTTATAATTTTAGTAGTAGTCTAAGGTTATATTATAGTAGTATAAACCCTTATACTTAACTATTTATTCTATATTAAAATCTCTAAGATAATATTAATAGACTAACCGCGTTAGTTCTATTTAGAACCGAATTTATAATTATTATATAACGCTAAACCTATATAGGGTATAAGCTAGCCGTAAGTAGTTTAGCGAGTCGGGTTAATACCTAAAAGTAGTACTAAGTACTAAAAAAACGGTTAGTCTAAATATTAATAATAGTCCTTAATAGACTTAACCTATTAGCTAGTTATAGATTACTAGACGGTAAGCCTTATAAATAACTAGCAGAAATGTAAATAGGTCTCCTAGGTAAGCTTAATTACAGGACTAGCCGTTACTAAACGCTTTAAATAGCTAAAACCTATATTAATCCTTTAATAGATTTTCTTAGCATCCGCCTCTACAAGCCTATTAAGCTAGTATTAAGGAGGAAGGATATAATAAACAGGCTAAGTATAAGGTATATAAAGATACTTTCTACTAGGGCGAATAGGTAAGACTTAAAGAACTTAAATACTAAGACTAGTTAGGATTTTATTAAGACCTAGAAACCCTCTTATTACGTAACTATTAATAGGAAGATACTATTAAAGCCTACTTTATTAGATTAGCTATAAAAACCTTCTATTATACCTAATATTATTCTAAGTTCACCTTAAATAATAATCTATATAAGTATATTTATTATAGCTATTAAATAACGTCCTTATTAGTAATAGTAAACCCTTTAGTTAAGGTTTAAGTAGGTAGTAACTACTAAACCCTTTTATAGTCGACTACCTCTACTATTATTAGGAGTATTTCTAAGAATATAGTACCTAGAGGCTATATATTCTAGGGTTATTACTTTATAATAGTTATAGTTAGCTTATCTTAGGAGGGCTTATATTATAAGCTCTACGCTAATATAAATTATATAATAAGTCTTATTAATAGAGTATTTCTTATTAAATATACCTTAAAGGTAGAGGTTAAGAGGATACCTATACCTATAAATATTAGAGGTTTAGGAGATAAGAGATATAATACTAGCGAGTATACTAAATTAGAAATATACTATCCTAGTAATAATAATATAGCTCTAATTAAAAGGGAACTTTAGATTATTAATAATCTATTAGCTAATATACTTATTAGAGTTAATATTCTTAAGCCTAAGGGAATAGTTATTAATCTCGACTAAAATATACTAATAATTTAATCTTATAAAGGACTTAGCGTTCCTATTAATATTTCTAGTAGAGGTAGTTAAATAAACTCTACTATTTATAGTAAGAAGGCTATAATTATTACCCCTTATATAAATAGAAAGGTTCTAACTACTAGACCTTATTATTAGGCCTTAGACCTTCTATATAATAGAGAGTTTCTATTTAAACTAGAGAAACTTAATAAGCTTTTAGCTTATATATATATAATAGATTATAATATATCTTATATTATTATTTATAATAACTCTAAAGAATAAATTAAGCTTCCTAGGAATATTAAACTTAGTAAGGTTATAAAGTATAAGGTTATAAGATACTTCCTTATAAAAGCCTTCTATAATAACCTAGTAGTAAGACCTCTAAAGAAAAATATAAACTAAGTAAAGTTAAATCTATAATATTTAGTAGCTACTACTATTATATTTTTAGTATCTATATTAAATACCCTAGCTCCTAATACTAAAGTAGTTTATAATATAAGTATTATAATCTATAAATTACTCTTATTAAGGTCCTTATTAGAATTAGTTATTAATAAATTTCCTAGTTTATAATAAGATATAGGTAATATTATAAATATACCTAAGTCTTAGTAGATAGATATTCCTCTAGTAGATAACTAGTAAGACTTATATAAACTAGGCTAGGCCTAGGTTTATCTAGTTAGAAAGGCTAATAAAGAGGTAATTAATAAAGCCTTTAATAAGCTTTATAAATAGGGTTAGATAGAGTAGACTTCTAAGTTAACCCTATTTTCTTTCCTATATTTTATTATCTAGAAAGATAGGGAGTCTAGTAAAAAGAGATAAGTTATTATTAATATTAGGGGTAATTACGCGTCTTTAATAGTCCTCTACCTCCCTCTTATAAAATACTATTAACTATAATACTATAAAGTTATATAACTAAATTATAATAGTTTAGAAGTACCTTATTAGCTAGGAGTTAGGATAGAAATAAGTAGAAGTATACTAGAGCCCTCTTAATAAGCTATCTTATATATTAGAAGAAGGAAATAAGAGTTATAATACTTAAATAAAGAGAAGGTAATAGAAGTAATAATACCTTATATTAATATTATCTATATAGTACTCTTTCTAATTTCCTTATATTAAGCGGAGGTTTACAGGTTTAATAAGGCTTTAAAGTAGAATATATAAGGGGAATATAATTTAAGGGAAGTTATACTATTAGAAGAGTAGCTATATTAAAGTAGTTATAAGGCGCTATATATATACCTTTAAAGAAGTATAAGATCTTTCTATTAAAGAGGAGTATTAGAAATTAGTATTAGTTATATATACTTAGTAATAGATTATAAGTAGTTAATATATCTATAGTTATACTATTAACTATTCTATTAATATTTAGGATAATATATCTATCTATTAGTTATTAATTACTATTACACTACACCTAAATCACGTGTAGATGACTCAAGCGCATTATACCTTTCATTAACACATGACCGTTAGCTGACTTAGGGGCCGCCGCTTTGCTTTCCCGCTAACGCCCGTTTCGTCCATCTGCTCTCCCTTATTGTGAGATCTGTACCACTGCGCCATAGGCCGCGAGCGGGCAAAAGATCCAAGTGCGGAGGTATTGCACCTCGTGAACTTCCACCTTTTTGGGGTATGTAAAGCCTTAAGCCTTCATATTCTACTTACGAATCATATCTCGCGACGGGCCAAATTGGCGACCGTAAAATCCAACTTTTAGATCCACCCCCGGACATGTTGCAAATCAATTGATTTACCAGTAAACCTTGTGCTCACTGGACAGATCATCTCGGAAGTCCGTGTTGTCCGAAGGAGGCAGATATTACATGGAAATTGCTCTTGGTAAGCGCCAAGCATACTGACTCACAGCCGGCCTACCGGGATCTCTCCCTTCGGCTCCACAGTCAGCCCTAAACCAGTCGCTTGTGGAAAGGTCGAACCTCGTACGATGTACTATAGTAGTGTAATCGTTCAGAAACAGAAGAAGAGAGGCTAGCAGGAGACATCTTATCCTCATCTAGTCCTAGTTGCTCTTCTATTGCAATTGATTGGGCTTCGGCGCGCGGGTCAAGGCAATCCCGACCCCTTATCATCGGACGAAAATCGGTACTTGGTAAGCTGTTCGGAGTTAAAAAATGCCCTTTGTCCATTATAATACCGTGTAGATCTCACACACGCCCACGGACTTCTTGGTTATCGAATGACAGAGTTGCAGTGTCTCTCACACGGGTCTGTTTGCATCGAGGTCTGCATTCCACCGTGATCCTCGCATCTCCGCCCGAACCAAGTGAAAACCAATCTTCGCGATATTTCTATCAAAGATGAGCGCGTCTCACCCAGTTCTGCCAACGATGGACATCGAGAATCGCACTGCAGACAAGCAATTAGAGACACCCGCATCAGAGGCCGATACTATGGAAGAAAAGAATGGAAATGGAGCCGAAAACGGAACTGGAGGTGTGATTGCAGAGGAGGATCAGATAGGTCTAGAGGAGTACCCAAAAGGCCTCCAATTCGTCTTCATCCTTCTTGCTCTGATACTGTCAATTTTTATGGTTGCGCTGGACCTCGTAAGTCTTGCTCCGCTCTTTCAACAGACAACCGCTGATCCTGCGTACAGACTATCGTCGCAACGGCTATACCAAAGATCACGGATGAATTTCACAGCGTTTCTCAGATAGGATGGTACGGTTCCGCCTTCTTCCTGACCACTGCATCATTCACATCATCCTGGGGCAAGCTCTTCAAGTATTTCACCCTAAAATGGACCTACCTAACGGCAGTCTTCATCTTTGAGTTGGGAAGTCTCATCTGTGGTACGTGTGTCTCGAGGTCCATTAGCGATAGATTGCTGACTACTGCGTCTAGCCGTTGCCCCAAATAGCACAGCCTTGATCATTGGACGTGCCATTGCTGGGTTGGGTGCTGCTGGGGTTGCGTCTGGTGCCTTCATTTTGGTCGCCTTCATCGCCCCACCCGACAAGCGGCCGGCCTATCTAGGGATCATTGGCGCCTCTTACGGCATATCAGCTGTCATTGGGCCCCTCCTTGGTGGAGTATTCACCCAGAGACTCACCTGGCGGTGGTGCTTCTACATGTAAGAATCTTTCCAGCTCACGATAGGAACGACAGAGCTAACATCGATCAGTAACCTTCCAATCGGTGGCCTTGCCGCTGCCATTCTCGTCGTCTTCTTCCGATTGCCGTCGCATGTCAAACCCGCAGAAGCAACGTTCAGGGAGAAGATGCTTCAGTTGGACCCCATTGGTATCGTTCTCATCATGGCAGCTGTCATATGCTATAACCTTGCCCTGCAGTGGGGCGGGCTAACTCTGCCATGGAATTCTTCGACTATCATTGGCCTCTTCGTCGGATTTGCGCTGCTTCTAATATGTTTCTGTATTGACCAGTGGTGGTTGGATGAGCGTGCTATGCTCCCGAAGCGACTCTTGAAAAACCGATATATCTACCATGGTATGAGCTACTCCTTCGCTATCGCAGGGACCTATTTCCTCGTGTTGTATTTCCTTCCGATCTACTTTCAGGTCATCGACAATGTATCTCCAATTCAGAGCGGAGTACGGAACCTGCCCTTGATTATCGCTATCACTATTGCAACTGTCAGCTCTGGAATAGGGATCACCGTAACAGGCCGCCCATTGCCGTTCATGGTAGTAGCTGGAGTTCTTTCTTCTATCGGAGTTGGACTACTTTTCACTCTTACCATTGGATCTTCATCCGCAAGTTGGATAGGATACCAGGTTCTGACCGGTCTTGGTCTGGGGCTGGGCTTTCAAATACCCGTCTCTGCTGTTCAGGCCACTCTACCTCAAATAGACATACCCTCTGGATCAGCGATGATCATATGTGAGTCTTCTCTGGGCACGCTTCTTTGCACTAGTCACATATGCTGACATGAACCTAGTTGTACAAACTATCGGTGGCGCCTTTCTCGTCTCAGCGGGAGAGAGTGCCTTTGAAGCTGTCCTAACGAAGAGGCTGCGTGAGTCAGATTCCGCAGTCAGCCCCATAACTGTCATTGGCACGGGCGCAACGGAGGTGCGGACCGCCTTTGCCCCTGCCGATCTACCTTTTATCCTTCGAGCGTACGTGGAAGGTATTCAGACCGCCTTTATCGTCGCGATTACGTTGGCTTGTGTGTGTACCGTCGTTGCCTTTGGGGCAAAGTGGCAAAAATTGCAATCTGCGTCTAAGCCTGGAGTAGCTAGTGGTACGCAGTCTAGCACCAAGTCTGTAGAGGCGGACGCTGCAGCATAAGTGCTAAATTTCCTTTTCATGTAAGATGGTAGAGGAGAATATAGTCTCTAGAGTTTAATATCTATAATCTCGATATTCTTACAGACGCCGTCTCTCATGTGTAATGTCACTGTCTGCGACCAGCCACATATTACACGGGAATAATGTCTGCCTGTTAAACAGTGCAAGTGCAAGGCCTGCACTGCACTACTACTTGTTAGTAGTGATTGCTTCCAGAGCTGGGTATGCCATGCACTCGGCCGATCTTCATTGTGAACGACAGCTGCCTTTACCTATTGCTCGAGAGTGTGCAGGAATCGACTATGCTGTAGCTAGAATAGCGCTTGATGCTTTTTGCTGTTGGCGCGATTATGGCGGGCATGGTATAGATTTTGAGGAAGATGTCTGATGCATCGTCCCAGCAACACGCCGCTTTCAGCGCCAATCGGAAAATCGCAGGCTTATTCATGGACTTCTGGAGCAGAACTTGACATTCGGGCTCGCAGATTTGTGTCGATTTTTGGCGTTGGGGCGAGCGTCGAGTGAGGGTGCGGGGCAGGTTTGTTGTCGCTAAGATTGCGGGATGGCCTCCAAAGACTGTAATCGGGGCCTCCTAGGGGTAATCAGCCACTCGTCGTCACCAGCTAAATAACGTTTTTAGAATATATATATATCCTTTAGTTATAACCTTCCTATCTTAAAAGAGTTAGATTATATACTTTAAATAACTTATAAATCTTAGTTTTATTTTATTTTATAAGTTATTTTTAAATTATTAAGCCTTTTATTTTCCCTTAATCTACTTTCTTTTTACTTTAACTTATTTCTCTTTTAACTTAAGTTTAATATATTTATAATTTTTTAAAGTTTTTTAAGTATACTTAAAAGAGTTATTATTATATATCTTAAAGAAATTTAATTAATTTAAGCTTAGTTTATTTTATATAATTTAATTAGCTATTTATAAGATTTAATTTAATATTTTTTAAATTATTTCTAGTTTAAGTATAATATTAGTAATATTAAAATACTTAATATATTTATACTATATCCTTTTACTAATAAAATAAAATAATAAGTAATAGATTTATTAAGTTATAATTATTAATAGAACTTTAAAGGATATATATAAGAATATTATAATCCTTAATAACTTTATTTATATTAAAATATAAATTATTATTAAGATTTTTTTAGAAGATATATACTTTATATATAAGATTTAAAAGTTATTATAATTTAATTTAATAGGATAATAATAGTATAAAGCTAATAGAGAGAAATATAAAAAAGTATTATTTAGCTAGTAGCGACGAGTAGCTGATTACCCCTAGGAGCTTGCGACTAGGGGGGCCCCGATTACCTTGTTTTATAAGAGTGACGCGAGAAGGAATATTAACACTAAGCCTTCATTTAGATTAGCGCTGTCGCAATTATAAAACGCCAATCGCGTCCTCGAATCTGCACGCCAAGACTTAAAGTGTATTGTCGTACAAGAGTATAACTCCAATGCTTAATCGTCTCCTCAATTTTCAGCATGGAGACCCAGGGTGATAGCATAGACATTTCTCAGCTGCGGGCGTCTGCTCTTGGATTAGAGGATGGACTGGTAAGCAGACCCTTGCAATCTAATGCCTGTCGGCCCGCTTATGTACATCAAATTGACGCCATCTACCCTGCAGTCGCCGAAGCGTGTCTTGCCTCAGGCCACCGCGACAAAGAAGAAACGCGACTTGGTACAGACAAAGACCAAAGCTGCCACCATCGAGCAATCTTTACCCCACAACCCATCTCTCCGCCTCCACGCAAAAGTCGAGTCATGGCCTGTCGATTTACGGCGGTCTCGACCTCAAGAATCGAGAGACTCAACGTGGCATCAATCTGCTCCAAAGCCAGAACTACCCAGTACGATTCCTGATTCACTAAAGGGCAAGATGCTCGTCGAGAGCAGCCAGTCGCAGGGCGACACCCAGCGGCTTTCACCATCGGTCTATGAATATTACAGCAAGGACAGTAGAGAAGCACGAGCTGCGCTTGAAAAACTCCATCCAACCCATGCCTCCCTCGATACTCAAAGCAGCGCGCCCCACACTTTTCAGCCTGGCGAAATTGGTCACATCGATCTCCTCGCAATGTTCGAGCAACCCTCTATAGATGATGCTGGAGACAGGCGTGTGGACGATGAGGAAGATGACATCGATCCGCTATCTCAGGATGTACGGGCAGATATATTCCCTGAATCGAGGCGGTTCCAGCCTCCAAAGACACCTGCTTCGCAAGGTCATAAACGCAAGAGAGAGGTTGAGACATCTTTGCAAGGGCAATCCGAGCCGAAGCTACCACTCAATCCCTTTGCGGGTCAAATGGGCAGTATTGATGGTCTGATGGATGCCAGTCAGCTTTTTCAGGCTACACAAGCCCAGACTTCGCCAATGACCAACATTGTCCCATCCGACGGTCTCTCTGATAGACCTTCACCTGAATTGCAATACCATCGTCCATCAACAGCAGGCACATTGTCATCACCCGCCAGAGCGACACGCTCAAGCACCGTGCGGGCGGTCACTGAACCTCAGACTACATATACTACGATGAAGGAGTCTCAAGAGGCTAGAGAGCGGCAGAGGCAAGCGAGGAAGGCGGAGCAAGCTCTATTGACAGATGAATTATCCGATGAGGAATTCGCCGGGGACACCCAGCTCCGGAGACGTCTACGCCAGCAGAGGTATAGTGAGCAAGCCAAAGTTCAATTCGCCAGCGTAGCAGCGCGATCAGCAGCACCAGATCGAAGCCGGGGTCCAGGGGGCCATATAGCAAATACCCCGAGTAGATCGTCTCCCCGGAAACGTGGTAGACAGGCCAGCGAGCCTGTCCTCATATCCGATGATCTGCCTGGTGTTGATGGCCAAGGTAGCATAACGGAAGATGAAACAGAGCGGGAAGAAAGCCTCGAACGACAGAAAGAGGACGATGCTGATGAGCTAGCCGAAGAGAACAAGGAGAATGTTGAAGTCCCAAGGACGATTTCCAGAGCACATCACACGTCTCAAGTCGTCTCATCCCAGCCTACTCCTTCATATGCACGGAGCCGGAATCGTAATGCGGTATCTCAGATGAAAGATGCTGCGCATCTAGAATCAGGTTCTAACACAAGCAGATTGCGAGAGACACGGCTAGTTGAGACTGGGACCGAACCAGATGCAATTGCAGATTCACAGTCGTCTCAGCACGATCACTGGAACATGAGAGGTCTGCGAAGGCATGGGACAAAATCATTTTCGGAACCCCGATCATCTTTAGACGCCCGGATCCTAGTACCTCAGTCTCAGTCATCAGAACTTCCAAGGACTTTGAGGCTAACCAACGGCATGACCGAGAAGCACGCAGGCAGAAGCTCGTCTCAACCCGTATCCAGTAGTTCCCCACAGAATAAAGATCTGGGAAGCGGAGTCATACGTGGGTCTTCACTTACCCAGTTGAGAGCTATAGAAGGAGCCGATGCAAAGTCAAATCATACAATATGCCCTAGCGATGCTCGATCACATGCGGAGGGTACATTTGGGCGCCAAAGCAAGGTCCCTGAAATCTCTGCTCCTTCATCTCGATCACTTCGTAATACGATCTCAAATTCCGAGAACGGTATAGCTCGCATTCACAGTGCTCAAGACGATGTCCCTGACTCTTCGAACATGTTACTTTCTTCGAGCACGACATCTAAAAAGCCATCAATCACTTACCCAGGCACGTTACAGTCGCGAGATTCCGTACCCTTCGAGACTGCACCGGAGCATTTGACAGCTTCGCCATCCAGATCGTATCCGCAGCGTATGATACAGAACAGTTCGAGCAAGCAGTCATCTCCTACCAAGGCTCAACGGCCGAGGACCATAAGCGAGATTGCAGCAGACTCCTCGCCTCCAGATGAGATTGGCGAAATCGACATTGACATACATATACTCAGCAATGATGACAAAGAGTTCCAGAAGGTCTTGCACGGCTCCAGTCCTGTGGCACCTACTCGAAAGCGTCGAAGGGGAGCCCGTGGACTGGCGCTGCAGATTATGGAGCCAGGGCACAATGTTCTCCCCATGCTACCCGGTACCCCTATGCCACCGCCTTCATCTGCGATATCTGCGATCACTCCGATCCCCTTGTCGTCACCCTTGAAGAATCGAACTTCACGGACAACTAACATGACCACTGTTCTCGACAACAGCGGAAGTCTCCCTTCTTCATCCAGGTCTGAAGATGAGCCCGTCCGTAGACAAGTCTCTGAAACTGGGGTCGCCTCAAGTCTCAATAAAGATGTAGAACGTGCTCTTACCCAAATCAGCCATACGCCTCGCACTACCAGGACTGGACACACGAAGCCAATTGTACCACAAGCATCACGATCGGAACAATTGCCGGTCGTTCAGCCAGCATGTCCGGTTGCTACATGTCCAAATTCTATCGCTGCACCGCATCGGGTCCTTGCACGTTTCAACGGCAGTAATTCGGCTTACTATCCCGCAACATGTTTGGAGATACTTGGTGGCGACGAGCCTCATTATAGGGTACGCTTCGATGACGGGACCGTGGATACTATCAGTGCATACGGGATCAAGCGGCTGGAGCTGAAGGCTGGGGACGTCGTCAAGATTGATATTCCTGGTGCTCGTACAAAGAGCTACATCGTGATTGGCATGCGTGACAAGCGGCAGCCGGCTACACCTCCAGATCCAGCAACCCCTTCCAGACGCGGGGGCAAGCATTCTACAAATATACCCGCATTTCCCGAAACCGATGTTCATGGCTATGCCACTGTGCTCGCAATTCCCAAGCAACGATCTTCTGTGGATGGAAATGAAGCGGCGACTGACCAGGTCGCCGTACCGCTAACGCAGATATATCTGACTCAAACGCTATGGACTGCCTTCAGAAATCGCCAATACGCCCATGCATCTAATCGCATGTTGTCAGTCACCGGGCTACAAACGCCCTCTGATCGACCCTCAACCCCCTCGACCCCCTCTTCTCGCACCCGACGTAACAAAATGTCAGGGTTTACCCAATCTCACACTGCGCCTGCAGGCGTTCGTGTAGGCGGCGGACTCTTCAAGAACATGGTTTTTGCCATTACTAATGTCGACCGCGCCGAAGACAGCAAGCGCATCACAGCCCGTATAGTTTCCAATGGCGGTGTGATACTGAATAGTGGTTTCGACGAGCTCTTCAATGTCCCGAGTCTTAATCGAACAACGAGTGCCAAGCAGAATTCAGACAATACTTTTCACCTGACATCAGATGCTCAAGAGGTCGGCTTCACCTGTCTCATCGCAGATAAACACTGCCGAAGAGCGAAATTTATCCAAGCACTGGCTCTTGGTATTCCCTGCTTGGCACCCCGCTGGATCTCCGACTGTATCGCCAAGCAGCGTGTCTTGCCGTGGGCGCCGTACCTTCTAGCATCCGGCGAGTCAACATTCCTCGGTGGGGCTGTACGCTCACGGAACCTGGCATCATTTCCTGCAGACGCCGCCATGTTGTCCGAAATCGTGGGCAATCGGCCTAAACTTCTGGAGGGTGCTTCCGTTCTGTTGATCATGGAGAAAGGGCAGGAAGTACTTATGAAACAGCACCCGTTGATCACGTACGCGCTTGGGGCTGGCAGAATCGATAGAGCGATCAGCGAGGACGCAGCCGCCAAGGCAGTCTCTGAAGCACAAGCGACGCGCGAACCATGGGATTGGGTCTTCAGCTACAACAAGGAGAAGAAGGTTGAAAAGCGGTTGTTTGACGGCAATAGTACTGGTCAAAAACGCAAGAGAGCCAGAGAGGGTGAAGTCCGTGAGACTCCTCCGAAGAAAGCAAAGACTAAAGTGGTTGGGAATGAGTTCGTGGTCCAGAGTCTGATATTAGGGATGTTGATCGATGATTGATGAACATTTGATGATACAACGGCCAGCGTTGGATACTCCATAGTTCAGATAGTGTAACGAAGGATATCACTGAAGTAAGAATCGATGACCCTCATCTGCTCAGCCATAAGGACGATTCCCACATGAAATACGAATTCAGAGAGATACGATATGAAATGAAATGAATTGGATGCGAATTGTTCGTATCTAGATGGTGAACACTTCGATTCCGCCCCATAGTTCCATATACCTCGATGGATTTTTAGTTGAAATATCTTCCGCAACTGAGTTTTCTGTAGAATATACAACATAGATGTACGGAATAATTGAGATTTTCATCTACTACTACGTCTTGCCAAGCTTTCCAAGCAGCGCTTAATAAGGCTAGCGTTGCGGTCGGAGATAGCACGATCCTCGGCCATAGGCCGAACCGAGGCTTAAACTTGGGACACGACCGACTGCGATCCACAGTGCACCACTCTTTGTTTAGATTCTCTTTCACGATAACCTGTCCTTCTATTCTCTCCTTCGTATCTCTCAGAGAGGCTATAAGGCTTTCCCCCAAAAGTCTCCTCCATTCCTGTGCCTTAACGTTCCACAATGCCGTTTAATACCGAGCTCACGCGCCAACTCGGTATCAAGGGTTAGCCTTATGTCCTTTGGTCAATGCATTGATACAGCTAACGGGCTCCAGTCCCTATCGTCCAAGGAGGAATGCAATGGGTCGGCTATGCAGAATTGGCTGCTGCCGTCTCCAACGCTGGTGGGCTAGGAATCGTACGTCCTCCATCTTTTCCCCTAAAGGAAATCTCCAACGACCGCTTACTGATACATTTTAGCTGACAGCCTTAACCCAACCAAACCCCGAAGACCTTCGAAAGGAGATTCGCCGCTGTCGCTCCATGACCCAAAACCCTTTCGGCGTCAATCTTACGCTTCTCCCCGCCTTAATCCCACCAGACTACCACGGCTATGCGCAGGTCATCATAGATGAAGGGATTCGCATCGTTGAAACGGCCGGAAATAGTCCTGGTCCTGTCATCAAGCAGCTGAAGGCTGCAAATTGCACCATCTTACACAAGTGCACCACTATCCGACACGCTCAGTCTGCCATAAAGCTTGGAGTTGATTTCTTAAGCATTGACGGCTTGGAATGCGCTGGCCACGTTGGCGAAAGTGATATCACGAACTTCATCCTCCTCTCACGCGCTCGCCAATCGTTAGGTGTTCCCTTCATAGCCTCTGGTGGCTTCGCAGACGGTCAAGGGCTGGCGGCCGCTCTTTCGTTAGGGGCAGAAGGCATAAACATGGGCACGCGCTTCATGTGTACCATCGAAGCTCCCATACACCAAAAAGTCAAAGAAGCCATCGTCGAAGCGCAAGAAACGGATACAGAACTCGTCTTAAGACGATGGAAAAACACAAGTCGGTTATTTGCGAATAAAATCGCCAAAGAGGCTGTGAAGGTTGAGAGGGAGAGCACGAGTGGAAAATTCGAGGATGTGGCGCCTTATGTCAGCGGAAAGAGAGGGAGGGAAGTTTTCATCAACGGCGATGTGGATTTTGGCGTGTGGACTGCTGGGCAGGTCATTGGGTTGATTCATGATATTCCATCGTGCGAGGAGCTTCTCACGCGAATAGAGCGGGACGCGGAGGAGACGTTGAATAGAGCGAGTGCGCTTATTGTTGGTAGGGGTGCGCCGAGGGTGGATCCGCCGCCTGGGGAGGTGGGGAGGAATCTGAATAACCCTGGGGCGGAGATTTGGGGGGTTGGGTCTGGGAAGTCGAAGCTGTAGTGTGATGTGTATCCGTTTTGATCGTAACAATGAATCATCTCACTGTCGGTTTCCTTCGATGCAGCCGTAAAACCGTGCTGATAAGATCGAAGTTCCACTAAGACTGCCAGTGAGCGTGTGTAGTAGCGTTCATGACTGCATACACCTCACGTATCTGCTTCGATGAATTCGTACGCGTCGACTCTCGCTCTTACCAATTCATTCGATACGTAGGAGTCCACTCAATCAGAACTACAATTATAATTGAAAAAGCCAACTATTATGGCAATAGCTAGAAATCTTGTGATTGCAGCTGCAGGATATCGGTCATGGTAGTGATTGAAGGATCTCGGTACGTGCACGAGCAAGCGGCGTGATTTCGAAATTATGAGGGTTGAGCTAGCTGTATTGTCAGCATTCATTATTGGCTGAGATTTTATGCTGGGATTCTGAGAGCAGGGGTATTGGGGGGTGAAGAGAATGGTCTTGCGCTGCTTATAATTGTACATTTTTGGCTAGCGTGCCAAGAAAAGCTAGGTAGCTAGTTCTAGTTCTAATTCTAATTCTACCACAGTAGATCTGCGTAGGACAACTTTCCATCAACGTCCCTCAGTCCATTTCAGGGTATCCAACCTTCAATACAGTTTAATTATCCACTGCTCAACATGAGGCTTACAATCAGAACTAGCCTGCGAGCCGTGAACCTACTGCCGAGATATGGATTCTACAGAGGCTTTCAACGTTCATCCAAGATGTATACTGCTAAGGAAGAGCTCTCATCGAACTTGAAGCTAGCAAACTCAATCGTTCAGGTAATACCTTGTTCACAGGTAGCTTATACCTGTGACCATACTCCATTCACATACATCCGATCCTTACTGATACTTCTCATAGGACAAGGCTTTACTGAAGCTGGGAGGACCAGATTCTCAGTGAGCCATGACTTGTTCGACTGCATGGATTTGGTTTCGCACATCTGTTCTATCGATACTGAAAATTACACAATGATTCACAGAGCTTCATCAGGTCAAGACCAATGTATGCTACACGATAGTATTCTTCACTTCACTACAACATAATAGACTAGGTTTTGAGTTGAATGTTGAATCCAACTCTCTAAGAGCGCAGTACAGAAATCTCGGCTGTGAATGTCTGGACAACTCAGATCGCCACTTCCTCTAGGCGTCGAGTGAATGTTGAATTCACGTCTCGCGGATCGCAGTACAGAAATATCGAATCAAAAATTCCAGACAACTCAGCGACCCATTTCCTCCACAATTAACAAGGGTCGAACGACAGAAACACCGGCTCATCCGCACTCCATGGTCCCCCATCCGCTGTAAACTTCCATACAATCTCGCGCAGAGCCCCGTCATCGACCAGCGCTTAGTTCTCCTCGACTTTGCGAACGGCAACGACTAGTTCGGGTATCGTTGCAGGCTCGTACGTGACCTTGACTCGGTCTCCTACATCATACTCAACCTGATGGCCATGCTTATAATCTAGAGCCTCCGGTCCCGTCATATCGAAATCTCCATTGTCGAGCTTGAAACAGAGATGAGTTCCTCGTCCATCAGTGTAATAATTGACGCCCTTGACGGTAGCTAAGTGCGTGTTTGGCTCAAGGGGCAAGACGGGCACCGCGAGTTTGCGCACACTGAGGAGTTTGTAGGGTACTTGTGATGACTCGTACGCAGCTTCGACTCGGTCTCCTGTATGGAACTCAATCAGATTGCCATGCTCGTCCTCTAGAGCCTTCCCTTCCGCTGCGTCGAACATCCCAGAGTCGAACTTGAAAATGAGATTACGCCATGGCTGAATGTCGTGGCGCAGGGTTTGCTTGACGGTAGCTTTGAACTTGTTTGGTTCGGAAGCCATGATGACGATAGAGTAGTGTTGAAATCGGATGCTGCAGGACCTTCTTTGCGTTAGAATAGCTGCGTACAGAGGATGACACACGTCCTACACTGCTGATGTCTTATTGCCGTGCTTGCAGGGTCGAATGAAGTATCAGCCGAGGGTGTGCAGTCGCTGAGACTAGAGTGTGGAAGTTGGAGGAGTCTGCGTCGTGGTATGGTGATGCTGTTAAAATCAGAGCATCCAAAGTCCTTTATATATGCTGGGACGCTTTGCATGAGACGAAGAGGGGGCCCATCAAGATAATCGATATCACACCCAACCGCCATGACTTATCCACGGCTGCGATTTGGAGACAATTCGCGCCGAATTCGGCGTTACGGTCGGAAACCCATTCAAAAGATGAACTTGATGCATAAGATACCATATTTGGTAGACCTCCATCGCCAATGGCTCCTCGGCAAGAAGACTATCACAGAGCTATGAATTAGTCATTAGGCATTGATTGTCGTAATACAATTTCCGACAAAGCGGAAAGAATGGAACGCTGCCGAACCTGAATCTGGGTTTGCTGCGAAAAGACTGCTGCCAATCAGCAATTGCAAATGCTAATTCGCGACGTATTGCTCATTGGGATAAGAAATAGACTCTGACCTTCTGGGAAGCCCAGTAAACCGATTTGACCAAAGACATTTCGTGCTACTGAATCCATTTGTCACAGCGCGGCATTCGGATACTGACAACGATAACGAGGGCTTCAATATTGACGAAAATGGCCAATGGGTCTGCGATTGCGAAGGTCCTTGATCGCACGTACTCGATGCAGCAAAATCTCGTCCCAGACGGTCATGCTTGCGTAATCCGATCGCTTTGGTTGCCCCGAGCGCAAATTCCTTTGTTCCATTATTCTGGACTCCCGTCGATAGGTCTCCATCGAGCTAAGCGATTGGCTAGAGAAATTCGGACTCGCCACCTTTCTCTTCTTGGCTGAGGTCCTGGTTTACGGACGATGTTTCATTGGAAGGCCACATTCCCAAACGGATGACTTTCACCAGCGTCCCAATTCCGATACTCGATATTCGCAATAGGAAAAATTCGGACTTGCGGACGGGTTTGCGCTTTACCGTCTGTCAAACAATTACCCCAGCTTACGTCTGCTCAATAAAAACATATCAATATGTGCTTTTGGGCGAACACTGAAGCACTGTTATGGGCGATTCGTTCCCAATCCGGAGCCACAAACAGCGCTAGAGCAGTCTTCAATATACCGACGCATTGCCATGGTCATCTCTGTTGCTTTGGATGTTTCCTATATAAGTATCGTCAGCCTCTCCAATCTGTGGAATATCAATACCATAAGCAATTTCCTACGCAGTAACAGGAAACCCCACGCGAAAATTAATACAGATCAGAATTCTCCATACAGGTATGAGTGCATCTCCTCTACTCGCGGTCTTCTCGACTAATCTGTGCTATAAAGACTTTCCGCAGTCTCGCTCGACCAAATCACACCGCACATAATACAATGCCCGCAGAAAAATATTTAGCACCTGAGTATGTTCTCCTACCCGGTACTCCACCCTCTCCATGGACTAGGGGACCATTGGTAGGAGAAAAGAAGGCAACATTGGGCCGTCACTATGACGCTACCATCAACGGGGGTGTGCTGGTAGTTAAAATCGATGGAGTAGAAGATAAGGGTTGGATCCAGAATGATGTGCTTCTCGACGCAAGGTCTTATGGCATCACTTGGAGACTTGGCTTGCGCATCGCAGTCACCTATAAGATACAGGGTGGCCTCATCGCTTGGGTGTCGAACTTTCGGGTTTTACCTCAAGAGGAGCAGCCGGACGAGGAGCCGACCATAGAGGAAAGGATAGCTCTGGAATTGTGACTTTTGGGGAGAAATCGAGCTCTGGGACAATACCAGACTAGACGCTGGATGGAGCGACTCGCGTCCGCAGGTGTTCTCGCAATTTGGGTACGTGGCGATGTTTGGACCCTTTACCCATAATATGGTGCCAACGCGATCCGCGCTCGCACACTCTTTTGGTCTGTTTGGTGGCTTTCGGAGTGCCATGAAGGTCGATTTCAACAATCCTCCTGATAATCATGACCATGTTGACGGGTTTATCTTCTTAATTTTCGATATTCCGATAGGGGATTGCTACTCTCATTAATCAGCCATTCATTTTCTGACATTGCTTCCACATGCATCGTCCAGTAGGGGTTGTCTGACTATCTAGACTTCCTCCCCGTGCGTAGTAGCAAGTGACAATTATATGCTCCATGCTTTTGCAAGCTCTTATCTAATTTTGTCGAGACAACTTCATAACGTGGAATCTTTCGTACGAAGGAGATGGTCCATGTCAGAGAATCTGGTAGAAAGAGGCAGCCGAGGTATGGTGAAGATTGAGATTGCGCAGGAATTATTGGACTTGGTGGCTGGAATATGAAAGTAGTAGTCAATGTCTGTGATAGATTAACATCGTCATTCCTCGTTGTCGATAAACGGCCCGCTGGGTCGGCCAGACGTTACGCCTTCGACTTTCCGTGCTCCCCAACACAGTCTTCTCGTGGATGGCTTCATTCTGAATAGCTAGCCAGAGAGCCTTTGATTTCAAGATCTCGCAGACTCTTACCCAACTCCTCTCTCTGCGGCCACTATGGATCTTTTTCAAACCTCTTTGATTCCTCCTAACATTTTTGAGCTGCGCTGTGTAATGATTCTCGTCCATTCCTTATGACATGAACATAAGCTCCCAGCGCCACCGACAATGAAGATTGAGTCCCATTCAGGTCAGGCTTCTCCCGAGCGACATTGGCCAGCGAGCGAGCCTGAAGCTGTCAGAAATCGCTGATTCATATTCATCTTTTCTCTCCCACGGCATAGTGGATCTTCTTCAAAGCTCTTCACTGTTGGACCTCCTGGGGACTTCAAGCTGCTTTATGTGACAATTCTCGTCCATCTTTTCCGAGACGAGTATCCGATGCTAACACCGCCGGCTACGAGAATGGAGGGCTCCGTAACGAGAATCAGGTCTCTATAAGATCATGCTTTTCCTGAGCGACACATTCCTGTAAGCCAATTCCGCTGCTCAAACCAAAACAATCTTACGCATCTTCAAGATTCTACCGCCTTTTCAAAGATACTATGGCCTCCGCAGCTGCGCCCCCAAACACTGAAGAAGCCCCAGTCAATCCGCCGAGTGCTGCAAGACGTTACAAAGCAACAGTGACATACATAGATCAACCAGAATCATCCCTCGATATAGGTTACATGACGATAAAATTGGATTTGGCAGCTGGTGAGCATGCAATATACACCAGTAATATTTTGAGCCAAATACGCGAGGCAATTAGAGAAGGAGAGAATTTTCGAGTCGGAACACGCGTAATTATTACCTTTGACAGCAACATGCAGGATCAAATCGCGACGATCGAGATCGCTGAAGGCGAAGATACTCTGCTGACGGGAGCGTGGGAATGGGTCGAGTGGGAGCCCCTCTGATCAAGCGATAGGAGAGAAACCGAGGCTTTGGGGAATATTCACAAAGACTTGAACGTGTTTCGAGCTCGTAGCTTCATTGGCCTTCCACGTTGAGCGTCTTTATCGCCACGCCTTTGTAGCTATTCGGTCTACTTCGCCTGAAATTGACGTGTTCGCTGCATCGTTTTAGGTGCGAGAGAGGAGAAGAATGAGTGAGTATGTGCTGCTATCCCAGGAATCTTAGCGTATTGAACCGATGCAGAACCCTCGTTCGACATCCCTCGTTGTGGAAAGTACCATGACAGCTTTGACGATCAGGTGCTTACCATTCCGTGACCATTAGGGGTTATCACGACTGCGATATACCAACTGAGAACTCTGGACCCAACATGAAACCGTTGATCAACTATCTTGACGCATCCATTGGCAGCCTACTCAAGCGTAGATCTGAGAATTTCACTCCGTCTAGACATCAACTTGGAGGCTTATTTGGGGTAATAGAATTATCTCTGCATAACACAATCGTACGAGGAGATCGTAGTAGCCAGCTCGAAAACAATCAACAACTCGTTTGCAATGATATAGCTCAACGTACAATGAGGAGAAGGTTAGACCGTAGCTTCAGATCAGAGAATACGCGGCAATATGTTATACTTTCCTCTTACGGCTAGTCCGGCCCCAGAACCCTAATTTCCCCAGGTTTTTCGCTTGACGGCTGCGTTACGTAAATCTCTTCGCATCCTTGTAAATTCCAACTTCGCGGTCAACAATGTCTTCCTCAAAACATCTCATCCAACTGCACGTCCACTCGCAGAAGCGTAAGCGGAAAATACCACCATGGACGTGGATCTCGAAGCATTGAGCGGTATCTGCGGGTAAGTCCTCAATTCCCTCCTCTACAACACCTACAAACCCTGACATCCCCCCCCAGCTCCATCTCCATCGCCTGCTGGATCGTCGTCTTCACCCCCCAAATCATCGAAAATGCCCGCCGCTCCTCCGCCTCCGGCCTCTCCCTCGCCTTCCTCATCGTCTGGCTCCTCGGCGACGTCTTCAACATCCTCGGCGCCGTCCTGCAGGGCGTGCTGCCCACAATGACGATCCTCGCCGTCTACTACACCCTCGCCGACATCGTCCTCCTGGGCCAATGCTTCTATTACCGAGGCTTCACCTTCTCGGATGCGTCAGCAGCCAAAAAGGTACCTGGAGCCGTGGACGAGGAAGCTGTCGAAGAAGAGGAAGCTACTGAGCAAACGTCCCTGCTACCGCATAAACGGCCTACGATCTCAGACGTAGATCGCCCATCGGCCAGAGGTTCTTTCTCCTCTTTCCGCTCCCGCCTCTCCAGCACCCACGTATCAGCTACGCACCTCTCGCCCGCAACACCTTTCATGCCACCCTCAAAACCAACATCCACCCCACCCGCTCTCTCCCCCTCCAAACCAAAATCCCCCCTCTACACCCTCCTCTTCAACACCACAGCCCTCATCCTCGTCTCCGCCATCGGCGTCCTAGGCTGGTGGCTATCCCCCCGCCCCACCCACACCCACACCCAATACCCTCCCGCTCCACCTACCCACCACCACAAAACCCCCCACCCAGCCTCCCCCACCCCGTCCCCATCCACACCCCTCCCCCTCTCCCCCCTCGGCCAAACCTTCGGCTACCTCTGCGCAACCCTCTACCTCACCTCCCGCATCCCCCAACTCCTCCTCAACCACCGCCGCAAATCGACCGAAGGCGTCAGCATGCTCTTCTTCCTCTTCGCCTGCGTGGGTAACATGACATATGTGCTCAGTATCTTCGCTTATGAGCCGGCGTGTGCGAGGATAGGACGGGTGGATGGTGCTGGGAGAGGAAGAGAAGGGGGAGGGGGAGGGGGGGGATTTTGTGAGGGGGGTGAATGGGGGAAGGAGTATGGGCGGTATATACTCGTGAATGCTAGTTGGGTGATTGGGAGCGCTGGCACGCTGGTTTTGGATCTTTTGATCTTTGGGCAGTTTTGGATGTACAGGGATCGGTGAGCTGGTGGAGGGGCGGGGGTGGAGAAATGTTTAGGAAACGCATCCTAAAGTGTGTATATGATTGGGAGGAATATATATGGGTCCGATGTGGTGTTTTGGATTTGGGTGGGCTTCTTGGGGGTAAAATGGGTGAAGATGTCATCGTGAGCTGTAGAAGAACTCGATTCAGGACAGATCTCTGGGACAGTCCCTCGAGTCACACTGATGTGTATATACGTTTGAGAAGAAGGAATACATATATGTTTGAATCTGCCGTGGTGTTTTGGATTCCCATAGGTGGGCTCCTTGAGGGAAAAAATCATCCACTTTATCGTCGTCCACAGCTCACCAATTCCGTTCAAGAGAATTCTCATGAACAATTTTTCTGGCCACAGTCATCCCAGTCCCCAATCACCACTACTCTGCCTACCTACCTACCTACCTACCTACTCGCCAACATCAACCTCACCAAAAAGCCTAGATTCTACCCTCCTATCCCTACCTACCGCACGCTTGTCATGTCAACGGCCTCCTAGGTTTTGAAAGATATGGAATCGTGGAAAATGAAGAAGCTGCATTCGTAAAGTCGGGAGGGATTGGGCGAACGAACGTAGAGGATTTCAGAGGGTAGATAGCGGCTAGGGACCAGGGGAGGGGAAGTGTGTAGGTAGGTAGAAGGGCAAGCTTGTTAGTAATGGCTAGCATAGGGGAATTTATCTTAGAGGACTATGTAGATTATAGCTAGGGAGAAGAGAGTCGGGTTTAGCTGGGGAGAATAGAATGGGAGGTTAATTCACTAATTTTATTCCACTACCTAGCTGGATGACCATGCGCTTATGATCGCGATCGAAACGCCTGCTGTGTATACCCGTCACCGCAGCTTATGCTGTGTGCCCAATCCCCAACTCAGCCCTCACACTCGGTATTGGGTTGGGGAATAGACTGCTCCAATCCTCTTTCCTCGAAGCCAGTCAATCATATCCTCTCTCATCCTCTCTCTCGAACTATATGTTGTAGTCGATATTCTAGCCCCCGTTCCCATTTGAGACCACAAAGCCGTTCTTTGTCTTGATCTCTCGCTCTCTCTAGTCTTGCCGTCGCTCTGGCGATCTCTCTTTCTCGGCCACCGGCATCGCTGCATACACAATAAATGGGTTTTCTTGAATCAGGGACCGACTGATGGCTGGATGTTCTCCAGACATAACGGAGAGGGGATCAGGTTCTCGACTTCGTATGTTTACTACAGCGCTAGAGATCTCGGAGATTCTGGAGGGGATCTTGTTGGGGCGAGATGTGGGTTTGGTATTCTATCTGTGGAAGGGTCCAGGCGTAGTGTCCCATCTTTCTTTCGATGGTACGCCCGTAATGATTGCGGAGGCTTCGGGAGCTGTGTGCGCGGTCGGGAACGTGCCGGCCTCGCCGTCGAGGCTGGAGCTGAGTGGTGTGTTGACAAGTCGGCGAACACCAATGCGAACGTTTCTAAGACTTGGGTATGGGTAAGGTCTTGATCGTCCGATATCGTCCAAGTAGTGCCAAGACTGTTATCGATAAGAGCCACTTGCACTAGCCGAAGCTGCATCAACCGCAGGTTTTCATGAGCCAAACTCCTCAACATGTAGATGGATACCCTGTGCCCCAGTGCCCTTGTGGACCGCTCTCTCATCCGAGAGACTGGCAACACAGTTCCGCACAGTCGTAGTCAGGCTCCTTCCACCGCACACGACGACAGAAGTCTCACCCGCAGACGCTTCGACTGGTGCTCGTATAATCTTGGCAATGCTTGGGCGACCGCGTGAGTACCGAAGGCGAGAACATTTATGAGATTGAGAATCTCGCGCCGATGGCCTGAGAGCAAGTGGAGCTTTTTCAATATCAATGCCTGGAAGGCCATTCGCTCGGGTTTTTGAGGTGGCACACTCCTCAATTTCTGGTTTGTACGTAATGAATGGTGAAGTCGAAAGCCCGTCAGACGAAGCTCCAGACGAAGTTTGAGAACCCGTCATACTGCCTAGCTCTATTTGGCCATCATCAGCACCGCCCACGTCATGGAGCTTACCGGTGACGGCGATCTCGATCCTCACGTCGACTTCCGAAGCTTTGTCGTGCACAGCCGCAGCTTCCAGACGTTGCAGATAGGCATCTACGTGCAATCTGTCTCTTACCAATAAGAAGCAGTCGATCCGAGTCACACAGCAAGGATCTCGAAGAATGCTCTCAAGAATCGGAAGGGTGAATGAAGCCCCAGTGGATGCAGAAACAAGGACGATGGTCTCGAATGTGTTCCAAGTTGGTAGGCTACCGAAGGGACCAGTAATGAAGGCTCGTAGTGTCGGACAAGCAGTATGAGAGGAGTTTGCGCGATTGCGTAGTCTCCGTGTGAAGCCGGTACGAGCACGGACGACAAGATCGATTTCTTTGGGACCATTTCTCGCGATATTATAAGAGATGTTTGAAATGGTGAAGGGATGTGATTCCATGGGACCGAGCGTCGGACACCATAACAGAATATACTGGCCAGGTCTCCAAGAGTATTGGACGTTAGGTATAGTAACCATCGTAATATCGCCAGACATAGCTTTCAGTTCCGCATGATATCCGATATGCCTGCTAAAGTTTTGGACAAGGAAGATACTGCTTCGAAGCACACGCCCCGACAGAACAAACGCAAGTGCCAGCCAGACATTGTAAGCTGCATACGATGGCACATGCTTGTATAGCAACCACAAGAAGATGGCTCCTGATGCGAGATGTTGAAAAACAAAAAACTCGTAGCAAAGACGGCGCAACGGGACCAGAGAGCTTATCAGGATCCAGGCCAGTACGGCCCACAGAACAATGCCGTACTTGACCATGGGCATCATGGCCAGCTCCAGCTTGAAGAAGTCGGCGCGTACCCACTCGGTGATGAAGAAAGCGCCATGAATGGTGACTGTCAGAAACAGGGTCCTTGATACCCATCTGTGTATCCAATTGAGATCAATGTAGGAGGATCCGAAGAAAATGCTAACAATGTTGACCTTCCCAGCCAGGAAGTAGACCAGAGGGACTTGGGTCACGGAGATCCAAGCTGCTCGATACCCTACTCTCTCCCAATAATAGGCATCGTGAACGATAGAGCCTGTTGTCAAGAACAAGGTAATGATGGCCCAGTAGGTGAGGATAGCCAGCGACCTGCCCAAAGGTGGGGGACTAAGCCATTCGCACCAGAGGCGAGGAAGGTAGACTACCTGTGGGTATGAAATCTCTCTCGTTATTGCAGTCGTCGTTGCGTATGCTTGTGATATGATGTTGCGCGGCCTGGTAGGATGCGAGACTGAGAGGGTCTTACAAGTTCTTTTCCTACAGAAGATTGGATATCAGTATTCCTCCTAGATCCAATGTTGTCACAGAAGTGATGATTAGGATATGCCGAGCGCAGGAAGCTCACCTTGACCATAATATGAGAGCACTGGTCGCTTTCAGGATGCATGCCACTACGACGCAGGCTGCGACAAGGTACCAGTACGTTCGAGCCAGACTCTTGTTATGAGGAAGAAAAACTCCACCGGAGCCCATATCCACGCCCATGCCAGCCATGCTGGACATCATTAAGGCGTCCATAATCTCAGTATCTCTCGAGGTCTGCTCACAACGGCAGAGATTCGAAGGGAACACCAGATCGTTCCGCCACTGTCCCTTACCACCTTCTTACCACCTTTTTCCTTCGCTTGTGGAACAATGTCTCTGCATGAGGCTAGTTAGGAGAAAGTGGAATCGCCACAGCAGTGGTGGGATATGGAAGAAGCCAAAGGTCTTCCAAGACCACCTCGGTCAACGATGCATCTAATGATCTGCTATGCAGCAGTCATACATAATCTAACCTCCGATATAGGTAATCAACCGATGGCCACGTTCCCGAAGTACATTATATGCCCGTTGCATGAACGGAAAGTGGGGTGTATCGAATCAAGGGCGTGAGATCTGACATGCCAAGCATCAAACTTGCTCAAACCCACGCCGCTTGGCGCACTAGAACTCCTTCTAGTGGCCGAAAGCAACCACTGAAGACAAATGTCGGGACCAATGGCATGACGGTCTAGTTATCCTCGTGAAGCAAAGGAAGAGACCACCTGCTCAAACTCGCGCATCCTCCAGACGCTATGTACCAAAAATACGGCGACTTTAGCCTTGCATTGAAAAGAGTGAGAATCTCACCCCATTCATCATCAACCTCGAGTGAATTGCAGATTCCACTCCTTTGTCTGTGAGCTTCCATACACGCATTTTCCAAGCAGTATTCCTACTTCTTCACCATCAGGACCGAAACGAAGAACAACAACCTTCGTCTCAGCCAGGATGCAGCACCGTACACTCCACTCAGCCCTCCTGACAGCCCTACTCCTCATCCCCCAAGTATCCGCCCACTTCCTCCTCAACTACCCCAACACCGTCGGTTTCAGCGACGACAAAGAAAGCACAGCGCCCTGCGGCGGCTTCACCGTCACCTTCGACAACGCGACTGACTTTCGCGTCGATGGCGACGCCATCGCCGTGACCTCGACCCATCCACAAGCCGAATGGCTATTCCGCGCCACCCTCGACAAAACCGGAACCGGCGACAACTTCACGAATCTGCTGCCCGTCGTGTCGGAAGCGGGGCTAGGTTCTTACTGCGAGACTGGACTCACCGTGCCGGGGACGTGGGCTGGGAAGGACGGTGTCATTCAGGTCATCCAGCATGGTCCTGACGGGTCGCTCTTCCAGGTAAAACACCCTGAACACTACTCTTATCTTATCTCACCCACTTGGCTGTACGAAATTCCATTGACCACTGTTCATGCGTATAGTGCGCCGCGATCCATTTCGTCACAGGCAAAGCGTCGTCCGTTCCCTCGTCCTGCAAAAACGCCACAGGCCTGACAGCCTCTTTCACCTCCGACGCCAGCTTCATGGCAACACCGGCCGCCACGGCTGGACCGCCTGGCTCCATGACCACGGGGTCGACACCTGCTCCATCCGCCTCCTCAGCGAAATCGGTCGCGGCTTCTGTGCACCAGTACGCTGCGTTGGGCTCGCTGTGGTGGTCCGGTATGGCCATTGTGGGGTTGGGGACTGCGATAGGATTCTTGTATCTATGAATTCAACGCTGTCGTGAAGCGTGAGTAGTTTCTCTAGTAGTGAAAGAGGAGAGTTGAAAAGGTGTAGATAGCGAAAGCGGCAACCGAATGAACAAAACCACTATCTCTCTGCCGAGGAATCAAAGTAATATAACAGAACTCGACAAATCATACTTAGTTCCTAGATAATAGAGTAAGTAAGTTATATCCTATATAAGTAGGTAGGAGGGTATTATAAGACTTCTACTCTATTATATGCTATATTACCGGGGGTATGATAAAAATGTGATTTAAATAGGAGTAGCTCATATAATATAATATGATGGAGTCCTATGATGATGAAGTAGGGATGTGATTCTTTAATCCTAGTACTCAGACGTGGTAAAGTAGGAGACGCTTCTGTTCAGCTTCTATGAATCGTTGGCATGCTCATCTTACCCCCCCCCCCCCCACTCCCCTCCGTTATCTAACC
>JAABUV010000414.1_pt1 | contig 64483 bp, 75 predicted proteins | sample 5559971 | NCBI WGS metagenome assembly JAABUV01 (sample SAMN10711881, study PRJNA513362) | rock metagenome | isolation source: Antarctica rocks | place: Antarctica: Victoria Land, Knobhead nord | collected 2015-12-19 | reverse complement strand
ACTGATGCTGCTTGTCGAGAAGTCATGCGCTCTTGACATTTGCGGGCTTTGGCAGCAGCTCCATAAGCAGCTCGCCCAGCTTCAGCAGGTCCTCGTCGCTGCCGCGCGGCCCGATGACGCCCAGGCCGAGCGGGCAGCCGTCCACCTCGGCCACCGGCAGGCTCACCTGCGCTCGAGCAGGGCACTGAACCCGCGGGAATGCAGGTTTCCACTATGGGCAAGAATGTAACCTTGCGCCCGGCATGCTTACCCGCGCCTGAGCAAGGTACTGCACCTACAGGCTGGTTGGGTTTCCCTCCTCCGGGAAGGGCAGGCTCCCACCTCCGTGTCCGGCAGGCTCACCTGCGCTCAAGCGGGGCAGACCACTGGCAAAAAGGCGCTCCCGTCACCCAGCGAGCGGCCTCGGCTTCTGTACATGGAGGGGTCAGCGGAGTCACTCGTTTCCAACGGGTGGTCTGGTCACTGACGCGGCTCGTGCGCAACCTGGCCGCACGCGACAGGCAAGGGCCCCTTGCCCACCCCTGTGCCATGACTTATCTCACGCCTCCGCCTCCCCAATACAGCGCCCGCTGGGGACCCTCCCGGAGCGCGCCTGCGGCAGGCCGGCCATGGCGGCGGGAATGACCAGCGCAATGATGGGCATCCAGAAGGGCGTCCCCCATACAGGCCCCGCTGAGGGTCCGCCGGGGGCGCGCCTGCGGCAGGCCGCCATGGCGGCGGGCGCCCACCAGCGCGGAGATGGGCATCCAGCAGCCGTCCCTCATACAGGCCCCGCTGAGAAACCCCCTCCGGGGGCGCGCCTGCGGCAGGCCGGCCATGGCGGCGGGCGCGACCAGCGTGATGATGGGCATCCAGCAGTCGTCCAGCTGTTCCACCGGCATGCCCAGCTTCGGCGCCGCGAACGGCGTGGCCGGCACCAGCACGGCGGCGTCGCCACCAAGCAGCGCGTTCAGGTGCGCGGTGATCGCCGCGCGGTGCTTTGCCGCGTCCTCAATCTGCGCGGCGGTCACAGGCCAGGTGCCTCCCTACCCAGGTGCACCAGCCTGCCGCGGCAGGCCTGGAATGAGGCGGTCTAACGGCGCGTGGCTCTCTGCCATTGCGCCAGCACTGCAGGCAGGTGCGTGGAAGGATGCACGAGCAGCGGCTCGCGCTGAGCTGCGGCGGACGTACGCGCCGGCTTGACGGGCGGGCGCGCACGGGAGCGCCCACAAAGGGGCGCCTCGCGGGCGCGCGTGCGGCACCTATCCCACCCTAACCCTGATCATTCAGGTGGCCGGGCGCAGCCTGGGCGGCGGGTGCGCGGGCGGCACCTGCGCGGGCGTGCACCGCGACGCCCACGCGAAGCGGTCGGCAATGCCCGGGCCAAACGCGGGCTTGTGCTGCGTGATCCAGGGCCCCAGCACGCCCCAGCTCTCGGCATTCTCGCACACGCAGTTGGTGTCGGCCCACTCGCGCAGCGTGCCCGCGTCGCCGCCGCCCAGGTCCACCTCCGCCAGGTCGCCGAAGCGCTGCTTCAGCGCCGGCGCGGCCGCCTTGAGGGCCTGCGCTGGCAGCCGGCGAGGCTCAGGACCCGGCTTTGCGCACTCGCCAGGCGTCCATGCGATCGGGTCACTGCCATGCGCTGCCCGGCTTTCTTCTCTCCCGCAGAGTGCAGGTGTGGCAGGTGTGGTAGTATTGTCGCAGTTCCCTCACAATGCATGGAGGCAGGGACGCCGTGTCATGGTGTGAGCCTGATGGAACAGGGCGGCCGCGCGCGCGGAGCTGCCAGGCGGACGGCAGCCCCGTGCGACGGGTGCACCTGGGACAGCGCACCGGCTGCGGCCGCTACCACAACTCTAGCACCACAGCCTGCCAGGCGGGCGGCAGCCCCCCGGCAGCGCCGCGCCTGCGACAGCGCGCCGGCTGCGGACGGCGTGGCCACAGCAAAGGCGTCGCGCGCAACGAGGAGCCGCTTGAATGTCGTGGGCGCGCGCGTGCTTGGGATCAAAAGCGCGTCCCCGGCCGCCTGGAGCACCGCCATGTCCTTGGCGAAGAAGCCGCCTGCCGGGCACCACAGGGTAGGGATTTAAGGAGGCTAGGGTTGGGAGGGACGGCGATGGGGCTCGCTCAAGCAAGCGCGACGCCATGTACAGAGCGGCATGCCCCGCTGGCGCGCGCGCGCCTGTGTCAAAGGAGGGCGCCAGCGCACACGTGCGCTCCATGGGCACGCGGCCCTGCGTCGGCCGCAGGCCCAGGATGCCGCAGTAGCTGGCCGGCACGCGCACCGAGCCTGGCCCCACGCAGCGCGTTGCGTGAGTGCACGCATCGCGCTGCAGCGCACGCTGATGCAGTGCCGACACGCGGGCCACGCGGGCATTGCAGGTCACTGAGGGAGGCAGCGCACCGCCTGTGTCGCTGCCCAGCGCAATGTCGGCGGAGCCATCTGCCACAGCAACCTGTGAGGGATGGCCATGCGCTGAGCCTCTCCAACCTTCCTCTCGGCCTTCCTGGATAGTCACAGGGCTGCGCTCCTGTGCTCCAGTGGACACAAGCCACACAATAAAATCTGCAGAGACTTGCAAACATGTCCAAGTCTATGGCGCCTCTTCGAAGTGGGTGGAGCGCACTGCGTCAACAGCGCCAAGGCTGTTGTCTCTTGTCACGGCTCTGTCCCACAGCAGCATCTGCAGCGGAGCCGGCTGTATGTCTCTCCCTCGAACAAGTGCGACGCGCCACGTGCATCGAGCCGGGTCCACGCGTCTCAGGCGCGGCGCCCGCGGGCGGCCGCGCACCGCGGAGCCGGACGAGGAGCCGCCCGGCACGCGGTCCGGGCAGGTTGGGTTGACGGGCGTGCCGTAGTGCATGTTCTCGCCGCCCAGGCTGTACGCCTGCGCCCGACCGCGCAGCCTCACGCCCGCGCAGCAGCTCCGCCAGGGTGCCCAGCCGGCGCGCGCCCAGTTGCCGCAGCTGGGCGACGTCCGTGAGCGCGGCGCGCGGCGGGGCCCGAGCCAGGTGCATGTGTGTGGAGTACAGCGGCATGCGCCCAACGCAAAGAAATCGAAACAGAAGACGCCCAAAGGGGTGGACACAGCGCTCGGGCGGCGGAGCGCACCAGCTCGTCCATGTGCACCTTGCCCACAAGCGTCGCGCCCGCGTCCAGCAGCGCCTGCGGGCGGCGACGTAGCAGCGGGTGAGCGGCAGCGAATAGACGGCTCGGCGACATGGACTGGCTATGGGACTAGCTATGGGCTATGAGCGTGTGGGATTGCAGATAGGGGGCTCTTTGCTACCAGCGCCGTGTTTGCTGCCAGTCAGGCATCTCACAGGGCAGGCAGTGGCGCTCACACACTCTGCGAAGTTTGCTGGCAGACCTGTACTAGCTGTGGTGCTAGACCCTGTATCATTTCCTCACAGAGCCTTTGGCACAAGGAGGCAGGTGCAGGCGCAGCACGACAGCCCGTGCTGATAACCTAGGGCGCCTGGACGTTTGAGCCAGCCAGACTCCTGACAGCTATGCGCCTGCAGTCCGTGCTGCTACGCAGCCAGGAGGGTGTTTTCAGGGCCCGTAGCCGCACCAAGGTGCAGAGCATCGCACCTGAACTGCCGGCGCGTTGGCTGTCGCTGGAGGGTGCGTGGCGGCCCATGTGGGGTTGCCAAAGCCCGTGACGTGCCCCGCTACCTGTGTCAAAGCAGCACATCACGTACTCGCCGGAGTGCTGTAAAGGTTGGCTCCCTGGCCAGCAGCTCCGTAGGCGCTCGCAAGACAGGCAGGGAGCTAGGGCGCACGTCGTACAGGTCCTTGGCAGCAAACGTGCGCCCCTTGAGCGGCCCGGACGCAGCGCCCTCTACTACAATGTGGTCTGGCAGGAAGGCGCCATTCTTGTTGTTTGCCACCGCTGTCATCTTACTACGGCCTGCATGCATGACTCTTCAGGGCAGCGGGGCAAGTGCTTGCAAAACTGCAAACTTGTAGCGTCGCACTGCAACAATCCAGCGCAGAGCAGTGCACTGGGCTGCGTGCATGCAAAACCTGGCAGGTGGGCGCAACTTCAATTCACACAGGCGGGTGGCACGGTGCGTTCACACCTGCTGATTCTAACCCTATACCCTATAAGTGATGACGGCAACGGCTAGCTGCGCAATGTGCCGAGCTCGACATGTTGCAGCTTGACAGGCAGAGGGCTTGCGTTTGAAACGAACGTGCAACTCCTAGGTTATGCAGCTCGCGCCAGATCATACTCCTCGGACTCAGCCCCTGCCCTGTGCGCGTTCGTGGCCATGGGTTCTCACAGGTACATGCACAAGGAGTGCAGAGGCTCGCTACAATCATCTAAATACTTTTTGCTTCACAACACCCGCACGGCTGCAACCGCTGCAACCGCCGCACCAGCTTGTTGCAGCTACCCGCGACAGCTGCAAGCACCGCATGCGACATGCAAAGCCTGCACGGCTGCAACAGACGGACCCCAATAACAGATTAAATTAGAGGGCAAAGTAACTTGCGCCAGCACGACAAGCTGCACAGCCGCTCCTCTACGACTTCTCTGGGCGAGATGGCCGCAGCAGCGCCATCAGCTCCGCAGACAGCTTCAGCAGGTCCTCGTCGCTGCCGCGCGGCCCCATGACGCCCAGGCCCAGCGGGCAGCCGTCCACTTCCACGACCGGCAGGCTCACCTGCATGTGCGCGTCACTGACTTCCAAGACGGCTGCAGCCTGTGGCTCGGCACGCAGCCCGCTGCTGCGGGCCGCCGCACAAGCATGGCCGGAGGCTGCTGGGTGCCCTTCTGCGCAAAAACAGCTCCCTGCAAGCACTGTCCCGGAAGGCGTCGGCAGGCAAGCTGGCGCGCCGCACGCGCTCGCTGCCAGCTGCCAGGCATGCCTGGCGCAGGCCCAGGCGTGGGCACAGCACACCGGAGCCTGCTCTTGTCGCCGCTCTGATCAGAGCCAAGACCGCCTGCAGGGACGGGCAGAGTCGCGCGCCTGCGGCATGCCCGCGCATGAGGCGGGCGTAATGAGCGGGCCCAGGCGCGCGTAGAAGGGGTCAATCTCCTCAGGCGGCGTGAGCAGCCGCGGCGCCGCGCCGGGCACCGCCGGCATCAGCACGGCCGCATCGTCGCCGAGCAGCGAGTCCAGCCGCGCCGCGAGCTCCTTGCGCGCCGCGACCGCGGTGCGGGCCTGCACAGAGGACGATGAGCGGCTGGACATGTCAAGCAGAGCTGCACGATGTGCTCACTTACTCTGCTTGTTGCAGTGCAGCATGTGCACTTTTGCTGCTTGTCTCCAGCACGGGCCTCGCATGCTGAGCCCGACGCGCCGGTCAAGCTCAGTCTGTAGTCACACCCGCTCGATATGGGGAGGCAGTCCGAGCGCAGGGCAGCGCAGCGGGCCGGCTCCCACCTCTTCCTCGGTAACGCGCGACGCGATATTGAAGCGCTTGGCGACATCCGCGCCGAACGCCGGCCGGTGCTCCACGATGAAGGGGCCCAGCGTCCGCCAGACCTCCGACATCGAGCTGCCGCGCTGCGCCTCCGCCCAGGCGGTCAGGCCGCCCGGCTCGCCGCCGGCCATGTCAATCTCGCGCACGCCGCCGAAGCGCGCCTCCAGCGCGGGCCGCGCCGCCTCGAGCGCCTGCCGGGCCGCGGCGCGCGCTCAGCAGATCAGCGGAGGCTGACGCAGAGGCTCTCACAGACTGGCATGCGCTGGAGGTGCACGCTGATCATGCTGCCAGGCTGCCTGGCTGGCACGATCGTGGCCCGCGAGGGCAGGCCGCAGCAGCCTGTTGCTGGTGTTAAGGTGCGCTCCGCGGACCACGCGCCGCTGCAGCCGCACTGACATGCTGCAGCTTTTCCCATGCCCACATCACGTGTCACGAGCGCACACGATGCGCTCTCCCTCCCGCCCAACCTCATCGGCCCCAACAGCGCGGCTCCGTCCGCGCGTCAGCGCCCGACTGGAAGCGAGCGCCACACGCCTGCATCAGGGCCGCGCTCGCAGGCGCGTCGGCGACCGCAAACGCGTCGCGCGCGAGCAGCAGCCGCCGGAACGTCGTCGGCCGGCGCGAGCGCGCGTCCAGCAGCACGCCCGCGGCCGCCTGGAAGGCGGCCATGTCCTTGGCGAAGAAGCCGGCTGCGCGGGGTAGGGCTAGGGTTACCCGACTTCGGCTATGCGTCAGCAGGCGTGGCGGTCTGCCGGCACGTGCTGCCAGGTGCCCAGCCTGGCAAGCCTGCTCTGCAGCAGGCGCGTCGTAAAGGCGACCTCTCATGCGAGTGTGCGTGGGCCGCGTGCTCACTTACTGCGCGCAGTACCTGTTCGCAAGAGGGGCCGCACATGCGTGCGCACGCTCCAGGCGTATGCGCTCAAGCGTTTGCGGACATGCGAGGGGCATGCTAGAGCAAGGCTATGACACAGGGCTTCACGTTAGCGCTGCTATGATGTCCTCGCTGTACCTGGTACCTCACGCCAAGGGTCACCAGCGAGGAGGACGCGCCTGTGTCGTAGGAGGGGGCCAGCGCGCACGCGCCCTGCAGCGACACGCGCCCGTGCGTCGGCCGCAGGCCCAGCACGCCGCAGTAACTGGCCGGCACGCGCACCGAGCCTGCAAGCGCGCGCCGAGCTGCGCCCGTGCCCGCGGGAACCCTGCATGTGCGCGTCTGCACTCGCACAGGCCCTGATGCACACGTGCGGGCGCAAACGCCTAAGGCCGGCCTGCGATGCGTGCCTATCAACACGCATGCAAGCGCCGCCTGCCAGCACAGTCCTTGAACGGCAGTCAACGCCAGCTTGGGCACCCGCGCACCGCCTGTGTCGCTTCCCAGCGTGATGTCAGCAGAGCCCTCCGCAACAGCCACCTGAGCGCTCCAAGCACCGCCTGAGATCAGCAGGTCTCCAAGCTGGACAGGCGCGTTCCTACTGACGAGGTCTGCGGCCTCCAGCCACGCTCGCCACAGGCTTTTACAACATGTGGCATTGCCTGGCCTCTTTGAAATCCATCACCTCCCGGTCAACACTGCAAGCGGCTCATGAAAGTCCACAGCGTGGCCTGTCCTCTGAGGACTTCATGCGCTGCCAAGCATAGCCAAGGCGGCCAGTACATGGCAGGCATGCGTTCGGGTGCACTCTGCGCAGGGGCGCACGCCGGAGCCGGAGGAGGAGCCGCCCGGCACGCGGTCGGGGCAGGCCGGGTTGGTGGGCGTTCCGTAGCGCTCGTTCTCGCCGTTCCAGCCAAACGCCTGGGCACGGCGGCGCGCACGCCTCCACTTGGCACATTGCACAATAAATACCCTTACTTTGCGCTGCGCCCATCACTGCAGTCAGCTGCCTTATGCTTGTCTGCACGAGGCATGCTGCTCGCCCTACGACACCGATGCAGACGATGCATGCGGCGCAAGCGTAAGCACTCACTCAAAAGCAACATCTAACAGCCCGACGAGGGACGGCGTGCAGGGTCCCAAGCTGCTCCGCAGACGACCACCCGCGTTTGCCTGCTGCAGGCATTGCGTATGACCCTTCATTGGTGATGATGGACAGCAGGCGGGCCCGGCCGCAATCGCCTGCCCAGCGCCTGCGCGCTTGCAGGGCGCGCACCAGCTCGTCCATCTGCAGCTTGCCCACCAGCCGCGCACCCGCGTCCAGCAGCGCCTGGAGCAGCGCAGGCGCTCAGACAGCACAGTCCTAGTCGCAGGTTCTAACTGCCGCAGGTGCGCGTGCGTCTGCAATGAATTGCTGCTTCTGCGGCTCCTGCGAGAGTGCACCTGCACAGCGGCGGCTGTGGACGTTGCTGGGGCGTGGCACGCGGCCCACTCGGGGTTGCCATACCCAGTGACGAAGCCCTCCACCTGCATTCCCTCACGGTGTTTGCTTAGTAGGTAAGATCATAAGCAGTCCACCCCTCTCCAATCGTGCGGCTGGCACTGAGGGAGGGGAGGATGCCAATAAACTTATGTAATGTTTCAGACAGGCACTTGAGTTGCAGGACGCACGAGAAACAAGGAGGATCCTTTTGCACTGCACACACGGGAAGGAAAGCAAGGACCGCACGTCATACAAGTCCTTAGCCGCAAAGGTGTAGCCCTTCAACGGCCCAGAGCTGGCGCCTTCACGCACACACTGGACCGGCATATAGGCACTGATGCCATTGGATGTGCCATTGGATGTGCCCATGCTTCCCTGCGCCTGCGCCAACAGCAAGTATACAAGGCATCTAGCAATATTCAGGTGGTGTTGCCACTGAACAGCATTGCTGCTTCCAGCAAGACCCATGGGACAGCCACTAACGGGCATGAGCAGTTGCACCAGGCTTACTGTACAGCAGTGGGTATTAGCTGCAATGGTTTGCAAACCTCTGTCTTGGAAGGCTTCAGTGCTGGTAAGCAGCGTGTTTGAGTTCCTATTAGAAGCTCAGATGCGTGTTGCAGGCCTCGGCCTGCATCTGTGCGCCTCTCCGCTTGCGTGTTCAAGGCGGAGGGTCCAAGGTTTGCATGAGGGTCTGGGCAAGGCTGGTGTTCCAAAATCTTGCGTATTTGCAGAGATGGTGCCACAGGCGGCAGAGCCCGCGTCCTGGCAGGCGGTTTGCTGCCCGATTCTATGCGCAACACCCAATGTTCGCAACTATATATCTGCAGCGGCCTTTGCCAAGCCCTGATCAGTTACAAATGCCTCGTGCCTTGCCTGTAAGCTTCACATAGAGACTGCACACAGAGACAACGGCCCTCTTCCTGACGTCTCATACAAACCATGCCCTTGGCAGAGAACCTCAATTCGTGTACAAACCAAGCACCGCGCGGCGCTGTCCCTGAGAGGACACACAGCCTTGCAGCCTCAGACAGCACGGCGTGACGGCATCCCAACAGCTTACGACGGCCTGGCATCCGCCGCAGGATGACCCAGCAGCTCCAGGATGCACCCCGCCAGCCGCAGCAGGTCCTCGTCGCTGCCGCGCGGCCCGATGATGCCCAGGCCCAGCGGGCAGCCACCCACCTCCGCGATCGGCAGGCTCACCTGTGCACACTCCCACACCCTTGAGGCAGAACAGTCACAGCCATTGCGAGCAATTCCCCTCCTGCGAGCGCCGCGCTCGCCCCCGCAGCCCGCTGGCTCAGAGTTCGATGCAGCCGAGCCTTTGACTACTCTGTGCACGCAAGCGGAGGTGCCGCAGACCAACATGCAACCCTTGTCGGGGGTGACCTTGGCCAAGCAGGCACACTGCAGAGCACCACTGAGGGACCCATGAGCAGCGGCGCGCCTGCGGCAGACCGGCCAGCCCGGCCGGCGACGTGAGCGCGATGAGGCGCGCGCGGAACGCATCCAGCTCGGCCGGCGGCATGCGCAGGCGCGGCGCCGGCCCCGGCGCCGACGGCACCAGCACCGCCGCGTCGGCGCCCAGCAGGCCGTCCAGGCGCGCGGCAATCGCCGCGCGCTGCTCGGCCGCCTCGTCCGCCTGCGCGCTGCGCAGAAGCATGGTCAATGACTTGATCTCACGAAATGCCTGAAGAGCGCCACGCCTCGAAGCGTTTCATATGCAAAGCCATCAGCAAGCATGGCGCGACCGCTCACGCCCCAAACCTTTGATAGGGCATGCATGCAGATCTTCATCAGCTCAAAAACCCCCTGCTCAGACTGTAACGTCAGATGCGCAGCGGCAGATACGCGGTTGCTGCAGGCATGCCAGTCGGCGCGGATGCGCTCACACGGCCTGCACAGCCCGTCAACAACAATCCGGGGGGTCTCTGACCATGGCGACGCGCGGCGCGGGCGAGCGGCGCGCCTCGGCGGCGGTGACGCGCGCCGCCATCTGGAAGCGCTCTGCAGTGCCCGGCCCAAACGAGGGGCTGTGCGCCGCCACCCAAGCGCCCAGCTCGCGCCAGACCTCGTGCATCTGCCCCACGCGGAACACCTCCCGCCAGCCGGCCAGCGCGCCGGCCGCGCCGGCCGCGTCGCCCAGGTCCACCTCCGGCAGGCCGCCAAAGCGCTGCTTCAGCGCCGGCGCGGCCGGCGCGAGCGCCTGCACGGCCAGCCCCCATGCGCAGCAGCTCGGGCGTGGTGTCAATGCGATGTTCCGCAGACCTGAAGGTCCCGATCACGGCCCGCCGTCTGAGCCAATGCTGTCACTGCCATAGGCGATGATGTGCACATGCGGGGCAAGAGAGCAAGGTGACATGTGGCCAAGCAAGCCCAGTGCCGGTGCAGCCATGGCGGCCCGTCCAGGGTCCGACCGACGGCAACCGACAGCGGGTGCACGCGGCGGACGGCAGCCCCCGCTGCCTTCGGCGCGCCTGGTGCAGCGCGCCGGTCGCGGCCGCGTCCGCCAGCGCAAACGCGTCCTTCGCGACCAGCAGGCGCGCAAAGCGCGTGGCGCGACGCGCGCGCGGGTCCAGCAGCACGCCGGCCACGTCTTGCGCCACGCGGGCATTCTTCGCAAAGAAGCCGCCTGGCGGCGCAGGGCGTCTGTCAGCAGACAGGTCGCCAGCCGTGCAGGCATCCCTGCGCTGCCGTAGTGGTGACCGCGAGCTGGGCGCCACCCCATGGCACCCAGCATCTCTGCTGCCGGCTGGCGCACGGCAAAGCAGCGTACCGTCCGGTCTCCAGGGGGAGCCCTTCGTGTTGCTGGACGTGCCCAGGAGCTGTGCTGCACCCCTCACAGGAGCCCTCTCCTGCTGTGCCGCAGGCACAGTGAGCGTGGCGTGCGGCACCTGTGTCGAACGACGGCGCGAGCGGGACCGCGCCCTCCAGCGACACCCGCCCGTGCGTCGGCCGCAGGCCCAGGATGCCGCAGTAGCTGGCCGGCACGCGCACCGAGCCTGCATGCGCAGCCTGGCACACTCAATCGGGCGCCTGGGCACATGTCTTCAAGGGGCCGCAGAGCACAGGTGCTGACCTGCATGCCATAAAGCCTGAGTCAGGTCACTGCTCCCTGAAGCACAGGGGGGTGACTGCATGCAGAGGGGGTGAACCAGTGCCGCCCTGCCTCACACGGAAGTCAGCACACAGCATGCGGCTCCTGTGAGAGCTATGGATGCCAGAGCGCAAGACACTGCATGCACTCCCTGACATACACATCACTGGCTGTAGCACTGCACCGGCCTGACCTAGCTGGACAGGAGCGCGGCCTCGGGACGCGCGGCGCTCGCTGCTGCCTGGGACAGCGCCCTGTCGGCCTGCCCTTCACGCCTCAGCCTCCACACCCAGTTGCTTGCGGCCAAGCGACGCATGCAGCCGTGAGCGCGGGTGCGCCGCGCACCGCCGGTGTCGCTGCCCATGGCAAAGTCGACCGAGCCGTCCGCGACGGCCACCTGCCGGGCCACCACGCTACTCGCATGCCGGGCTCCCGGCGCTGCTGTGACGCTGCCCACTGATGAGCAGGGCTAGGGTAGGGCCTGCACCCCGTCTTTCAGCCGCTCCCTGCAACCGACTCGCGCCCTGCAGGCACTGAAGTGCTGCCGGCACCGCGCCCATGTTATCTGTACGCCATGCGAGCATTGCAGACGGCGCATGCGGCGCCGCCCATTGATACACTCACCTCAGCCAGGGCGCACGGCGGATCCGGACGAGGAGCCTCCCGGCACGCGGTCGGGGCAGGCCGGATTGACGGGCGTGCCGTAGTGCGCGTTCTCACCATTCAGGCTGTATGCCTGGCCCCCGCGCGGCGCGCCCTCACCCCGCGCCCCTACAGCAGTTCCACTGGTGACGCAGAGGTGCACATCGCGGCCTGGTCGCGCGCTGGTGTTGAGGTTCTGACGGGCGCCCATGGGTCCACTCTGCAGCTATGCGACTGTTTGTGCAACCCGCTCAAAGGCTGGCTCTGCTCTGACCAACACGCAATACTCCACCATCACAGCCTCTTTCACAGCATGCACTCGACATGCACAGACGCCGTTCTGTATGCGGTGCGTGCACGCAGGTGCCGCCCAGCTGCACCGCTGGGAGGCAGCGCACCAGCTCGTCCATGTGCGCCTTGCCCACCAGCCGCGCGCCCGCATCCAGCAGCGCCTGCAGCCGCGCGCGCTGCCTCGCGAGCGGGCCGGGTGCAGGCACTGGGTGCAGGCACTCTGCTCGACCGCGCTCTGGTTGAAAACCTGCTCCGCTTGCAAGCCCCGTGCGAGGGCGCCAGCAAGCAGCTGTACCACTTGCAGCGAGACGGCCTGCTCTTCCGTACCTGGACTGCTGGGGCGGTGGACGCTGCCGGATCGTGGGTAGCGGCCCACTCGGGGTTGCCCATCCCCGTCACATGCCCCTCCACCTGGCCATGTGTCATGTACAAGCCAACATAAAAAGAGAGGCAGCCAGAGCAGATGCACAGCAGCCTTAGGAGCACGGCAGCCCGCTGTCGGTGGCACAAGAGGCATAGAACTGGCTCAAACTAGCTAGTGGCTGTTGTAACGCAGCCCGTGCTTGGCATCAAGCACAGGCTCCAAAACAGCAGCGCTGGGCTGGCAGTTAAGCGGCTGCACGTGCTGGAGCGGCCATGCATCAGAGGTTTCTTCTGACACATTGGAGGGCACAGCTCTGGGAGGGCGCACGTCAAAGAGGTCCTTGACTGCAAAGGTGTAGCCCTTCAGCGGCCCTGCGCCCGAGCCTTCCAGCACGACGGGCTCCGGCAGGAAGGCGCCACTGTCCCTGGCGCCCGCTCGCGCATGCACACCTGCATGCGCGCCACACCGTGTATGACACATGGACAGGCAGACAGTCGGGGGTCTCTCTAAGCACTCAAACACGCCACGTCGGCGCGGCTGTACGCGATCGGCCATGAGCGGACAAGCACAAGGGCGGTCACCACGTGCAGGCATGGGATGCAGCGGCGCCAGGTGCCCCAGAGGCCTGACCGAGCAGAAACTGGCGCACGCCAGAGACAGCATTGACTCTCCTTCTCAGGTCAATGACGCACATCCCCCGGCTCTACTTGCACTTGTCACATGTCTTGTCACATGTCTTGTACAAGAAAGGGCTTGTGCATGTCCCTCGAGGGACCGAGGGAGCTCCCTCTGCACACTTCAGCACGCCAGAGGACGAGCTTCAGACCAGGCACCTCGGAGGGCAACAGGCGCTCACTGGGAAGCGAGGAAGCAGGCACAGACCATGACAGGCAAGCAGTGTGTTGCCGTTGCCAATCGACTTGGTGTGCCAACGCGCATGCAGAGGCGGCACAGACTGGTGGGGCCGCTGCGCAGGTAGGTATGCGGTTCTGGTGTGCGGCCATGTCGAGGCTGCGATGGAGGAGCGGTGCGGGGGCGCTCGCTGCCCGTCTCGCTACTTATTACCAAGCGCGGCGCGGGGCGCGGCGCGCCTGGCCCGGCGCGCGAGCTTGTGCCGCGCGCGCAGGTTTGGCCACGAGGGCAAGCAGTTTGAGGAGCTGCTGAGCTCGCCGGGTGAGACCTGGGACTTTTTTTTTGTCTACAAAGAACAGGCGCCGAGCGACGCAGAGCTGGCGGGCTATGCGGCGCGGCCCCGCCCGCCTCCCAGCACACCACTAGACCCGCACACAAAACTTTTGGCTTGCCACAGACTCGCACACGGCGGTCAGCATGCCACAGACGCGCAGCCCAGCCCCTGCCGTTTCACTCGCCCTTGTGCGGCTGGCTGTGTCCGGCGCAGCCCCGCCTGCTCCTCGCCGCACACCGGGGCCACGCTCGGCGGCCACCTCGCCTGGAATGTCTGCCGTAATACATACCTTGCTATGCGTCGGTGTCATGTTTGCTACGCTCGCCGGCCCGCTATCTGCCAAAGCACATACTTATGTAATCATATATAATGAGTTGACAAGAGCACTGTCACATGCATGCGTGCAGGGCGTCGTGGTGACAGGGAGCGCGGCGGACTCCTTCAGCGACGAACCCTGGGTTGTACGCCTGCGGGCGCTGCTCGCGGCGGCGGCGGCCCGCCAGCAGCGCCTGCTCGGCGTCTGCTTCGGCTGCCAGGTCCTCGCGGTGGCGCTGCAGGGCGACGTACGTGCGCCCCACCCCCACCGCTCCCCCACTGCTCCCCGCCCCATCACGGCGGCCACACGAGGTATGTGGTCTACAGGGTCAGAATTGACATGGTCAGGGTCGCACGGCATGCTGGACACCATGCCAGAGGCCCGCGCGCCGGCGCTGCAAAGCGGTGCAGGCGCGCCCCCGTGTTTGAATGTATGCTCCGACGGGGCTCCGCGCTGCACTCCTCGTACCTGCTGCGATGGCAGCCGCCAAGTCCTGGCTCTGGCGCTGGGGGCGATGCAGGCGCGGCTGCCCCGATGCATGCCGCGCCTGTCCTGCGAGCCCGCTGGCGCCTCGCCGGGAGTTGCAGACCGGAATGCAGGAGCCCCGGCGGGACCGCACCCCGGAATGCGATTGGAGGTCGTGCGGCCCGCCCTAAAGACGCGCGGCGTGAAACAGGCGGGCCTGCGGCGCGGCAGGGCGCGCGGCGGTGGGCATGGCGGCGGGTGTGCGGAGCATACTGTTCGGCGGCGACGCGCCGGCGGCCGCGCCGCGCCAGTGCGCGGAGGAGGTCCGGCGGTGCGCCGCGGCCGGGCGCATCCCGGTCTACCAGGTGCACCAGGACGAGGTGGCGGCCCTGCCGCCCGGCGCGGCGCTGCTGGCGGGCTCGGCCGACTGCCGCGTGGAGGCCTGGGCGCTCGGCGGCCACGTGCTGGGCGTCCAAGGTGCGTCGGCCCGGCTCGGCTCGCGATGCAGGGGCGTGGCAGGGCAGCGTAGCGGCATGTGCCTGGCGCTCATTCTGGGCCCGGGCTGCCAAGTCCAGGGTCCCCAGAGGTCAGTTTGTGGAGAGGCTGTGTCGCACGTCCGGGGGAAGCAGGCGGTGTGTTCCGGCGGCCGCGTCCGTGAAGCCAGCGCCCTGGAGCCAGCGAGGGTGTGCTGCTCGCCCGCGCTTCCATGGCCAGCCCAGGTCTGCCTCCCCTGCCCGTGCAGGGCCACGCGGAGGTCACCAGCGCAGCCGTTGTGGACGCGGCCCCCAACACGCTGGCTTTGTGCCTGCCTTCCAGCCCCTCCTGCCCGTGCAGGCCAGGCGGAGTCCACAGGGCAGCCTGCATGGACGGCCCTCGCAGAGCTGGCTTCCATGCCCGCCTCCCAGTGCTCCCTGCCCGCGCAGGTCATGTGGAGCGCAGCGCGCCCTACATGGACGCGCTGATCGCGTGGCGCGAGCGCGAGCGCGCGCCCGCGTTCCCGACGGACTTCGCGGAGCGCGCGCGCGCGCAGATCCGCGACGCGCCCGTGCCGCCCGAGGCGGCCGCGCTCATGCGCGCGCTGTGCCGCGCGTTCCTCAAGGGCCCTGCGGGGGAGGCTGCGTGACCACCGGCTCAGGGCCCGTCGCGTCGGCTGGCGGCTCCAGCTGTGCTTGCTGTGCTTGACTGGCGGGGCTGCTGTTCAGGACTCACCTACGTCCACCTCCCAGCAGCCATGTACATTGCATGTGCAATTCCCGGGCACTTTGAGGTTGTGTTCATGAAGCGGGTGCTGCTCGATGTCTAGGTGTGCGCCGATACGGGGTTGGCTTCACTGGGCGGCCGCCGAGTGAGTGAGTCCCAATGGCCAGTTACTCAAGAAAGGCGCTGGCCTTTATCGCAGAAGACGCTTACCTATGCGCAACACAGCGCACAGTCCCACATGACCAGCTGCAGTCACCCTGACAACAATGGGCCGCTTGCAGCCCATGGGGTTGAAGCACCTGTTGACAGCAACCCCTAACATAAGCGCTCCTAACAGGGTGCAGTAAACACCGCCGGCGCCTTCAGCTCGAGTGCGCGCCGCGCCGCGCAAGCCCTGGCTGCGCCATATGCTTGCAGGGCGTGCGGCCAGCGCTGGCGCGGCTCCTGCTTGCCACCCTGCTGAGCACGCCCCAGGTCGCGCAGCGCGGTCGCCGCCCACTCATGGGCTGCTGCTGAGCTGGGGCATGCAAGCATACGCTCCAGGGCCGCGACTCCCCCGCATGCTCTTACTGCTTCCCAGCTTTGGCCCCTCTCACTGGTCAGATACATGAGCGTGCCGGCGGCCCTCGTATGTAAAGCAGCAGAGCCACCACGCGCCAGCAGCCCCACCAGCGCCGCGACGCCCCCGCACTCGCGCAGGCCGTCCCTGTGCCTGACGTTCTTCCAGCTCAGGCTTTGCAGCGCCCCAGCCGCCAGCTCATGCAGGCCGCAGAGCCGCCCGGCGCCAGCAGCCCGAACAGCGTGGTTATGCCCCCGCACTCCCTGATGCTGTCCTTGTTTTCAGTGTTGTTGAACGACACGCTCCACAGTGCCGCAGCACCCTGCTCAAGCACAGCAGCAGGGCCACCACGCGCCAGCAGCCCAACCAGCGCAGGGATGCCCCCGCACCACCGCACGCAGGCCGCGTTCTGCGCGCTGCGCACGCACAGGCACTGCAGCGCCCCAGCAGCCTGCTGGTGCACAGCATCTGTCCCGCCGGGCGCCAACAGCGCGACCAGCACCGCGATGCCCCTGCACTCACGCACGAGGTCCTTGTTGCGGGTGTCGTCGCAGCACAGGTTGCACAGCGCCGCGGCGGCCTGCTTGTGCACAGCAGCAGAGCCACCCGGCGCCAGCAGCCTGACAATCGCAGCGACGCCCCCGCACTCCCTGACACGACTCTGGTTCTCAGTGCATCCTGAGGACAGGTTCCGAAGCGCGCCTGCAGCCTCCTCAAGCACAGCAGCGGAGCGGCCCCGCGCCAGCAGCCCGACCAGCGCCGGGACGCCCCCGCACTCCCTCACGCTGTCACGATTCTCGGCGTTGTCGCAGCACAGCTTGCGCAGCGCCGCAGTGGCCGGCTCGTGCACGGCATTTGTCCCGCCAGGCGCCAGCAGCCCGACCAGCGCTGCGACGCCCCCGCACGCGCTGACGCTGTCCTGACTGCTGCCCTTGAGCAGGGTTGCCAGCGACACCGCAGCCCGCTCCTGTGCAGCAGCAGCAGCCCCTCAGAGCTGTGCCTTCGTGCATCCGCTAACCAGGTGCGTATGCGACCACCCCTGGCCGCAGCAGCAGAGTCGCTCGGCACAGGCACCGCGACCGCCAAGCCGCAAACTTCACAGCGCGACTGCACACTCCTCGTTTATGCATGTCAAGGAACTGCCAGGCGCGGGCGGGCCCACCAGCGCCGCGACGTAGGCGGCACGTGCAGGCTGCTCGCGGCCGTGGCAATCAAGCCTCAGCCGCACGCGGCGCACAGGCGAGCTGCCGCGCTCAAGCTCGAGCGAGCAGGAGCAGCCCTCGCCAGCAACCGCGTGGAAGCTCCGAGCCTGGGGCGGGGCGTGGTCGGCTCACAATCACTTCACGCTAGTTATTATTGCTGCGCACAGACCTGAAAACAGGACAAAGCACATTAGCCCAGCCCGTGACAGACGGAGGAGGACCTGAACACACGCGTGCGCTGGCCATGGAGGCGGGGATCAGTGACGCTGCTGCCGCACCTGCGCGCCTGCATCAGGGTGCCCGCGTTTCATCTGGCCAGCTGCTGTGCACCCGCGGGCCTGCAGGAGCTCTGGGACAGAGCGCGACGCTGGCAATGGCTACAAGCCACCCCTGGATCACTCGCACATGAATGAATGAAGGCGACAGCCACCATGCATGGTAGCTGTTGCCTTCGAGCGATGGCTTTCAAGCTAGGGAGTTAGGCTGTCTGAGCAGGCCCCCAGCAACAGGCCCGAGCCCGCATCCGTGCCGCGGCAGGACGGCAATGCGCGCACTGGCAGACCTGCTGGCCAGGGCGGCCGCGCAGGTCGGCGCGCTCGAGGCGGGGGCCCCAGCGCTGGCAGCCGCGGCCACGCGCCCCCTGCGCGCGGCCGACCTGATGCACGCCGGCACGTTGGACCTGCTAACGCCCCTGTTGGACAACGAGCTCGTGCTGGCTGTGGCCAATTGGGAGAATAGCGGCCTGAGTCTGCACAAAGCAGGCTCGTTTACAGGGGCGCCGGCGCGAGAGTCGTCGCTGTGTTGGCGAGCATAGTTTGTTGCGTCGAGTGGGGCGCCCTGTCTGCCGATGGGTGAGCACGCGCGAACGCATGCGCCCCTGTCTGCCGGCCGCATGCGTGCCGACACGGCAGCGCCCGCGCTCACCACGTCGGCCGCACGCGGCCGCAGGTACGCCGGGTGCGACGTGTACGGCCTGGCTGCGAGCGTGGCCACGGTGTGGGCAGAGCTGGCGGCGAGCAGCCCGGACAACGTCACGGCCTGCGCCATGCTTGCTTCGTGCGCACCGCCACTGCGGGAGGTACGGCCGCGCCTGCGCGCGTGCGGCGGGCCCGCCCTGCGCAGGCTGCCGCCCAGCCGGCGCCGCGCCGCGCAGGCGGTCGACCAGTGGTGCACGGCCGACGGGTGCCAGGCATTCCTGGGCTTTGCTCTTGCCCTGCTGCAGCAGGGCCGGACCTGCGTGCTGCGTTCGTGGACTCACGCTTTTAAAGGGGTGGGGCAGCAGGACGGCCACAGATTCAGGGGCGCCTTGCAGGCCGTGAGCTTTGCGCATACATGACTTTGATTGTGAGCTGCTAGAGCTCGAGTAGAACATACGCGAAGGGGTCAAGCATATGTGTCGACTACATCACGCAACGACGGTAGCGAGGCTAAGCGCAATCGATATTACACCCTACCCTGCATCCATGATGGCTGTCATGCCTGGCCATGGCATGCGGCGCTGAGGCATGCACGCACTCAGGTGGGTCAGCACGCGCGCAGCATGCACATGCTCCGCATGTCCTGCTACGTCAGGCGCTCCGCAGCCGAGCTTGCATCCAGGCGAGACGCTTCATGCAGGCATGTGCATGAGCCTCCTGTCTATATAAATAAGTGTTGTATACTTTACTCTCAGGGGTGGGTGGCTGCCCGGTCATGCATGGCGCTTGGTAGCGTCTCGCCTCAAACAATCAAAGCGGCACGAGGGCGGCGTCCTACACCCCATGAGGAAGCCTGCCTGGTGGTGCTGGCAAGCTCGTGCGCACTGTGTGCGCGAGCCCTCTGCGCTCAGCGGAACCATGGGCGTGCCAGCAAGGCCGCTTGCTTCCCCTGCTACGGGCTTCGCTCTGGCCGCGCCCACAGGTGGTCCACCGCTTGCTCGGTGAAAGCTGGCGTGGCTGGCGTGGCGCGCACAAAGGCAGTCGCACAGGAATGCGCATCGAGGGCACTGGGCCCCACTGCGATAAGTGCAGGCGCCCCGAGCACCAGTGCAGTTACTCAGTGACCCCACTGTATATCATCAGCATACTCACACAGACACAATTGTCATGATCCGCATAACATCATCCCACACGCTCCGTAGCAGCTGGCCGAGGACAGGTGTGTACCTCGGCGTGGAAGCGCGCCATGGTGCCCAATTTGTGGGCAGCTGCGCCAACACCCTAGGAAGCGCATTGGAAAGCCCGGCAGAGACCATTTCAGGCACAGAGACAGAGCAATTGGGCGCTTGCAGCAAACTCTGGGGTTGAACTACCTGGCAAGTACCTGAGCTTCTTACAGGGTGCAGCAAACACCGCCGTTCACTTGAGCTCGAGTGCGCGCCGCGCCGCGCAAGCCCAGGCTGCGCGCCGTGCGTGCAGGGCGCGCGGCCAGCGCTAGTGCGGCTCCTGCTTGATACCCTGCTGAGCATGCCAGGTTGCGCAGCGCCGCAGCCGCCCGCTCGTGCGCCGCTGCCGAGCTGGCGCATGCCAGCACACGCTGCAGGGCTGCAGCCGCGCCGCATGCCCTGGCTGCATCCCGGCACTGCCCATTCTCGCTGGTCAACATCGCGAGCGCGCCGGCCGCCTGCTCGTGCACAGCAGCAGGACACGCAGGCGCCAGCAGCTCGACCAGCGCCGCCACGCCCCTGCACTCCCTGATGCTGTCCTTGCTTCCATCGTTGTCAGAGCACACGCCCCACAGCGCCGCAGCAGCCTGCTCGTGCACGGCATCTGCGCCGCCGGGCGCCAGCAGCCGCACCAGCGGAGCAATGCCCCCGCACCACCGCATGCAGACCGCGTTCTGAGCGTTGTCCACACACAAGTTCCGCAGCGCCCAAGCCGCCTGCTCATGCACAGTCGCAGAGCCGCCGGGCGCCAGCAGCCCGACCAGTGCCGCGACGCCCCCGCACTCCCTGGCGCTGTCCCTGTTCTGGGCGTTGTCGAAGCACAGATTGCGCAGCACCCCAGCAGCCGCTCCCTGCACAGCTGCAGAGCCGCCGGGCGCCAGCAGCCCAACAAGCGCCGCAATGCCCCCGCATTCCCGGACGCTGTTGCAGTTCTGCGCGTTGTTGAGGCACAGGTTCTCCAGCGCCCCCGCAGCCTGCGTCTGCTCGCCAGCGGAGACGCCGGGCGCCAGCAGCGCAACCAGCGCAGTGATGCCGCCGCACTCGCGCACGCTGTCCTCGTACTGGACGTTGTCGAAGCACAGGTTCTGCAGCACCGCAGCGGCCTGCTTGTGCACAGCGGCAGAGCTGCCGGGCGCCAGCAGCCCGACCAGCGCCGCGACGCCCCCACACACCCTCACGCTGTCCCTATTCTGGGTGTTGCTTGCGCACAGGTTGGCCAGCGCCGCAGCGGCGTGCTCGTGTACGGCATCTGTCCAGCCAGGCGCCAGCAGCGCGACCAGCGCCGCTGCGCCCCCGCCCGCGGTGATACTGTCCTGGCTGTTGCGGTCGAGCAGGGTCGCCAACGCCACCGCAGCCCGCTCCTGCGCAGCAGCTTTCGCTGGTACTGTCCTGGCTCGAGGCACCTCTGAGTCAGGTACACCCGCAAACATCTTACGCAGCGCAGCTGCGACCTGCGAGCACCCCATCTAGCGCAGCAGTGCCCCCACACTCCCAGAAGCTGTCCTGGTCCTGGACCGGGACGTTGCTTTGCTGGACCTTGTCTGCAGCCCACAGCGCGTCTGCAGTCTGCTGACTGTGAGTTGCTAGGCGCGAGCAGGCCTACCAGCGCGGCAGGGTAGGCCTCTTGTGCAGGCTCCTCGCGGCCATGGTGTCCGTGCCCAAGCCTCGGCCGAATGCAGCGCACAGGCGTGCTGCCATGCTCGAGGTTGAGCGAGTACTCCCTGGCGGCAGCGCCAGATCTCCGGCCCTGGAGCGCGACGCGGGGCTGGGTCAGCTTACGGGCCCACGCTGGTTGTGTCGCTGCGCGGAGACGTGCAACCAGGACGTCGACCCCAATGTGCGAGAGGAGGACCTCAGCACAGGCAAGCGCTGGCCAGAGAGGCAGGAATCACTGATGGTGCTGCTTGCACCTGCGCGCCAGCATCAGGTTGCCCGCGTTTCATCTGGCCAGCTGCTGTGCACTCGCGGGGCTGCAGGAGCTCCAGGACAGAGCGCGTCGCTGGCGCTGGCTGCAGGCCACCCCTGGATCACTTGCACATGAATGAATGATGACAACAGCCACCATGCATAGTTGCTGCCTTGGCTAGTGCCTTCATTTCATATGGCCAGCTTAGCTAGGGAGCTAGGCTGTCTGAGCAGGCCCCCAGCAGCAGGCCCGAGCCCGCAACCGCGCCTCGGCAGGACGGCGATGCGCGCACTGGCAGACCTGGCGGCCAGCGCCGCCGCGCAGGTCAGGGCGCTCGAGGCGGGGGTCCCGGCGATGGAAGCCGCGGCCGCGCGCCCCCTGCGTGCGGCCGACGTGAAGCACGCCGGCACGCGAGACCTGCTGACGCACCTGTTGGATAACGAGCTTGTGCTGGCTGTGGCCGCGCGCGAGGATGGCCGCCTGACCTGCACGAAGCCAGGCTGGTATACAGGGACGCCGGCGCAAAGGTCGTCGCTGCGTTGGCGGGCATAGTTCAACGCGTCGAGTGGTGCTCCCTGTCTGCTGGCCTGAAGCAGGGCGAGGGGTATCACCTCGCGCGGGTGCTGGTGCACACCGTGCTCGGCCTCTGCACCTTGCTCAGCTGCCCCTTCTTCATGGAGGACGGGCCCGAGCGCTGCACGGCCATCCGCGAGGCCGCAGATGGGTGAGCGCGCGACGCACGCGCCCCCGTCTGCAGGCTGCGTGCGTGCCGATGCGGCCGCGCCCTCGCTTATGACCTTGGCCTCACGCAGCCGCAGGTACGCGGGGTGCGACGTGTATGGCCTGGCTGCGAGCACGGCCACGGTGGGCAGAGCTGGCGGCGAGCAGCTCGGACAACGTCAGGGCCCGCTCCATGCTTGCTTCGTGCGCACCCACACTGCGGCAGGTACGGCCGCGCCTGCCCGCCTGCGGCAGGCCCGCCCTGCGCAGGCTGCCGCCCAGCCGGCGCCGCGCCGCGCAGGTGGTCGACCACTGGTGCACGGCCAATGGGGCGGGGGCGCTGGCCGCAGCCCCGTCTGCAGTCCTGGCGCAGTACCACTCCGGCCTCTGCGCGGTGCTCGCGTGGCTGAATGGCGCTCCGGCGCTCCCGCCGCCTCCCTCGTCGCGCTCTCCGCCCGAGTTGGCGCTCCTTTCAAAACTCCCCCGGGCCATCAAGGAGGCCTCCTGCAAGGTGCGCGCGGCCCCGCTTACGTGCAGCCCATGCGCTGAGCGCGCGGCCGACCGCGGACTGGGCCGCCGCAGCACCTGCTCGCGGCGCCGCTGCTGTACCGCGGGGCGCGCGGCGAGCCCGCCGACGCGCACGCCGCGTACCTGGAAGCGTTCTGCAGCGCCTCCGGCGGCGACCTGCTGATCAGCGTCCTGGAGCAGGGGCTGCTCGGCGGCTGCGGTGCGCGCGCGACGTCCCGCGCACGCAGCGCGCTGGGCTGTCGCAGGGGCGCGCGCGCTCGCGACCGCCCGCGCTGCCCGCAGGCGAACCCGACGGCCTCGACCTCTGCGCCGGCGCGGCGACCCTGCACACGGTGAGCTGCGCGGTCCAGGCGCACGCTGCCGCGCGCGAGGCCGGCGCGCGCCGGCCCGCCGCGGGCGCGGAGCAGCGGGTGCGGGCGCTGCTGGTCGCGCGCGCGGCCCCGCTGCTGCTGCGCCGCCTGCGGCGGTGGAAGCGCGGACCGTGCCGCGCACCGCCCCCCTCCCGCGCTGCTCGCGCGGTGCAGCGCAGGGCCGGGCTCCCGCGCTGCCGTGAAATACGCCAGCCTGGCCTGCCGGGGGCACGGTCGCTGTGCCGCGCGGCGCCTCACTCTGGCCGGCGCAGCTCAGGGCGGCCCCGCTCGTCGCAGGCCGGCGGCGGGTCCCGGACGCGGTCGCGTGCGCGAGCGCCCGAGCGCTGGGCGACTTGCTGAGCTCCAGGGAGCTGTGCATGCGCCTGCCCGGCGGGCAGCGAGCGCGCGGCCTGCGGAACCTGTACGCCGTGCTGCAGTGGACCTCCAGCGCATCGCCGGACCGGTGCGCGGTCGAGGGGCGCCGGCTCGCATGGGCGGGGCGCGGCGCCCGGCGGAGGCTGGTGCTGCCGGCGGCTCAGCAAGGCCAGCGACCGTGCTGGCCGCCAGCCTGCATGCCCGGCGGTCATGCGTGCAGGGGCAGGGCAATGCCCGGCTTGCAGCGCCACGGTGGCCCGCGCCGGGCTTGGCTCGCTGGGCCGCGGCGTGTGTGAGCAGTCACCAGGGGCCGCGCGGCCTGTGCGCTGCCCCGCAGCAGAGGCGCGGGCGGTTGGCGCCAGGCTGCCAGCCTGAACCCCGGTGGAGGCCGCGTGTGTGACGGCACCGTCTGGGGCGCAGGGAGCGCGCGAGCCGAGCGAATGTCCCGATGCGTCGCTGGGCAGCACCATTCCGCACCTGCTGCACGACACGTTCGAGGAGCTCGTGCGCTGCCGGATGCCCTTGTCGCTCCTGGTGCGGCCCCGGCTGGGGCCGCGCATGCATGCTGGAGGCGCACGGCACACGCGGCCGGTGTGGCCGCAACGCTCCAGCGGTGCACATGCCGCTGTGTCAGGCAGCGCTGCAGTCGGCGGAGGCAGCGTCGCGGAGGCCATTCTGAGCGGCCCTCATCGTGCGGCCATCGCAGCGTCGTCCGTCGCGTGCGCAGGTCGACGAAGAGGTCCTTTGCGCCGAGCTGCACAAGGGCCTGCTGCCGATCGCCCTGGCGGCGATGGAGGCGGCGCTGAGGCGCGCGCCGGACGCTCCGGCCGTCTCAGCGGGGCCCGGCGCCGCCGAGTGTGCGGCGCAGGCGCGCTCGCGGCGTCATCCTGTCGTTGTGCTGCAACAGCTGTGCCAGGACGGTGCCGCGCCGGGCGGCTGCGCACGCTGTCCGTCCGCGTTGCTGCATGGCTGCCGGGGCTGGGGCAGCGCTGGGCATGCAGGCATGGCGGCCCTTGAGCATCGGCGCGGCCACCGGCGTGCAGGCGGTGCAGCACGCAGTCGCGGTGCTGCTGGCGGCGGGCCCCGGCGCAGCCGTTGCGCCGGCCGCGAAGGCGCTGCTCGCAACGCTGGCCAAGCTGCTCGCGACCGCGCACGCGGCCAACCCCGCCTGGCGCGCTGGGCTCTGGGTGCGCCGCGCCGCCTGCTGCAACGCCGCAGCCGCTGTGTGGCAGCCGGAGGCGGGACAACGTGCATGATAGGCTTAGGGTACATGTGCATGTGAGGGGCGCTGGTGCGGAGCGCCGCCCGCGAGCGGACTCGCGCCGCGGCGCAGGATGCGCTTACAACCTCCGTCCCGCGCCTGCTGCGCCTGGGGGCGGCCTCGCGGGCGGACGCCCTACCGGCGGAGCTGCTGCCGTGCGCGGCCGCGCACCTGCTGCCCCTGCTGCTCCTGCCGCCGGAGCGCGTGCGCGCGCTGGAGCCCCCGAGCCATAGCGCGCCAAGCAGCGATGACCTACTGTCAGACTTTCTGGCAGAGGTGGTGGTGCGCGCGACCCCTCCCACCGCCGCTCAGGGCAAGGCTGCGCCGCGGCGTTGGCTGCCAGGACCAAGCGCGCGCGCATCTGTGCGGGCGCAGGGCGCCTGCGGCCGGCTCGTGGCGGGCGACAGCCCCGTCGACTGCAGGGCGCTCGTGCCGGCGTGCGCCGGCCTGGCGCCGTTCGTCGTGCAGGCGCTGCGCACGCTGGCGGAACGCTGTGCGCGCTTCCCTACGCCGTGCCAGTGGGCTAGGGCGCTGTCAGGTGACCGCATGTGTTGCTGCCTCCTGCGAGCAGCGCGCCAAACAGCAGCGCGTGCGGCGAATGCGTGCACGCTCAAAGCAACAAACGCATGCGGCCCCGGCCGTGCCTGCGACGGCTGCAGGCGGCGCTTGTCCGGACCCTGCAGAGGACGTGCGAGCATGCCTGGCTGTGACGACAAGCACTCCACGCGGGCGTGCATGCTGGGTGCAGACGGTGGCGCCCGCGCGCCGTGCCCCTGCGAAGTTGAGCCCTTACTGGGCGAGCACGCAACGCGCTGCGGAGCTGCCGGCGACGATGGCGAAGGCTGCCCGCATGGAGGCAGCCCATGCGATGCCCCGGCCCTGGCGGCGGAGGCGCGGCTGGCGGCGGCACTGGGCTGGCTGGCGACGCTGTGCGGCGCGTTTTGGGAGTTGGCCGTGGCGCTCGTGCGCGGCGGGGCGCTGGGCGCAGCGCTGGCCCTGGCGCGGCGCTCTGTGGACGCGTGCGCTGCGCCCAAGCGCGAGCGCGAACTCAGGGCGGCGCTCGCGGCTTGCCACATGGACGGCGTGCTGCGCGCGGCCGGGGGCCACTGGCCGGCAGTGGTGTGCGCGCGCCCCGCAGCACCCCTGCCCACCCTCGCGCAGGCATGCGCTGCCCCGCTGAGCTGCGCGGGCGCCGCGCGGCAGGCCGCCCTGCAGCTGGACGTGCCAGCGCTGGCAGAGCCAAGCAGCACTGCTTCGCAGCGCCGGCTGGCCGCCATGGCGGCCGCCGTCGCGCGCTTTGAGGCTGAGATCACGCCGGGCATCGCAGCCAATGCCCCGTTGCAGGTCAGCCTGGATGATCTGCGCCTGTGCTCGCCTGCGCTGCGCCCTATGGGCTGCTGGTGGTCGGGGTGCGCCTCGCACCCGCCGCCCGCGCCGCCCGCTCGCGCACACACTGCAGCGCACACATCAAAGCCGCGACTGGCCGTACACGCGCAGGTGCGGCAACCTGGCCGGCGCATCGGAGGCGGGCCTGCGGACGCAGCTGTGCTCCGGCTGCAACGTCGCGCGCTACTGCTCGGCCGCGTGCCAGAAGGCGGCCTGGCGCGCGGTCCACAGGAGCGCGTGCCAGCGCCTGCAAGCGCGTGCCTGACAGCGGCGGTCGCCTGCCGCGCGCGCCCCGCGCGCTGGTGCGCAGCATGACGCAGGTGACTGCCTCTCCCGCATTTACATGATGGGTACCACTGCGCAGGAGGGCAGCGCGTCTCCTTGCATGGCGTGCAGGCGCCTGCCTGGTTTGTAGCACAGACTCTGTTTCCGCGCGTGCGATATGGAATTGATACATTTTAAGTCCTTGACACGGCTGACAGGAGCTCTCCTTGATGACAGCATACCTGCTCTGGCATGGTGTGTGACGTTTGCAGCCTTGCACAGGCGCCCGCGAGGGCCCGTGCTGAAGCGCTGGGCTTGCTGCAGAGTGCACTGCCCTACAGAGCATGCACTACTCCGGTGGCTGCCTGCCTTTCTGTGAGCGTGCCCGAGCGCAAGCAGGGGTTCGCACAGACGCACCAGCGTCTGTGGGACGCAGAAGCGCAGACCTGCAAAGGTGGCGCACTGCCAATAGAAAACGGCTTGGCGTTCTGTTGCGCCTACCACCACCGCATTCCTGTTACTCACCGGCGCACGGCTGATGCTTGTGCGAGGCGCAACTGCACTGCACACTGGCAGCCCTGCTCACATGCTTTGCAGCGGTGCCGCCGGGCGCCAGCAGCCCGCGCAGCGCTGCGACGGCCCCGCACTGCTTGACAGTGTCCTGGTCTGCTACAGCTCAGGCTCGTCAGCGCAGGTGTTCCTGCACCCCCGGCGCCCAGATCCCAGCGAGGGAGCTCAGCTCTTGCCGGGCAGCTGTGCGACCTCTGATGCTGCTAAAGCCTCCCGATGGCCAGTCACTGAAGACAGCAGGTGGTCTTTGTTTGGAAAGAATATTTATTACACCTTCAGCAGATAACAACTACCTGAGCAAGAAATGTCTACAGTCCTATCCTATTAGCTGTTGTACTATCAGGTGTACTATCAGAAAAGAAGCGCACAAAGGCGCCTCAAAGTAACGACACTCCGCAACACTCAAGCGCAATCCGGGGGTTTGCAGACACCCTAGATGGGTCCTTGCCATCTACCTGCGTCATACATAGGGCAGACATCTCCAATCTGCCCACTCCGCTCAGCGCTGTTTCTGGCTCCCTGCTAGCAATCATGGCTGTGTCGGTGCTGCCCCTGATCGCGCTCGTCCTGGTGACTCTGCACGCCGGCAACGCTGCGCGCACTGGGCCCGAGCTCACAGGTGAGCCCGGCGCACCCGATCCGATCAAGCTGCCCGTGGCGGGAGAGCTTTGACGCGCACCAGATCACTTCGCCTCTGCTTCAACCCACGAGTTGAACCACGTGTGCTGATAAAGGCTGCTCTATGTCAAGCTGTGTCAAGGTTATCTTGACGATCAGCGCTCTGCGATCGCACGCAGGTCGCAAGCTGAAGTGCGCGGGCGTCATCTGCTCAGCCGTCAACACAATGCATGGCGACCGACCCCCGTCGACGAATGCGCGAACCCCAGTCCAGAACAAGACACCGTACAAGCCACCGATCGGGCCACAAGTTCGACCGACAGGGCCGCCTCCGAGTGAGTGCGAAACGCCTGGCCATAGGCGCACCGCCGCTGTAGACAGCCCTTGCAGTGCACTCTGCTGCAGCGCTGTGCCCCTGCGCTTGGGCCAGCACCTCTTCAGGGCCTTCTCAGGCTGCAGGCCCTTTTGGGTTGTCAGGATAGCGTTGCAAGCGCTCTCCGGCTAAGATCGGCGTTGTGACGTTGCCGCTGCGCAGGCAACCCCTGCCGTACCGCTCCCAACTCCCAAGCTTGCACCGGTGTCCGGAACCAAGCGGCGGCCGGCGCCTGTGCGCTCCCATGCCCGGGTTTCAAATAGATGCTGGTTGCGGTTGACCTGCGGTAGCCTGCCACCAGTGCCAGCATCATGCTTGGGCAGCATTGCATAGTTCCCAAATGATCCTGCCCTGTCTTCATACTGTCTTGTTTGAAACCGAGGCACTTGCCCTTGCCTTGGCGACGGACGCCACACATGGCAAGTTGTGGCAGTGTGTCTGTGTCTGGCCCACGCCGGTTGCACTGGTCGGCTTATTGTGTTCGAAGCCGCCTGAGAGCTGTGCGGCCTGTGCAGGCCCCGGTGGCCAAATGCTGTGCTGCACCAACGACGTCGGCGGTTACACCCAGTTCGCTTCTGGAGCAAAGTGTCGGAACAGCAGATGCAGGAAGAGCTGCTGAGCAGCTCCGCAGCACCTCGGCGCCTCGACGGCCGCCAATGCACCGGCGATCAGCTCTGGCACCGGCCCCGACGACGGCGCGACAGGGGACGCTGTGCAGACTGTTCTGGGAGACAGGGTGCCTCTGCTTAAGCAGCTACGTGTGATGCATGGGAGGGCTGCCCGCCGCGAACGCTGGGCCCTTGTCTGGTGGATGCCCGTGGGGCCCCACAGGGCCCTGGTGCAGCACGCGCCGTTTGCATCTTCATAGCCCTGTGGCTGGGTCGCGGGCCAAGCAGTAACCCTATGATGCCAAGCTCCCGAGCTCATGTGTGGCAATGGGCACCTGCCCTCATGCAAGGAATTTAGCTGTCACTGCACTGGGCGGCCTTGCTGCTTTTCCTTGCAAAAACTGCTCGTTTTGGCTTGCGGCACCTGAAGTTGGCAAGTACCAATGAAGTGAGACACCCCGGGCAGCATGCCAGGCTCTGCGCAGCGGTGCTTCAATTTGGGTAGGCATGCATGCACGCATTGCAGCTAGCCGCAACGCGCATAGCAGTGCCTTGAAGTACAGAAGCACTCCACATGATCGGCTGCCGTACGGGGATGAAGTGCTGAAATGCAGATACACAATGCTGTTTGCCTTGAAGTGACAAGTCTTAATGACAACTTTTTCCCAGGGCTGCTCATGCAGCATTTGTTTGCAGTTTGGAAAAAAAATTGATGCATGACTGGGCAGGGCCACCTCCTGGCCATCGTACATGAGCTCTGGGCTGTTCACACAGGTAATGCTGTGCCCTCGGTGACCAGCCATGCTTTTTTGGGGCACGCTTTGGCGCTGTGCAAACGCCATCGATGGATCTCCCGCAAATCTTTCCTGTCATGCCAGAGCCAGACCGCAGCCTGGCAGTGAGCACGAGACTGTAAACCTCTGCTAGGCTCCACTGTTGTGCATTTGCCCGCAGGTGTGCAGTGTGACATATAAGAGCAACACTGTGCACTGTGTCTCTGAGCGCTTCTAGCTCTATGCGGCCCGCGCATCCGTCCCGCGCAAAGGAGCGCTATGCATTGACATCGTGTGTTGGCCGAGGCGAAACTCAATGTCCAAATACTCAAACAACAAGGGGACAGCCGAGATCCTCGACGCCCCCTTGTCGGGCAGGCGAGCATGCCTTGGCGGCAGTCAACATGCGTGCTCCCTGCATGATACACAAAAACACAAAAAACCCACGCAGCTGTCCACCGCTAGGGCGCAGGGTGTTGGCGGCGGAACACGGAGATGTGCTTCTGGCCAGACCTCCTCCCCCGCACACTTCATTGCTCAGCACACCCAGTCCGCTGCTGTGCAAGCTCACTTCTCCTCCTCAGCCGTCGCCTGCTCCCTTACTGCGCCTCGTGCACGCCACCTCCGCCAAGATGAATATGGGGGACAGGCAGGACTGGGACACGGTGGTCATCAGGAAGCGCGCGCCGACCGCCGGCGCTGCAAAGGACAAGTCTGCCGTTGCGGCAGCGGTCAGGAGCGGCGCAGAGGTGGAGACCCAGAAAAAGTTTGCGGCCGGCAGCAACAAGGCCGCGACAGGCGCGCCAAAGGATGCCGCCAAGTTGGATAGAGAGACCGAGGAGCTGCACCACGACCGGTGCGCTGCCACGCCGCGCTTGGCAGAAGGCGCCAGAGTGCTTGTGGCGCCCGGCTGTGCCTCCTTGCCAGCAGCCCGAGCCTTGTGCACTTGAGTCTTGCACTTGCGCTGAGGACACAAGTGCTCGGCGAGCTTGGGAGGTGGCGGTGGTGTCTTGGTCATGCAGGCCAGCCGAGCCGCTTGTCTGGCTGCGTGCTGGCCGCTGGCTGGCACAGTGGCAGTGCTGACTGCGTGAGCGTGCGGTTGCCTTACACCAGTATGCACGTGCGCCGCAGGGTGCCGAGCGAGCTTAAGAAGCAGATCATGGCGGCGCGCCTGGCGAAGAAGCTCACACAGGCGCAGTTGGCACAGGTCATTAACGAGAAGCCGAATGTCATCCAGGAGTACGAGAGCGGCAAGGCGATACCCGCGCCGCAGATCCTGTCCAAGCTTTCGCGCGCGCTGGGGACCACGCTGAGCGCAAAGAAGGCCGCCGCAAAAAAGTGAGCCAGGGGTGATTGGGACAGATTGCTGCCGCGTGAGGTCTGTGGGGCGTTGCTCTGGCTCTGACTCTGCGCCGCGCTTTACGCTGGCCAGCCTTTGGGGGCTGTCGTAAAGGCGACTGCTCCGTGTACACGCCTTGGCGACGCCCTGCCTGGGGCGGCCGCCACAGGCCCTGGCCGCCTGTATTGGCAGTGCTAGCATGCTAGACGCTGTCCGTCTGATTCTGTGTCACAGCGGCTGGGTGCTTGCCTGCTGCTCGTCCGTGCTGATTTTGAGTGGCGACGGGTAGAAACGTGGTGCTCGCTCGCCGCCCGAACTGCGAGGTGTTTGCTTGGTGTGGTTGTCCGCACTGAGGCTCTCCGGGCCGCTTTGCTGAATGCATGTGAATCAAGTTGCTTGACGATCGTTGCATCCGAGCATGCCTTGTGTAATGTAAGCATCTTGTATCCCAATTGCCCCGCCTGTGTCAACTTGGTGCTGGTCAGAGCACCTTGCTCCACCGCTGGTCAGGTATGCTGGCGATAAGTGCCACATAAAGCCACCGGCTGTCCATGCCGCATACTCTCTCGCTGCCACGCCGCCCTCAGGCACGGTCGTGATGTTCATGCACAGCACATCGCACTGCCTGGCATGACCAACTGGCTCACCCGACTGCGCACCTGCACAGTGACACAGCACGGACACACTGCATGTGAAGGCTCCACCAGCATGTTCCAAGTTAGGCGCGCGCTGTCTGGTAGAGCTGGCAGGTGCAAGTGCATGATGCTCCTGTGTGCATCACCCGCCAGGGTATGCACACAGCAGGGGCTGCACCGTGCCTCCGGCACGAGGCATCATGGACGCAGACGAATATTACATGCCAGGCGCGCATGGTCGGCCGTGCCTGCCCTGCCCGTAGCTCAGGCACAGCATTCCGGAAGACCTTGTTTGCTGCTAAACACTTGCAGATACTTCAGCACTTCAGTCACAGACATTAGAGCTCATACCTTAGTAGCTCTTGCAAGAGGGACATCAGGCACGCCTGTTTCACCACCTCAAGCAAACTGTCCTGCCGGAAATAAACACCCCTGCAGCCAAAATATGCCATACACAGCAGGCAGCACGCGCCGGCTTGCACGCGCCGTGAGGCGCATCTTGCGCACGGCGCCTACCAGGTGCACAGCAGGCCGCCAGAGGCTCATGTCAGCATCTGCACAAGCTGCTGGGCTCAGCAGCAGGGCAGCTCACCCGTGTCCCGAAACAATCAGTGCGGAAAAAGACTACCAAATTAATTAAAGATCTGGGATGCAGACACAGCGCTGGCCCACACAGGCGGACGCACCAGCCCCAGACGGGCATGCCCTGACCGGGAAGACACCACCCAGGCGCGGAGCACAGGCCCAACACTGGCGCAGGTGCGATCGGGCACAGGCGCGCCCGCCGACACGCATGTGACGCGTCCTGCCCAGGGCCCACAAGCAGCACCTGGACTCTGTCCAGGCCAGCTGCATCAGCCCGGGCAGAGCACCGGCGCTGCGCGCCCTCCCCGCGAGCACCTTACCGCTCACGCGCGGCCTTGGCCCCGAAGTGCAGCGAGGCGCCTGCATGTCGCGCCACGCCGGCGGCGGCGGCCGGGCGCGTGCAGGGCAGCGCGCACCATACGCACGGCCGGCTCGCCCGACACGCCCCGGCGCGCGGAGGCGCGCGGCTCCGCCTCAAACCGCAGGCGGCCGGCCCTGCCCGCTGCTCGGCGCATTGGGGTTGGGGTAGGTGCCGGGCGAGGTGTCTGTGTGCCAGCTGGAGCCGCTGGGCCCGCCGCCCACGGGCACGCCCGTCACGGGCTTGCCTGCCGCGCCCACACGGCCCGCCGCGTTAGGCACCACAGCGTTTCCGGGCCTGGCAGCCTCTGATGCAGCAGGGACTAAGGGCTCTGAGAGACTGTGCTGCAGCGGCGCAAGCAGCGATGCGCTCATCGCAGCAGGGCGGGCGCCGCACCATAGGGCTGCGTCGGCTTGTACGGCTGGCCGTAGGGCGCGCCGTAGGGTTGCGCGCCGTACGGCTGATGCTGGCCGTAGCCGCCGCCGCCGCCGCCGCCGCCGCCGTATGGCTGCTGCTGGTACGGCCCCTGCGGCGGGAACTGCTGCATCTGCACCTGCTGCACCTGCGCGCCCCCCGCGCCTCCCCACAGTCACGACGGTCCAGGAGGGCTGCTGGCTTTCTGGCCGCCAATCCTCTCTAGAGTACACTTCTCAGGCACAGTCCTGCATGTGCATCAGCACCACGGCCACTCTACCAACCACTCGCGCCCCAGCAACAGGCCTCAAAGGGCACATACAGCGCTGCGCCCTGCTTTCCAGTGCAGCGTGCGCAGCAAAAGGCGGAAGCCACGCAGCGCCCTTGGGCGCCCCTGCTCCCATCCGCGCGCGAACAGCGCGGCAGGGCCCCCGGCGCGCCTGCTGCATCTTCTTGCGGCGGAGCGCCGCCAGCGTGCCGAACACGCACAGCCCGAACACGATGCAGACGACGATCACAATGATGGCTGTAACCACCTGCGCGCGCGCGCACGCACGCCCTCTCAAAACCCCATTTTCACAGACCCGCGCCAGGCGGACCGACATGAAGCCCGGCTGGCGCAGCAGCCTTGGGACGCCTGTGCAAAGGCAGCCGGCGCGGCGCCGCTCGGCACGCCACCTGCTCAGATTGCCAGGTGCGTCAAAGGTGCTTGGGAGTGACGCCCACTGCATCCGCGCGGCGGCGCCGCGCGCCGGGCGGGGGCGCAGGGTTAGGGTGCGCACCCGCGACACGGAGTGCCCGGAGCCGTAGTTGTACTCCGGGAACACGCTGGCGCAGCCGTCGCTGGGGTAGCTCGAGTATGCGAAGAACGAGCTCAGCGGCGCATTGGTGGCCGCCGGGAACGTGCTGCAGTTGGTGGTGACAAAGAAGTACCCGTACTGGCTGCGCGCCCGCGCCCGCGCCGCCTCAGTGCCCTACCCGGCGCGCACCGGCTGCACAGCCTGCTGGCGCTATGAGCCAGAGGAGCGCGAGCGCAGCGGCGTCGTGTTCAGAGCGCGCGGCCCGGGCACCTGACCTTGTTGCAGACGGTGCCAGAGTCGAACTTGGTGCCGGTGGAGATGCTCTTGCCGGACACAAACGCGCTCGCCGGCCCTGCGCGCCGCGCGCTTGCGCCTCGACTGCGTAGCCCGAAGCACACGCTGTGCGTGCGCTGCAAGCAACTTCGTTGCAGCAGGAGCGGCGCACGACAATTCGCTGTGCGACGCCAGCAGCAGCGAGCGGGCACGCTGCGGCAGGGGACAGGGCGCGGGCGCGCACCCTGCGAGAACACCTGGCGGCACGTCTTCTGGTCCACGGGCGCCAGGACCGCGCCGCCGCTGCTGCCGCAGTCCGGGCGCGACTGAAAGTTGTTCTCGCGCGTGGACACGCAGGCGCCCTCCTGATACAACCGCGACACGCTGCATGCGCGGCCCGACCCCCCGGCCCGTCAGGCGCACCCGCACGCCGCCGCTGTGCGGTGCAGCGCGCTCGCTGCAGCTGGCACGCGACTGGAAAGGAGCTGTCAAACGAGCTGTGCCTTCCGGCGCACTTGACGGTGGAAGTGGCGCAGTTGCCGAGCGACGTCAGAGTGGCGCTGTAGCCCAGGTTGCTGATCGGCGTGCTGACCCGGATGTAGTAGCACGCAGGCGTGCTGGACTGCGCGCTGCTGGAGCGCAGGCTGGCGAGCACCGCCAGTGCCACCAGGCCCCGCGCGAGCATTGGTGCCACGGCTGCCTCTGCACTGCGCCTCGGCCCTGCAAGGCCTGAATACATTGCAAGCCTACGCCTGTATGTGCACGGATCCGCTCAGCTGCCCCTCCAGCGCCCAGTCGCTTCCTCTGCCTAACCCTCTCAATCGGACGCAGCAACCCTAGTTCAAGCAAGTACATTGAGGTCTACCTTATGAATAAGGACAACATACAACTCAGAGCCTCCTTCTTATTACAGTAGCCGCGTGCAATCCATAAGCACCCACGTATGGACTGGTCCAGCTGCCCCACAGCTACAACTGGATGGGGTGCGGGTAACATCTAACTCGCGACTTCAAGTAGACACACGCCAGGAAAGACCAAGAAACTTAGATAGACGTCCAAGCAACGCCGCGGTGCCCCACTAGTACACGCCCTTTGCACAGCAACTCAACAACTATGGAGCGGCCCTCTTGCCTCTCAAAAGATCAGATCTGCGCGCGAGCACTGTGACCGCCGCAGCAGATACGACCTCCCCGTCGCTACAGACGCCGCCCTACAGTCCAGCCAGCTCCTACCGGCTCCGCTGCACGGCGCGCAGCGCGGCGCCCCGGGCGCCGCCTCGCATTGCGGCGCGGACCCACGCCCCTACGACAGCTCCGCCGGCGGCGGCCGCGCGCGCGGCCCCGCGCGGTGCCGCTCAGTGCTGACAACACTGACGCTCAGTGCTGGCGCGACCGACGCTCAGTGCTGGCTCCACTGGATGGTGCGCAAGTCCATGCCCTCCTGCACCAGCTCCCACAGCGGCGGCATCGCGCTGGCTCCACTGATGCGCTCAGTGCTGGCTCCACTGGATGGTGCGCAGGTCCACGCCCTCCTGCACCAGCTCCCACAGCGGCGACATCGCGCGCAGCTGCTCCACGCGGCCGGCCGTCAGCGCGACCGCGCGGTCCACCTCGGCCGCGGTCGTGAAGCGGCCCAGGCCGAAGCGCAGGCTGGTATGCGCCATGTCCTCCTCCACGCCCAGCGCGCGCAGCACGTAGCTCGGCTCCAGGCTCGCGCTCGTGCACGCGCTGCCGCTGCTGACCGCCAGGTCCTGCCGGGTGAAAGAAAAAGAATGATTATACATTCTGTGGTAGAGAAGAGATGCGGCCTTTCTCGTCAGGCTCATGCCCCGAAGGTCCTGCAGCATAAGATTTTAATGGAAAGTCCGAAGTTTCCACGGTAAAGAGGAGATGTGACCCCTCTCGTCAGGCTCACGCCCTAAAGTCGTACGCGGCAGAGCGCGGCGCGCAGGTGCTGTACGAGCGCGGCGAGCGCGCGAGCGGCGCCATACTGCGGGGCCGCGCGCGCGCGGGCGCTGCCAGTGAGGTCGCAGGGGCCCCGCGAGGCATCAGCGGCGCTGAACGGCGCAAGCGCCCAAACCCGACTCCTACCCTCAGCGGGGCGCGCGCCTTGAGGCCCATGATGAGCGACTCGCCCTCCACGTACGCGAACGACATGTTCATGTTGCCCACGTACCGCTGCCGCTCGTCCAGGTGGCCCGGCCCGTTGAGCACCACGCCCTGCACGGGCCGCGCGCGCTCGCTCAGCCGCCACATGCCCGCGCCGAGCGCGCTGACGGCGGATGGGACATGCCGCACAGCTTGCGTTCCAGAGGTGGGCAGCTCTGCATGCATGCGCATGACGCAGGCGCTCCTCGGCGCCGCTGCCCGCCCGCTGCTGCTGGGGAGCTGTGCTTGTGTGCCAGCCCATGTGCGACCGCCCGTACACAACAAGCATAAAGGGACAGAGCTGTTGTAGGCGAGGCACAGCCAACTTCCCTGACAGCAAGAAGGAAATGTAGGCGAGCCAACACCACTCTCCCTGGCAGCGAGAGGCAAACGCCCACTCAAGACCAGCCTTTGCAAGCCTGGTCACAAGGGGCCGCCGGCGCGCCTGCAGGCACGCGATAATGCCGTTGTACAGGCAGGGGTAGGGACAGGGTAACCCTACCCTACACAATACACCCTCATCCCATTCCTACCGCTGGCGCACCTGCAGGCGCGAGGTGATGCCGTCGTACAGGCGGCGCGCGAGGGCGGTGACGTGCGCGTGGTCGGCCGCCATCTCACGCTGCGCGATTGCGCACGCCGCGCCAAAGCCCACTGCCAGCGGCGCGGGCACGGTGCCACTGCGGATGCCGCGCTCCTGCGCGCGGGCGCAGTGCAAGGGCGTCAGCGCGGCGGCCAGGACCACCGCAGCAGCCAGCACACGCCCAGACCTGGTCAGCTAGAAAACAGCCTTCGTGTTAAGGCAATTGCACGAGCAGGGGCTCCGCATCGCAAGCTAAGATGCGGGGTGCAAGCCCATTTGCAACCAGCGCTGTAACCGACTCTGATGGTGCCACAGCACCGGGAGCAGTGCTTGATAATGACTGCGAAGCAGCAGCCCGAGCCACCAGCAAACATGCACACCAACACCCGCAGCTGCAGGCGCCAGCTCCCCGGTGTCTTGCGCAATGTAGGCACACAACACAGCCACGTAAATAGCCGTACTAGACACAGCAAAACACAGTGACATTTGCACTGCAGCATGCGAGGACTGCCAGCGCCAGCACACAGGAGGGAGCTGTAAGCAGCCGTCACCTGGCCGCCGCCGGACATCTGCGCCTCCAGGCGCACGCGCGGCCGTCGGCGCACGTACAGCGCGCCAACGCCCTTGGGCCCATACACCTTGTGCGCCGAAATGGACATGAGGTCGATCTTGGACACGTTGACATCCACGGGCACCTGCTTGTCGCGCCAAGGAGCGGTCACGGGTCAGGCAACATGCAGACGTGCTTTCGTGCCGCGCCAGCAAGCACATGCAGTCATGCGGGGGTGTGCATTCTTGAGATGTGGTGCTCAGAGGGCCCGCAAGGGTGCAGGTGCGCCTGTCCAATGGGCAAGCCTTGCCTGGCAGCTTCCTCGCAACACACGTGTCAGCCATTGTCGCATGGTGTCAAGTCGGCGACGACATTCATTGGCTGACACATGTGTTGTGAGAAAGCACCCAGGCAGGGCTCGCTCGCTGAACAGGGGCACCTGACAGCAGTGCACAAGACGCAGTACGCCTGCATGTTGGCAAACAGCCGCAGAAAGCCCAGCCTGAAAAGTCAGCCGAGCGCAAGAGCCGACCTTTCTGAAAGTGCATATGACAGCAGGACGCCTGCACCTTGGCAGACCACCCGCACAAAAACACCAGCCTAACTAGGCAGCTGAGCGTGGGCGCCGACCTTGCCGACGGCCTGCGCAGCGTCCGTGTGGAAGAACGCCTTGCGCTCGCGGCACAGCGCGCCGATCTCGTCGACCGGCTGGATCGCGCCTGCGCGCGGAGCAGCAAGCGCGCGTCACGCAGTTACTCCGGGGGGCTTCTTGGTCTTGGAGCGGTCTGGCAAGTCCTCACGGTCGCGCTATGCGACTCCCCTCGGCGCACGTGCTTGCACGCTGCTGCGCCCCTCGCAAACACACTGGCCTTGCTGATACCCAGCGTGATGGGACGGCGGCTGACCATCGAGCAGCTCAGCTCGGCCAGCCCTGTCAACCAGGACCTATACACAGACAGAGTCCAAGCCTTCTGTGTGTTGGCCCACGCAGGGCAGGAAGACACGCACCGATCTCGTTGTTGACCAGCATGACGGACACGATGGCGGTGTCCGGGCGCATCGCGGCCTCCAGCGTCGCCATGTCTACCAGGCCATCGCTGCGCACGGGCAAGTACGTGACGTCCCAGCCGCGCTGCTGCATGTAGCGGCAGCTGTCCAGCACGCACTTGTCTGCGCGCCGCGGCCCCGCCCCGCCGATTGGGCCCGCCTGCTGCAGGTTATGGCTGACACCCCGCGAGGGCACGCGCAGACGGCATCCCCGTCGCTGCTGCGTAACATGGCTGTCACTGCAGCGTCTGTTGGTACCCTACGAGCATCCCGCTTGTTGCCACGCAGCGTGGTCCCGCCCCTGGGGCAGGGGCCCCAGCCCGACAGGGCAAATACAGCACTCTGGCCCGAGTCCCAGCCTGCCCTGCTGCATGTGACACGCAAAGAACACCTGGCGCGCGTCAGCACGCGGCCGCAACACGGGCGTGCGATGCAGGCAGCCCGCCAACAGCTCTGCAGAGGAAAACTGTTTAGGTCGGTGTGCGCGCGCACGCTCGGTCTGCGTGGTGATGATGTGCCGCTTCTTGTCCTTGTAGAAGTTGGCCACACCCTTGATGGACATGTTGTTCGACTCGGTCGCGCCCGACGTGAAGATGATTTCCTTGGGGTCGGCGCCGACCAGGTCAGCCACCTGCGGCGCGCATGCGCCGCGCGTGACTGCGCGGCGCCAGCAGCGCAGACGGCACCCAGCCATGCCGGGGCGGGCCACGCTGCGCTTAGTGCTTCCTTGCGGCGACGTTGCCGCGGCTCGCAAGCTCCGCCGCAGTCAGCAGGTGTCGGTGGGCTGCCTTCCAGCCTCAGAAGGCAGCCTGGCCTGGGCACTTCACCTCGAGTTTCACCTCGAGTTGCGCGCACAACCTTCCTGCTCCCTGGCGACCCCCACCACCGTGCACTCCAGCCTGTCCAACATATGCGGACTCTCTCGCCAGCCCACCACGTGTACCAGGCACTGGCCACGACATCCGCTACCACACTCGCCGTGCGTCGGACCCCTCGTGCGCGCCTGCTTGCGCGCGACCTCCACCGCGTCCTCGGTCTCCCAGCCGTACAGGTGCGTGCGCGAGTGCGGGTTGCCGTACAGCTCGGTCATGTACGGCAGCATCGCGTCCAGCACGCGCGGGTCGAGCGGCGTGGTCGCCTGCATGTCCAGGTACAGCGGCGCGCCGGACAGGCGGATGCCCTTGGCCTCTATCGCGTTGGCGTCCGCGCCGGACGTGGGCGCGAGCGGCTCCTCTGCGCGCCAGGGAGGTGCGCACGGTGGCACAGCCCGCGCGCGGCATAGCTCTTGGCGAGGCAAGCACGGCCCTTGACTTGCCACAAGGACCAGAGAAGCAGGTTCAGCCTGGAGCGGCACTCTGCGCACAGAGTTTCCACGCGCATGTACAACAATAAACAGGCTAGGTGAACGACCAGGACGTCGCAGATAGCCCCAGACGCGTAGCGCCGTACCTTCCGCGAGCTGGGGCAAGGCTGCAGAGTATGCGCGCACGGCTGCATGGCGCCACGGCATCTCCGCCTGTGCACCTGAAGTGCTCTCAACTGCATGCCGGGCGAGCGCAGCCAGGCCTGCCCGGCCCAGCTTGCTCAAGGGCAGCATCGCGGTGCCCGCCTCCCCTCCCGACAAGTATCTTTCACTGCTTGCGCGTGCTGTGACACAAGCCTGCCTGGGTCGTCGTCTGCAGCTTCACTTTGCTCCGCTCTACAGCCAAGTCTGTCTGTGAAAAGCCCGTCCCTCGTGGAGAGTTCCTGAGACCCTACTCTTAGCCTGGGCGTTTCAAGGAGCTTACTTCATGTGCCTCCGCCCCCCACACTCCCCTGAGTGCCATCCTGCGTACTGCACGTAAAAAACACAGGCTGAAGCTGAAGAACAGCAGACCATCTCACTTGGTGCTTTGCGACCAGCGCAGCCGCACGCCGCAGCGCTGCAGCAGCAGCCCGGCCCAGCACAGCACGGCGCTGTAGGCGACGAGGATGATGATGGCTAGCGAGCTGCCGGCCGCGCGCGTGTCCATGGCCAGGTTGACGGCGCCGGTGAGCACGTTGGCCAGAAGGAACACCTCCAGCATGCGGCTGCCCAGCGCCTCGAGCAGGTCAGGCTGCCGGCCGCGCTCGTCCTGCAGCAGCTCCTAGTGTCACATACCGTTGCGAGGTGGCCTCAAGCTGTGCGGCGCGGCGCGTGCAAGCAATTTGCAGTCTTTGGAGTCACGCTGCTTGATACGCCGTGCAGAGCAGGGGGGAGGGTAGAGGCACTCTCCAGCTGGCAATAATCTGGCGAGAGCACAACCTGGGGCAGGCGTGCATGTTGCACGGGCGGGCGCGCATGCCTGTGCGCCATGTGCACCCAGCGCGCGAGACAGCGCGTCCACGCACGCGAGCGCGAGCAGAAGCAGCAGGTTCAGCGCGAGCAGCCAGGCCATGTAGGCCGCGTTGCAGGCGCGCCGCGAGGCGGGCTGCTGCGCGGCCAGCGCGGCATAGACGCCCCACAGCGCCGCGTCCGCGCACGCCATGCGGAGCAGCCACAGCAGCAGCGCCCTGCGCAAGGCAACTCATGCAGCGACTGTCATACAGACAATCCAGGGGGGCTCGACATGCCTAGCTTGGCTTGGACCCGGGCCGCATGTGGGCATGGCATGCAGGGCGCTGCAAAATACAGTGATCACCACCGTTTATCTATAGCAAGTTTGCTGTTGTGGAGGAACGCGAGGCGGGCAGTGGCGCGCGCACGTGTGATCACCTGCCGTGAGAGAGTCGGCCACGCTCTGGCGCGGCCGCAGCCGCACCCGCCGAGCGGCGGACGGCGCGCGCCACGCCCGCGCTGAGCAGGCTGAGCGCCCAGTAGCCCGGCAGCGACAGCACGCCCTCCTTGTTGCGCGACAGCAGCGAGCGCCCGCGCTCCTCGGCGTGGATGACGCCGGTGAGGCCGCGCGACAGCGCCGCCTGGTGCAGCGCCGCCACCGTCAAACCTGCGCCGCGCTCCGCCGCCCACTCCAGGCGACACGGGGCGCCCGCGCAGCTGCCATGCCAGTGAGCCCTCCAGACAGAGCCCAGAGCCTTGGTGCCCCAGCAAAGGACAGCGCACCAAATGCGCTGTGGCTCGGTAACCTGTGTATGAAGGGGTGCCTCACCAGCGAGCACCAGTCTTTCCGGCGGGACGCGCGCCAGGGCGGTCAGGGTGACCAGCGCGGCCAGAGTGAGAAAGAAGTTCCAGTGCTCGCCGCACTCGGAGGCATTCACTGGGTAGCGGAGAGCTGCGACGCTCGCGGCCCGCGCCACGCCTGCGTACTGAGCAGCACTCGGTGCCGGTGAGTCTGACAGCACGGGCGAGACTGAATCCCTCTTGCATAACGCGACAGCTCTGTGCAGCGGGCTCTTGCCCAGGGCGAGAAGAGGCGCGGCAGGGACAAGTGCGGCCAGCAAGCTGGCGTGTTTCTTCTGTAGATTTGTTCGTTTGGCGGCCCTCTCCGCCAAGGCGGCAGCAAAAATTGCGCAGCCGACACCAGTGTCCATCAGGCCTGAGCAGAGAGGCCAAAGTGCTTCAGCCTGTCAGCAAGCGTGTTTGCAATGACATGTGCGTGCCCCGCTGCGCACACCTGTTCCAAACGTCTGGCTCTTGGCATGGCGAGCCGGGAACGCCGCAAAGTCGACCGCCAGGATCGCCAGGCAAGTGCAGAGTGTGGTTGCGCCTCGGTACCAGCTGACAAACCTGCATCAGACTATGTGTTGAGCGCTAGTGTTTTTTGCCTGGAACACAGCCGTGTCTGGCACGCTGCAAGATGATGTGCGCAGCCCACCTGGCGCGGGGCAGGGACGCGCCGAGCATTGCGTCGCGTGGCTGCAACTTGGTGAAGCGGAGTGTGAACGGCACAGTGAGCAACCCCAAACCGGCGGCAGCAGCAGCGTACGCAGGACTGAGTCCGAGCAGGACTGCCAGCGTGGGCGGCACAGTTATTACAAACTGCCATGTGCGCGAACTGCGGGACCTGGTCACAAGGCAGCTCACTTCGTGCACCCACAGCAGCGCAGGCACCGTGAGTAGAACAGCAGCCACTTCAGCAACAGAGGCGCTGACAGCCGGGCCATGGGCCATGATCTAATAACTGGAAGTTGCGAGGTAACCGCCTACTTTGCTATGTTACCCCACATGGCACTGGAGGCCTTGAGGCCTTGAAAGTGCGCATTGCCTTGCATGCCCAACGATGCACGGGCCGGCCAGCGCTCGCAATGGCAAAGCGCACCAGCTGGGCTGCTGGGCCCGCGAAGCTGCGCAGACCGACAGATAGCTGGTTCCTACGGCGTGCTTAGCTGGCGTACTTTTTGCACGACGACTTCCAAGCGTTGGACAGTGTTGCGCACGGGCATGTGTGCGTGGTGCAGCAGCTCTCATCATCGAGGTTTGCGCACGCCCCACACAATGCTTCCCTAATATGGGACCAGCGCTTCCAGCTGCAGCGCTCGACTTCTTGCTCGCTCCTGTTTCACGACCAGCGACTTGCCGGCTAAACAACAAACACGCCGCAGCAACGCCTACATCTCACCCCGCGTATAGCACCACAAGGACCAGCAACTAGATCAGCGACTCGGCCACCGCTTGCCGGACGCCGCCGGCCGCCGCGCTGCCCGGCGCCTGCGCCTGCGCCCCCGCGTCAGGCCCGGGCGCTGCTGCACCGGCCGCAGCCGCTCCGGCGTCCGCGCGCTCGCCGCCGTCCGCGCGCACGTGCGGCGCCAGCAGGTGGTGGCTGTCCTCGGCGCGCGGCGCCTCATCAGGCTCGGGCGCCGGCGCGCTGGCGGCCGCCTCCGCGCGGCCGCCGCCCAGCGCCGCCTCGCTCGCCAGCGCGGGCTCCAGGCCCGCCTGCGCCGGTGCGAAGTAGGGTGTTGGTGAGGGTCTGACAGCTGTGAGGGTCTTATTAGGGCAGCCACACCCGTGACACAGGGTGTGCGCGGCGCCATGGGAGCGCATGCGCAAGCTCCAACACCACGCCTGTCACCAGCCCGTCATGTCTGCGCCTTCAGCATCCCACCATAGCATTGCTGGCGGTGCACAGAGGCCCGCTGAGGCCGGACATGATGCTGGGGGTGTGGCTCGGCCGCCATCGAGGCTGCGCGCGTGGCCGCTGACCACGCCTTGGCTTGCTCACGAACAGTCTGACAACCCTGTTTACTGAACAGTGAACACTGCGTGAGCAGGCCGGCACGGCCGCCTGGGGCGCGCGCCTGGCGGGCGGCGGGCGGCAGCAGCGGCTCGTCGGGCTCGGAGTCGCCGGCGTCGCTCTCGCCCTCCAGCGGCAGGTCGGCCGCGTAGGGCATGCGCGCGCTGGGGAAGTGCGCGTCCAGGCGCAGGCCCAGGAACATCTCCACGACCACCTGCGCGCGCGCCGGCCCTAACCCTGGCACCTAGGGTATGCGTGCGCTGGGGAAGTGCGCGCCCAGGCGCAGGCCCAGGAACATGTCCACGACTACCTGCGCGCGCGCCGGCCCTACCCTGGCCCCTAGGGTATGCGCGCGCTGGGGAAGTGCGCGCCCAGGCGCAGGCCCAGGAACATCTCCACGACCACCTGCGCGCGCGTCGACCCTACCCTGACACCTAGGGTATGCGCGCGCTGGGGAAGTGCGCGCCCCGGCGCAGGCCCATGAACATCACCACGACCACCTGCGCGCGCATCGACCCTACTCTGACCCCTCTCCACTACCGCCCACGCGCGCTCGGCCGGCGCACCCTGCGAGCGCTGCAACGGGGAGGAGGCTCCGCAGTGCTGCACGGTGCAGTCGCCCAGCAAGGGCGCCTGCCTCAATGACCTGGTGCCTGTGCCTCCTGCCCAGCCACCAGGCGCGTCCACGCTGCCAGGCCGGCAGTCACCACATTGCATCCATCAGAACATCAGCTCACCCTGCCCTGCTGCCACCCAGCTCAGGCGGGGCCTGCACTGTGCAACCATGATTGCCTCTATCCCAGGCCCCTTGCGCTTCCCACGCACAGCGCTCGGCACGCAGCCGAAACCGCCCGGGCGCGCGCCCGGCGGCAGCGCAGCGGCACCTGGCGCGTGGCGTCGGAGAGCACGTTGTTCCAGCGGCGCTGCACGCTGACGCCCAGGTTCTGCAGCCGCCCGACGCTCGACTTGGCCATGCCCCCGCTGTCGCCCTGCGCCGGCCCGAATGCGCGACCCCATGCTCCACTCTGTGGCTCCGCGGGCCGGCGGCCAGCGGCGTGCTGGATCCATGACCATTGATGCTGCACACACACTCCTACAGCCGGAGCGACCTGCTGGTCTGGACCGAGCAGCCCTGCTCACAAAATCGCTGCTGCTCAGTTATGCTGGCGGCCGCGACGCGAACACCGCCCCGAGCGCGCCGCCGGCCGTGACATGAGCGCGCGCCCCACGCATGCGCGGCGGCGGAGGCGCCAGGTGCCCCAAAAACGCGGCGCGCCTGCAGCAGGCCCAGCACGCCGCTGTGCATGGCGCGGCTGCTGGTGTACAGCGCGCTGTTCAGGTCGCCGCTGATCAGGAACATCTCCGCGTGCGCGGCCACCAGGTCGCTCCGCAGCCGCGCGCGCACCTGGCCGATGCGCAGCGCTCACTGACAGTGCTTGGGTAAGCTACTGTCACTCCTGAGGAGGTCGTCCTGCAGCGTAGACGCGCGTCGCAGGCGCCCAGACCCCAGCAGCGCAAACGGCGCTCTCACACAGATCTTCGGGCTTCATGCAGTCTTGCACGCTGTGAGCCAGTCCGCAGCACAGACTGAAGCAGTCCTGGATGCATGTCAAGCAGATGCACCGGCACAAAAACCGAGCTCGAGCTGCAAGAGGCTGCCCCGGGTGGCGAGGCCCTGCCGGCTCTCACGGGCCGCCCCACCTCATCCACGCTCAAGTCGAACAAGCCCCACTTGGGCGGCTGCGCTGCGGCCTCCGCCTCGGCGCCGCCCTCGCCGCCATCATCAGGCGCGGCCGCAGCGCGGCTCTCGCCCTCCGCGGCATCCCCGGCGCGCGCCTCGCCGTCCCCCGCGTCGCCGCCGGGCGCGCCGCCGCGCTCGGCGGCCGGCGCCGCGCCCCGGCGCGGAGGGCTGGGACAGGGTCTGGGCGCCGGCGGGCGCTCCCAGGTCGTCGCGCGCGTGTTGTGGTCGATGAAGAAGGTGCGCCCGCTGGCGTCCTTGCGCGCCTGCGCGGCCGCCGCGGGCGCGCACCAGATCGGGCCAGTCACGCGCTCTCAAGGCTGTAGACAGTTCTGTGCCGGCCTCGTGGCTGCATCACACAGCCTTGCCACAGCGCTCGCAGGCAGAAGCCCTGGCGGGCCTGCCATGGCAACCCTGACGCCCAGGAGGTGTAAGTCAGCGTGCTGCAGGACTTACACACCGGACAATGCCATCCGGTGTCGCGGCCGCCAACAGCAGCACAAATTTATTGACAGTGGGCAGCCCAGCAAGCCCACAGCCACGTAAGAGCCAGAAACATCCCCACGTTTGCTGCCTGGACGGCCACCCAGCCCAGGCACGCACCTCCCAGCCGGCCGGCAGGCCGGCATCGCCGCTGGCGGCGGGCGGCTCGCCGCCGCCGCGCTCGCCCTTAGCCAGCATCAGGCTGCGCACGCGCCGGTGGATGCTGCTAATGTCCAGCGCGGCCGGGTCGCGCGGCTTGGCCTTGCTGCCCGGCCGCCCCGCGCCTGCGCCGCGCGCCCGCGCGCCGCCCGCCGCCTCGCCGGCCGGCGCGGGCGCGTCCACATCCAGGCCCAACTGCCGGCACTGCTCCGCCAGCACCTAGCCGCAGTATGCCCTACAATTTAGACCACAGGGTATATGGTAGGGTAGGGTAGGGTTGGGGGCGTGCACAGTCGGCGCGTAGCTGGATACTTGACAGGGTCGCGAGTGGCAGTCACAGCCGCTCTAGTGCACGCAATCCGCCAGCAGCGCCCTGCAGCATGCGCGCCCGGGCGGGCAGGGTGCGGCGCGCGCCTGCACGGCGCAGAAGTACGAGGCGGCGTTGGTGCGGTCGAGCGAGTCGGCGCAATTGAAGCGCAGGCAGCCGCGCTGCTGCGCCTGCCAGCGCATGCGCCAGCCGCCTGGCCAGGCAGTGGCGGCATCGCCGTCGCTCCCGCCGGCCGCGCCGGGCTCCAGCGTGCCCACGGAGATGCCGCACTGCGCGCGCGCGCGGGTAGGGGTAGGGGCACGGTAGGGGGCGCGGGTGGGGACACCTCATGCGGGTGTGCATGGCCCTGTGCTTCTTAGTCAACACATGTGCGCTTGGGAGGGTGTGGGACCTGCGCGATGGTGCTCTCCAGCAGCGCCCAGAGGCCCTCCACCGCGCCGCGCTCGCGCAGGTCCTTGGTCATGCCGTGCCAGTCGAAGTTGAGCACGCGCAGCGGCGCGCCGCCGCGCCGCCGCCGCGCACGCCGCACGCCCTCCGCAAAATGCTCCGACAGCAGCAGCTCGTCCTTGCGCTGCGCGCCGCCGCGCGTGCACACATCAAGCGGGCTGAGGCGCCATCATGCCCCATGTATGGCTGCTGTGACACAGTGTGGCACACATTTGGTATCAGCACATGTGGTGCCTAGCATGGACGCGGTGCTGGGCACCCGCCCATCTACGCGCACATCGTGCGCATGGGCGCCGCTGGATCTCCTGCGCCTGCCTTGCCACATGCAGTCAATGCCATACATGAGAGCGCACAAGCGCGCCACACTCTGTCTGTTTGCGCATACGAGGCGCCCAAGCGCTCATCCACATGACCAAGCCCTGGAGCAGACCGCCGGTCCCCACAGCCGGCGGGGCGAGCCGCTCAGGTGCGCGCCTGCATGTTGCAGCGCAGCAGGTTCACGCATGTGATCGGGACGGTCAGGCTGGAGTCGTCGCCGCCGGCCGCGCCGTTGGCCGCGTGCGCGCCGGCCGCGTCGCGCGCCGCGCCGCCCGCGTCGCGCGCCGCGCCGGCCGCCGGCGCCGCGGCGTCCGCCGCGCGCAGCGCGGCGGCCACGGCCGGGGCGGGCGCGTAGCGCTTCTGCAGCCGCCGGAAGTACCTGCGGCGCCAGGTGCGGCGGGGTGGGGGGCCTGCTGCGCACTGCAACGCGCGCGGGCGCCCGAGGCAGGCGGGGCAGTGCTGTGGCTGCCCAGGCCCTGCCCAGACATGCAGACGCCGGCCTCACTCGTATGGCGTAGACCCCACTCGTAATGGCGGCAGATCGGACAGGGTGGCGGCCGCTGAGAGTGAGGACGCGTCTGCATGCTCAGCACCTGTGATCGCGCACTAGAATGTGCAAGCAGGCCGGCGCCTGCATTCGGGCGGCCAGGTCAGATCTGTGCCAGCTGAGGTGCGCGCTGCAGGTCATTGCGCAGCACACCCCCTCTTTAGGGTAGGGTTGGGTCAGGCCAACGCGCCTGAGCGTGCCGCGGTAGGGCCTGCTGGGACTGACCACGATGGTGGCCTCGCCCACGCCGCCACTGCGCAGCTCCACGCCCCACCAGATCGGGACCGTGCCGCGGCGCCACAGCACGCTGGCCCAGCGCACGTGCGGTCCGCCAGCCCCGGGCCCCGCCTCCACGCCCGCCCCCGACCCACCGCCGCGGCCGCCGCCGGTGCCGCCGGCCTCGCCCGCCGCAGACCCGGGGTCTGACCTGGGGACATCAGACCCAGGGTCGGCAGGCCCCGCGCCCGCGCCGGCGGCCGCCGTCCAGACCAGCTGCTCGCACTCAATCTCATTGCCCGGCGACGCGAGCGCGTTGAGCCCGCGCGCGATGTAGCGCATGCCGGGGTGCAGGCGGCTGCGCCGCGCGAGCAGCACCAGCGCGAAGCGCCGCCCGGCCGCGTCTGCCAGCGTGCGGCACTCCACCACGCCCTGCGCGGCGCGCCCGCCGCCGCCAGCTGAGCCACGGGCGCCAGGGCTGTCGCGCCCGCCCCGGCGCGGAGCAGACAGTCTGCAGGCGCGCACCGCACGCTGACAAGCAAGGGAAGCAGCGGGCGGGAGCTGTGCTTTCAACCCAGTGCATGCGGCAGGCGCTTCAAGCAGGCGCTCGAGCAGCCGTTTCTGGAGCACGCTGTAAGGGGCGCATGGCTGCCAGGCCGGCCGCAGGCGGGCGCGGGCCGGGCGCGCGCCTGCAGCAGGTGCGGGCAGTGGCCGCGCAGGCCCGCCTCGCGCAGCGGCGCGCCCAGCCAGCGGTTCCACACGAACTCCCAGCTGGGCGCGCCGGCGGGCGCGCCGCTGGGGAAGCCGCGCGACACGTCGGCCGTCTCGCAGAAGAAGTGCGCGTTGTTCAGCGCGAACGTGGGCACCATCTCCACGCGCTCGGCCTCCTCGCCGGCCAGGCGCCGGCCGCCGTCCTGCGCACGCGCCTCGCCACAGATTTAGGGCTGGGGTTGTGCGTGAGCCAGAGGATCGCCGTGAACGCGGGCACCATCTCCACGCTGCCCGCCAACCGCCAGCCGCCCGCCTCGCCATGGGATTAGGGTTAGGATCTTGCACAAGCCAGGTGTGCAGCCTCGCCCGCGGCGTCGGCCGTCGCATGCAGGGGCGTGGCGCCCGCCCTGCCATGAAGTCAGGTCCAGATGCAAATGGAGCTGCCAAGCGCGTCTGCAATACCAGTCAGCACTTGCTCACCGCTTCCTTGCCGCTGCGTACAGCCCTGACGGGCGCCAGGCGCGCCTGCAGGGGCACGGTCAGCCAGCGATGCTCCGTGACCAGGCGCACGGCGTGCCCGCCGGGCAGCGCCGCGGCCGCGCGCGTGCGCGTCGCCAGCAGCACCAGCCCCGCGCTGCCGATGGCCGCAAAGCCCAGCAGCGCGACGCCGCGCTCCACGATCTGCCGCCCGCCGCGGCTGAGAGCCGGCGCCCGCTAGCCAGCAGCTGGCGTGCTGCGGCTAAGAACCACAGCCCCCTTGCCAGCTACTGGCGTGCTGCGGCCAAGAGCCACCGCCTCCTTGCCAGCTGGTGGCGTGTGCTGCCCCATGTCCGGCATGTCCAGCTGTGGGGCGGGGGGCAGGGGCGGCAGCGCGGACTGCCCCAGCCCTGCTGTTTCGGGGGGCGGAGGAGGAAAGGCAGTCACAGGTGCAGGTGGGGCGTGCTGCGGTGTGGGGGGGCGAGCAAGACGGGCGGCGTTGAGGTGGCGTCGCACTTCAGCACAGTGTCCAGGTGCGCGCTTACAGCCTGCCAGTGGGGGGCGCCGGCCTGGCAGGCACGTGCTTCTCGCTGCCGGGCTCACCTCGTAGCGCAGAGCCGACCGGGCGCACCTCGTAAGGGTCCACAGTCGCCAGGAAGTCCAGCGCGTCTCCCTGCGTGGCAGTGGTGCGCGTTCAACAAGCGCGGCCCGGCACCGCATCAGCGCTCGCGCCTGGGGCCAACGCGCCTCGCAGTCAAAGTTGTCAATCCCCGGGCTATTGGAGTACTTCAGACGGCCGTCCTCGGGGTCGATGAAAATCAGCTGCGTGTCCGCCCTGCGCCGCGCACGGCACGCGCCCGCCGCCGCTTGCAGGGCACACGAGGGCACACCTGCTGCAGGCCGCAGCGCGGCAGCGCACGCAGAGCGGACAGGGCGGTCGTGGACCGGGGTCGCTGGATCACCGGGACGCGCCTGGTGGCAAGCGAGGTGACCAGGCAGTGCTGGTCGGAGGTCTTCGACCGCGTCAGGATGACAGACGTGTTGCGACGGGCCGCGGGCTGGACGCAGGCCTCCAGCGGGTCGCCCATGGCGCCCGTGCCTGCACCGGCGCGGGCGCTGCGAGGGGCGCTGCCTGCCTACCTGCGACCGCACCCCGTGCCTGATGCGGCGATGCAGAGTCTGCTGAGGGACATCCTCTGAAGAGCTCCCAATTTGTGCCTGCACCCAGCCCTGTTCAGTGCTCCCTGTGCATTATGCCCAGTTTATTGCCAGTGAAGCAGGAGGGGCCAGCGTCATGCATGCTCTTCAGATGAATGTGTGACACCGCCTGGGTGGTGAGCGCACGACACCAACACTTCAGTATGCCTGCCCAGAGTCCGGCCGGCCTTGGGGCCTCTGTGACCGCATAAGCCCCTCTGCGCAGTGCTTGAGGCACTTCAGCACGCAGCTGCAGCCCGTCCGGCACAGACCTAGGCCCCCGCTGTTGCGGTCGGCGCTCCTTGCGGGCCTGGGGAGGCAGGGAGACCGCGATGGCCGTCGAGCACCCACTGGGCAAGGCGCCTGGCGCGCCTGGCGCCGCACAGCGCAGGCCGGGTGCGCCCGCACGTCTCGGTGCAGCAGTGAACAGCCGTGTATAAAACAGTGGCGAGTTCGCAGGCCACGCTGGCCCTGCCCATGTGCCCGCGCGATCTGACCACCTCACCTGGGGCTCGCCTGCTTGCTGTCCAGCCTGACGTGCACGCTGCGGATCCAGCCTCTGACTCGCCTGCTCCCCGGGCCGCAGTGCGCGAGCTGGCCCGCCTGATGGAGCAGGGGGCGGTGCCGATGGTCAGCGCGGCGGCGGGCGTATACATCCTGCGCTGCCTGCCGCCGCTGCTCGCGCCGACCGGCGCGCTGGGCGCGGCGCTGCTGCTGCTGCTCGGCGCGGCGGGCGGCGCGGCGGCGCTGGTCGTGGGCATGGTGCGCCGGTCTCCTGCCCTAGCTGCTCTGCGCCTGCCTGGCTGTGGCGCCGCGGGCCCGTGCGCCGAGAGACGGAGCTGCACAGCAGCTGCTGGCACTGCTCGGGACGACTGCCTGCCGTGCCCCTGCCGTCCCGTGTTCCGGGCTGCCCGCCGCGGCTGCGCTGCTGCTGCTTGCTCGCTCGGCAGCCCTGCTTGGGCTCCTGGGGCGCCTGGACACGGCTCGAGGCCGGAATTACGTGCGCCCAGGCTCTGCTCTTCCTGGTCGTCACGCGCGAGGGCGGCGCGGCCGCGCCGCAGCCCGCGCGGCCGCTGCCGGCGCCCGCGAGCGAGGCGGAGCCGCCCGAGCTGAGCCCGGAGCTGCTGGCCTCCCTCGCGCACGAGATGCGCGAGGTGGGGGCCCCTAGGGGCGCACCGCATGCCCGCTTGCATGGGCATCGCCGGTGCGGCGGGGCGGCGCACTGCGCACCGTGGTGCCACTCGAGCCTGACGGCTGCACGCTTTGTCAGCGGCTTAATGAGGCGTCCCTGCTCTGCGCCCAGCGTGCTGATGCGGCCGACGGCCTGGCCGCTCTTGCGGCGCAAGCTAAACACATCACGCCATGTAGACAGACTGCCGCTCTCTGCAGCAGCGCAGCGCGTGTTTCAGCGCGCTGGGTGAGCGGGCCTTCGTGGTCGCCCACGCCGGGCCGGCGCCGCGTGCAGGGCGCGGCGCCGGAGGCGCCGCCGCATGCGTACGCGCAGGGCGGCGAGTACTGCGGGTGGCTCTGGGCGCTCGACCCTGCATCCTTTGACCGGTCGCAGGCGCGCCCGCAGCCCCCATCCGTCTGCTTAACGTGCCGGTGGTAGAGCGTGCGTGGCTGCTTGCAGCCTCCAGCGCTATCCCTTAACAGAGTTCTGTGGGCAAATCACGGGTGATGGCGAGCGGCATGGCTGGTCCTCATGCAGGATGCATTCGTGAAAGGGCCCAGTCTGCTTGCAGCAGCAGTCTGAGCCGCACACCAGGCGGGCAAAGACGGATGCCGGCCAGCTGGCCGTCGACTCGAGCCGGGCCGGCGCCGCACGCTGTGGGCTCGGGAGCGCTGCTTGCAGCAGCACAAGGGCCTTACGCCAGGACATGGGATGCGCAGAGATGCCTGTCAGCCGGCCGCGGGCGCATAGGGGGCCCTCCGCGGCCACCGTCATGAGCCCCACTGGCAGTCGGAGCTCATGTGCTGAAGTCGAGCGGGGGTACTGCGCAGACCCTGGTCAGCTGGCCGCCGAGCGAGCGGGAGGGCGCGGTGCGCTACTGGGGCAGCCTGCGCGGCGGCACGCTCTTCCTGGCGCGGCCGGGCGCCGCGAGCGGGGAGCCGCGTGCCGGCAAGTCGCGGCGGGTGCGGAGCGCCAAATCGGGTGCCAAGGCGGCCGCGGAGGCGACCGGCGCGGAGGGCGGCGCGCTGCAGGTCGAGGCCGTGCGGCTGGCGGGCTGCAGGTGGGCGGCATGCCAGCTGGGCCCGCTGGCCCGCCGCTCGGCGTACTGCGCACTTGCTGAACTGCCGCATGGAGTAGTGCTTACTGGGATAAGGTCACTGGGTGTGAAATAGACATCAGGGATGGCGCCGAGCTGGTGTTGGCGCAGCCGCGGAGGCCGCTGGCATAGGCGCGGGCAACGGCGCACGCAGGACCCAACTGTGGATGTGAACCCTTTTTGCAGGGGTGTTGTGTGGCTCTGTGCTGACGCCGCTCCCGACGCAACAGCAGCAGACGGCGGCGGATGGCCCTGCGGAGCACAGCCTGCATAGGGCTACCCCTAAACTTAGTGTGCGGGGCGGCGCCGCGCCTAACCTGGCCGCCGCTGCTGGCCGGCACAGCGCCGCACAGCGGCGCCCTGCTGACCTGGGTCGCTTGACCCTGACCCTAGACCTGATTGGAGGCCCATGCGCCGGCAGCGTCGAGGTCGTGACCGACGGCCTGGCCGGCAAGTCGCGCTGGCTGCGCAAGGCGCCGCTGGAGCTGGCGCACGCGGCGCGGCCGCTGCTGGCGGGCCGGCGCGCGGTGCTGCTCTTCGCCGGCGGCAGCGCGGCCAAGGAGCAGTGGCACTGCGCGCTCGCGCGCGGCGCTGCGGGCGCCGGGCCGGACCCTGACGCGGGCCCTGAGGCCAAAGCCGCCGGCCGGACCGGCGCCGTCGGCGCCGCGGCCGCGTCGGTGGAGGCGCTGTACGCGGCCTTCTGCGTGCACGCGCGCGACGTGGCCGCCGTGCCCTACCCGCAGGTGCGCTGCCGGACCCTCCTGCCCTGGTTTTGGGCAGACAAAGCGTGCTTGAAGGTTCATAAGAAAAAGATTTCTGGCATTATGCGACAAATACCAGCCGTCCCATTTTCAGCGGAAGTTTTAGGGCTGAGGAGATTTGCACATTCGGCAGGCCCTTCCTGTTCTCCTTCGGGCTATGAAGTAAGCGTAGCTGTGCCGCCGGCAGGAGGCCGCCGAGGGAGGGTCGCCCGAGGCGGCGGCCGGCGGCGACGGCAGCTCGCCGCCGCAGCGGCGGCGCTGGGGCCGCCTCTGGGGCGCGCGCGGCGCGGAGAAGGCCGCCGCCAAGCCGCGGCCCGCGCGCCCTGGGCTCACGCGCCGCGGCCTGGCCGTCGCCTCCTGTGCGCGCCGGCCCACCGCAGCGCCGCACTGCAGGCTGTCCGCTGACGGGCGGCCTGCCTCCATGGCTGCTCGAAGTGGCACCGGGTCCTGTCACCTGACACTGAGACCGGCGATGCATGCTTACCACGTGACCACGTGCTGCCAATGGGCCGCACACATACTGCTGTGTCGCAGCTTGAAGCTTTTCTTCACTGCCCCCCCTTCAACATCAACATAGCTGCTTCTACGCTCATGACGCCAGGCATGACGGGGACGCGCGCGCGCGCGCGGCGGCAGCCTTTGTGAGCCCGCTGGACATAGAGCAGGCGTGGATGGGCAAGCACCTGAGCGGCCTGGCCCGCGGCTCCCGCTCCGGCCGCTCCGCGGGCAGCAGCGCGCGGTCGACGCCCACAGGCACGCGCCCCGCGCTCCCGGCAGCGTGTGCGGCGACGGCGCTTCCGCCCGGGCTTTCCCTTGCAGGGGCGCGGCGCACGGCTGGCGCGGTGGTATCTGACCTTCTGAACCGTCCGTTGCAGGGTAGCTTGCCTCTGTGCGTTCGCAGGCGACCGCGCTGCTTGCCGGACCGTTCCAGGTGGCGCCGCCGGACGTGCAGCGTCAGACGCGCAGCATGTGTCGTTCCCAGCTGTCCGAGATTGTGATTGAACAGCGGCGGGGCCGCGAGGACTTCTGAGGCTAACTGCAATGCAGGCCGGCGCGCTGTAGGGGCGCTGCTGAGGCAGGAGATGCGATACGAGGTTCTTTCTTTTCAAAGTGAGATGAAATAAGTGTTTTTGCTTTTTTTTCCCTTTTGCCAACAACATAAAGCGCTGCACCGCTCCAGCACAGCTCCAAAAGTAAGAAATAATAATAATAGTAAAGTAATCCATGGGGCTGGCAGGCACGCCGACCGCGACGCCGGAGAAGGCTCCGCTGGTGGCGTCGCGCATGGGCGCCGCGCGCGCAGGCGCGGCGGGCGGCGCGCCTGCGCACGGTGCTGCGGCGGCCGCGGTCGCCGCCGCCGCGGCGTCCGCCGCCGTGGCGCCGGCGGGCCCGGACGCTGCGGATGAGGCACGCGCGGCCTTAGGCGGGGAGGCGGGCGCTGCTGCTGGAGGCGGCGCGGGGGTTACGGGGGGCGGCGGGGAGGCCGCGCAGCCGCGCACGTCGCCTGGGACGCCGCGGCTGGACACACTGGCGTCTGCAGGCGCGCAGGGGGGCAAATGCATGCGCACGCTTGCGGGCTGACCTGCCGTGTTCCGGTCGTTTCGGCGGGTGCGTGTGTGGCCAGAGCCATAGCGGTCTGCCTGTGACATGCAGTCTCCCCAACTGCCGCCAGACTGACAAGCAAGCGCGCGCGCCGCCAGGCACGCCGAGCGCCGCTGAGGCGCCGCCGTTGCGCGGCGTGCCCGCCGAGACGCCGCCAGGCGCTGCGGCCGGGGTCCCCCTGCCGATCGACGCGGCCGTGAACGGCCTGCTGGCGCGCGTGGGCTTCGACCTGCTGCGCAGCGCCGACTTCAAGGAGGGCGTGGCCGCGCATGTGCAGCGCAAGATCAACGGCCTGCGCACGCCGGACTACCTGCAGAGCATCGAGGCGCGGCGCGAGCTCTTGCGCTGACCCTGCGCCGCAGTGCTGGTCGCCCCTGCGCGCGAGATTGCGCAGAGTTGCTGCCTGGACAGACGCGCCTGCGGTCGGGGCCGAGGGGGTCTGGAAGGGCCCGGAAGGCTGCCGAGCAGGCCCGCCGCAGCTCAAGTGATGGTGTCTGCCATGGCAGGCAGGGATGGATGGCGCCCTGCCCTGAATTGAGCCCTGCCCTTGTGGCAAAATCAGGGATTGGCATGTGAGACGCGCTGCAGGACCGCCTGTAGCGCCGAGCGCCGCGCGCGTCTGCAGGTGGTCGATGTGGACGTGGGCTGCACAGTGCCGACGGTGCGCAACCTGCGCGCGCTGCCCACGCCGGGCGCCGCCATCTGGCCGCAGGCGCTGTTCGACCTGGACTACGAGGGCGCGCGCCTGGCCCCGCCCTGCCGCGCCACGCTGCCTCTGCTGCGCTGGCCCCCTTGGCGTGGTGTCATTGGCCCAGCTCCTGGCCATGGAGCACCCTGGGGGGCCTGATGGAGCGGCAGCCTGTGCAAGAGCCGACACTGCAGGCAGCAACCTGGTGCTCGCTTGACAGCATCGCCTGTGATCGGGTGAGGTGCACGCAACGGGCGCGGCAGGGACCGTCGTGGCGGCACGTACACGCAGGTGTCACACGCCCGCCGCCGCCCAGGCTTGGCGCGAGGCTGCCCAAGGCTGGCGGGCTGCCCAGGACTAGGTTAGGGTAGGGTTATGGGGCTCATTCCTCCCGAGGCTGGGGGGCTGCCCAGGCTGGCACGCCGCCCGGGCAGGCGCGCTGGGCGGCGTGCCCACGCGGGGCGCGGCGGCCGCGCGCGCAGGCGACATCACGGTGGTGCTCGAGGTCAAAGTGGACCTGCGCGACGGCGCGGCCTGGGGCACGCTTGACCGCGTAATCACGCGCTTCGAGGGCGCCGCCGCCGACGCGCTGGCCGTTTCGCCCGGCAGCAGCGACGCCGAGTCGGAGGCTGACAGCCCGGGCGCGCCCTGCGCTGCGCGGCCGGGCGCTGCGGCCGTGGTGCGGAGCATATTGCTGTGGGCGTGCGACCTGGCAGGGCTGCAGCGGCTCACTGCACAGGCTCAGGCCGCGACAGCGGTGCTGTTGCTGGTGTCTGCACGGATGGGCTGTCGCCGGCCTGCCAGCTACCTCCCACGCTAATCCAGCTCAGCGCCTGCCCGGCGCTGCTGTGCCGCGGTGCGGCGCGCTCGCTGCCAGCGTCTGCGCACGCACGGCTGCTGAGTTGGATCACGCCGCCGTCCAAGCGTCGTGCCTGCCATGCGCGCGCAGGCGTGCCCGCGGCCAGCGCCGCGCCGCAGGGCCGTGTGGTGCTGGGCTCGCTGCGCAAGCGCTTTGCGCACGGCATCCGGCAGCTGGCCGAGGTCGCCGCCGACCGCATCTCGCAGTGCGGCCCCACGCGCGGCCGGGCCTGACCGGCGCGCCAGCGCGCCTGTTGCATCTGTGCTGAAGAAAGCCGCCTCAATGGACACCAGCCAGCAAGGTAATGTGTGTATCGTCTCTTGCATCTAAAAGACTTGCGAAGCAAGAGACGATGCGCGTGTGTTCTTTACGTCGCGGCTAAGTATGCGATTGCAATCGCGGACGCTCTGTTGCGTACGGCTACCGCATGTGCTGAGCTGCTTGCTGTGCCTCTCATCGAGGTGGGCGGTGCTCCGGCCAGCAGTGCATTACGCTTGAGGTTCCTCGCTGCCACGCGTTGGATCGCATGTCAGCCAACGCGAGGATGCGTCACACCGCGCATGCCTGCTGGTCTTGCTGAGCCGCGCGTGCGCGCCCATGCGCCAGCGCGCCTGCGCCCGCCGCTGCTCAGCGCGCGCCGAGCGGCGCCGCCGGCGCGCAGGATGCAGCTGCGCCTGCACCTGCACATCAAGTCGCTGCGCGGGCACGTGTACGCCTGGGTGCCGCCGCCGCCGGGCGACCGCCTGTGGTTCTCGTTCGTGGAGCCGCCCGAGCTGCAGGCCGTCGCCACGCCCATGGTGCGCCGCACAAGGCGTCACCGCGATGCAGCTCACAGTCAAGCGTGGCTCCCTGGGCCTGCGCTGGGCCTCTGCGACGCCGCTTGAGCTGCAGGCTGTCGCCATGCCCATGGTGCGCCGCACAGGGCAGAGGCGCCACCGCCGATGCAGCTCCCAGTGAGGCAGCAGGGGTGGCTCTCAAGGCCTGCGCTCGGCATCTGCGGCGCCACATGAACGGCATTCGGCAGGCTGCCGCCACGCCCGTGGCGCGCGTCGTGGCGCAGCCGCGTGCGCACCAGAGCAGGACGCGGGTGGCGGTGGAGTGCCTGCCTCTACTCGGCAGTACGGTGATGTGCACGGTGGCGCCGAGGCTGGACACGTCGTGAGGCCGGCGGTGCGGCGCGGTCGCCTGGCCTGGCCGGGCACCGCGCGCGCAGGCCACTGCCGTCGGCGCGAGACGGGAGAGCGGCGCGGGCGGCGCGCGCGCCGGGCCATGCCGCGGGGTAGCGCGGCCGGGCTGCGACGCGGCGGCGCGCCGCGCGCAGGTCGGCGGCCGGCTGCTCAGGTACTCGGCGCAGGCGGCACGCGTGTCGGGCTGGATCGCGGGCAAGCTGCAGGGCGCGATTGGCAAGAACCTGACCTTTCCGTCGTGCGCCGACATCCCGCTGCCGCCGCTGCTGGCGGCCGACGCGCCGGCCGCCGGCCTGGCCTTGCCCGCGTTTCTGGCGGGCCTGCAGGACGGTGCGGCCCGGCGCCGAGGGTGCCGAAATGTCGCGCCGTCGTGCTGTGGGCACCACCACAAGTGCCAGCATCTGCACGGCCGCACGGGGCTGCGGGTGCTTGCCGGAGCCTGCCTGGTGCTCGGGGATAGCGCGCTCCGGCGCTTCGACTGGTGCCCCACAGGTTGCCAGCGTGCACGGCGAGGCTGGGCGGCTCGCACCAGCATTGTCTGCAGGCGGCGGCGCACCTTGGACTGCGCTTTGCGTGCAGCGCGTCCCCACCTGGCGCCGCCTCGCTGACAGCTGTCTGCGTGCTCGGCGCGCGCTGCAGATGGCAAGAAGGCAGCTCAGAAGCCCGCAGCGCCGGCGCAAGCGCATGCTGAGCAGGGCAGCGCCGGCGGCGGGAAAGAGGACGAGGAGACAGCGCCGCTCGTTGCGGGCGGCGACGCCGGCAAGCACGCCATCGCGGCGCACGGGACCCCGACGAGCCCGAGCGCGCCGGCGGCGCCCGCCGATGAGCGCGCTGCGCCTGCGGATGCAGGCGCCGCTGGCGCCGCGGCGGCGCCCGGCGCTGCGATCGAGCTCGCGCCCATGCGCAGGGCCGTGGAGGCGGCGGGCGCCGACGCAGCGGAGGGCCTAGGGTTGGAGGGCCTAGGGTTGGAGGGCCTAGGGTTGGAGGCAGGCGGGCCCGGCGGGGGCCTGCCAATGGCAGCGGCGCTGGAGGCGGCGGCGGCGCCCGTGCTTGCCGCTGACGCCGCAGCCGCGGCCGCTGAAGGCCTGGGCGACGCGCTCAGCAGCACGGCGGACGACGGCGGCGGCGCGGGCGCGCCGCCGGCGCCCGCACCGCGCCTGCCGGCCGCTGACGCGGCGGTGCCAATACCGCCGGCGCCCGCGGCCGGCACGGGAGACGGCGTGCCGGTGCTGCACGCGGGCCGCGTGCGCGCCGCGAGCCAGGGTTCCCTGCACCCTGCGGCCGCGCCGGAGCTGGACGAGGAGAGCGCGCTGGCGCCGCTGGCCAGCAGCGACGCGCAGGTGCGAGCGGCAGCGTGCCCCTGCCGCTGTTCCTGGATCCTGGCTCGCTTGGTGGGCGTCTGCAGGCGGACTTGTGTTGTGCCTGCGCTCTGCATACATCCCTTTACAGCCGCTGCCTCCGGGCGACAACGAGGATTTGCATCGCTTGCGAATGGGCAGATGGGCCGCGGCGGCGGCGACCCTGACGCGCCTGCTGGAGGCAGCGGCACGGGCAGCGGCGAGCCGCTCGCCCTGCCGCCGCGGCACCGTTCGCACACTAGCGCGAGTGAGGACGCGCGCGAGCCTGGTGCGGAGGCGGCAGTGCGCCGCGCCTCGTCAGTTTTTGTGCACACGAGAGCAGGGGCCGAACCCCACCATGGACTATTGTGCACGCTTCCTGCGCATCTCCGCCTGTTCCTCCACAGCTCAATCCTGGGCGTGCGACCAAACGTGCTTCCCGCGCGTGTCCACAAATGTGCATGTCTAGCTCTCTGCGGGCGTGAGAGCTGCCATCAGCTGGCGGCTTGTGTGCGGGCGCAGCAGGCGGGACGATGTCGGCGGACGCCTCGCCGCGCGCTGCGCGCGCCGCGCCCCAGCGCCACTCAGCAGGCGCCGCAGGCGCCTGGGCCGGCACGACAAGCGACGCCCTCCAGGGCGCCGACACCGCCGGCCGCGGCGCCGCCGCAGGCGCGCAGGGCGGCGTGCGGGGCGCGCCCGCGGAGGGCGACCCTGGCGGAGCTGCGCAGGCCCTGCCAGGGCTGGGGGAGGGCGACGGCGGCGACGGCGCCGCGCGCAGCCGCACCGCATGGCTGCAGCAGCGCCGCGAGCTGGCCGGTAGCGCGGTGGCCAAGAACTGGGAGGCGTTCAAGAGCCGCAACCCGGCGACCGTGCAGCAGGCGCGCCTCACCACCGCAGCGGCCCCAGCTCCATAGTGTTGTGTTCGTTCACAGCCCGCCGACGCCACCCGAGCGTGGACGCAGCAGAGCATGCAGCCTTTCCAGGGATGGCTCCGCTTGGTCGGCTGTGGCGCGTTCCTTGCAGGGCGTGCTTACGCCATGCGACACACCCACTCCTGCTGCCCAGAGCGCGGCGCCTGCGTGTGCGCTCAAGCTGCTTTCGCGCAAGCCTCGTGCTGCGCCCGCGCCGCGCCAGGGCCGCAAGCTGGCGGGCTCGCTGGCAGCGGCGGGCGACCGGCTGCGCGGCAGCGCGCAGCAGCAGGTCCGCAAGGTGCTCAGCCCCGGCGCCAAGCCGGGCGCCGAGGGCCGGGCGGCGGGCGGCGGCGCCGACCTTGCATAGGCGGCGGCGTCGACCCTGCCTAGGCGGCGGCGCCGACCCTGCCTAGGCGGCGGCAGGCCTGCAGGTCCCTGAGGCCTGTTAGCACCTCCCGCCCTGGCTGCACAGAGCACTGTGCTGTCTGCACAAGTGCTGCCTGCGGCAGCATTCGTTGAGGTTAGGTAGGCTAGGCTAGGAGGGTGCGCGTTTTAGAGGTGAACAAAGCTGTAAACAGGCACGCAGCACTGAGGCTGCCGCCCACTGCATCTGAGGTCACCCTCGTCCTCTACTTCTTCTCCTCTACTAGCGAAAGACCCTGAGCCTTTCAAACTTGTTTGCGTAGAGCGTAGCAGCGCTAAGCCCTGGATGCATGCCTAGAGAGGGGAACCGCTGGACTGCCAGGACGGACTCTGAAGTGGCCACACAGCGCAGGACGCACACTTTGCACGCAATGTAGCCCCTGTCAACAAGGCTAGCTGACGCCCTGTGGCGGTGAATATGGTGCGCGGCAGCAGCGCAAGGCGCTTGCGCACTGCGTTGTGTCATCACCCTGCGTACACGCAGAACCCTTGCAGGAAGCATGCCCGCCTGGCCTACGCGTCCGGATAACCGAGCGCGCTGCTGCATCCTGGAACAGATTTGCCTGTCTGCAGTGCCTACAGTTCCCTGTGCGGTCGTGCGCTGCACAGGGCGGGCGCGGGTCGCGCCCCTGTACAGATTGGCCTGCACCCTATGTCCCGGATCTGACACAACGTGCGCGGCCCGCGCAGGCCGACGCCGCAGGCGGTGCCGGCGCGCACGCCGGCAGCACGGATGACCGGGGGCCAGCCGTGGCTGCGCACCCTCCCAGCAGCGGAAGCCCCCAGCTGCCGCTGCTGTCTGGCAGCCGGCGGGTCGCCACGCCCGAGCGGCAACGCGCGCACATGCTGCGCGAGCTGGCAAAGCTGGGGCGCGGCTGCGCGTCCGTAGCGGACGCTAGCCTGGCCGGGCGATACATCCTGCTGGGGGTGCGCGCACGGCTTCTGCGTGCCGGGCTGCCTGCTGGCGGATCTCGTCCCCTGCGCTCAGCACGGAGCTGCTCTGCGCAAGCTCCACAGGCCCTGCCCAGCGGCCGCGCATCACCTCTGTTTGGTAGACGGGTGCGGCGCCTGTCTACCACTATATATCAAGATGACAGCATCTGGTGAGCTCTGAATGCCGGCGTGCCTGGCGCAAAGCAGTGCGCAGCCCAGCCACTCGGTCTCCGGAGCCCACGGCAGGCACAGGCGCCATGCTTGTGCCGCGCAGGTGGCGGCGGCGCAGCAGGCCGCCGCGTGCCAGCCGGCGTGCGCGCTTCCAGACGCGCCCGCGCTCGGGCGCCTGGGCGACGGCCAGGATCTGCTGGAGCGCCGGGTGCACGCGCTCAGCGCGCGGCTGGACGCCACGGAGGCCGCTGTCGAGCAGCGCACCGACCAGCTCGCGGAGGCAACTGAGCAGCTGCAGGTGGGCCTGCCCTCGTGCGCCCGGCCCCCACTCAGGCTGCTTACCTACGTCCCTTACATCAGCAGGCGCATGCCCAGGGGTGCTGCAGGCTTGTAGCACACTCTAGCGGCACCGCTCCTTGTCTGTGCCAGAAGGATGCACTGATGGCCTGCAGCAAGCTCCTGAGCGTGCCACTCACCTCAGAGTGACAGGCGAGGTGTGGCGGGTCCCCCGAAAGCGCCGCCCAGCTTGTGCAGCAGCGGCCAGGTCGTGAGGGGTGCGAGTGTGCGCGTGCCGTGGCCAGAGCGACATGGCGGAGCTGCACGGCGTGATCGAGCTGGCGGTCGCGGACTCCGGCGGCGCGGCCGCGCCGCGCGCCGCCGCCGACGCGCCCGCTGCAAGTCCCGGCAGAGCGCAGGCGCAGCCGGCCGCGCCGCCAAGCGCGCGCGCGCTGCCGGGCGCCGGCGAGCCGCTCGCGCGCGTGGCGGCTGTGGAGGCGGACGTCGCGCGCGTGACCAAGCGCGTCGCCTGCCTGGAGACGGACATGGTGGAGGTGCGCGCTGCGCCGCGCGGTAGGTCTAGGGTAGGGCAGATCAAGCCGACGTCCGCGCGCTTGATAAAGTGCGGCCTGCCTGGAGACAAGCGCAGCAGGGGTATGCGCTCGCGCAGCCCAATGGGTGTTGGTCAGGTAGGGTAGATCAGCCTTAGCGCAGTTTGCACACATGACCATGCGCGGTGTCTGCCTGCAGCCTGATTGGGTGGAGGTGTGCGCGTGTTACGAATTGCGGCAGGCTGTGAAATGGTCAGCACACCAGCCGGCCCTGCACGTGCCTCGCGGGCCCACCGCCCGGCAAAGCCACGTGCCCACAGGCCGAGCCCGTCGAGGGGGCGGAAGAGCCCCGCCGCAACGCGTCGCCTGGAGCGGGGGCAGACCTAATCGTATGCTGTCTGGGATGCCCCAGCCCTGCCGCCCTCCCTGTCAGGCAGGCCCTGGCGCCGCGCAGGTGCGCGCGGAGGCCGCGCGCGCGGCGGTGGAGCGCGCGGAGGCTGACGAGGACGTGGACGGCCTCGCGCAGCGCATGGCCGACATGGAGGCCGCCTGGCAGGTGCGCTACCCTCTTGGCTGCACGCAGCGCCAGGACGCATTTCACGCGTGCGGTCGCAGGCGCTCGCTGCATTCTTTTTGCGCCTAGCCACGACGGAGTTGCTGTGCAGCGAGTAGCGTGCTGCACGGGGCTGCGCCCTCGATCTGCCGCTTAAACTGCTGCCCGGCAGGCTGTCCCTGGGACTGGTCGTTTGTCCATGCGCCCCAAGCGCCTGCCCTGAGCCGGCGCGCAGGAGCAGGCGGAGCACCTGGCGGCGGCGGTCGGCGGCGAGGCGGGCGGCGAGGCGCCCGGCGCCGGCGCGTCCGGCGGCGCCGGCGGCGCGCTGGCGGCGCTGCACGCGCGCGTGGTACAGCTGCGCGCGGACCTGCGCGCTGCTGTCGCCGACTCCGCGGCCGGCTGCGCCGTCGCGCGCGAGAAGGTGGGGCCCCGGCGCAGCCCTGAGGGCTGAAGCAGGGTTCCATGCGAGGGCCTCCCGCGGCTTGCACGCCGGCCTGCGCAGCGTAGGCGCAGTCCCAGCGGCCGGCTTCATCCTGTCGCATGGGAGGAGAGTACCGTGCGCAGCCTGAGCTTGCAGGGCTTGGAAAGCTGCTGGCCGGCACGCCGACCTGCGCAGCGCCCTTGCCACAGCCTGCCTGGCGTGTGGCTTCGCGTGTGCACGCAGCGCTGGCACACCCGGGTGCCTATCACGGGCCAAGAGCGAAGCGCTGCCCATAGGCGCGGGAGGTGCTGTGAAGTGCAGAGCACGTCTGCGAGCGCTCCAGGCGCAAACACCTCTGCGCAGCATGGTGGACCCATCGACTGCGATGCAGTTCCAGATGAGAGTGTCCAGATTGGAAACATGCAGACGCGGCGAGTGTCTGCTGACAGCGCGCGCGCGCGCGAGCAGGCGGAGGTGGCAGACGCCGCGGCCGCCGCTGCGCACAAAGCCGCCGCGGCAGCCGCCGCCAACGTGGCCGGCCTGGCCGCGCAGCTGGCGTGCGCGCCGCCCGCCGCCGATGCCGCGCGGCCCGCGCCGCCGGGCGACGGCGGCGCAGCGGCGGATGGCGGCGGCAGCGCGAGCGCGGACGCGCTGGCGCAGGCGCACATGCGCGCCGCGCTGGCCGAGCAGCGCAGCGCGGTCGCGGAGCTCAAGGCGCGCCTCGACGCCAACGCGGCCTACTTCCAGGCGCGCGACCCCCACCGATGCGCGCCACCCTGCACTCGCCCGGGCTTTTTCTCTAGCCCTAACAGGCTGGCATGTGTGCACTGTCTGACTATGTACACGGCATGCTGTCCGAGCAGCGCCGCGCCGTGAAGGAGCCTGAGCGCGCTCCCAGCGCGCATGCCGGCCACGCGCCCCGTGCCCGGCCGGCGGTCGGCGGCGCGCCGCGCCGGCGACTGCCTGAGCCGCGCAGGCAGGCGCGCCGGGCGCGCCGGGCGCGCGCGTGCAGCTCGGGCGGCCGGCGCCCAGGCGCCGCGGCTGCGCGCGCAGGAGGTGCAGGACGGCCTGGCGGAGGTGGGCCAGCAGGTGGCAGCCGCGGTGGGCACGTACGCCGAGGCGCAGGCGGACGGCCGCGCGCAGCTGCTCGTGCTTGCGGAGCGCGTTAACGCGCTGCAGGCGCGCGCGGCAGCCCCCGCCACGGCGAGGGAGGGGCACCGGCTGGCGCCTGCTGCAGGAAGAGATACGTCGGTGCCCGGGCGGCGCGCGGGGACCTGCCCGCGGCCTGCCGCGGGGATGTGCGCAGTGACCGGCCCTGCGGTCGTGTGTGGTCCAGCGTCACAGCCGGCGGCGGCCGGCGCTGCTGGTCTGCAGACTGAGCCTCTGCAGAGTGGCAGTCTGATGCAGCGGCGACCAAGGGACGGCGCGGCGCGCGGCGCAGGCGGCGGTGGACGGGCTGCCCGAGGTGGCCGAGGCGCAGGCGCAGACCCTGGAGGGCGAGCTGGCGGAGCTGCGCTGCAACGTGCAGACGCTCGCCGAGCACGCCGTCGGCCGCGGGGCGATGGAGGCGCGCCCATGTTTGTATCACCACCAAGGCCGACGCGCGCCTATGCTTTGACCTTGCCGAGCATGCTGGCTCCTGATTCGCTGAGTGGACGGTATGTGGGGTGCCGCCGTCCAGGGCAGCGCCGCGCGGGCTCTTTCCGCGCCGTGCCTAAGACGCGCGCCAAACGCTGCAACCGGCGGGCACAGCACGCTCGCCTGCTGGCGCGTGCGGAGGTTTAGGCTGAGTGCTGCTCCATGCACTAACAATGAGGTTCTGAGGCCCTGGAGGTTCGGGGCCAGGCGGTGCACGAGCGCGCCGAGGTGCTGGCGGCCGAGCTGGCGGACGTGGCCAGCGCCGTCACTGCGCTGGACGACTGTCTGGAGTCATCGCTCGCGGCCGCGACTGAGCCCGCGCGCGCGCTCGCTGGGCGCCTGGCCGCCGCGGAGGCGGCCGCAGACGCGCTGGCCGCGCGCGCCGACGCCGCCGACGCGGCGGCCGCCGCCGCCGCTGAGCGGGCCGCCGCCGCCG